>Ga0315290_10002460_pt1 | contig 13036 bp, 11 predicted proteins | sample YL17G12_0_MG_FD_203627 | JGI IMG/M metagenome (GOLD analysis project Ga0315290, IMG submission 203627) | Sediment microbial communities from Yellowstone Lake, YNP, Wyoming, USA - YL17G12_0 | ecosystem: Environmental > Aquatic > Freshwater > Lake > Sediment | place: USA: Wyoming | collected... | reverse complement strand
GAATCCGCACCAATATGCTGCGCGGACGGTTTCGCGGCATTTCGGAAGCTAAGATGCTGGAGTGCCTGACTAGGCTGGGCCGTGACGTGCAGATCGTGATCAAGACGGTGTCCAGATTGCGCAAGACCGGTCATGTATCGGTGCTCTCTGCATGATTTCATGCTTTTGCTACGAATTAGCGAAATCGGAAACATCCTGGGAGTCCTGCGTATTCTGTTTTGCGTTTAGTAGATGAGAACATGACAATGCATATTTCAGGTTAAATGAAACGTCTTACATCCTGTCTGAGGGTGGCTTAAAAGGCCAGAACGAATAACTGGAAGGCTACGGAAAATGTGATAATTTTCTATCCTTTTAATGCTACTGGCTCAAAGACATGTTCGACTTTATATCGCATTACTCTTCTGGCTTTTTTGATTTCTTCTAATGATATAGGCATATCCTTATCAATAAAAGAGAGTTCCGCGCCATTTGGTATAGAATCAATCATCTCAGGATGATCAACAACATACCTGAGAAAGTCGAATGTCATTCCTATATTTTTATTAATAAGTTCTTTTTTGGTCATTATTTTAACCCTTTCTTGAATTTTTCTTTATACCATTCCCAGCGATCTCTTATATCCTGCTCTGCATATGTTAATGCGTCCTTAAGATTTTCTATAGCAATTGGTTGTTTAGTCTCTTCTCCTTTGGGACTCAGCAAATCCCTGTGAAAAAAGCCATGAGAGCAATCGTATCTCACAATAGGATACCACTTATCCTTTATTTTTGTCTCAAGCTGAACCACGATATCTGTCACCTTACCTTTTGATGTTTCGATTTTTATCCTCAGTCGATTGTCACCTTCAGGACTGAGTTTTTTTGTAAATTCCTTATTACCCATGATTTAATTATACACAATTGTTGGCGAATTTCTTTAGCCGTAATTTATTTCTTTTCCGCTAACCCACGATAGAAGAATTGACTGGAGTCCCCCATCAGCATGGGAATGCTGGCACTGACTGATAACATATTGTTAAAAGTTGAATCTGGCGCGTAAGAAACCGCTAACATTCGAAAACTGTCCGGACTACCAGGAGAAAATCTGTAATAAATTTTCCTTCTTGATCTCAAAAACATACCGAAAAGAAAACATGAAGTAAGAATATCGGGAAGGTAAGGGGCGGTGAAGAATTCGAATCTGAACCGAGCCCATCCAGGAAGTATATGTTATTCGGTTTCACAACTATTGAACGTTTTTATTGACTGTCACAAAAACGTCACAAAACTATGCTAAAAGAAATAAAAATAGATAAAAAGAGATAAAACTATTTTTGGGGTTCAAACCCAGTACTGATAAGGCTTTATGTAGTATTTACAGGACCTTAGCTGAATCCTCTTTTTGGCTTGGGAAGCTAACACTCTACCACTGAGTTACGCCCGCATCAATGTTTTATGGCGTATTATAACATGGAGTGTCCAAAAATCGTAATAATTTACCCATTCTTGAATCCATTTTCAATCTCTTTACTGAAAGCCTGACCTTAATGAAAAATCACGAAAACATTTCAAACGAAATGGGTGTAACTATAGGAAAAATAATTATAAATGCAGTAAAAATGTTTTTCTATATGGTAAAACCGGCATTATATGAAAGCAAAGCTTTAGAAATATTCAAATTGTTAAACTTAAACTGTCTTAAAAATACTCAAATAAAGCTCATGCTAAATATGTATTTTTCAAATTATTATTGTTTAAATTTAAAGCGTTACAGATGCATATTGAAGATAAATATGAATATAAACCAGAAAATCGAAGGATGATGCATCAAAGGATTAAAGTAACACTTAATCAAATTATTTTGATTACCTTCAGGGCATATATCTAACCTAATCTTAATATATTTTTCGACTATTTGCAAAAAATCAAGGTAGGGAGCATACATAAAGCTTAGGCTATACTATTTAGAGTCTGTGTATAAACTCATAGGTTGTCATCCTCCGGCTTGACCGGGGGGATCCAGAACCATTTGAAAAGACTGGATTACCGCCTCCGCGAGAATGACGAAAATTAATCGGAATCGCAGTTTATACACAGACTCTATTTAAAGGAAGATGGAAATATTGCCAAAAAATAGAAAGCAAGACATAAATAAACGAACCTGAAATTTAACATAATATATATTATCAGACATTATAAATAAACATACTTTGTTAGTAACATGTTACTAATCCTGTTTAAAACACTGTCTTTTCTATGATTAGTATGGGATTAAGCGCATTTGATTAGGATTTAGGCAAGATAAATTATGAGCATTTATAATAAGTTATGACTCATCTATCGGAGTTCCCAGCAAAACAAAACCAACTGCCTGTGTAACTCTAATGTTCACGCACGTTTTTTTCGATGCTCCACATGCGGATGTCAATATTTTGAGGTAATTACTGGATGTGCCGAGGCATGAAGTATCATCATGCTTGTCCTCTACGACTATTTCGAGGGTCCTGCCGATCTGTGACGACAGATAGGATATTTTTTTGGCCTGATTAAGTTCATTGAGTTCGAGGAATCTACTTTTCTTTTCACTCTCGGCAACCCGGTTTTCCATTTGCGCTGCTAAAGTTTTCGGCCTTGGAGAAAACGGAAAGATATGCATATACGATACCGGAAGTTGCTCTATTAATTTTTTTGTATTTGAAAATTCAATAATTCCTTCGCCTGGAAATCCTACAATAACATCAGCGCCAAGGCATATATCCGGTATACGACTTAAGATTTTTTCAACGGTAGATATAAATTCTTTTGAACTATATGTCCTGTTCATCAATTTCAATATTGTGTCGTCACCGCTCTGGAGCGGTAGATGAATGTGTCTGCAGATACGTTCGGATTGCATAAGCTCAATCAATTCATTGTCAACCTCTTTTACTTCCAAAGAGCTGAGTCTTATTCGATGAATATTTGTTTCTTTCAGGATAGTTTTGATAAGTTTGGAAAGTTTTAATTGAGGATCAAATTCATAACCATACGAGCCGAGATGTATGCCTGTCAAGACTACTTCCTGAAAGCCGGATTCAACAAACCCCCTAATATGTCCTAAGATAGTTTTCGGCTCTACGCTGCGTGATTTTCCCCTTGCCAAAGGCACAATGCAATATGAGCAGGAATAGTTGCACCCGTCCTGGATCTTTATATGAGGTCTTGATCTCGAAGAATAACTTATATTATTACATGATGTTAGCCTGAGTAACATATTGATTAAATTTACTTTATCAGAATTGTCCACGATTTCGATATTACTATCTATCTTAGCTATATCCTCCGCGTTTAGCTGTGAATAACAACCTGTCACAATTACCTTTGCGCCTGACCTGACAGCCCTCCGTATCAACTGTCTTGACTGATAATCGCTCTTTGCAGTAACGGAACAGGTATTGATAATGCAATAATCAGGCTTTTCGGACAAACCTGCTATTGAAAAACCATGACTCTTCAGATTCCCTTCAATGAGTTCGCTTTCAGACTGGTTTACCCTGCATCCAAGTGTGAGTACGGCGGCTTTCATTACCCGACTAATTTCCCTTCGAGGGAATGTTTTCTTCCTTTTGTTATCTCGACATCCACAAGAGTACCTTTTATTATTTCATTAGCCCGTATATCTACAATTTTATTCGTCCTTGTTCTGCCGGTTAAATTTCCATTACCGTTTCCAGACGGACCTTCAATAAGCACTTCCTGAATAGCGCCTTCGAGCGCCTTGTTTTTCTTTTCCGTTATCGTATCTTGCAAGATTAAAATCTCGTATAGTCTTTCGGATTTCACCTCTTCAGCCGGATTTCCTTGCATTGTTGCCGCTTTTGTTTTGGGTCTGGGCGAGAATTTGAAAGCAAAAGTCCCGTCAAACTCAATTTCGCGTAATGCTTTTAATGTAAGTCTATGGTCTTCTTCGGTCTCTCCCGGAAATCCGGCGATTATGTCAGATGTTATAGAAATATCGGGAATTTTAGCTCTCAGCGCTGCGACTTTTTCTATATAGTCCTCAAAGGAATAGCGTCTGTTCATCATTTCCAGAATAGCAGTTGAGCCTGACTGCAACGGGAGATGAATGTGCTCGCAAATTTTTGGCAATTCATTAATAGCATCGATAAGGGCAGTTGAAAGATCCTTGGGATGGGAGGTGACAAAGCGTATTCTCTCAACCCCCCCTACTCTGTCAAGTTTACGCAGCAGGCCGGGAAAATCAACATCACTTTCATATGAATTAACATTCTGCCCGAGCAGCGTTACTTCTCTATACCCTTCTTCCGCAATTTTAGAGACCTCTGCAACTATGTGTTCACTCGGTCTTGAACGTTCTCTGCCTCGAGTATAAGGAACAACACAGTAACTGCAGAAGTTATTGCATCCGTACATGATCGTTACCCACGCGCTGATACCTGCGGACCTTCTTGCAGGAAGGTCTTCTATTGCGATCAAAGTATTTTCTTCTGTAGCCACAGGGACATGACCTTCAGCTACAAAATGCTTAAGCGCAGTGATATTTTGGGGTCCGAACACAAAATCCACATGGCGCGCCCTTTTGAATATGTTCTTTCCCTCTTGTTGCGCAATACAACCTGCGACGGCTATTTTAAGGCTCGGATTAAATTTCTTGTATGATTTTATCCTGCCGAGTTCGCTGTAAAACTTCTGTTCGGCCTTTTGTCTGATGCTGCATGTATTAAATATAATAAGGTCGGCGGAGCGAGGATTATCGGTCTGCAAGAAACCTTCCTGTTCCAGAACGCCGAGTATTTTCTCGGAGTCGTGGACATTCATCTGACAGCCGAACGTATGGATATAAACTTTTTTTCCCATAAAAAATGTAACACCGAGGATTATGTTATCTCAAGTCTTGATTGAGAGTTTCTTGAAATATTAACTCCTATACTCTATTATAAAACATGCTTGGAACATTACTCAGTAAATTCTTCGGAACAAAAAACGACCGTGAATTGAAGAGGCTCTGGCCTGTTATTGAACAGGTAAACTCCTTTGAATCAAAGCTTTCCGGCCTTTCAGAAGATCTTTTGAAAAGAAAAACCGGGGATTTCAGGGGAAGTCTTGAGGCGGGCAAAGCGCTTGATGAAATACTCCCGGAGGCTTTTGCAGTCGTCCGTGAAGTGTCAAAGCGGATAATGCACATGAGACATTTCGACGTGCAGATACTCGGCGGAGCGGTGCTTCATGAAGGGAAGATCTCGGAGATGAAGACCGGCGAAGGAAAAACTCTGGTTGCAACACTTCCGGTTTATTTGAACGCAATCGAAGGGAAAGGGGTACATGTCGTAACGGTCAATGATTATCTCGCAAAAAGGGACACTCAGTGGATGGGGCCGATCTATTATTCCCTCGGTCTCTCCATCGGCGTCATCCAGCATGACGTTTCGTTCCTTTATGATCCCTTGTATTATTCCACAGACAAAAGGATGGACTTCCTCAAACCCTGCACAAGACAGGAGGCATATGCCGCAGACATTACTTATGGGACAAACAACGAATTCGGGTTTGATTATCTCAGGGACAACATGAAATATGACATCTCCGACTACTGTCAGAGAGAATTAAACTATGCCATCGTTGACGAGGTTGACAGCATCCTTATCGACGAAGCCAGGACCCCTCTGATTATCTCAGGCCCTTCCGAGGAGTCGACCGATAAGTATTACAGGATAGACAAGATCATCCCGCGTCTTCAAAAGGATGTTGACTACACAATAGATGAAAAGGCGAAGACCGCGATTCTGACGGAAGAAGGGAATATTAAGGTCGAACGTTTGCTCGGGGCGGGCAATCTGTATGATCCGGCAAATATCGAACTGGTCCATCATGTGCTTCAGGCATTAAAAGCGCATACTATTTTCAGGAGAGATGTTGATTATGTCGTTAAAGACGGTGAAGTCCTCATTGTCGATGAATTTACCGGCAGGCTCATGCCGGGGAGACGCTGGTCCGACGGGCTTCATCAGGCCGTCGAAGCAAAAGAAGACGTTAAAATAGAAAGCGAGAACCAGACACTTGCGACCATCACCTTTCAGAACTACTTCAGGATGTATAAAAAACTTGCAGGCATGACGGGTACGGCTGATACGGAAGCCGAAGAGTTTGCAAAAATATACAATTTGGAAGTTGTCGTTATGCCGACGAACAAACCCATGGTGAGAAACGATTATCCCGACACTATTTACAAGACCGAAATGGGAAAATTCAATGCTGTCATCAATGAAATTGAAGAACTCCATAAAAAAGGCCAGCCCATGCTTGTAGGCACCATATCCATAGAAAAATCGGAAGTGCTCAGCATGCTCTTAAGAAAGAGAGGCATTCCCCATTCCGTTCTGAACGCCAAATATCACGAAAAAGAAGCCGAGATCATCGCCCAGGCCGGAAGAAAAGGTTTTGTCACTATTGCAACCAATATGGCCGGAAGAGGCACGGACATTGTACTCGGCGGCAATCAGGAAGGTTTTGCCCGTGAGCTTTTAAAAGATAAACCTGACTATACGGAAGAAGACTGGGACCGCTCCCTTTCCAAAGCCGTGGAAATCTGCAAAAAAGACCGTGAAAACGTTTTGTCAGCCGGAGGATTTCATATACTGGGGACTGAGAGGCACGAGGCGCGAAGGATTGATAATCAGTTAAGAGGTCGTTCAGGAAGACAGGGCGACCCCGGGTCCTCGAGATTTTATCTTTCCCTTGAAGATGACCTTATGAGGATCTTTGGCTCCGACAGGATTTCCGGACTTATGGGCAAGCTCGGCATGGATGAAGACATGCCGATAGAAAACAAGATGGTCTCAAAAGCGATTGAGAATGCCCAGAAAAAAGTCGAGGCCCACAACTTTGATATCAGGAAGCACCTGATCGAGTATGACGATGTAATGAACAAACAGAGATCGGAGATATATTCTTTCAGAAAGGAAATACTGAAGGGCGAAAACCTGATTGAGCGTATCGACGGCATGGTCGAAGACGTTATTGATGAGCTTCTCCTTATCTATTGTCCTGAAGACAAATATTTTGAAGAATGGGACATCAAAGGGTTAAAAGACGCATTTTACGGAGTATTTTTCCTGTTGCCTGACATCCCATCAATGGGAAGGGATGCGATGAAAGAATTCCTCCTTTCAGAGGCCAAAAAGGCATATGAAAGGAAAGAAACCGAGGCCGGAAGCGACGTTATCAGATACCTTGAAAGGGTAATACTCCTTCAGGTCATTGATACACAATGGAAAGACCATCTGCTCGGTATGGACCATCTGAAGGAAGGGATAGGGCTCAGGGGATATGGACAGAAAGACCCTCTGGTGGAATACAAGAAAGAGGCTTTTGATGTATTTGCGGATATGTCATCAAGGATATCCACGGAAGTCGTCAGCAGACTCTTCAAGGTCCAGGTCCAGACAAAAGAAGCCATAAAAGAGCCGGTAAAACAACAACGTTTTCAATATAACAGGGGTGAGGGTTCATCTTCCGCACAGCCCGTGAGACGCTCTAAAAAAGTAGGCAGAAATGATCCATGTACTTGTGGCAGCGGGAAAAAGTTTAAAAAATGCTGCGGCATAAATGCTTAGAATATTTTTGATCGGCAATATTAGTTCAAAAAACGAATATGAAGATATTCTTGTTTCAAGCGGCTTTCACGTCAAAAAGGCGGATTCACTCGATAAGGTCCTTCAGGAATTAAGCGATAAAAAGGCTGACGTGCTCATTATTGACAAAAGTATGAGTTCCGATTCGTCTTTCAATGTTTTTCAGAAAGCATCAAAAAATATTCCCAAGATAGTTATCTCTGAAATCCATTCCTTTAAAGGGTTTTCACCCTGGATGAAGGAGCCGCTGGTCTATCCGCTCTATACGCCCGGCTCAAAAGAGATCGTTTATTTCATCAGAAGGGCATATGCGGAAGCGAATCTTCTGCATGAAAATACAAGACTGAAAAATGAGTTTTCTTCCTCAAGGAAGGAACTCGATTTTTATCAGGAAGTAAGCAGAACACTGACCTCTTCCCTTGAACTGAGCTCTATCCTTACCAAAATCATGGACAAGGTAAAAGAAATGACAAAGGCAGAGGCATGGTCCGTTCTCCTTGTTGACCATGAAACGGGAGAACTCTACTTTGAAAAAGCAAACCGGAAGAAGGCAAAAGAGATACAGAAATTCAGGATGAAGATAGGAGAAGGCATTGCCGGGTGGGTTGCAAAAGAAGGCTTGCCTGTCGTGGTGCCTGATGTATCGAAGGACGAACGTTTCACCGGCAAAATAGACAGGGCAATACATTTTCAGACAAAATCTCTCATGTGCGTGCCGATAAAGATCAATGACCAGATACTCGGGGTCATCGAGCTTGTCAATAAAACCACAGGGGAGCCTTTCGGGAAAGAAGACCTTGAGCTATTAATGAGGCTTGTAGACCAGACCGCAATTGCTATTGAAAGGACGTCCCTTTATCAAAGGATGACGGAACTTGCCATTACCGATGATCTCACAAAGCTCTTCAACACAAGATATCTGAACAGGACCATTGAAATAGAGATACAGAGGGCAAGCCGTTATAATAATTCGTTGTCTCTGATATTCATGGATGTAGATCATTTCAAGAGGATCAATGACAGTTACGGTCATCTCATCGGCAGTAAGGTGCTGGTCGAGATGGGACAGCTTCTTTTAAGGAACCTGAGAACTATTGATATTGTTGCGCGATACGGTGGAGATGAGTTCGTTATTGTCCTTCCACAAACCGCTCCCAAGGCGGCCGTGCAGATTGCCGAAAGAATGAGGAAATCCTTCGAGCAGAATACCTTTATGAAAAAAGAAGGTTATGCGCTAAAATTGACCGCAAGCTTCGGAATTGCGTCCTATCCGGAAAGCGCCGGATCGAAAGAAGAACTTATTAAGCTGGCGGATGAGGCTATGTACAGAGTGAAGCATCAGACAAGAAACGCGGTTTATGCTATAGTATAAAAATATGGCCCTCTTCAACTATGCAACAAAAGAAATAACCATTAAAATCGTTTATTATGGCCCCGGACTAAGCGGAAAAACAACAAACCTCCAGTATCTTCATTCAAAATTTGATCCCTCAAAGAGGGGAAAGCTATTATCTCTCGCAACCGAAGCGGACAGAACATTATTCTTTGACTTTCTGCCGGTAGAGATCGGCAAGATAAGCGATTTTTCCATACGCTTTCAATTATATACGGTGCCGGGACAGGTGCGTTATAACGCAACGAGAAAGCTTGTGCTAAGAGGCGCAGACGCCGTAATATTTGTTGCCGATTCACAGCGCGAGATGAAGGAGCAGAATATCGAGAGCCTGATAAATATGCGTGAAAACCTGATTTCTAACAATATCAATCCGGATGATATACCGGTTTTTTATCAGTTTAATAAAAGGGACCTGTCCAATATACTCTCGATTGAAGAACTCAACAGAGATTTAAATCCTGACGGTAAATTTGAGTATCTCGATGCAGTCGCCATTAACGGCACAGGGGTTGAAGGATCCTTCCAGCGCATTACCAAAATCGTTATAAAGAATATTTTGCACAAACATAAAGTTAAAATAAAAACATCCGACGAGATTGCCGAACCTCCAACGCCGTCCGAAAAACCTTCCGAAGAAACGGTAATAAGCAAAATCGATTTTGAGGCGCCTGAACCTTTAACTCCGGTTTTCAAGACGACAACTTGCGAATCTTCGGAAATGCCCATAGAACGGTCGCAATATGAGATCCCTAAAGCAATAAAGCAGCCCGTTCAAGAAATCCTGCACGATGCCGTTTACGAGACGCCTGCCTTTCCTGAAGAACCTCCTCTAAAGCAAACGCCTGTTATCCCCTTTGAAAAGCTTGAGGCAATTATCAACGGCCTGACGGAAATGACGCATGCCGTAAAGGATATAAAAAACTTATTATCGGGCGTTCATTCGGAGATTAGTGATGTTAAAAAAGAACAGAAAGAAATCCGCAGTCACCTCAGAAGCATAACCAATAATTTCGGAAATCTGAAAGAAAAGAAAAGCTGGTTCAGGTTTTCTTAATCCGTCAGACGATCTCTAAAGTCCTTATTAAAGCCTCCGCCTTTTTCAAAGTTTCAAAATATTCCAGTTCAGGGTCTGAATCAGCCACCAGCCCGGCGCCTGCCTGGACATAGGCCATGCCGTCTTTTATTACGAAAGTCCTGATGATGATATTCAGGTCCATATTTCCGGAAAATCCGATATACCCTATTGATCCGGTATATGGCCCGCGTCTAACAGGTTCGAGTTCATCGATGATTTCCATGCACCTTACCTTCGGGACGCCTGTTATTGTGCCTCCCGGAAAAGCGGCCTTAATGGCATCAAAACAGTCTTTACCTGCTGCAAGCTTACCGGTTATATTTGATACGATATGGATAACATGAGAGTAATCTTCAGTAATCATGTGTTCATCAACTCTCACGCTCCCGTATTCCGAGACGCGTCCGAGGTCGTTTCTCTCCAGGTCTATGAGCATAATATGTTCCGCCCTTTCCTTCTTGTTCAGGAGAAGCTCCGCACGCATTGCCTCATCCTCTTCTCCGTTCTTTCCTCTCGGCCTTGTGCCTGCAATCGGTCTTGTCTCTATAATCCCGTCCATTATTCTTATAAGCCTTTCAGGCGAGGAACTTACTATCTGATATTCTCCAAAATCAAAAAAGCCGGCAAAAGGAGACGGGTTGATTTCCCTCAATATTTTATACAGGTCTAACGGCTTCTTATCATTTATACGCGCCGAAACCCTCTGCGATAAATTTGCCTGGAAAATATCTCCTGCAGCGATATATTCTTTAACCCTTTTGACAATATCAATATACTCGTTTTTCTTCATCTCATACCTGATTTCTATTTTTGTATCCGACGCCGATGGGTTTGGTCCTCTATATTCCTTACTTTCAGACAGGACCATTCTTATGTTTTCTATTTGACATTTCGCCCCATCATATTTTTCCTTCCAGTCAATAGGCGTAGCGCCTTCAATTGATTCTATGACGCCGGGACAGCAAATAATCCGGCAATTTTTCAAAAGATGATCAAATACAATCAGTTTATCAAACATAAAAAAATGGGCGTCGGGAAGGGAAAGGTCGTCGGATGCGGTATGCGGTATTTTTTCAAGATACTGCACAAAATCATAGCAGAGCATCCCTGCAAGACCTCCCTGAAAAGGGGGCAGAAAATCGAAGGGTTTTTGTCTATATGCATCTGCAAGTTTTTTCAGTATTGCAAGAGGGTTACCGGAGGGAAAAAATTTTCCCCCGGATGATATGATTTCAGTTTTATAGTTTTTTACCTTAAATGAAAGGCAGGGGTCAAAGCCTATGAAGGAATAACGCGCAATTTTATCCGGGCCTTTTACGCTCTCAAAAAGAAAGCTTTCGGGACGAGCAAACAATGCATATATTTCACATGGAGATGCATAAGGGATTTCTTCATAAAGCGGCGGAATCCCCGACCCCTTTACGCTGTCTAAAAATTCTTCTTTAGAAGGTTGAACCATTGTTTTCGTTTTAACTCATTATGACGTTAACGCAGAGGATTTATTATATATTACTGAGGAGTTCATAAGTAAGGACACATTTAAACACCCTCCCCTCAAGGGAGGGCAAGGGTGAGGGTGTGTGGCTTTACTTCTGAATTCCTTAGTAATTACGGCATGAGAAAGCGGAAAGGTCTTTTATCGTAGTAATATTACTACAAGAAAAAAGTTTATTTTACTACATGATAATTTTAGCTTTACCGATATTATTTCTTTTTAATTTCTGTTACCGTTAAATATCTAGTTTTACTAAGGTAATATTTTTCTATTTGTGGGGTTTAAATGGGAGGCATTGAGGCATGATCAGACTCGATTGTCCGGCATGTAAAAAGGACTCTTACAGCGCAGCCGTGGAACCTTTCAGGCCATGTCCTTATTGCGGAACGGTTTACAGCGGCAAGTACGGGCCTGAAAAAAGACGTGAACTGCGCACGCATAAAGAGGTACGGTTCATTTTTTCCCATAATGGTTACTCCTTTGAAGCAACAACCATTGATATTTCTAAAAAAGGAGTCAGCTTGAAAATTTTCGGCTCTATCGCAATCCCATCCGGAGACGTAATCGATCTGAATATCAATAATCTGTTCGCAAAAGCGCAAACAAGATGGTTAAATAACAATCTTAATCTGTCGATTACCACAACAGGCTGCAGAATACTGAACGGAACCCTGGATATATAACCTGATTTAAGCAGCCAGTATTTCGAGAGATATGAGTTCGACCGCTTTGATCGGGTCCGGTTGTTGAAGTATCGCCCTGCCTATTACAAGATAATCCGAGCCTTCACGTATCGCTTCCTTAGGGGTCATAGTTCTTTTCTGATCATCAGGAGGGGTCCATGAAGGCCTGATGCCCGGCGTTACAATAATGAAGCCCTTACCGCAATGATTTCTTATTAGCTCGACTTCTCTGGCTGAGGCTACGACCCCGTCCAATCCTGCCTTGAGAGCAAGACTTGAAAGGTGTCTCACATGTGTTCTCAGACCATACTGAATCCCGAGTTCATCCGTGAGGATTTCCTTTGAAAGACTGGTCAGCACGGTAACTCCAAGGATTTTTGGACGCTCAAGGTTTTCTTTCAGACACATTTCAACGACGCTGTCCCTGCATTTCCTCATCATTTCAAAACCGCCCGATGCATGTACATTAAACATATAAACGCCGAGACGTGTTGCGGAAAGGGCTGCTTTGGTAACGGTATTCGGGATGTCATGGAATTTAAGATCGAGAAAAACCTTTTTCCCTTTCTTTTGAATCTCTTCAACAATCCCGGGACCCGCTGTGGTAAATAGTTCAAGTCCTACTTTAAATATATTAATGTAATCCTTGAATTTATCTACAATTTCTAACGCGGAACCAGAATCTGCAACATCGAGGGCAAGTATCAATTTATCAATAGCAGACATCTATTTCATCCTGGCTAAAGTTATTTTCTTCTGTGCCTGATACTTCCCT
>Ga0315290_10002458_pt1 | contig 13038 bp, 7 predicted proteins | sample YL17G12_0_MG_FD_203627 | JGI IMG/M metagenome (GOLD analysis project Ga0315290, IMG submission 203627) | Sediment microbial communities from Yellowstone Lake, YNP, Wyoming, USA - YL17G12_0 | ecosystem: Environmental > Aquatic > Freshwater > Lake > Sediment | place: USA: Wyoming | collected... | reverse complement strand
CCTGCTGACCGGCTCCGCGTGTGCGGAGAAGGCCCCGGCCGACCGTGTCCGCGTCTCTGGCTACGTCGAGGCCACCGAAGTCCAGGTATCCGCGGAAGTCGGCGGCCGCCTGCTCGACCTGAAGGTGGCCGAAGGAGACCGCGTGATCGCGGGCGCCGTCGTGGCCCAGATCGACACAGCGGACGCGCTGTTGATCCTCAAACGCGCGCAGGCGGATCGTGAAGGCGCCGACGCCCAACTGCGGTTGCTGCTCGCCGGTGCGCGCGTCGAGGACGTCCGGCAGGCCGAGGCGATGCGTGCGGCGGCGGAAGCCGACCTGGCTGCGGCCACCGAAGACCTCACAGCAGCGGAGCGGGATCTCAAGCGCTTCGAGGCGCTGATGGCCTCCAACTCGGGCGTCGAGAAACAACGCGACGATGCCGCGAGCCGGAAACAGGTGGCGGGCAAGCGTGTCACGGGCGCCGAGCAGCGGATGCGCGCGACGACGGAGGCGCTCAACCGGCTCAAGGCCGGCGCCCGCGCCGAAGAGATCGACGCGGCCCGCGCCCGCCTCGCGTCGATCGATGCCCAGATCGAGACCATCACGAAGGGCGTCAGGGACGCGACCGTGCTGGCGCCTATCAGCGGGCTGGTCACCCAGAAACTGGTCGACCAGGGCGAGCTCCACGCGCCGCGGGTTCCGTTGCTCGTCGTTGCCGATCTGGACAACGTGTGGGCCAACGTCTATCTCGACGAGCCGCTCGTGCCGAAGGTATCGCTTGGCCAGACCGTGACGCTCTTTACGGATGCCGGCGGGCAGGGCATAGCTGGCAAGATCACCTTCATCTCTTCCAAGGCGGAATTCACGCCGCGCAACGTGCAGACCGCCGCCGAGCGGTCGAAGCTGGTCTTCCGGCTGAAAGTGAGCGTGGACAACCGGAAAGGCGTCCTCAAACAGGGCATGCCTGTCGAGGCGGAGATTCTGTTCACGAAGTAGCGGCGAGGGATGCACACGCCCATGAGCGACGCCGCCATCACGCTTGACCACGTGAAGAAGCGTTTTGGCCAGACCGAGGCCGTGCGCGGCGTGTCGTTCGACGTCCGGAAGGGCGAGATGTTCGGACTGATCGGTCCGGACGGCGCCGGCAAGACCACGACAATCCGCATGCTCTGCGGCCTGCTTCGCGCCGACAGCGGCGTCATCAAAGTGCTTGGCAAGGATCCGGTCACCGAGCATCACGCGATCACCCGCACGGTGGGCTACTTCTCCCAGAAGTTCAGCCTCTACGGCGACCTCACGATCGACGAGAACATCGCGTTCTTCGCCGAGATCCACGGCGTCAAGGGCTACCAGGCGCGGCGCACCCGGCTGCTCGACATGATGCAACTGACGAAGTTCCGTGACCGGCTCGCGGAGCGGCTGTCGGGCGGCATGAAGCAGAAGCTGGCGCTGGCCTGCACGCTGGTGCACGAGCCAGACGTCGTCCTGCTCGACGAGCCGACGACGGGGGTCGACCCGGTGTCGCGCCGCGAATTCTGGCGGCTGCTCTCGGACTTCCTGTCGCAGGGCATCACGATCTTCATGGCGACGCCGTATCTGGACGAGGCGGAACGCTGTTCGCGCGTGGCGCTGATGAGCGAGGGGCTCGTCCTGGCGCTCGACCAGCCGTCGGCGATTCGTGCCACGTTCCCGGGCGAGATCGTGGAAGTGATTGCCGATCCGCAGGAAGCGGCCCTGGCGGTCGTCGGCCAGGATGCCGGCGTGCGGGACGTGCAGACCTTTGGCGAGCGGCTGCACGCGCGGCTGGAACAAGGGCAGGGGGAACCGGCGGTCGCGCGTATCAGCGCGGCGCTGCAGCGGGCTGGCGTCGGGGTGACCAGTCTTCGCGTGCTGCCGGCCAGCCTCGAGGATGTGTTCATTGATCGCGTGACCCAGAAGCGATAGCACAGGACTGTCATGAGAAACAGAGCAGATCGGATTCGTTGTGTCGTCGGCGCGCTGGCCGTCATGGTGCTGGCGGGCGCCGCGCCCGGTTCGGCGCAGACATCCACGCCGCCGCAGGGGTCGATGCCGGTTCGCCTGTCGGTGGACGAGGCGATCGCCCTCGCGCTCGAGGTCAGCCACCGCATCGGTGAGTTCGAGGCGCGTGAAGACGCCGCAAAGGCAAGCACCGCTCAACGCGCCTCCGCCGACAATCCCTTCGTGAGCCTGTTTGCCGGCTACGCCCGGACCAACCATGTCAGCGAGTTTGCCATTCAGATTCCCGGCGCGCCGCCGCGGGTGATCTATCCCGATCTGCCGGACAACTGGCGGTCGCGCCTCGATGTGCAGTGGCCCGTCTACACGTCCGGGCGCGTGCAGGCGCTCGAACGCGCGGCGCAGGCGGAGCAGAACGCCGCCGGGAAGGACGTGTCGACGGCGCGAGCCGACATCCGGCTCGACGCGGCGCGCGCATTCTGGACGCTTGTGACCGCGACCGAGACCGTCAGGGTTGTGGACGACGCGCTGAAGCTGGTTGAAGCACACCTCCAGGATGTGCGCAACATGCTCGCCGTGGGGCTCGTGGCGAACAACGATGTGCTGACCGCAGAAGCGAGGTGCTCGCGCGAACAGGTGCTGCTGATCGAAGCGAAGAACTTCCGCGATGTGGCCGAGGCAGATCTGCGGCGAGCGACGGGTCTTGGACCAGCCGTTCGAATTGACCTTGTCGCCGCGCTGGACGGGCCTCAGCCGAGCGTCCCCACATTCGATGAGCTTCTGACAGAGGCGCGAAAGAGTCGCCCCGAGCGACAGGCTATGCAGCTTCGCATCGACGGTGTCGGACAGCAACGAACGGCGGCGGCGGCTGAGTCGAAACCCGTCGTGTCGGTTGGCGGCGGGATCGACTACGCCCGCCCCAACATGAGGATCTTCCCTCGTTCGGGCGACTGGAACGAGTCGTGGGACGTTGGCGTCAACTTCGCGTGGCCGTTGTGGGATGGCGGACGCGTCAAGGCCGACGTGGCGCAGGTCAGTGCAGTCGAACGGGTAGCCCAGCAGCGGCTGGCCGAGTTCGACACCGTGCTCGAATTCAACGTGCGGCAGCGCCAGCTCGATCTGACCTCGGCGATTGCCGCCATCGCGACGGTGACCGCCGAGGTCGCCAGCGCCGCCGAAGCCAGGCGCGTCGTCGCCGAACGCTTCAAGGCGGGCCTGGTGTCCAATACGGACGTGCTCGACGCCCAGCAAGCGCTGCTTACCGCCCAACTCGGCCGCACGCGCACGCTGGCGTCGATCAAACTGGCCGAGGCGCAACTCAACCGTGTGCTCGGACGCTGACCCGCGGCGACGAGAACGAACAAGGGGAGTCCACTGGATGCCGGCTGTCACGGTTCGCGAGTTGACACGGCGCTTCGGCGACTTCGTGGCCGTGGACCGCGTGTCGTTCAATGTCGAGCAGGGCGAGATCTTCGGATTCCTCGGCAGCAACGGCGCGGGCAAGTCCACCACGATCCGCATGCTGTGCGGGCTGCTCAAGCCGACCTCTGGCAGCGCGCTGGTTGGAGGCATTGACGTTGGCCGCGATCCGGAGGGCGTCAAGCGCCGGATCGGATACATGTCGCAGCGGTTCTCCCTCTACGAACTGCTGACGGTGGAGGAGAACATCACCTTTTTTGGCGGCCTGTACGGCCTCGACGACAACGCCATCACCCGTCGCCGGGATTTCGTGCTCGACATGGCTGGCCTGCGCGGACGTGAGCGGACGTTGACGCAGGACCTGGCTGGCGGATGGCGGCAGCGCCTCGCGCTGGGCTGCGCCATTCTCCACGAGCCGCCCATCCTGTTTCTCGACGAGCCCACCGGTGGCGTCGATCCGGTGTCACGCCGCCAGTTCTGGGCGCTCATCAATCAGTTGTCGGATGGCGGCGTCACGGTCTTTGTCACCACGCACTACCTCGACGAGGCCGAGCACTGCCACCGCCTGGCGTTGATGCAGGCGGGCCGCATCGCCGCGCTCGGCACGGTCCACGAGCTCAAGGCCGTGTTCTCCGACCGGGCGGTGGTCGAAGTTCGCACGCCTTCGCCGATGGAGGCGCTGCGCGCACTGGACGATGTGCCGTCGGTGGAGAAGACGAGCCTGTTCGGCACAGCGCTTCACGTCTGGCTCAGGCCTGGCGAGCGCGACACGCGGCCGCTGCGGCAGCGGTTCACCGAGCGCGGGTTGGCAATCGAGTCTGTCGAGTTCGTGCAGCCGTCGCTCGAGGACGTGTTCATGGATGTGGTTGAACGCGCCGGAGGAACCTCGGGATGAGAAAGGCTCTCGCTGTCGGGCGCAAGGAGTTCTGGCAAATTGTGCGCGACGGGCGCACGCTGATGATCCTGCTGTTCGTCCCCGCGTTCTTCCTCGGACTCTACGGCTACGCGCTCAGCTGGGACATCCGCCACGTGCGACTGGCGGTGATGGACCGCGACAACAGTCGCGACAGCCGCGAGCTGATCTCGTCGTTCACCAACTCGACCTACTTCGACATTGTGGCCACCGTCCGGTCGATGACCGACATCGAGCGGCTCATGGACCGCGGCGACATCCGCGTGGCGCTCGTCATTCCGGAAGGCATGAGCCACGACTTGCGGACCGGCCGCGTCGCGCAGGTACAGGTGCTGATCAACGGCGACAACGCCAACACGGCGACCACCGTGTTCGGGTACGCGCAGGCAATCGTCCGCGGCGTGTCCGCGCAACTGCAACTGGACATCATCGCCGGGGGGAAGATGCCGCCGCCGATTTCGGCAGAGCCGCGCATCTGGTACAACCCGGAACTCACCAGCACGCTGTTCCTGGTGCCCGGCCTGATCGGCTTCATCGTGATGATCAGCAGCGTCGTGTCGACGTCGATGTCGATCGTGCGCGAAAAGGAACGGGGCACGTGGGAACAGGTGCGAATGGCCCCAATCAACAACGTGTCGTACGTGGTCGGCAAGACGATCCCCTACTTCGTGATTTCGCTGGTCTCGGCGTTGTTCATCATCGCGGCCGCCATGGTGCTCTTCGGCCTGCCCATGCGGGGATCGTGGCTGCTCCTGCTGTTCACGGTCTCGCTGTTTCTCGCCGGTGCGCTCGGCACGGGCCTGCTGGTGTCGACGCTGGTCGATTCCCAGTCGCTCGCGTTTCAGGTCAGCCTGTTGATTTCCATGCTGCCCACAATCATCCTGTCCGGATTCATCTTCCCGATTGCGAGCATGCCGGCGCCGATTCGCGCGATCACGTATCTGGTTCCGGCCAGGTACTTCCTCGTCGCGCTGCGCGCCATTGTCTTGAAAGGCGTCGACGCGCACGTCGTCAGCATGGAACTTGCCGCGCTGGGCGTCTATGCCGTGGCGGTGCTCGGGCTCGCCTCCGTGCGGCTCGGAAAGGAGAAGGTCTGAGGTGCGACGGCTCGGCTTTCTCATGCGCAAGGAATTTCAGGAGCTCAGGCGCAATCCGCGCATGTTGCGGGTGCTGCTGATTGCGCCGGTGGTTCAGCTCGGCATTCTCGGATACGCGGCAACGACCGACGTCAAGAACGTGCCGGTGATCGTCGTCGACGCCGATCGGTCGACGGCGAGTCGCGATCTGATTGGCCGATTCGAGGGTTCGCCGTACTTCAGCGTTGTTGGTGTGACGTCACGACACCTGGATGTGGAAGACGCGCTGCAGCACCGGACAGCGTGGATGGCCGTGTCAATTCCGGCCGGCTACGGGCGAGACATTGCCGACCGGACACCGGTAACCGTCCAGGTGATTGCCGATGGGACCGACTCCAACTCGGCGGCCGTCGGCCTGGCGTACGCCACGAGCCTCATCGCGGAGAAGGCGGTCGATGTCGCGCGCGAACGGCTGGGCGCAGGCGGGCGGCTGCTGCCCATCGGCTCACTCGAGGTCCGCACGCGCGTCTGGTTCAATCCGCAGCTGCTCAGTCAGCAATTCATGGTCCCGGGCGTGCTGGCGCTGTTGCTGATGATCACGACGACCGTGCTGGGCGCCGTCGCTATTGTGCGCGAGAAGGAACTGGGCACGCTGGAGCAGCTCAACGTCACCCCGCTTCGCCGATGGGAGTTGACCCTCGGCAAGCTGCTGCCCTTCGGGCTGATTGGGGTGATCCAAGTGTTCCTGGTCGTGGGCGTGACCGTGTTGTGGTTCCAGATTCCGCTGAAGGGCAGTTTCCCGCTGCTGTTCGGATTGTCGCTGGTCTACCTGCTGTGCACACTGAGTCTCGGGCTGCTGGTCTCGACCATTTCGAGCACACAGCAGCAGGCCATGATGACGGCCGTGTTCTTTTTCGTGGTTCCGATGATCTATCTGTCCGGGTTCATCTTCCCGATCGAGAACATGCCCTCCCTCATTCAGCCGCTCACCTACCTGATCCCGCTCAGGTACTACCTCGTCATCGTTCGCGGTATGTTCCTGAAGGGCGTTGGGCTGGAATCGTTCTGGCCGGACGCGCTGATGATGCTGGCGTGGGGATTGACGGTGCTCACGCTGGCAACCATGCGGTCGAGGAAGACGCTCAGGTAATGCCAGCTGGCGCGATTGGTGCGATCGGTCTCGCCTTCCTGCTTCAGGCGGGCCCGCAGGATGCGGGGCCGTGCCGCATGTCCGGCGCGGTCGTCGATCCGGTTACGCGCGCGGGTGTAGGGGATGTGCACGTCGTGGTGCGGCACAACGGCAAGATTGCTTCGTCTACGACAACCGGCCCTGATGGCCGTTTTGAACTACTCAGCCTCGCGCCCGGCGCGTACCTGGTGGCCGCTTCGGCGCCCGGATTCGCCGAAATCTCACCCGTCGGCGTGAATCTCGGGGGAACACCGTGCGCGGCAGTCGTGGAGCTTCCATTTCGGCTGGCGATGCAGACCGAGGCTCGTGGCGCCGCTCCGCGTTTGCCTGATGCGACGCCCATCATGAACCCGGCTGCGCCAGTGTTGACGGGAACGGCGATTGCGGCCGCCCCTGGCGCCCTCGAGGATGTGTTCCGTGCGTTTCAGTCGCAGCCTGGCGTGGCGGCTTCGCAGGACAACCGCAACGACCTGCTCGTGCGCGGGGGAGGCGCGATCGAGAACCAGACGCGCATCGACGGGTTCGACGTGCCGAACCCGAATCACTTCGGCGCGCAGGGCGGCACAGGCGGGGGCCTGTCGATGATTCCGCCGTGGCTCATCGATGTCGGCACGATCGAGGCCGGCGGGTTCTCCGCCTCGTTCGGCGAACGGATGTCGTCGGTTGTCGATATGTCGCTGCGGCCGGTCAGATCCGATCGCATGCACGGCATGGTTGGCCTCGGCGTTGGCGGCGCCATGGCGGAGATCGAGCGGCCGTTTGGCGACAGCAAGGGGTCGTGGGTCGTCTCGGCGCGTCGCAGCCTGCTTGAGCTGACATTTCAGCAGCAGGGATCGCAGGTCGTCCCGAAGTACGCCGACGCGCTGGTGCGAGTGGAACGCAGGGTGGGCGACAGGCATTCGTTCAAGCTCCTCGGGATCGGGGCCAACGACTCGGTCGAGATCGACGATTACGACGGGGGCACCGACCGGATCCGCGGCACTGAGTGGGTCGGTCTGGCGGGCGTGAGGCTTGATTCGAGCTGGTCGGCGACCACCGCCTCGACCGTGGTGGCGAGCATTGGCACCAGTGAGCTCGATGCGAAATCCTGGAATGGCACCGTGGTCGATGGACTCGATCGCGGGCGTGATGTGGAAATCAGAGTCAGGGCCGACATCCGGCGGCGGCATACGTGGCTCGGCGACGTGCTGGCGGGTGTGGCGGTCAAGGCTTTCACGTTCGACTACGAATTGCTCGCGTACGGCGTCTGGACGCCCTATTCGCCCGCGAAGGAGAACATTTCGGCCAGGAGCCGGCAGTCGTTTGCCGATGTCGCCGGATACATCGAGTCGACGGCGCCGTTGTTCGGCCGGGGCCGCGTGTCGGCTGGTGTGCGCGTCGATAGCTGGGGTGCGTCGGCGATCACGACGGGCAGCCCACGCGTCAAGGCCGACTACCTGCTCGGCAGCCGGGCGAGGCTTGTCGGGTACTGGGGCGTGTATCGCCAGGCCGTGCCCTACATCTGGATGGCGAGCGCGCCGCAGAACGTGTCGCTTGTGCCAATCGGATCGACCCAGGGTGGCGGGGGTGTCGATCTTGAAGTGAGCCGGGCCGTGCATCTCGGCATCGAGGGATTCGACAAGCACTACAGCAACTACCCGGTCGATCGTCTGGCACCAGGCCACGTGCTGGTAGACGCGGCCGCGGACTTCGAATCGCCGTTTGTCGGAGAGTTGACGAGCGGCGGCAACGTCCATGCACGAGGCGTCGATACCGTGGTGTGGGCGAGACTCGGCAGCCATCTCCACGCTGTCGCCAATTACTCCTATTGGCGCGTGTCCCAGATGGGGCTCGACAACGTCTGGCGGCGCGCCCAGCACGAAGTTCGCCATCAGGCCAGGTTGGAGCTGAACTATGCGCACCCTCAAAGTTGGGCCACCAGCCTGCGGTGGCGCTATGTGAGCGGCCATCCCTACACGCCGTTCAGCCCGGCGGCCTCTCTCAAGGCGGGCCGGGCGGTCTTCGATCTGACGCGCATCAACGCCGTCGAGTACCCGCCGTACCACCGTCTGGATGTTCGCGCCGACAAGATCCTCACACGCGGTCGCACATCGACGATCGTCTACGTCGAGGTCGACAACCTGTACGACCACGACAACCTGCTGGTCTATAAGTGGGATCGGAAGCTCCGCAGCCCGAAGCCGACCTATCAGTGGGGCCGGACGTATGTCGGAGGCCTGCGGGTGGAGTTTTGATGGCTCCGGCCGCCCGTTGCGGGAGGACAGCGGCCAGTAGACGGGATTAGGGATTGGGGATTCGGGATTCGGAAAGAGACGGAAGACACACAGCGGGGCCTGGGGGTGCCGTGGCGATTCGCGAAGCGGCCCCTCGAACCAAGCCGACGGCGTCAGTCTGCAAAACGTGCCGTGAGGGCCAAAGCAGGCGGCGCGAATAGCGCGACCGTCAGATCGGCCACGAGCCCCGGCAAGGCGCGTTTTGCCGGCTTGTGTGAGCGGGGACGCGGAGCGAATCGCCACGGCACCGGCAATAAGTACGAAGTAGGCCACTCGATCTGTGAGGTCGGGTGTCTAATGGCACTGGAGGAATATATGCGACTCCTGTTTCCTGTCACGTGCGTCGTGGCCCTTCTTACCCAGGTTCCAGGTATTGCGCAGCAGGCCCCGACCGCCCCGCAGAAGAGTCCGCCCCCTGCGGCTGCGCCGCTTGCCGGCGGGCCCGCGCTGACGGGCATGCTGGACAGCGCGGCGGTGCGCCTGCCCATCAAACGCGTCGTGCTCTACAAGAACGGCGTCGGGTTCTTCGAGCATCTTGGCCGCGTGCGCGGAACCGAGCAGGTGACGATCGACTTCACGAGCAGCCAGTTGAACGACGTGCTCATGTCCCTCACGACGGTCGATCTTGGCAACGGGAAGGTGACCGGTGTCAGCTTCAACACCGATGATCCGGCCAACCGGAAGCTGGGAGCGTTGTCGCTTCCGCTCGGGGAGGACACCACGCTGCTCGCGGTCCTTTCTGCGCTGCGCGGCGCGAGGGTCGAAGTGCAGGGCGCGACCGGCCTGGTGACAGGACGCATCCTGGCGGTCGAACAGCGGACGCGTGTCGAGGGCGACAAGCAGGTCGACGCGCGCGAGTTGGCGATTGTGACCGATGCGGGCGAAATCAAGAGTTTCGACGTCACGTCGCGTCTTTCGGTGCGTGTGCTCGAAGGCGACCTGCGGACTGATATCCGCCGGTACCTCGACATCGTCTCGTCCACGCGGCAGAAGGACCTGCGGAGAATGTCGATCGCAACCTCAGGCGTGGGTGAGCGGCAACTCTACGTGAGCTACATCAGCGAAGTGCCTATCTGGAAAAGCACGTATCGCCTCGTGCTGCCCGCGAAGGCCGGCGACAAGCCGCTGCTCCAGGGCTGGGCCATCGTCGACAACACGATCGGTGAGGACTGGACCAACGTCGAACTCTCGCTGGTTGCGGGCTCGCCGCAGTCGTTCATCCAGCCGTTGTCGCAGCCCTTCTACGGGCGGCGGCCCGTGATTCCGTTGCCGTCAGCCGCGCAGTTGACGCCGCAGACGCACGACGCCGCGCTGTCACCCGACGCGAAGCCTGAAGCGGCGCAGATGATGGCGCCGCCAGCGCCAATGGCAGCGACCCGTGCGATGCGGACTGGAGGAGGCGCCGGTGCAATGGTTGGTGGCGTCCCTGGCGGGGTCGTCGGAGGCGTGGTGGGTGGAGTTGCCGACGCCCCCTTGTATCGATCTGTTGCGGAAAGTGCGATAGACGCGCTCTACGCGGATGCGAACAGCGTTGGACGCGGTGTCCAGGGTCGCGAGCTTGGCGACCTGTTCGAATATCGGCTCAAGGAGCCTGTGACGATCCGGAAGAACCAATCGGCGCTCGTCCCGATCGTCGCGGCGCAGGTCGAGGCCGAGCGCGTGTCGGTGTGGAGCGCATCGACACCCCAGCGGCCTCGCAGCGCCGTGTGGATGACCAACTCGACGCCCTTCACGCTTGATGGCGGGAGCTTCGCGGTCCTCGAGGACGCGACCTTCACGGGCGAGGGGCTGATGGATGCCGTCAAGCCGGGCGAGAAGCGCCTGCTCTCATACGCCGCCGATCTTGCCCTGCTGGTCGACGCAAAGCAGGACCCTGGCGGGCCAGAGCGCGTCAGCAGCGTGCGCATTGCGAAGGGCGTGATGATCTTCCAGCGCGAGTACCGCGACAAGCGCACCTACACCGTGCGCAACGAAGATGCGAAGGCCCGGATGCTGGTGATCGAACATCCGAACCGTGCCGGTTGGAAGCTGGTCAGCGCGACAAAGCCGGACGAAACCGCGCCCAGCGTCTACCGGTTCCGGGTACCGGTGGCGGCGAAATCCACGGCGGTGCTTGCGGTTGAAGAGGTACGCCCGGTGGAGTCGACCTACCAGGTGTCGGCAGTGACCGACGAACAACTCACGTTGTTTGTCAGCCAGCGCGCATTGACTCCGGAAGTCGAGCAGGCGCTGCGGACCGTGATGGCCAAGAAGGCCGAGGTGGCCGCGGTGGCATCCGAGATCACCGCGCGCAACAGTGAGACGAGTCAGATCTTCAGGGATCAGGAGCGGCTGCGCGAGAACCTGAAGGCGCTCAAGGGCAGCGCGGAAGAGAAGACCCTCGTCACGCGGTACACGCGGCAGTTGGACGAGCAGGAAACCCGGCTCGACCTGATCAAGCGCGAGATCGCCGACGCTCAGGCGAAGCAGAAGAAGCTGCAGGGCGAGCTCGAGACCCTCGTGCAGGCACTGTCATTTGACGGGCGAAAATGAAAAACGGGGTCAGACCCCGTCTATTTCATGTGCGCCTTGATGTAGTCCACGGCCCACTGCTTGTAGGCTGCCGACGTGAGGCCGATTGATTCGGCCTCTGGCAGCGCTTTCTCGATGGTCCAGCCGTCGACGAGCACGCGCTTGAAGAACCACATCGCGGAGGCCCGGACTCCAGCCGCGCAGTGGAAGAGCATCGGCCGGTTTGACGGATCCTTCACGGCAGCCAGAAACGTGTCGATTGCGGGTTGAAAGTTGGCATCGGTTCGCCGGAAGGGCGCGTGAATGAACTTGAGGCCCGCCTTCTCGACGGCTTCCTTCTCCTGCGCGACGTTGGCGCCCTCCTCGTCCACGGGCCTGAAGTTGACAACGGCCTTGTAGCCGCGCTTCTTCAGCTCGTCGGCGGCCTCGGGTTTCATGGCCCCGCCGCACGCAAAGGTATCGTCGACGGGCGCGAAGTTCATCACGCCGGGGAAGTCCTGGACCTTCGCGGCCTTTGGCGCCTGGGCCGTCGGCGGCGCCGTGCCTGCCGGCGTGGCGCTCGGGGCGGCGTCCGTCTTCTCGCCCCAGATGTACTGCCCGAACCACTCGAGGTTGTGCTCCATCGCCGCGCGGTGCGCCTTCGGCTTGGTCAGCCCGTGCCCGAAACCCTTGTAGACAATCAGCTTCGCCGGGACGCCCTGGTCGAGGAGGCCTTGATACAGCTCGTAGGCGTTCGGGATCGGCACGCGTTTGTCGAGTTCGCCGTGTTGAATAAGCGTCGGCGCCTTGGCCTTCTTGATGTAGGTGATGGGTGACGTGTCTGCGTAGATCTTCGGATCGTCCCACGGCGTCGCCTTCAGGTACTGCCGCGTGAACGGGTGGATATCGGTGTTGACGTAGTACGTCATCCAGTCCGAGATCCCCGCGCCCACCGACACCGCCTTGAACCTGGCGCTGTCGTGCGTCGTCAAAAACGCCGAAATATACCCCCCCTGGCTCCAGCCCATCGTGCCGACCTTGTCGTTGTCGGCCAGGCCCTGAGCCACGAGATAGTCAATGCCCGAGATGACGTCCCACGCATCGCCAATCCCGAGGTTGCGCACATTCAGCGATCGGAACGCCTCGCCGTATCCCGCGCTGCCCCGGTAGTTGGGCTCCAGCACGATCGCGCCCTTGTTCAGCCAGACGTCGATCGGATACGTGGCTGTCGAGCTGAAGGGCACCGGGCGCGACGTGCCGGTTGGGCCTCCGTGAATGACGACCAGCAGGGGATAGCGCTTGCCCGCCTGAAAGTTGGCGGGCTTGTGGAGCACGCCTTCGATGGCGGCGCCATCCTGGCTCCTCCACGTGATGACCTCGTGCGCGGGTTGCGGCCACGACGCGACCTGCGCGCCCATGTCCGTCAGCTTCTTCGGCGCCATCGTCGCGAGCGGCGCGACGAAGACCTCAGGAAACTGCTTCGGACCGGCGCCCATGAAAGCGATATTCGCGGCGTCTGACGTGAAAGTGACGCTCGAAACGATCCACTCGGTGCCGGATGTGAGCTTCGTGGTCTTCTGCGTGGCCGGATCGAGGCGGTAGAGGTACGCCCACGTGCGCTGGGATGCCGTGAAGTAAATCCCGTCCTTCTTCCATGCGCTCGGGCCGATACTCTCGTCAAACGCCTTCGTCAGGTCCTGAATCGCGCCACCTGCGGCCGG
>Ga0315290_10002457_pt1 | contig 13039 bp, 14 predicted proteins | sample YL17G12_0_MG_FD_203627 | JGI IMG/M metagenome (GOLD analysis project Ga0315290, IMG submission 203627) | Sediment microbial communities from Yellowstone Lake, YNP, Wyoming, USA - YL17G12_0 | ecosystem: Environmental > Aquatic > Freshwater > Lake > Sediment | place: USA: Wyoming | collected... | reverse complement strand
TTCGGAACACCGTCGCATCCGCGGCGTCGATCACGGCGCCGAGCGGGCAGAACCATCCGCAGAAGAAGCGGCCCAGCGCGACCGTGAGGAGCGCGACGACCAGCGCGGGCCAGACCAGCCCGATGAGTGCCCGCCCCGCAAGGGTGGCGGCCCCCGCCATCAGGGGATCGAGCCGGAGAAACAGGTTGACCGCGTACGGAAGGACGTCGTTGTCCTTGTACTCCGTGTTCAGGAAGAGGAAGGCGAAGAGGAGGAACACCACCCACTGCGAGGCGCGCCGAAGCGTCCGCGTCGTCTTCATCCGGGAACCCCCGGCGTCGTCATGTTACGGAACGCCACGTTTTTATTGTACCAACGGTTCCGACGCTGTGGCCACATTACTTCCAGTCGAACCTGCGGGGGAGATCCGCGCGTTCGACTTGCCCCATGCGATCCTGATACATTCATGATATGAATCCCGGGATGGAAGGAACTCCTCCGCGCATCCTGGTCGTCATCCCGGCGTACCAGGAGGAGCGGTCGATCGGGGGGTTGGTCCGCTCGCTCCGGGAGCGAACCCCCTACGACGTGCTCGTCGTGAACGACGGGTCCACGGACCGGACCTCCGAATCCGCGAGGGAGGCGGGCGCGACCGTGCTGGACCTGCCGTGCAACCTCGGGATCGGCGGCGCGGTGCAGACCGGGTTCCAATATGCCAGGGATCGAGGTTACGACACCGTCGTCCGGATCGACGGGGACGGGCAGCACGAGGTCGAAGACATTCCGAAGGTTCTCGAACCGATCCTTGCGGGCCGGGCGGACGCGGTCATCGGTTCGCGCTTTTTGGGCGAGACGGAGTACCGCGGAAGCATTCCACGCATTTTCGGCATCCGGTTCTTCCGCCTCCTCGTCAACGCGACCACCGGGTACCGCGTGACCGACCCGACCTCGGGCTTCTTCGCGATCAACCGTCGCCTGGTCGAATTCTACTCCGACCACTATCCATCGGACTACCCGGAGGTGGACGCCTACATCCTGATGCACCGCCTCAAGGCGCGGGCCATTGAGGTGCCGGTCCGTATGTACGACCGGGCGGAAGGAAAATCGTCGATCACCACCTTCCGGGCGGTGTACTATATGTTGAAGGTGACGCTCTCCTTCCTCATCAACCGCATCCGGAGATTCGGGTGAACCGGGTAACGCTTTTTTCGATCTGCGCCTCCGCCGCCCTGCTCCTTTACATCCTGGAGATGGTGCGCCGGCGCAAGCTGCGGGAGGAATATTCCATCCTGTGGCTGTTCGGCAGCGTGGTGATCCTGGTCCTGTCGCTCAAGCAGGACTGGCTGGTCGGAATCGCCCACGCCGTGGGAATCGTCTACCCGCCCTCGTTCCTCTTCCTGGTCGGGATCCTCTTCATCCTGCTGATCCTGATCCACTTCTCGATCGCCATCTCGAAGCTCCACCAGATGAACAAGAAGATGGCGCAGGAGATCGCGCTTTTAAGAAACCTGAGCCTGCCGTCGGGCGGCATCCCCCTGGAAAAGACAACCGATCCCGGCCGCATGAAGGGATAAGAGGATCCTCGAGGAAAAACGTCCCCCGGCCGATCGCTCACACCCCCCCGACCTTCGCCCGGGTGGCCGGAACCGACATGATCTGCCCCTGGAAAAGGTGGTGGATGAAGGTATACCACCTGTAGTGTCTCGAGTGGAGGCGAGGGGATACCAATTCGATGGATGGGATCGTCCCGCGCACCCAACGCTCCGTCGCCATGACCGATTCAACATACCGTGTGTAGAGAGAATGCCTGATATTCTTTGGCATCCGCCCGTATACCGTGACTCCGGTGTCGAAGAAACGGCGGGATAGAAACTTCAGTCCCTGAAAGTGGTAAAAGATCAATGGCAGGTCGTTGACCGTCGGTCTGCCCTCCAGATCCCGTAGCCGGTAATTCATCCAGTTCCACGGACCGAGACCCGCACCCTCGTGCTTAAGCACCGCCACACCTTGAAACCGTTCCGGCCAGGCATCCAGATATTTCTGGTCGGCGAATTTGCCGTCTTCGGTCCGGTCGAAACACCATCCCAGGCACTGTTCACGCCACCTTTGCAGGCATTCCATACCGATCCGATCGTTCCGAAAGGCAAGCAGGCCGACGTTGTAGATCCCGTATATTTCAAAATGGCGCAGATGCCCGGGGAAACGATGTCCGACGATGAGGACGGAACGGTCGCCGAACTCCCGATAGATTGGTTCGGGGGTTGAGTAAAACATGAGGTCGGCGTCAAGATACGTGATCAGGTCGATCGCGGGAAACCGATTCAGAAGATAGAGGAGCCACGATGGGGTACAGGTGAAAAAATACTCGACGCGGCTTCGGTCCTGTTTGGCTTTGAGCAACGCCTCGTCGCCCTCCTCGAACTCCCGGAGGGAAACGGGCCGAAGGTTTTCACGGCCAAGGCGCACGAGGGTATCATATGTGGCATCGTCGAAACAGAGGACCCACAATGTAAACGGGGTCGCATGGTCCAGCAAGGAGCGATACAGCGTCAGCCCCATGGCCATGTAATTGCGGTCGAAGTAGGTACAGAAGTGGTACACGTCGCTCGCTAGGCCCCGCACCACTCCCGGATTTCCCTGGCGATGGTCCGGACCTGTTCCTCTCGCAACTCCGGAAACATCGGAAGGCTCAGGATCTGCCCCGCAATTTTCTCAGTATTCGGGAGGTGTTCCTCCCCGCGCGATCGTCCCGCATACGCCGGCTGATGGTGCACCGGGACGGGATAGTGAATCAAGGTCCCGATCCCTCTCTCCCTCAGATACGCCTTCAATGCGTCCCGCCGGGGCGTCTGGATCACGTACTGGTGAAAAACGTGGGCAACGTCCAACCCTTTCTTCGGCAACACCGGCCCGACTCCCGCAAGAACGGATTGGTAGATTGCCGCGATCCCCCGCCGGGATTCGTTCTCGGCATCGAGGTGCGGCAGTTTCACACGAAGAATCGCTGCCTGGATCTCATCGAGCCGGCTGTTTTGACCCTCCACTGCGCTGACATACCGTTCCTTCCATCCGTACTCCCGAAGCATCCGGATATTTTCCGCAAGTTCCGGGGCATCGGTCGCTACCAGCCCGCCATCGCCCAAGGCCCCCAGATTTTTCGTGGGATAGAAACTGAACGCGGCGATATGGCCAAGGGCACCCGTTCGCTTTCCACGGAACGTCGCCCCGTGCGACTGCGCGCAATCCTCGATGACTCGAAGGTCGTATCGACATGCGACCTCCTCGATGGCACCCATGTCCACGGGGTGCCCGTAAAGGTGCACGGGGACCACGGCCTTCAGGTGCCCACCACGGAATCCTTTGATGGAATCTTCCAGGCGATCGGGATCCATCGTGTACCCGTCCGGTCCAATATCCACGAAGACCGGGGAGGCGCCGCAGAGACCGATCGCCGCGACGGTGGCAACGGCGGTATGGGACACGGTGAGGACGAAGTCGCCGGGTCCGACGCCGCTCGCCCTAAGGGCCAGGTAGAGAGCGTCGGTACCGCTGGCGACCCCCACGGCCTGTTTGACCCCGAGATATGCGGCGAACTCCCGTTCGAAGGCGGCCACTTCACTGCCCAGAATGTACCATCCGCTCTCCAAGACCCGGGCGATGGCGTCATCGATGGCTTCCTTGTGGGCGAGGTAATTCGCCTTGGGATTGGTCTGGGGGATCGTTTCCATGAGGGAGGATGCGTCCTTTCTTACAGATAGTGCTTCAGGTTCGCCCGGTAATACGCAAGGGTGCTCGCAAGCCCCTCGCGCAGGGGAACCTTGGGGTCCCAGCCAAGCACCTTCCGGATGAGCCGGTCGTCCGCGAAATAATCCCCGATGTCGATTCGCTTCCTGTCTTCCGGGAAGGAGCGGACCATGTATTCCCCTCCCCCATTCGCATCGACGAGGAGGGATGCCAGGTCCGTGAGGCTGATGGCGCATTCCCCGCCGAGGTTGAACGCCTGGCCGTTCCCGGCGTCGTTCGCGGCGGCCAGGAGCAACGCATCGACTGCGTCATCTATGTGTGTGAAGTCCCGCAACTGCTCCCCGTCCCACACCTCGAAAGGCTTCCCTTCAACGAGGAGGCGAACCCAGATGCCCAGAAATGTTTGCCTTGCGTCTTTCACCCGCATGCGAGGCCCATACGTGTTAGTCAACCGCAAGGCACAGGAACGAATACCGTACACGTTGTTGTATAGGATGTGGTACCACTCTCCCGCCATCTTATTGATCCCGTTGACATCCACCGGGCGCAGGAGATGCTTCTCGTCGACCGGCAGATATTCCGGCTTCCCGTAGATCTGGCGGGTGCTGGCGAACACGATCTTCACGGAGGGATTATGCTTCCGGCAGGCCTCGAGAATGGAAAGCTGGGCGCGGCAGTTGATCTCGAGATCGGTGTAGGGGTCCTGCATCGAGTCCATGTGGCTGGTTTGCCCCGCAAGGTTGAACAGGTAATCCTGGCCCTGCAGCAGATACTTCATGCTATGTTCGTCGCGGACGTCGGAGATGTTCACGCGAACCCTGTCCCGGATCCCCTCGATGTTGAACAGGTTGCCGCCGTATTCCGGAATGAGGCTGTCCACCAGGAAGACATCCGCCCCAAACCGGACAAGGCGTTGCGCCAGGTTGGAACCGATGAATCCCAGCCCCCCCGTGACGAGGACACGCTTATGAAAAAACGTTTTCTCCGGGTCTATCAAGGTTTCCTCCGGACGGCGCCTGCCGTCTGACGGGATCGGGAAAAGGGAACCAAAGGGAAGCAGTACGTGATTATAGTTTTTTCCGGACGATATCCGCGAGCCTGCCCACAATAAACTTTGAGGCGATATAAGGGAGTTTCAAGAAGGCGAGCCGGATCCTTGAGAGGGTGTCCCCTTCAAGTTCCAGAAAAACAGGGTCGTCGAAGCGGCATAAACCACGCGACGCAATTTCCAGAGCGAAGCCGTATTGTTTTTCGACCATGGAAAAAACCCAGCCCAGCAGGTAATCTCTCTTGTCCAGATATTCGGCATCCGGCGGAAAGGTGTTGATGTACGTCATCTCTCCCCAACCGGGAGAGGTCTTCAATACTACGGGCGCGAACCTGCGAAGGAGAAGGCTGGAATGATCCGGGATCGATTCCCGTCGGATCCTCTGTGACCCTTTGATCGCAAGATCCGCCATCCAGAACGGTCGTTTTTCCATATAGGCGAGGATGCCCCATAACTTGTCCTCTCCCTCGTAGGCGTCGATGATCCCCGGTTCGAACTCGGCGACGAGGACACGATCAACGCCATTCTCCCCGAGACTCCGGAACAGCCGAAGATCTGTTCCCTGGGAATCGGACTTGAACCAGTCTATTTTTCCTGCCCCGGCATCCTCCATCACCTTCGAGAGAGGGACGGTCTTCATCCTGGACTTCCGCTCGACCTCGAAGAGGTCCGAAAAGGCCCACACGTTCAGGCGGTCTTTTTGCGGCTTCAACAGACTGGAACAATGGGGGGAATGCGTGAGGAAGAAATCCGCGTATCCCGCGGTTGCTTCCGATGCGATGCAATTGTATACGCACATCTTCCTGTAAGCTCCCGTTTCCTTCTTGGTAAACCCCAACTCCCGCTCGTCCGCGTCGAACGCGATGCACACGGAGTAGGGGGCAATTCGTTTCCATTTGGGGTGAATCTCTCCCGCCGCGCCGATGTCCAACAGCACAGGAGGGCGTTCGGCGAATTCCTGACGACGAAGAACTTTATCGATCATTTCGCCTCTCTCTTGCGAAAGATGAAGCCCTTGTCATATCCAAATCGATTCCCAAGGGGGATTGCGCCCGCAAGCGCATCGAATTCAACCATGAGTTCATAGTCCGCAGAGAAAAATTCCAGAAATTTCTCCCTGTTGAAAAACCAGGCAGGGTAACTTGCCTCGTAGATGTCCGGTGGGACCTTCTGCAGGGTTATTCGATCCTCCCCGCTTTCGATAAAGGTTGTCCTGTCAAAAAGCAGAAATTCGAACCCGAGCGATCGGATCTTTCCCAGCATGGAGTAAGGCTGTTCAAGATATTGGATGGCGCCGGAAAAAAGAATCGTATCGGGACGTTGATCAAAAAAACATTTCTCGAGTTCGTGATAAAACTTGAGGTGTTCATTTTCAAAATCGCGCTTCCCGCAATCAACAAAATTTTTCTGCTCAACGATGTTCCATCGCAACTCTTTCAGATGCGAGAGGAACTTCAAATTTTGATAGTACGTGCTCCCGAGAGAGCCGCCGAAATCGACAAGGTTGATGCGATTCCCTTTTTGCGATGCGATCCAAAGCAGTCCGGCCAGCAGAGGCCAGGAATATTGGACCATGTCAAACATCACCGAATCCCTCTCGTACACCGCCTCCCCGCGCTTTACCTTCAGCAGACTGTCCCTGGCCTTCCCCAAGATAAGTTCGGTATCATATCCGGTAGAACTCTTTTTTGCTTCTCCCCAGGTCGCATAACTCCCGAAGTAGCCGAAACGCCCTTGGAGCATTTGATACACCTTCAAAACCACGGGAGGAAGAAGATCGCGGACAGAAAAATCCATAACTCTATTTCCTCCCTCCTCGAAAGCCCTCAAATAATATCAGCCCACCCTCTGGTACGCATCCAGGAGTTTTTTTTCCATAATTGACCAGTTCCATTTTTTGGAATGCTCCTCCCTTCCACATCTCCCTAATTTTTCAGTCAGACCATGATCATTTTTCAATTTCAAGAATGCTTCCTTCAATTCTTCTTTCGAACCATACTTGATCACCAGCCCACAGCCTGCAATTCTTACTCTTTCAGCAGACAAAGTCCCCTCGGATACGATAATAGGCTTGCCCAATGCCATACTTTCAAATAGCTTATTCGGGCTGACCCACTTTTGATTTTCATTGTTCGGATCGGTAGTATGAATAATTACATCAAAAGTATTCTCAAGTTTCAAAACCTCGTCATATTGAACCCACCCGATATATGAAACATTATCGTATTTCATTGATTCACTCTTGATTTCAGATTCAAGCGGACCAAATCCTCCGATAATCAATCTGATCCCATAAGAATTCAATTCCCCGACCACATTAATTATATTAAACAGGTTCCTCCCTTCTATCAACGATCCAATATATCCCACTAAATATCCTTCATGAACATTTTTTTGCATCGCCGGAAAATTGTATGGAACATTTGCGAATTCCATGATTCGCTTAGGCTTTGCGCCGAGATGTTGCGGCATTCTCAAACAATCCGTGATGATAAACAGGTCTGACGTGGATATGAGCCAACTCTCCAACCGACAGGCAATATCTCCTAGCATTTTCGGCCACTTCGCCGGAAGGTTGGCATAATAAGGATCCAGACATTGATAAACAAACGGTACGTTTTTAATTTTTGCCACTAGTAATCCAACGATTCCCGTATCCAAATCAATGGCGTGGATATAGTCCGTCTTCGACATAATTAAATTGAGAAACAGCCAAATATCAAAAGAAATCAATTTAATCAGTGTCTTAAGATTATAATATCCGGAAAGTAATTTAAATTTTTTATAATTAATATTATCGTGATGGAAAAACGGAGTGAAATAATTATCTCTATCCCAAATATAACAGTTTATTTTATATTCCTTCGATAAAGCAATCAACACTTTTCCAAAAGCAGAATCCTTTGGATTCGACCGCAGTAAAGACACTATCTTCATAAGATACAACCAAAACGCAATGATATTCTAAATCTATAGCCAACTTGCAGTATATATGAAGTTCGCTCATGAATGTTGTATTCTTTCATTCGTAATATCCCCCGAAATCAACGGAAAATACGAACAAAATTATTTTTTATTCTTTCGGCAATTCCCGGCTTTATTTTCCTGTAGTACCGTTCAATTTTCCCCTTGACGAAATGATTTTCCTCGATTGGAATGTCCGAAATCGTGATTGGCTCTCGCGATACCTCCGTATCGAAGACCTTCGTTTCCCCGGAATGTACTCCGCTCTGATCGATGCCTATGTTCCGGATGAGCGATCTTCCAGGAAAAAGAGTAAGTTTTTCAGAAAGAAACGCTGATGCGTGCCATCGAATCGCCCAAGAGTCGTTTCTCCCCTTCGTCTGGTCTTGCAGCATTTTTGTGAATGGATATGCCCCGTTGTAATCAAACTCTTCTTTCAGTTTTCCTTCCCTGATTCCTTCCAGCAATTTTTTCCCGTCCGGGTTGAACAACGCCCACCCCCTTGCCCAAGTGGCCCAACCCCAACAATCCGCCCCTTTCAGGAAAAATGTGTCCGGCAGGTGATCTTCGACCGGGAAAATGTAACCATGGATACTGATAACATCTTCGGCATTTCTATAGAAATCCAGACCATCATTCATGAATTTCAGAAAATAGGGTGAACTTACGAGGTCATCTTCAACAACGATCACTTGGCCATACTGTTTCACAATTGCGGTAACCCCGGAAATGATCGACCCGGAAAGACCGAAATTTTTTTCTCTTTCTACGATAGACACTTTATTAAATCCGGTAATATTATTGAGATAACGCCGTACGGATTCAACGTATGCTTTATCATCGTCAGATCTTGGTCCATCAGAGAAAATAATCAAATCACTTTTTTCGGCTAGATGATTTTCCTTCAAAGCATCAATTGTGTTTTTTGTATGCCAAGGCCTGTTATATGCGAATAATGTTATTGGGGCAGGATTCATATAAGTTATTTCCTTTTTCTCGCATCTATTATTATGGATGTGTAGTTAAGTTTTCCATTTCTGTTTCGCTCATCATACATTTTTGATCTCGTAATCATCCCCATATGAGGATCCCAATCCTTTGAGAAAAATACACCTTCTTCATTAAAATATTCCAGAAAATTTACCTGATAATCATTTTTTTCGAATACATTAGAAAGAGTTTTGTAATTATACAATATTTTATGATCTTCAGCGCCGGCACCAACACCGCCAGGCTTGACCTGATTTATATAATCTACGGATGGGTGAAAACCGTCAGGAACAGCGACCCGCATATAACCATTCGGTTTTAAAAATTTGTGACAGTATCTTGCAGCAGTGAATCCTTGCTCTATTGTCAAATGTTCAAAAACATGTTCTGCGAGTATTGCATCGATCGAGGATTCACTGAAGTATCTCCTCCAGGATTCGAACTTTAGTATATCCAAATGTTCGATATCTGTCGGAATCCATTGACTTTGATAAACACCAGAAGCACCTACAATAATCCTTATTGGGCTCCCCCTAATAAGGATTTTTAATTTATAATCCACAATAACGTGGCGAACTAAGCTATATATTGCAAGAATTTTCTTCATTCCGCACACTCAGATCTTCAAGCAATTCTTTTCCCGGTAAAACACTCCGGTCTCGGATTTAATATTTACTATCGGGGAGAAGCCGGCGAATGCGATTTTCCGGAAACCGTTGTCGTATAAAAAAATATAACCGGGTTCATATTCTTCCCTGTCGCTGTTATCCCAAATGATGACACCATCGTTCTTTAGAGCTCCAAGGCAATTTCTTGCACAATTGACCCGGTCTCTTCCATCTATGACAATAATGTCGAAACGATCCCTGTAATCCGATATTTTGCTAGAATAAGATCCGCCGTATTCAAGATCTATTTGGAAGATATTCACATTTTCAGGAATCCTTTCCGCAATATTTTCCCACCAAACTTTGTCGTGTTCCACGGAGATGACTTCTTTGGCCATCTTGGACCACCACAAGGTACTCTCACCGCAGCCATATTCAAAAACCGACATTTCTTTTCCAATTCTTTTTTTCAGGAAATCTATGGCGGGATAGGTCATCCATGGCAATGAATTCCCATATGCATCCACGCATCTGTTTTCCCTGAAACTCCTGAACCACCCATCTTCTATTAATGGACCAATTTTCCTTAATGAATAAAGAGATAACAGATCCAGTTTATTCAATAGAAACAATAACGAATTGTTTATAGCTGCTTTAATCACCAGATTCTCGGATAAATAATAGCTTTTGTAAGCATGCCCCCGGTTTTATTCAGAGGTTTGTAGATGAAACACGCCCCATGAGAAGCAAACCAATAGGCAAAACATGAGGCGATTACCGCCCCCATCCCTCCATACGGCGGTATTAAAATATAGTTTAGGACAACATTTATCAATGCCCCTAGCGCTACCGTAAGAAAATGGACACGGGTCCAGTTCATTGCAGTAAGAAATGTACTGCGGGCTACTCCCAGATTCGTAAATAAAATTGACCAGATCAGCACCGCCAACATGGGGCCGGCCTTTCCGTATTCCGCCCCGTACAAATTCCGGATGACCCAGCCCGCGATGAACGTCACCGGGATTGCGATGATATAGGCCATGAACGCCATGAAATTGTACAGTTGTTGAAGTCTCTCATAAAAAACCGATTCGCCCATCTCCTTCGATTCCACGATGCTGGGGAACACGGAGGAAACGATGACCCCGGGGATAAAATACCAGGCCTCCACAAGCTGAACTGCGACGGAATAAATTCCGACCTCCCTGCTGCCGACCATTTCACCGATCATAACCTGATCGATTCGCATGTAAATCATGATTGCGACGCTGGATAAAATCAGCGGCCAACTGTCCTTAAGCAGTCTTTTCGCGACGGGGAGGTTGCTCCTCCAGCAAAGGATATGACGCCCATTGACACGATAGGATATGACCATTCCCAACGATCCGATCACGATCTCGGCGAAACCCGCGCCGGCGAAAGCGATCAGCGGTGCATTGGTCAGGATCAGGGCAACCTTGACCACCGAGATCAGCAGGAACGCGGAACTCTTGGCAACCACCGAATATTTTGACTGGACCTGCGACTGGAACCAGAAATCGATCGTATCGAAGGCATTGAAAATCATTCCGCCCGCAATAACCCCGACCAACCAGAACGTCAGGTTGTCGGTGGGCCGAAGCAGACGAATCGCCGCGAGGACGGTGAGGAATGTGAACACTCCGCTCAGAAATTTCAGGACGAATGCAGTGCCGAGGATTTCACATTTTCCGGACGGGTCGCGCACAAGTTCTCGAACCACGATCCCGTCGAGTCCTAATCCGGCAATAGCCGAAAACAGGCAAACAAACGCCAGCGCGTAACTCAAGTACCCGAACTGCTCCGGACCGAGGAAGCGGGCCACCCACACCCCGACGAAAAGGCTCACTCCCATGCGGACCATCTTTTCCGCGAAGAGCCAGCCGGTGTTGCTGACCACATTTTGCAGATACGGCCGACCTTCCAGCTTTTGCCTGAGAAACGGGGGGAGAACCTTTATCCAGAACTTGTTCATAAACCGCTCAATGCATCCTGCTCTTGATAGCGGAGAAAAAGCTGCCCGGCTCGCGGTAAAACCGGTAGCACCGGTAATACATTTTTTTGAGTATTCTCCCCAGCGCGCCGTCCTTTGTGGGGCAGAGACGGGAAAGGACCTCCTCGATTTCAGCATGCATGATATTCCGAATCGTACTGGACTTGGCTCCCGCGTGGATCCGGAAGTTGGCGAGGACTTCCGGAATTTTCCCGACCCTTGCCCCGCCGAGCAGGAATCTCACCGTCAACTCAAAATCCATGGCAAAACGGAGTTTCTGGTTCACTCCACCGACGCGATCATACAGATCCCGGCGCCAGAACATCGCCTGCTGGGGAATGAACGGATTTTCATAGATCAGAACACGGATATCCAGCATGGGGTAGGACGTGTACATTTCCCCCCCGGAAGCATCCACGATGTCGACATTCCCGTACATCAGATCAACCTTGGGGTGGCGTCGAAAATATTCCCCGACTTTCTCAAGGGTCCCCTTCCTGAGGGTGTCGTCCGAATTCAACCAACCGAAAACATCCCCCGTCGCCCGGGAAAATCCCTTACAGAGAGCATCGGACTGCCCTGCATCCGGTTCACTAACCCAATAAGCGATACCCGCCGCATGCTTCCGGATGATATCGACACTGCCGTCCGTGGATCCCCCGTCCATAACTATGTATTCAAGGTCCGGGTATCCTTGGGAGAGGACGGATCGGATTGTTTCCTCAAGGAAAGGCGCCTGGTTGAAGGACGGGGTGACGACCGAGATCTTCGGGAGGGTCATTTCCCTGTCTTCCTCGCCACGCAGAGAACCCCCGAGGCGGCGATCCATGGAGACAATGTGTTCAACAGGAACGCGACGATCTTCCCGCCGGCATTCATTTCGTAAAGTTGCCGTGCTTGCAAGGGAGGGAAATCCGCCCAAATCCCCAATGACATCTTTTTCTCTGAAAAATCGTCCCATGTCGTCAGGAACGGCGTAAAACCATGACGCGCTATCGTCCGCTCCACTTCCGCGGGCGTATACCGGTACTCCGCAAAATGGATGCTGTCCCCATGGGCGCCTCTCCATCGGAGGTAGAGACCCCGCAAGGGATGTGCCACGAGTTTCCGGAACAGATTGTTCAACGGAACGGTGAAGAAAAAGAGACCCCCCGGGCGCAGCACCCGGCAAGTTTCACGCATCACCTCATCGCACCCCTCTTCGAAGTGCTCCATCACCCCCAGAGAGATCACCGCACCGAGAGATCCCGTCTCGCAGGGCAATCCACGAATCTCGCCTGCGGACACGCTCAGGGAGGGGCGCCATTCCTTCAGGCGCCCGATAACCTGCGCATCATTGTCGATCCCCGCGATGTCGTATCCCAGATCTCCCAAATAGATGACCCAGGCGCCGAGTCCGCAACCGGCTTCGAGGATCGGCTCGTCTTTCGGGAGATATTCCATGAAATACCGGGCGATTCTCCGGCGGGGACACGCGGCGACTTCCTCCTCGATGCGTCGGGCACTCCACATATGCTCCCGTTGGGCATCGATGTTCCTGATCGTGAAGATCTTCCGCAATGCGTCCCTCTCCCCCGACTCGGAACGAACAGGATCAGTCTTTGAGGGCCACTTCCCCGGCCGTCAATGCGAATCGGCGAATCCCCCGCCGGAACTCCCGTGCCCCGATACGGTGGTACCCCTTGCATTCACGCC
>Ga0315290_10002454_pt1 | contig 13048 bp, 14 predicted proteins | sample YL17G12_0_MG_FD_203627 | JGI IMG/M metagenome (GOLD analysis project Ga0315290, IMG submission 203627) | Sediment microbial communities from Yellowstone Lake, YNP, Wyoming, USA - YL17G12_0 | ecosystem: Environmental > Aquatic > Freshwater > Lake > Sediment | place: USA: Wyoming | collected... | reverse complement strand
GTGTTATTCCAAACATCATTTTTCTCATGAATTGCACCCCCCTGGCAACGGCTTGCACATATGCCGCAGGAGGTACATCCCTCGCTCACTTCCCTTTTGAGCAATGAATATCGGGAAAGAATTCCCAACAGGGCCCCCAATGGACATAGGTACTTGCACCAGAATCTCCTTTCGAGAAAATTCAGGCCGAGTATGGTTATGAATATGGAGCCGATAAAAACAGCCTGAAGATAGTAAGGCTTCCTGAAAGAGAGAAAATAACTTTTCAGGAAATCGTAAATTGGTTCCGAGAGGTTAACTGTTCCGGGGATGTTCGCATTGTAAATGGAGTCGAAGAGAGCCCGTATCCCGTGGTTCAGAAGAGGGAATATGCTCAGGGAAAAAGATCTGATCAGCAATGATATAGGGTCCATGATTCCGGCTAATTGAAGGGTGAAGACGGACGATGCGACAAGCATAAAAAGAATATAATACTTTGCTTTGTTCCACCCGGTGCGAATTTTAGGGGGATGACTTCTTTTCAGCGAGCCGACGATGTTGTGCAGGGTGCCAAGCGGGCAGATCCATCCGCAGAATACTCTGCCGAGCACCACTGTTGCGAGAATGAGCGACAGAGATAGAAAAAAGGCTAAAGGGATTTTTTGGCCATGAGATGCGAGAAGGGTGGTAATAAAAATTAATGGATCGAAGTCCAGAAAAAGTTTGACGGGATAGCCGAGCGTATCATTACCTTTTGATTCCGTCTGAATAAAGAGGAAGAGGAAAAGGAGAAGGAAAAGGCCTTGGGTAATCTTTCTGAGGGTCTTCTTAGACATTCAGCTTTTTAATCTTCAGCCTGGAAAGGTCCATAACGCCTAATCCTGCCGCTGCGCCCGCTTTCACATAGGAAAGATCGCTCCCTTTCATGCCGAACAGTGTAGCACCATAGGAGTCAATGCCGACCTGATCAATGCCGACGATTACCGTATCCAATCTCTTCACATCGGCCGGGCTTCCACCCTGCGGACCGTTTGTGGTAAGGACCCGAACAGCGTCAAGTACCGTAAGCGCGGGTTTCACGACGAGACAGATATCGGAGAGGCACTCACCTATTTTCTGATGAATTCTTCCACGCTGTCCTCCCATGATACCCATCCAGTTTTTCATCGACATCGTAAGTTTTGCGAGGCCATGGTGTTTTGCAACAGGAATGTTGATGAGCTTATCTGCCTCTAATACGTCGGTGTATAACGGCCATGATGTGAGAACTTGTCCCTTTATCGATACATCTTTGAATCTCCTGTCGTCAACGAAACTGACCTCGGCGCCGAGTGAAGATACGGCATCCGCGATACCGCTTTGTTTGTAGCACCTCCGGGGATCATTTACACTTCTGTCAAAGACTTTGACTTTTTTGGCGCCTGCTTCAAAGCAGAGTTTCACAATGGCGGCAACTACTTCAGGATTGGTATTAGCAGCCTGTTCCGGGGTCCTGTCCCATCCGATGTTAGGTTTGATTACAACAACATCCCCCCTTGAGATAAATCTCTTCATACCTCCGAAAGCGTCAACTGCGGCTTTTGTAATGAATGAGGCGGACTTCCCGGCTCCCCGGGCAACGACTAAATCATAGCGTTCAGCCGCCTCTGCCGGAGTGATTAAATCGAGTCTTTCTCCAAGAAATAAACCGCACCCCGCTATTGCGGAATACTTTAGAAACTCCCTTCTTTGCATTGAAGCCTCCTTTCTATATTATTCAATATATCATTTACTATTCCGGTTGCCTGCAATCCCGAGGCAGATAAAAAGTCCCGGCGGATATTTAAAAAATAGGGAAGCTTGTTTACTTCGGTATCGCCGAGTATGGCTGGGCCCGGCGCGCCCATTCGCTTTGCGGATATTTTTCCGTAAGTGTGTCGTATGCCCGGCGAAGCGCGCTTGCCTCGTGAGTCTTTTTATATTCAGCGACGCCAAGGAAGAAGGTCGCTTCGGGAGCCACTCCCGCGTTGGGATGCTCTTCAATGACCTTTCTGAACCGTTTTACCGCTTCCTCATGACGTTCCTTCTCGAAAAAGACAATGCCTTTGCCGAATTTCAGCTGTGCGAGAAAGTCATCTGCAGGAATGTATCCGACAAGCTTTCCGTGTACCCTGCCCCCGAAGTCCTGGAACAGGAAAGTAGGGGTCCAGGCGATGTCAAACTGTTTCATAAGTTCCGACCGTTCCTTCCAGAAACATTCGCTCTTTAAAGGGATGTACTCCTCCTCAATGAACTTCTGGACCTTCTCATCCGAATACGGACCCGCATTCATCGCAGCGCAGCCGACTCAGCCGTTGAACCAGAAGTCATGGAACACCGGCTTGCCTTCTTTCTTCGCCTTCGATAGAGCGGTCTCAAAATCCCTTTCCCATTTTATCTCGGCCATGTCATACCTCCCATATTAATTTATCGACACCTTTTTTAATTGTATCATGAAAAAAGTGCGGAATCATCTTTTTATGTCCTAACCCGGATTATTTACGGATTATTCTGATTGAACCGATGATAAAGTATTTTCGCTCATTCTCGGTCGTTCCTCCCTGCGAGGCTTTTGCCTTACCCCCCTAATATCCCCCCTTGCCAAGGGGGGATATTAGGGGGGTGTATTTGACTATCGGCAAAAAAACCGCTCAAATACTCTATCCTCGGTTGCTGTTACCAATTTTATGAATAATCAGGGCTAATACTTAGAAAAAATTAATTGCCTGTTTCCCGAATCCGGCGATAAGCGACTCAATTCCTGAAGTCCGCGCTTGTGATATACTTTTAAAAAGCTGCATATTTTATTTATAAAGTATCAAATTACCATTAAGAAAAGGAGAAAAAATGATTTTCAAAAAAATGATTTCCGCTTTCTCTATTATTTGTTTTATAACGTTATTTTTTTATAATCTTTCTATTGCCGGGGGATGGGACCAATGCAAGGGTTGTCACAATGGCAATTTGGCTCCGGATGCAAAGGAACTAAAAGACAGGTATAACACGGCGGACAGATTGGTTGCGGTAGCCAAAAAGTCGGGAGACCCCTTAATGGAAGGTATAAAAAATAATGAAAAGCTATTAAGAGAAGCTGCAAAAGATATCGGCTTGAAATAAAATTTAAGCTCATATCGACTTATTCGTATTAGCGCTAAATTCTTTCTGCAAGGCGGAGAGGTCTAAATGAACATCGAAAAACGCGATTTTGACAAGGAGGCAGCCACATGGGACGAGGTGCCGGCACGGGTCAAGCTGGCAAACGATATAGTAGCTGCAATATCGGACGAAATCGTTTTGACTTCTAATATGGATGTCCTGGACTTTGGTTGCGGCACAGGGCTATTGACCCTCCGGTTGCAGCCGGTAGTCCGGTCCATAACAGGCGTTGACAGTTCCGAGGGAATGATTAATGTTCTTAAAGCAAAGATCGTCAAACAAAAGCTTCCCAATGTAAAGACCCAATACATAGACAATGAAGAGGGCGATATTCCGGGAGGTAATTATAACCTGATTGTAAGCGGCATGACCCTGCATCATGTTAAAGAAATCAGATCTCTAATTGATCGTTTCTACGGAATTATTGCGCCTTCCGGATATCTCTGTATCGCCGATCTTGACCTTGACGGTGGTAAATTTCACGACAATAATGACGGCATATTCCACTTCGGCTTTGATCGGACGGAACTTCGCCGGTATTTTATGGATGCGGGATTCGGCGATATCCGGGACAGGACGGCGGCAGAAGTAATGAAACCGGTTTTTGATGGAGGAGTGCGACCATTTACCGTATTTCTAATGACCGGTCGAAAAAACCGTAAGCATTGAGCAAGCTATTTTTGAAGTGAAAGAACAATGTCTATGAGAGAGAGGCTCTTGCAAATGTCTTAAAAAAGCGGGATTGCTTCGCTTTGCTCGCAATGACAAATGTTGTCTTTGCTGTCATTGCGAGGAGTGAAGCGACGTGGCAATCTAAGAAAAGCCGACTTTTGCAAGAAGCTCAAGAGAATATATAAGGAAGGACCGGTATTCGTTAAGATATCCGGCAAAGGAGTGTAACATGAAACGTCTATTAATATTATCAATTCTGGTTTTAAGTGTTGTGTTTTCAACCACCGGGAAAAGCCTTTTTGCCGATCAGCCGACAGAAAACATAAAAGACACATCTGCATTATCGGGTAAGGTAGTTGAAACAATGGACAGCGGTGGATACACTTATGTCTGTCTTGAGAAAAGCGACAATAAACTATGGTTAGCAGTCCCCAAAATGAAAGTAGTGGTAGGGCAGAATATGTCTTTCATACCCGGCCTTCAGATGGTAAATTTTGAGAGTAAAACCCTCAATCGTAAATTCGACAAGATTATTTTTTCCCAAGGGCCCATTGCCACCGGGGAATGAAATAAAATGACACAGGTGCAGGTGATATGTTGGTTAACTTGGCAACGTCCCCTATATGCAACTGGTTAGATCTTATAGGAAGCAGTTAAAAATCAAAAATTCGTAGGAATTAAAGGGATTTCAGAGTCTATTCTTGGGAAGATAGAGTCGAATACTTTTACAACATTTGGGTCAAATTGTTTCCCCGAGTTTGATAGAATTTCTTCTTTAGCCTGTAATGGCGGTAGGCCTTTGCGATATGGACGGTCTGAAATTAAAGCATCGTAAACATCGGCAACTGCTATAATTCGTGATCCCAGAGGAATATTCTCTCCTTCTAAAGCTTGGCTTCCGCTTCCATCATATTTTTCATGATGGTATAAAACGAAAGGTATGAGATGCATCACCCTTCCACCCATTGGATGTAACACATCAGCGCCATGTTTTGTATGGATATCCATATGTTTACGCTCCTCGGTCGACAATTTTCCAATCTTTTGAAGAATCATGCTGCTAACGCCAATCTTCCCAATGTCATGGAGTAAAGCGGCAATCCTGATATCTTCTATTTCCTCTTCAGGACATCTCATTTCCCTTGCTATCATTTCAGAAATAACAGAAACCCGATACGAATGACTCTGGGTCTCTTTGTCTACAGAATCTATTACGAGAGATAACATCTCAACAATGCCTCTATAGGTCAATCGTATCTCTTTAATAGCCTTCTCCTTATTTTCATAGAGAAGTCCCATGTAATAACCTGTAATAGTCAGGAAACTTCCCCAAGTTAAAATATCTAACCAAAGATTAAGTTGGCTATCCAAATGACCATGAATAAATGTATCCGGATAAACATATGCAATTACAGAAATAATAATAACTGATAAGATTGCTGAAGAAATAGCATAGCGTTTGCCATAATGATATGCACCAACAAGTACCGGTAGATAGAAAAAATTCAAAAAGGCACGCTGATTATAAACAAAATAGAAGATAAAGCCGGCAATAGCGACAAGAAGGAGAATAATAATTAATTCCTTGTCAACTTTAAAGTAACCTGCCATGCGTTTCTTAAATAGCAATTTTCATCCTGCTCTTTCGGCAACACGTAATAAAAAAATTTTAATAATATAATTCTTTTCTAAATTTATACCTAAACACATATTTTCATTATACCAAATAGCACTATAAGAATAAAAATGTATTTAGTGAAATTTTCAGGTTAACTATCTTTGAAGAATCCCTCACTTGCTTCCTGAAAGAGAGATTTTAACTTATGTTCAACAAAAAAGAACGACATAGCCTGACTTACTGCAACAAAAATATCCACCCCCCTACCCAGGTAGGATTGCTTTTCTGATATGAATGGGTAAGATAATAGTCAATAGGAGGTAAAAGTATGCTTGTAAAGGTTATATATCAAACCAATGAAATTGATGTGGTAGAGTCTTCTCAGTTAGATACGCTTATTTCTTCAAACAAAATAAAGAAATTCCTGCGTTTTGATGGTTGGGTAACCGTAGGTATTGACCCGATAAGAAAAGAGAACAAAGTTAATGATAGGGTATCAGAAAGACGTCAAGCTGCTGTCCGTTAGAAAATACATATGTTTTCAAAAGGTACATTCTGATGGATAAACGAAAAAACGAGAGACATTCCATGAAGTTGCATACCAAACTCAGTGCTGATTCATTCGTTTCCTGGGGGTTATTAAGTGATGTTTCTGAAAATGGTCTCTTCATAAAAAGCAATCGTGATTTCACAATGGGTGAGGCAATCGATATTGAAGTATACATGCCTGATAATAATAATTCTATTCTTAAAGGAGTTATAAGAAGGAAGATTGAACTGGCTGATTCTCATAGGAAGTATGGGTTAGGGATAGAAGTTATAGAAAAAGATATAGTATACCGGCACTTCCTGCGAAGCATAAAGGTGCAAACAAAAACACCTCTTCAGAAACCATAAGGAATCGGAGATAAGATGGAAAGAAGAAATCATCAACGATTTATTAAAAGGCTTGAAACAAGAATTAATATTGATCAAACAAGCTTTTGGAGCAAATCGAGTGACCTGTCCGAAAATGGTCTCTTTATAAGAACGAATAGAGGTTGTAACGTTGAAACCACTATTGATATTGAACTATCACTGCCGGGCAATAGGGTTTCTTTTCTTAAAGGAATTGTAAGAAGAACTATAAGGACTCCTATCCCCACGATGAAAAACGGAATGGGCATTGAGATCATAGAAAAAGATGAGACATTTAGAGATTTTGTGAAATCCATCAGTCAGGAAAGAAAAGAGAATATAGGAGAAGAGTCGGCGGTGCTATGCTCCCACATAAGTGATTCTTCAACCGATCAAGGAGAAAATAAGGACTTAAGGGATAATATATGGGATAAGCGACAGTGTCAACGATACATGGTAGATGACGGAGAAATTGCAGTAATGGTAGGATCATCTGACGAGGCAAAAGTTGTTGATATAAGTACCGGAGGTATTTCATTTAAAACGGAGAAAAGACTTGATCAGGAGAAACAATATGTAATTAAATTAAATAGAAAAGATAGTTTTCTTGCTCTTCACGGTGTTATCAAATGGGTTTTATTGAATGAATATACAAAACTTTGTTCCCAAAGTGAACTTATTCCGAAATATACCATAGGCATGCAGTTCACAAATCTTTTGGGTAATAAATCCAATGAGGTTGTACAATTTTTAGATGGTCTCCAGAAAAGAGATACTGTTTATGACTGGAATGAGCCTGTCGATTTATCAGAGTTCATTTTATCGGAGTGTATTGAACCTGCAGAAGCGTCTGGAGAGACAAAGCATAAAAAGAAAATATCTTCTCAGGACAAAAGAAATAAAAGTACCGGAGAAAAGCGTAAATCAGCATTTTTATGCGGAAGCAAAGAACGATCTGAACTTCTCAAAGACCCCAATAAAGAAGTAGTACTTTCAGTACTTGAAAACCCAAAAATCACCGAAACGGAAATTGCACAGTTTGCAAAATTACATTCAATGCCGGGAGAAGCAATTAATAAAATAATTCAAAATAAAGCGTGGATGAACCATTATGGCATTGTTTCAGCACTTGTAAATAATCCTAAGACGCCACCTTTTATTGCTACTACTCTTGCGAATAAATTAAAGAAAAAAGATCTCAGAAAACTTGAAAGAAATAGAGGGGTTTGTGAATTAGTCCGCAGTGCTGCCAAGAAACTTTTATCTCATAAGGTATAGATATGGAGCATTACAACATTATGGGGTCTTTGCTTGAACATATGGAACACATGGAGAAAAAGAAAGAAGATGTATAAGAAAAGTTCTTGAGTAATGTGAGAAAAACATGGATGAATTAGTGACTCGACATGAAAAATCAAAGCGAGAATGTATTCTTCTCGTTGATGATGATATATCGTTACTTGATACTCTAAGCAATGGACTTTCCTTAAACGGTTATCAGTGTAAAGCTGCGATGAGTGCGAGTATAGCTCTTGAACTATTAAGTAAAGAACTATTTGATATGATGATCATTGATATTGTTCTTCCTGATATGAGTGGGTTTGAACTTACAACCAAAGCAAAAAAAATCAAGCCTGACATGGCAATTATCATAATGACAGGGTATATTGATGAGTTTTCCTATGAAGACGCGATAGAATCCGGAGCATCAGATTTTATAAAAAAGCCGTTTAGTGTGAAAGAGCTCATCGCAAGAATTGAACACACAAAGATGCATGAAAGAGTGCGTGACATTTCACTGCATGATGAGCTGACCGGACTATACAACCGTCGTGGATTTTTTACTTTAGCCGAACATTTACTCAAGACGGCTAAACGTCAGCAAGCGGGTTTATTCATGCTTTATTGTGACTTGGATGGTCTGAAAGGAATTAATGATGCCTTAGGGCATCAAAAAGGGGACTGGGCATTAATTGACACTGCAAACATCCTGAAAGAAACATTTCGAGGCTCTGATATTATAGCTCGAATTGGCGGGGATGAGTTTGTGGTTATGCCGATAGAAACCACAGTGGACAATCTTGAGGTCGTTATTAATCGTTTGCAAAAAGCGGTAGAAATGGATAATGCAAAAAGTAAGCGTGAATATAAGCTGTCAATAAGTACAGGTATGGCATACTTTGACCCTTTGTCTCCTTGTACTATAGATGAACTCTTGTCTAAGGCTGATAGATTGATGTATGAGCAAAAAAGAACAAAAAAAAGATTAGCTGAGTATCCAGCCATTATGCTACCTTCAATCTATAATCAATAACCTCTATAGTTAACTCAAACGTTTGGTAGTAGGTGCAACAAATAAACGGATATCACGTTGCTGGTCCGTCTTGCCCTATCCGCTGAGGAATGAGCATTTCCCCTTGCATTCAACGCCCCGGTAGTTATTAAGAAATTCATATGTAAAGCCACATTTACCAGAAAATCTCCCCATCCCCTCTTTGCCAAATCCCGAAAGCTTTCGGGACCTTTGGCAAAGGGAGGTTAGGAGGGATTTTATAGATAATGTGGCTTTACGTATGATCTCCTTAGTATTTACGATGCCCAATTGGAACGGAAAGAAACGCTCGCGATCTACCCCTGCTTTGTGTTCTTCAAAGGGAACGGAACGGATTTTAATTTCTCCTGGCTGGCGTCCGTGGTTTGTTGAAGACAAGCGTGTAATGTCATTGTGTACTTGAAACAAATCATTGAAGTGAATATACTTGAATCAAAAGAAAGAGCCGGTTATCAAAATACCAGGCATCAAAGGGAGGTAAAGGTCATGAAAAAAATAATGGTAGTTATCCTCGCGGTGTTATTTGTTTCAGGCGTTGCTTATGCAAAGGATTATGAAGTGAAGAAGAAGGCAGGTAACTATAATGTTGAAGTGAAGATCGACAAGAACCCGCCGGTTGTCGGTGATAATAATATGAAAATTGAGATTACTGACGCTTCAGGCAAATATATAAAAGATGCAAAAGTGAAAGTTGAATATTCAATGCCTGCAATGCCGGGTATGCCGGCAATGAGATATAAGGCGGATGCCGAATTAAAAGGGGATGAGTATAAGGCAAAGATGAATCTCTCAATGTCCGGTTCATGGAGTATTGTTGTAAAAATAACGAGGGATGGTAAAACCGCTTCTATGAAGTTCAGTGTTGATGCGCATTAGTTTTGAAAAGATATGTAGTAGACTTAAACGTTGCATAAACGGCAGGGCAGACACGATGAAAAGTCTTATAATGCGACAAAGGACTATATTCCGAACACATAAATGTGGATATAGCCTGCAGTGTCTTTCAGAAAAAGGCCGTAGCACTACATTAAAGTACATTAAGGTGTCGCTACAAGACCTTTTCATCGCATCAGCCCTGCCGTTTGTGATAAGTTTTTGCAACTGGTGAGCAGAGAAAATTAAGAATTTAAAAAACAGAATTTATAAAATGTTTTTACTTTTTTTCAGGTCTGCATGTTTTCTTCCGCTTTCCGCTATTTGCGGACTGGTTATGGCGTTTTATTTATTTCTTGCTCCCTATGCCTTTGCCGATGTTTTGAAACTTCAGGAATTGCTTGATGAGGCGTTGAAACACAATCCCGAGATTCTTGTCTCACAATCCATGGTCTCTGCCGCGGTATACAGAATACCGCAGGCAAAGAGCCTTCCGGACCCCATGTTTATGTTCGGGTATCAGAATGAAGGGTGGAGTAAATATACTTACAGTGATACGCCTGATGCTCAATGGATGTTTTCCGCTTCACAGATGGTACCGTTTCCGGGGAAACTTTCATTAAAGGGTGAGATGTCTGAAAGGGAATCGGAAAGCCTGAAGGCTTCATATGATTCGATGAGGTTAAAAATAATTTCGAGAGTCAAAGAGCTTTACTACGACCTGTTTTTTGTAAATAGAGAAATAGACATTATAAGAGACAAGTCGGTCATTTACAACAGGATAGAAGATGCAGCGATTGCAAGGTATTCATCAGGGATGGGACCACAGCAGGAGGTGCTGATGGCACAGACGGAAAAATATATGCTTCTCGAAAAAGAAGAGATGCTGAAACAGAAAATACAGTCCATCGAGGCGATGCTTAACACAACCATAGGCAGGGATGTTAACGCTCCATTAGGCAGGCCTGCGGAATTGTCCTCTACCTCATGCAACTATACAATGGATACGCTGATCAAAACGGCATTCGAAAATTCTCCTGAAATAAAATCCAGGGGAAAGATGGTCGCAGCAACAGAGGCGAAGCTCAGGATGGCGAAAAAAGAATATTTTCCTGATTTTACCTTCAATGCAAGTTATTTTAACAGGGGAGGAGGGCAGTTCGAGGATATGTGGAGCCTCACAACCACTATGAATATTCCCCTCTACTACAAAACAAGGCAGAGGCAGGCAGTGCTTGAATCCGAGGCGTATTTATCCGGGGCGAGATATGAGCTTGAAGGGACAAAATTAATGATTGCTTCAAGCATAAGGGACAATTATTCGATGATGAAGTCGGCGGAAAGTCTGATGGGATTATATAAAAATGGGTTAGTTCCAAAAACAAACCAGGATTTTGAATTGGCAATTGCAGGATACTCAACAGGAAAGGTTGAGGCCATAACAGTTATCACAAGACTCAAGTCGCTTCTCGATTACGAATTGCTTTATTGGGCACAGTTTGTGGAAAGGGAAAAGGCGATTGCAAAACTCGAAGCCATCACTGGAGTAAGCAGTCCGGGACCGGAAAATATGGAGATCAAATGAAAAAGAGGAGTCTCATAATCATTATTACCGTATTGTTGCTCTCCGGGCTTTTTATCTATTCTGCCAGGACAGGTTTATTAAAGATTTATTCAAAAAATAGTATTACTACAACAGCGAAACAAAATTCCTCTGAGCATGAAGGGCACACCCCTGATGCAGTACCGCCTGAGGCAAAGCCGGAAACTGCCGGGGAGCAGGAAACCCCGACGATCGAGATACCTCCTGAAAAACAGCAATTAATAGGAGTGAAGATAGCCGAAGTTTCTGTAAAACCTCTCCGGAAGATTATCAGGACGGTTGGCAGAATCGAATATGATGAGAGGAAGATTGCCACTGTAAATACAAAAATTGAAGGATGGGTGGAAAGACTTTATGTGGATTATACAGGGAGGTATGTGAAAAAAGGAGAAGCGCTTGCAGAGATTTTCAGCCCCGAGCTTATTGCAACACAGCAGGAACTTATCAATGCCTTGAAATGGGAGACGCAGGGTAAAGAAATAAAGGATGGAAGTAATCCCACCTTGCCCCCACTTGGTAAAATGTTTTCAGCAGATGCGGCGAAATTACTTGAGGCGTCTAAACAAAGATTAAGATTATGGGACATTAATGAAGAACAGATAAAAAAGATTGAAGAAACAGGCAAACCGATAAGGACCCTCACTATTTACAGCCCTGTAAGCGGGTATGTTGTGCAAAAAATGGCTTTGCAGGGCATGAAGGTCATGCCCGGAGAGAAGCTTTTTGATGTGGCGGACCTTTCAACATTATGGATACTCGCCGATATTTATGAACTTGATATATTTCTTGTAAAACCCGGGCAGAGTGCAAAGATTACCCTCAGTTATTCTCCTGATAAGGAGTTTTTCTCGCGGATTGATTATATATATCCCGCTATTTCTCCCACAACGAGGACAGCCAAGGTGAGATTCGAAATACCGAATTATGGCGGCCGGCTCAAACCACAGATGTTTACCAACATTGAGATCAGGATCGACCTTGGGAAAAAGCTTGCGATACCGGATGATGCAGTGATAGATACCGGAACAAGGCGGGTTGTTTATGTTGACAAGGGAGACGGTTATTTTGAGCCTCGGGAGATAAAGCTTGGTGTGAGGGCTGAAGGTCTGAGTGAGATAATCATGGGCCTGAAGGCAGGTGAAAAGGTCGCCGCATCAGCCACATTCCTGATCGACTCGGAAGCACAACTGAAAGGAGTCACCCCTCTCGGCGGACATAAACACTGATTACCCTAATAAATCATGATCCCAAAAATTATTGAATTCAGTGCGCGCAATAAATTCATAATCTTCCTCATTATCTTTGTTCTCTTCGCATGGGGAATATGGGCAATAAAGAATATTCCTCTTGACGCCTTACCGGACCTCAGCGATACACAGGTGATTATCTTCACCGAATGGCCGGGGAGAAGCCCGGACCTCGTGGAAAACCAGATAACATATCCTCTCTCATCAACCCTTCTTGCCGCTCCAAAGGTCCAGGCAGTGCGCGGATTTTCATTCCTCGGGAGTTCTTTCATATATATAATTTTCGATGAAGGCACGAATATATACTGGGCAAGGAGCCGTGTGCTTGAGTACATTCAATCGGTCAGGGACAAGTTGCCTGCCAATGTCAACCCTGTGTTGGGGCCGGATGCAACGAGCCTTGGATGGGGGTTTTCATATGCGGTTGTAGATGAAACCGGCGGAAATGATTTATCACAACTCCGCTCAATACAGGACTGGAACATCAAGCTTGCGCTCGAAAGTGTGCCGGGGGTATCACAGGTTGCCGGCGTCGGCGGATTCGTTAAACAATACCAGATAACATTAGATCCCAACCGGCTTGCCGCATATAACATTCCGCTGATGAAGGTGATCGATGCCGTAAGAAAAAGCAATAAGGATGTGGAAGGAAG
>Ga0315290_10002452_pt1 | contig 13053 bp, 10 predicted proteins | sample YL17G12_0_MG_FD_203627 | JGI IMG/M metagenome (GOLD analysis project Ga0315290, IMG submission 203627) | Sediment microbial communities from Yellowstone Lake, YNP, Wyoming, USA - YL17G12_0 | ecosystem: Environmental > Aquatic > Freshwater > Lake > Sediment | place: USA: Wyoming | collected... | reverse complement strand
CTATCGACCTGTCAACGCTGACGACGCTGACGACCATTGGTGGCACTCTCGATATCAGCGGCAATGCCACGTTGACCACGATCGACTTGTCCGAACTCAAGGACGTCGGCGGCAACTTGATCATCGAAGCACCGACCGTCACGACCTTGGACGTGGACGGTGCCATCGTGCAAGGCGACGCCACGTTTGTCACCGACGGCGCGCAGCCCTTGGCAGCCATGACCGCCGAAGGCACCACCAGCCTGACGCTCATCACCGGGTCAGCGGCGATGACGGCCGTGATTCCGGACGGCGCGTTTACTGGGTTTGTGCCGTTTACCGTGACCCAAATCACCGGGGTCGCCCTCGAAGAGCAATCTGGCACGGCGGGTGGCACGCCCGCCACGGTCGATCCACTCGTCGGCTACCAGTTCGCCTTCGGGGTCACGACCCTCGATGTCGATGCAACCCTCACCTTCACCATTGACCTCGCTGCGCTCAGCCAGCCTGACGCGCTATTGGCTGCGATCGGCGCCGGCGTCGCGAGTCTTGCGGTCAAAGATGACCTCCTGGGGGCCGTGTATCAGGTGTACCCTGTGTGTTCAAGCGGTCTGGCTGAGCCTGTCGTTGGCTGTGCCGTGATCACGCTGCTCGACCAAGACGGCAATCCGACCAGCGATCCCGCGCCACCGGCATTTGTACGATTCGCCGGCCTCACCGGCCACTTTTCCAGCTTTGCCGTCGTGCTCGTGTTGCCGACGGTCGACGACGCCATCGAGCCCACGGCCTTCCCAACCCAGTTACCGTCCGCCAATGTCGACGGGTGGAACAACAGCGATGTGACGGTTACCTGGGCTTGGGCGGACAACGCGGGCGGAGCAGGGATTGACGACGACAACTGCACTAAGAGCAGTACGTCGTCGGGAGAGGGCAATGCGATTGTTCTCAGCGCGACCTGCAAGGACCTGGCGGGCAACACCGGCACTGCAACCCGCACGGTTAAGGTTGACAAGACGCGACCCACCATCAGTGCGGCCGCGACCTCTTCGCCCAACGCGGGCTGGTACAAGGCTGATGTGACAGTCCACTTCACCTGTGCGGACGGGGGCTCTGATATTCCCGTGGCCGGGTGCCCGGCGGATCAGACGCTGAGTACGGAAGGGACGGCCGTGGCCTCGACTGCCCAGACGGTGACCGATCTCGCCGGCAACACCAGTGTCGACAGTAACGTCGTGACCGTCCAGCTCGACAAGACGAAACCGACCTTGACCCCAGTCGTCACCCCCAACCCCGTGCCGCTCAACGGGGCAGCGATGGCCACCCCGTATGCGACAGACGCTCTCTCCGGTGTGGCGTCACAAGGCTGCGGCGCAGTGGCGACGGGCGTGGCCGGTACAAACTCAGTTACGTGCGCCGCGACGGATAACGCGGGCAACACGAACAGTGCGACCGCGAGTTACGTCGTGGTCACCTATTCCTTCAGCGGCTTCCTGGCGCCGGTCAACAATGCGCCGGTGGTCAACATCGGAAAAGTCGGCAGGACGTATCCGGTCAAGTGGCAGTTGCTCGACGGAGCCGGCGCTTACGTCAGCGCCCTGACGGCGATCGCCTCGGTCACCTACAAGAGTACGAGTTGTAGTGCGTTCGGCGGTGACCCGACAGACGCGCTGGAGACCAGCGTAACCGGCAGCACGAGTTTGCGCTACGACCTCACCACCGACCAGTACATCTATAGCTGGGCGACGCCGGGTACTAAAGGGTGCTACACGCTGTTCCTGAGGCTGAGCAGCGGGTATGTGGCTTCCGCGCATTTCAACCTGACCAAGTGACGTACTGAGTTCAATCATCCGGTGGGCGGGTATTGTCAGGTTGAGGCGACGGCTGGCAGAGTAGGCCGATGACGGGCCAGCTCGCCAGCTATCACCGGCATCGATTCCCGCTTGAGATCATCAGCCACGCCGTCTGGCTGTACCATCGATTCCCTTTGAGCTTCCGCGACACGGAAGATCCGCTCGTCCAGCGGGGCATCATCGTGTCCTACGAGACGATTCGGCAGTGGTGCCAGCGTGTTGATTTGCATTTAAAACTGACCCAGGATTTGGAGTGAACCCCTGGAAGTGGAATCAAGCGGCCTCCTTAATTGACCGCTTCTGAAGCGGATTGAAGTTCAAATTCCTCTGGGGTCAGATAGTCCAGTAGCGAATGAATCCGGCGCCGGTCGCACACCGCGTCAAGGAACCGGGGTAGCCGGTGCTGGATATCACTTAACGTCGTGTCTTCATGAAACTTTCAGCCTTGGGTTTGTCGGTCGCTGACAGCTACAGGGCTAATCTCAACGGCAATCCCCGACAGCACCGAATTCCCGGACAAGGGATCACGTTGTTTCTCGTCGAACAGCGCATTGAGGTTGGCCCCCGGGCGAGCCGAGGCGAGGTGCAGCCTTGTGCCGGGTTGATCGTGTCCCCATCCATGCGGCAGGCTGACCACGCCGGGCATCATCCCGTCGTTGAATTCCACCTGCGCTTCAATCCGGCCGGTCGCAGTTGCGATGGCGGCCATGCCGCCGTCAACCAGACCCAGGCGGGCAGCGTCGCCCGGATGAACCAAGGCGGTACAGCGAAACGGGCCTTTCGCCAGCACCGGCAGGTTGTGCATCCAGCTATTGTTTGAACGCGGATCGCGCCGACCGACAATCACCATTTCCGGCACGGGTCGGCCCAAATCCGCCGCCACACGGTCGAGATCGGCAATCAGGAGCGGCGGTGCCAGCTCGATTTTTCCGGACGGAGTACGCAAAACCTCCGGGATTCGCGCCTTAAGGGGCCCCAGATCGACGCCACCGGGTGCCGCCTTGACTTTTTCCAGCGTCAGACCCCTGGGGTTAGCGCCGAATTTGTCACCGTAAGGTCCGCCCCGCAGCGCGTAATCGATCAGCCGCTCGGGGCCGGTGCGATCAACCAGCGACGCCAATACCGCGTTGGCCATCGGCCCCGCCTGCTTTTCAACTTCCGCGACAAAGGCTTCATCGTCGAGTTGCCTCGTATCCACCGTGGCACCACGCCCGGCGGCAATCGCCTGCAAGCGCAGCAAAATCTCCCACTCCGCGGGTTGCCCCGGCGCCGACTCGAAAACCGGCTCACTGTAACGGGCGTGGTTGCGGAAGGAAAACTGGGGGAAGGCGACATCGTAATGCCCATCTTCCAGAGGCGAACGCCCTGGCAGGATCACGTCGGCGTGGCGGGTGGTTTCATTCAGATAAATATCCACGCTGACCATCAATTCCAGTTGATCCAGAGCCGCCGACAGGCGCTTGCCATTCGGTGCCGACAGCACCGGGTTGCTGGCGACGGTGATCAAAGCCTTGATTTGGCCCGTGCCCGGCGTGTCGATTTCTTCGGCCAGACAGCCCATCGGCAATTCGCCATAGACTTCCGGCGCATTCGAGACGCGGCTGTGATGGCGTCCTGTCTTCACGCCACGGCCAACACCGGGCGCGCCGTGGGTGTTGGCGGCAAACGCCGCCGCCTTGGGAAACATGACGCCGCCTTCGGCATCGAGATGACCGGTTAGTACGTTGATCACATCCACCAGCCAGCTACCGAGGGTGCCAAACTCCTGTGTGCAGGCGCCAATGCGCGAATAGAGCGCCCCGCGCGGTGTTTGGGCCAGCATGCGCGTCAGGTCACGAATCGATCCGGCGTCCATGCCGCAGCGCGCGGCCACCACTTTGGGCGAAAAGGGCGCCACAGCTGCCTCTACCCTGGCGAGCCCCACGGTGTGCTCGGCCAGACGTCCCAGCTTGACCAGTTTGTCGGCGAACAGCGTGTGGACCATGCCCAGCAACAAAAACACGTCCCCGCCGGGGCGGATAAACAAATGATGATCGGCAATCTCAGCGGTCTCGGTGCGGCGCGGGTCAATCACAATCATCTTGCCGCCGCGCGCCTTCATCGCCTTGGCCTTGCCGCGAAAATCCGGCACAGTCCACAGACTGCCGTTGGACGCGACCGGATTGGCGCCCAGGACAATTAACAGGTCGGTGCGCTCAATATCCGGCACGGGTATCGACAACCAGCCGCCGAACATCAGGCCCGACGACAACTGCTTGGGCATTTGATCCAGGGTGGAGGCCGAGAATACACTGCGCGTCCCGATTCCTCTCGCCAACCGGGCACCGTAGAGCAGCAAGCCCAACTTGTGCGCCACGGGATTACCCAGCGAAATGCCCACAGCGTCCTTGCCGTCACGCGCCAGAATCGGCGGCAAGCGGCGGTCAATTTCGGCAAAGGCCTCGTCCCAGCTCACCTCGACAAATTGTCCGTTGCGCTTCACCAGGGGCCGCCGCAGCCTGTCGGGATCGTCATGCAGGTCCTTCATCGCCACGCCCTTGGGACAGATGTAGCCCGCCGAAAAGACATCCGAATCCTGGCCGCGAACTGCCGTCACTGTGTCACCAGTAATTTTCAACTCCAGGCCACAACACGCCTCACAAAAGGGGCAGATGCGGTGTGCAATGCGGGTGGTGGATTTTGAACTCATGGCGATCCTCCGAGGCACGAGCGGACTATTGTAGATGAGTCCATCCACGCTCGTTCGCCAAAAGCTAAAGGCGAAAAACCGCGACCCCGGTGCGCAGTTCGGTGTGTCGTTTCAAGTTGATGCTGTAGCATATAGCCATGGAGCGGCTGAGACTTCCTTGGGAGAAAAATAAAATGACACGATGCACTCGCTGTTGCCTGGGCGGGCTTCTGTATTTAATGTCCGTGGTCTCGGTGGCCGCGGAGACTGCTGACTGGGGAGCCGTCGAGATTTGGAGCAATTCCATCGAGCCGGGAACCAGCAGCAAATTCGCTGCGTTGGACAGACGCGGGTTCGAGGCTTCGTTTCTCAACATGCCGGTGTTTGTCGCCCGTGGCGCGAAGCCGGGGCCAACGCTCTGCGTCACGGCGGCCATTCACGGCGACGAAACCAACAGTGTCGAAATTGCACGGCGTGTGTTTGCCGGAATCGACGCCGCAAAATTGAATGGCATGATGTACATGCTTCCGATGGTGAATGCCGATGGCTTTCGCAGCCGCAACAGGCAGGTGACGGACGGCCGCGATCTCAACCGCAGCTTTCCGGGCAATGCAAACGGCAGCGTAGCGTCACTGCTGGCGTACTTCGTCTTCACGGAGCTTAAATCGCGATGCGATGCCCTCATCGACCTGCACACGGGGTCCAATCTTCGTTCCAATTATCCGCAAGTAAGAGCGGACCTGGAAAGCGAAGCATCAACGGAGCTTGCCAGGCGGTTTGGTGTGGGCCTGATTCTGGGTGGCAGCGCTCCGGATGGCAGCCTGCGAGGCGAGATGCTCAGGGCCGGAATTCCCGCCATCATTTATGAAGGCGGCGGTCCCCTGCTGTTCCAGGAAGAAGAAGTGGCGCGTGGCGTGGAAGGTGTCCGAAACGTGATGCACTACCTTGGCATGATGCCAATATCGAATTACGTCGCCCCGCAACCGAGAATCTTCGAAAGGACGCGGTGGGTTCGCGTGCCGCGCGGCCAGGGCGGATTTTTCTTTCCAGAATTGTCCCTGGGAGCGAAGGTGGAAGCAGGAACGCGCATGGGGCGCGTGGTCGACCCTGTCACTGACGAAGAGCATGTCGTGATTTCGCGACATGCAGGCCAGATCATCGGTATGTCGCTGCCGCAACCCGTGCTCTCGGGCAACCCCTTGTTCCACCTCGGGATGGATTAGGGGTGATGACAGACATTCGCTAAGATTCACGCTCTTGCCCGGTTTGAGGTTTGGTGATGGCCTGAATGGCGGTAATAACCGGCACCAACACAGCGGCGACGAGCCCCGCAGCGAAGCCGTTGTTGTACAGGTTCAGTCCGGCATGTACCGGTCCTACGGTCAGCGCGGCCGAAGAATGCAGAAAGCCGGCCACGATTCCCCAACGCCACCCGAAACGCCCGGCGATGGGCGCCAGCGTAGTGCCGAACAGGGCGGCGAGCAGAATCGACGGATCATCGATTCCCCACGGCTTGGCCCATGAGCCAAGGTAGACGCCCAGCATGATCGGCAGGATATTTCGCGGGTGTTTGCCGTAGGCCGCGAAGCCGACGATGGTCAGGATCGCACCGATCACCGGGCCGTTCAGGTCACCTCCGACGGAACCGTCCGGTTTTGTAGCACGTAATCTGTCCGCTTTGGTTTTTCATCGTGGAGTCAGTTGTTCACGGTCGTTGCAGCCACCTTGCGCCACTGCGGGATTTCGGCGAGTATGTGGATAATGTGTTTGTCGAACTCGCGCAGGGTGAACTGCACTGGTTGGACTCCCGCCAAGCCGAAACGCAGGGTCCAGAAAATGAATTCAGAAGCCGCAATCCTCGAGCCCCGGCCCGTCCGGCAAATCCCGGACCACCTGATCTTGCTCATTGTGGCCGGGTTCGCAGCATCGTTCGTGTTGTTCGGGCTTCTGGTCGACGGCCCCGCGGCGGTCGCTCGCGGGCTGATCGCAATCATCACTTCACGCGACACGCTTCTGACTGACTACTTCGGCGTCGGCGGAATCGGCGCTGGCTGCGTGAACGCGGGACTTTTGACCCTGTGCGTCTGCCTCGTCTACCACCTAACGCGCGCCCCGATGACTGGCGCCGCAGTCGCTTGCCTTTTCCTGGTGTTCGGTTTCGGACTGTTTGGCAAAAACCTGCTGAACATCTGGTTCATCGTGTTCGGGGTGATGCTCTACGCGCGGTTCCGCAACGAGCCCTTCGCGAACCATATCAATACGGCGTTCTTCGGCGCGGCGCTGGCACCGATCTTCTCCGAAATCCTGTTCAGCAGCTACCTGCCGCTCGCCACCAGCTTGCCGCTGGCCGTCGGAACCAGCCTCTTGATCGGCTTTGTACTCGCGCCCGCCGCCGCCCAGCTGTTCAAGGCCCACCAGGGTTTCTGCCTGTACAACATGGGCTTCACCGCCGGCATCGTGGGCACGCTGATTGTTGCGCTGTACAAGTCGTATGGATTCGTGCCCGATCCGGTGTTCATCTGGACCACCGGCAACAACGTGCTGTTCGGGACTTTTCTGTCGTTCATATTCGCCGTGATGATTGCCGCTGGTTTCTGCTTCGACCGTGCCGCCCTGTCCGGATTTGCGGCGCTGGCCCGCACGAGCGGCCAGTCGCCGACCGACTTCATCGCACTTGCAGGGTTCGGGCCGACGCTCGCCAACATGGGCGTGACCGGCGCGATCGCGATGGCCTACATCCTGGCTGTCGGCGGCGAACTGAACGGTCCTGTCATCGGCGCGATCTTCACGGTTGTCGGCTTCGCAGCGTTCGGTGAGCATCCGCGAAACATTGTCCCGATCATGGCCGGCGTGTTCCTGGGTGCGCTGGCGAAACCGTGGGGCGCGGACGATCCTTCGCTGCTGCTCGCCGCTTTATTCGGGACGGCGCTCGGCCCTATCGCCGGGCGCTTCGGCTGGCATTGGGGGGTCGTCGCCGGTTTCATCCATTCGTCCGCGGCGATGAGCGTCGGCCCGATCCACGCCGGCCTTAACCTGTACAACAACGGGTTCGCTGCGGGCCTCGTCGCCGCTGTGCTGGTGCCGGTCATTATCGCCATCCAGACCCGCACGAAGCCTGGAGGCTCAGAACGATCCGAACACGGTACCCAGAATTAGTGCGGCGATCAGCGCGACGATGCATGTCACGATGACCGTCATCACCATGTCGAGATAACTTTCCTTGTGCGTGAGCCCGCAGAGGCTGAGAAGGATCAGCACGGTGCCGTTGTGTGGCAGGGCGTCGAGAGTGCCGGCGCTCATGGTGGTAATGCGATGCAATAGCTCGGGGTTGATGTCGTACTGCTGCGCCAGGGCCATGAAATTATCGCCGAGCACATTGAGCGCAATCGCCATGCCACCGGAGGCGGTGCCGGTCAGTCCGGCGAGCGCGTTCATGGCAATGGTCAATGAGACGAGCGGCCCGCCGTCGATCGAGAGCACGGCTTCGGTGACCGTCGCGAAAGCGGGCAAGGCTCCGACCACCGCGCCGAAGCCCACCAGGCTGCTAACGGTCAGCAGCGGCAGGACCGACGCGATGGCGCCGGAGTCCAGCGATTGGCGCAAGTCTGGCAAGCGCCGCCAGTTGACGATGATGGCTGTCAGGCAACCCGCCGCGAGCGCCAGCACCACCGACCAGACCCCCGCCACGTCCTGGAACGTGACTCCACCCCAGGCTTCCTCATTGAGGAAAGAGAAATCGAGGCGCGGCAACACGACGAGCGACAGCAGGAAGTTCACGAAGATAACCATGGCCAGGGGCAATACGGCGAGGAAGAATGGCGGCTCGCTGGTCGCGCTCTTGCCGCGTGTGAGTTCAGCTGGATCGAAGTCGCCCACTGCAGCCGCGTAGCCGCGCGACTTCTCATCGACTTCCGACGCCGCCCCATCCGTCTTTACAGGCTGGTCTGCACGCGGGATGTATCCCTCGCCCGCCCGGCGCGCTGCAGCTTCGGCCCTCATCAGCCACCACATGCCCAGGGCCATGATGATTGCCGATGAGATCAGCCCGATGCCCGGCGCCGCAAAGGCCGTGGTGCCAAAGTACGGCATCGGAATGGCATTGTTAATCGATGGCGTACCGGGCATGGCCGACATCGTGAAGGTGAACGCACCGAGCCCGATCGCTGCTGGCATCAGCCGACGCGGCAGGTTCGCATTACGAAACATGTCCTCGGCCATTGGAACCAGCACGAAAAATGCGACGAAAACGCTGACACCACCATAGGTAACCACCGCCGAGGCAAGCACCACCGCCAGCATGGCGCGGGCCGTTCCCAGCTTCTCGGTCAGCCAACGGGCAACTGTGCTGATCGAGCGGCTGTCTTCCATCAGCTTGCCGAACAGCCCACCGAGCAGGAACATCGGAAACCACTGGAAGACGAAGCGGGACGTACCGCGCATGAATGTCTCGGTCCAGTGGGCCAGCAGTGGTTCGCCTGAGATCGCGGCCGCGACCAATGCGGCAGCTGGAGCTGCCAACAGGACGCTCCATCCGCGGTAGGCCAGCCACATGAGCAAGGCGAGACCAAGCAAAATGCCAAAGAGCCCCATAGTTCTGTTACCTCATGGCCGGATCCGGTGGGACAGTGTAGTTGAAGAACGGGCGCAGCCACAACCCTGGAATCACCCTGGAATCAATTCCGTTGACACAACTTCTAGGCAAAGACTAACATGTCGTAACAGAAATCCAACCTGTTCTGGCTGAGGATCAAGGTATGCAGCTCACTCCCCGGGAGTTCGACAAACTCATTATTCATATGATGGCTGACGTGGCGCAGAAACGCAGTGCTAAGGGGATAAAACTCAACTACCCCGAAGCAGTGGCCGTCATCTCAGTAACGGCACTCGATGGTGCCCGCGCCGGCATGACCATCGAGGAAGTGACCCGCGAAGCGCGCAGTGTGCTGACCAAGAACGATGTGATGGACGGCGTCGCCGACCTCATCCCCATGGTGCAGGTTGAAGCCGTGTTTACCGACGGTAGTCGCCTCGTAACCGTTCATTCACCGATCCAGTAACGGTCACCCACAGCCGATCAAAGGAATTCAATCATGGGCATCGCAGCGTCCTATCCCAGTCTCCCGTCCGACATCGATCCGGCCACCACAAAAGTTGCCGTGGGCGGTTATGTCTGTAGCGCCGAGCCGATCGAGTACCACGCCGATCTGCCGGTCACTACGCTCAAAGTACGCAATACCGGTGACCGTCCGGTGCAGGTTGGCTCGCACTTCCATTTCTTCGAAGTTAACCGCGCCCTGGAATTCGATCGCTCCGCTGCCTTTGGCCAGCATCTGCTGATCCCGGCGTCCACCGCCCTGCGCTTCGAGCCGGGTGACGAGCGCGAAGTCAATCTGGTTCCTTATGGCGGCAAGCGTGCGGCCTACGGTTTCAACAATCTGGTCGACGGGCCCACAGCCGGCGAATTCGCCGTTCCGCAAAAAGCCAGAGCCACCGAGCTGGCCGAGCAGCGAGGCTTCCGCTCGGCGCCAGAGAAAAAACGCAAGCGTTGAAGCAAGAGAACTGCAGCGCGACCTACCCAGCAATCCCAATTAATTAATCATTGGCAGGAATCATCGATGGCAACCAGTACACGCAATGAATATGTTGGCCTGTTTGGCCCCACGGTCGGTGACCGCATCCGTCTCGGCGACACCGGGCTGTTCGTGGAGATCGAGCGCGACCTGCGAGGCGCGCCGGGCGACGAGATCGTCTTCGGCGGCGGCAAGAGCCTGCGCGAAGGCATGGGTATGGATAACCAGATCACCCGTGACGGCGGCGCGCCAGATCTGGTTATCACGAATGTAACCGTCATCGACGCGGTGCTGGGGGTAGTGAAGGCCGATGTGGGCATCAAGGATGGCCGCATCTGCGCCATTGGCAAGGCCGGCAATCCACAGACCATGAACGGCATCACGCCGGGCCTGGAGTGCGGCCTGGCTACCGATGCCATCTCCGGATCACACCTGATCCTGACCGCCGCCGGTATCGACACACATATCCACTTCATTTCACCGCAACAGGCACAGGCGGCGCTGTCCAACGGCACCACCACCCTCATCGGCGGCGGCACCGGCCCCACCGACGGCTCCAACGCCACCACCGTAACTCCAGGGCCCGGCAATATTCGCAATATGCTGCGGGCCTTCGAGGGCTGGCCGGTTAATGTCGGCATCCTCGGCAAGGGCCACGGGCACGGCAAGGCGGCGCTGGTCGAGCAGGTCGAGGCTGGCGCGGTTGGCTTCAAATGCCACGAGGACTGGGGCACCACCCCTGCAGTGCTGCGCTCGGCGTTGACCGTGGCTGACGAGATGGACGTGCAGGTGTGCATCCATACCGACACCTTGAACGAATCCGGCTTTGTCGAGGACACCATTGCCGCCTTCGAAGGACGCACTGTGCACTCTTTCCACACCGAAGGCTCCGGCGGCGGTCACGCCCCGGACATCATCAAGGTGGCGGGGCTGCCCAATGTTTTGCCTTCTTCGACCAATCCAACGCTGCCTTACGGCATCAACTCGCAGGCAGAGCTGTACGACATGATCATGGTCTGCCATCACCTGAGTCCCGACATTCCCTCGGACGTGGCCTTCACCGAAAGCCGCATCCGCGCCGAGACCATTGCCGCCGAGAACGTGCTGCACGATCTCGGCGTGATCTCGATGATGTCCAGCGACTCACAGGCCATGGGCCGCATCGGTGAGTGCTGGTTGCGCACCATCCAGACCGCCGACGCGATGAAAACGGGCCGCGGCAAGCTGCCCGAGGACGCCAGCGGCAACGACAATTTCCGCGTTTTGCGCTATGTGGCCAAGATCACCATCAACCCGGCCATCGCACACGGCATTTCCCATGTGCTCGGCTCGGTGGAGGTCGGTAAGATCGCCGATCTGGTGCTGTGGGAGCCGGGCTTTTTCGGTGCCAAGCCCAAGCTGGTGCTCAAGGGCGGCATGGTGAGCTGGGCTGTGATGGGCGATCCGAACGCCTCGCTGCCTACTCCGCAGCCGGTCTACTATCGGCCCATGTTCGGCGCCTTCGGCAAGGCCCTGAGCGACACCTGCGTCACCTTCGTCTCGGGCGCAGCACATGCGTTGGGCGTGAAAGAACGCAATGGCCTGGAACGCCAGGTCATGGCCGTGCGCAATACCCGCAGCATCGGCAAGCGCGACATGGTGCGCAATTCGGGCACGCCCAATATTGAAGTCGACCCCGAGACCTTCGCCGTTACCGTCGATGGCAAACATGCCACGGTAGAGCCGCTGACCACGGTGTGTCTCAATCAGAAATATTTTTTCAGCTAGATGATTCTCATCGAAGCCGTCCTCGGCAATAGAGGCGACCCGGAATGGATCGAGCGTCTGGCCACGGCAACGGTGGATGTGCTCGAACTGGATCACTGGGAAGCCCAGAAGAACCGCCTCCGCAAGAAATCGCGCGACGGCCGGGAACTGGCCATTTCCCTGGATCGCGGCAGCTACATGCGCGATGGCGACGTGCTGTTATGGGACGAGCCGGCACGGCGGGCGGTGGTGGCCCGACTCAGCCTGCGCGACGTGATGGTCATTCATCTTGAGGCGCTTGCCACGATGCCGGCGGATCTCGCCATGCGTACCGGTGTCGAGCTGGGCCATGCCTTGGGCAACCAGCATTGGCCTGCCCTGGTGAAAGGTAGCCACGTATACGTACCGCTGACCGTCGATCGCAAGGTGATGAGCTCGGTCATGAATACACACGGCTTCGAGGGCATCAGTTTTGAGTTCCTGCCAGGCAGCGAAATCGTGCCTTACCTCGCACCGCATGAATCACGCCGTCTGTTTGGCGGCGCCGAGGGCCCGGTGCACTCACATACGCATGAGCAATACGTAGCTGTGGACTGCGAAACCGGCAGCGCCTACGGACAACCGCCGGTGAGCGGGCACGGGCACGCCCATCCACATGCGCATCCGCATCCACACCGGGTTACGGACGCCGAGCCTGAACAATGACGGCAGGCGCCGAGAAGGTTGCCGCGCCCAACACCGCGGTTCGCCTCTCCCGTCTGCTGCAATTCGGCGACTCGATGTTCCCGATCGGCGGCTTTGCCTTCTCCGGTGGGCTGGAATCGGCCATCCAGAAGGGCGTGGTCACCGATGTGGATACGCTGCAGGCCTTCGCGCGCACCGCAGTAGAGCAGGCGGCGCTCGGCGACGGCATCGCCCTGATCTGGGCCCACCGGGCTGCTATGGCCGGCGACCTGGCGCAACTCGAACGTATCGACCAGCAGGTATACGCGCGCAAGCTGTCCGCTGAAACCCGGTCTATGACCGTGCGCGTGGGCAAGAAATTCGCCGAGATGGGTGTCGGCATAACGGGTTCACCCTTGCTTCGCGAGTGGCTGACACGCATCCAGCAAGGCGCCACGCCAGGTTGCTATCCCGTAGGGCTGGCAGTGAACTTTGCCGCCCAGGATCTGCCGGACCGCGATGCTTTCATCGCGCACCAATACGGAGTTGGGGCGATGGTACTGAGCGCGGCGCTGCG
>Ga0315290_10002448_pt1 | contig 13058 bp, 8 predicted proteins | sample YL17G12_0_MG_FD_203627 | JGI IMG/M metagenome (GOLD analysis project Ga0315290, IMG submission 203627) | Sediment microbial communities from Yellowstone Lake, YNP, Wyoming, USA - YL17G12_0 | ecosystem: Environmental > Aquatic > Freshwater > Lake > Sediment | place: USA: Wyoming | collected... | reverse complement strand
CCGAGCCGTGATCCTCGTACCAGTCGCGCAGCGCACCGGCGCTCGGCTCTTTGACGGCCACGCGGCCGGTGTCCACGAAGGCCGCGCGCCAGCTCGTGCACACCGTCCGGAACGACTCGGGATGGGCCGTCCGCACCGAGTCGGTCTCGGCGGCGGCGCGGCGTTGGCGGGCCGCGCGGCGGTAGTCGCGCGCCACCGAGTCGGCGACCTGCGCCAGCGGCGCGACCCGCGCGGGCTGCTTGTCGGTGATGCGCACGAGGGCGTAACCGGCCGGCACCCGCAGCGGCCGGTCGAGCGTCGCACCGGTCTCGGCCGCGAGAGCCTGGTCGCCCAGGGACGGGTCCTCGAAGAACAGGCCGGTCGACTGCCCGCCCACCCACCAGCCGCCGTCGCGCTCGCCGCCGAGGCCGGCGGCGACGGAATCGAACGCCGTGCCGCCGCGCACCGCGGTGAGCAGCGACTCGGCGCGGGCCAGGGCCTGCCGCCGGGCCGGCTCGCTCGGAGCGGGCGTGCCCGCCTCGGCCGCCAGCGGCAGCACCGCCAGCCCCAGGCGCACGCGCGCCGGCACCGCGAAGCGCGGGGCGACGGCGCGGTAGTGGGCGCGCAGCGAGTCGGCGGAGATCTCGAGGCCGGGTTCGAACCACGTCGGGTCCGCGGCGAGCACCCGGATCTCCGCGCTCTGCCGGCGCGCCGCCGCGCGGGTGGCGACGGCGGCGTCGGAGGGCGTGAACTGGGCGCGCAGCCGCTCGTAGAGCCGCTGGCTGGCGAGGACTTCCCCGGCGTCTTGCATCGCCGCCTGATACATCGGCGCGTTGGCTTTGAAAGCCGCCCAGCGGTCGGCGTCGAACCCGCCCGGCCCTTGGAAGGGCCCGGTGCGCTGGAGGAGGCGCTCGGCCGCGGTGTCGGGGACGGTGATGCCGCGTCGCTTGGCCTCGGCCCGCAGCAGCCGCTGGCGGAGCAGCTGCTCGAGGACGCTGCGCTCCAGCTGCGCGCGCTCGGCGGGCTGCAGCTTGCGGCCGAGGTCCTTCTCGTACATCGCTGCGTACTGGCGCTGCGCCATCTCCAGCTCGCCCGCCGCGATGTCGTACCCCGCCGCGCTCGCCACGGGGCGCGCCGCTGCGGGACTCGGCGGCTGGCTGCTGGGGTTCTGGGCGGCGACCAGACCGGCCGCGCCCAAGAGCGCGAGCGTGAGAGCGGGAGCGGCGAGACGGGCTCGAGTTGACCGCATGGAACGCACCCTCCTACAGTGGCGGACGATGGCCACGAATCTTCCTCCGTTGCCGGCGGCCGGCGGCGCCTTCGAGCAGCGGCGCGCGAGCGGTTGCTGGCTCCTCTGCGACTCCGCGGCGCCGCTGGTCGCCTTCAGCTCGCGCCTGGGCGGCGTGAGCGAGGGCCCCTACGAGTCGCTCAATCTCGGCCTCTCCACCGGCGACGACGCCGCGCGTGTGGCCGCCAACCGCGCGCGCCTGGCGCGTGGCCTCGGTCTCGGCGAGGTGGCCACGATCCGTCAGGTCCACGGGGCGGGCCTCCGCGTCGTGCGCGACGGCGGGCCGGCCGGCGACGGCGACGTGCTCGCCACCACGCGGCCCGACCTCGCACTGGCGGTCTCCACCGCCGATTGCCTGGGCGTCGCCCTGTGGGACGACGAGCGCACCGCGCTGGCGGTCGTGCACGCGGGCTGGCGCGGTGTCCTCGCCGGAGCGCTCGAGGCCGCCCTCGCCTGGTTGTCGCGAGAGCGGCCCGGGAGCGGCCTGCGGGCCGCGCTGGGACCCGCCCTGCGCGTCTGCTGCTTCGAGGTGGGGCCGGAGGTGGCAGAGCGGTTCCCCGCCACCTGCATCCGCTCCGGGCCCGGGCGGCCGCACCTCGACCTGGCGGGCGCGGCGCGCCGCCGCCTGGCCGCCGCCGGCGTTCCCGACGCGGCGATCGCGGACCCCGGACTTTGCACCTTCTGCACCCCGGCGTTGCTCTACTCGCATCGGCGGGACCGCGGCGTCACCGGCCGCCACTGGGCGGTGGCGCGCCTGCGACCCGCCGACTGACGGCGCCGTCGGCGCGAATATATCAGCCCGGAGTGGCTCCCACCAGGCGGCGGCCGTCGGCCTGGCGCGGGCGGCCCAGGCGGCGGCCGGGGCACAGCCCCGGGGCGAGAGCCGCCGCCGGGTGCTGCCGGGTCCCACCGCGCCGCCTTGATTCTCCCGCGCCGCATCCCTAGACTCGTGGCAGATGCTTCACCCGCAAAGGGAGGAGACCAGATGCGCTGCATGCTCGTAACGCTCGCGCTGCTCGGATCGCTCTCGGCCGCCGCATCCGGCGCCGGCCAGCCGGCGGCCACGGACGCCAAGGCGCCTGCCGGGGGGAAAGCCGTGAACAGTGCGACCAAGGGTGGGGATGGTGAGGAAGTGGGCGTGATCGAGACCAGCCTGGGCACCATCGTCGTTCGCTTCTACGACCAGGACGCGCCCAAGACCACCGCCAACTTCAAGAAGCTGGCGCGCGAGGGCTTCTACAACGGCACGACCTTCCACCGCATCGTGCCGCGCTTCGTCATCCAGGGCGGCGATCCCAATTCGAAGGACTCCGACCGCGCCAACGACGGCCAGGGCGGCCCAGGCTACACGGTCCCCGCCGAGATCAAGCGCCTGCACAAGCGCGGCGCGCTGGCCACCGCGCGGCTCGGCGATCAGGTGAACCCCAAGAAGGAGTCGAGCGGCAGCCAGTTCTTCGTCTGTCTCACGGATCTGCCCAGCCTCGACCGCGGCGGTTACACGGTGTTCGGCGAGGTGATCGAGGGCATGGACGTGGTGGACAAGATCGCCGCCGTCAAGACCGACGCCCGCGACAACCCCGTGGATCAGGTGGTGATGAAGAAGGTCACGGTGCAAAAGCGCGGCGCCGGGGCAAAGTCCTCGGGCTAGCCGCGCACCGAGCCGCCTGGCGCCCGGGTCGTGGGCGCGGCGGCCGATCCGACGCGCCGCCCCGGCGGGCACCCCGCCGGGGCGTTTGCTTCCGCCAAACAGAGCTCGCTTCGCTCCCGCCGGCGCACGGGGTTCCGTCCGCCCCGGCGGCACCTCTCCTTGACCGAGGATCTCAAGTGCGGCATGATTTAGGTGCCCGGATGCGGGAGGGCTCCCCCTAGCCCCCTGCGGCGGCGACATCCTCGAGCCGAGCGCGCGGTGACGGGACCACCGTGCCGGCTCTGCATTTGCTGTCGTGGAGGTCGCCCGCGAGGCCCGTCGCGCGTATCGGACACGCCCAACGACTCCCGGTCTGCATCGAATGAAGTGCGGCTCGCCGCGCGGGACATCCTGCGCCCTGGCGGCTGTGCCGTAGTGCCCGCAGTGGGCGAAAGGCATCTTGCGGAGGAGCATCATGCGGATGGCGGGATGGATCGTGGGGATGGCTTTTCTGGCGGTGACGGCGGGCGGCGTGATCCCGGCGGCGGCTTTGCCCCCGCTCGACACGCCCGTTCTGAGCCTGGGTGCGGTGAGCCGGGTGTCGGTGGAGCTCGACGTCAGCGCCGGAGCGAGCGGTGCGCCGGCCGGGTTCGTCATCGAGTGGATGCGGGTCTCGGACTTCGATCGGCTCGGCGGCTGGCCGGCCGACGTTGCGTCCGAACCCACCGTGGTGCGCACGCGGTTCTTCGGCTTGCCGACCCTGAATCCGAGCACCGGCTCGTATCTTCTCGGCGCCCGCGCCTATGTCGAGGTCGAGCTCGGCGATCTGTTCGATGAGACCGGAGTCTTGACCACCAACAGCGCCGAGCTGCCGTCGGCGGAGGACTTCGTGATCCGCGCGTGGGCCGCCGCGACGGTGGACCGCGCCTCCAGCGCCTTCACGCCGACCGTGGTGGTGGGCACGATGGTGCAGCCGATGAGCAACTGCACCTACACGCTGGGCTACTGGAAGAACCACCCCGGCGCCTGGCCGGTGGGTGGACTGAGCCTCGGCAGCGTCGCCTACTCCCAGTCGCAGCTGCTCAGCATCCTGAAGAAGCCGGCGGCCGGCAACGGGCTGATCATCCTGGCGCACCAGCTCATCGCCGCCAAGCTCAACATCGCCAGCGGCGCTGACCCGAGCCCGGTGGCGTCGGCGATCGCGGCGGCCGATGCGCTCATCGGCGCCCTGGTCGTGCCCCCGGTCGGCGGTGGCAACCTGGCTCCGGCGGTGGTGACGGGCGTGAAAGACACCTTGGACAACTACAGCAACGGCCTGCTCGGCGTCCCCCACTGCGGGCAGGTGCCCACGGTCACCAAGACCTGGGGCGGATTGAAAGCGATCTACCGCTAGCCGCGAGGCGAAGCGGAGCGCGCGGTCCGTCCGAGACCGCGGCCTGGCGAAGGGCGGGCTGTCCCGATGGGCACCCGCCCTTCGCGTTTGCCGTCGCGGCCCGCTGCGGCCTGCTGCGGCCCGCTGCGGCCCCTCACCCCTCCGGATGGAATTCCCTCGGCAGCGACCAGAGGTTGAGACCGATGGCCGCGTCACGGGCCCGGATCAGGCCGGTGCCGGGGTAGTTGCGGACGTAGACCTCCACGGTCGCCCCGGCCACACCCTTGAAGAGATGTCCCCCGAGCGCGCTGAAGTCGCGGCGGGTGAGCGTGGCGTGCAGATGCGGGATGGGCTCCCCCTCGAAGCGGGCGATGTTGCCCACCAGGGCCGCCACCTCGACCTCCTCCTCGACAGGCAAGCGGACGTACTGTTGATCCTCGGCGTCCCAGTAGCCGAGCTCCGCGCTGCTCATGGCGCCGAGGGCGTTGACCCACGCGGCCGTGATCCCCGACCGCTTGGCGAAAGCCACGAGCCCGGAGAAGACCTCCTCGCCGCGGTGGAAGCGGATGAGGAAGCCGTCGGGGAGGTCGAGCACGGTCATGGCGGGTCTCCTTGCGTGGGGGAGCGACGGGGCAGCCGAGGCGCGTCGCCTACGGGCGTACGGTCACGCTGCTGGTGAATAGGGCGACGTTGCCGACGGCGTCGGCGACGCGCACGCGCACCGGGTAGACGCCTGGCGGCAGTCCCGTGACGCTCACACGGAAGCGCTCGGCGGGCCCGTCCCAGATGCCGTCGTCGGCCGACGCCAGCGCCCAGTCGTACTCCCCCACCGCCACGTCCACCTTGGCCACGTACAGTCCGGCGTCGCGCGCCTCGCCGCGCACGGTGACGGCCGAGCCCGGCGATCGCACCTCGAGGCCGGCCACGGTCGGGGGCGTGTTGTCCACCACCACCGGCCCCGAGAGCACTTCGTCGGTGAGGGCATCGTCGCCCTGGCGCAGCTCGTCGCTGGCCGTCAACCGCGTCTCGTACTCGCCCTCCTCCAGGCCGTTGGTGTCCCAGGTGAAGGGCGACGCCTCGACGGTCTCGCCGATGAGGACCCAAGCGGCCGTCCCGGTGCGCCGGTACTCGAGCTGGTAGGAGAGCGGGTCGCCGTTGGGGTCGGACGCCTTCCAGGCGATGGGGCGCAGGCCGCGCGCCCAGGTGGGGAGAACGTCCGGGGGGCCCGGCGGCGGGCTCGGCGTGGAGTACTGCACGCGCTGGCCGCCGGGGAGGATCTGGGTGACCGGTTCCTGACGCGGCGAGATCTCGCCCGCGTAGAACTTCCCCGGCTCCGGCTGCACCGCGAACTCCTCGATGCGCGGCGGCTGATTCACCTCGGCGTAGGCGACGCGCACCTCGCGCACGCTGCCCGCCCCGGCCAGCTGCGCGCGCCACTGCAGGTAGCGCGCCGCGGGCGAGGCCACGGTGGCGCCGGGCTGCGCTTGCTGCCAGTCGCTCCACGTGGAGTCCGGGTCGGACGAGTTGCCGCTGCGGGTGGCGAAGCGGACCGCCGCGAGCTCACCCAGGGCGGTGAAGCGGCCCCAGCGGGCCAGGCGGGCGGCGTCGAGGACGTCGGACTCCGCCTCGCCGCGCGCCGCCGGGGCGCGCACGCGGTAGAGCCGCGCCGGCGCGGCCGTGGCCATCCACAGGCCGGAGCCGTCGCCCGCGAGCGCGGTGGCGTAGCCCTCGGTCGCCTGGTAGACGCTCTCGGCGCGCCCGCGCGCGTCGAGAGCGTAGAGGGCGGCGTCGGCCCCGGTGGCCGCCCAGAGACCCCCGCCCGGCCGCGGCGCCAGCGCGAAGACCAGCCCCTGGGGAGACTTCCACCACGTGGTGACCGACGAATCCGGCACGATGCGGTAGACCACCGACTTGGGCTCCGCCGATCCGCCCGCGCCCGGCGCCACGCGCCCGCTCTGCTCCACCTGCACGGGCGCGGCCGAGACCGCGGCGGCGTACAGCGCTCCGGCCTGGAACACGAGGCTGCGGATCTCCGTCTCCGGCGCGTCGAAGAGGGCGCGCGTGCGGCCCGGCTTGTGCCAGTACACGGTGCCGCCGCCCGACCCGCCGACGAAGACGCCGCCGCCGCCGTCGGCGGCGAGGGAGGTGAGCTGGCCTTCGGGCGCCTTGAAGACCGGCTCGCCCCGCTGGCGGTCGCGCACGGCGAAGAGCCGGCCCTCGGGGCCGGTGGCGGCGTACAGAGTGTGCCCGGACCAGGCCAGCGCCCACACGTACTTGTCGCCCGTCTCGAACCACGTCTCGAAGCGGCCCGCGGCGTAGCGCAGGATGCGCCCGTCGGGGGCCGTGCCCGCGTACACGGCGCCGTCGGGACCGCGCGCCAGGCACAGCACCTGGCCCGCCCCGGTCGAGTCGGCAGATGCCACGCGGCCGCCGGACGCCACGCGGAAGACGACGCCCGCGTGGCCGCTGCCGACCAGCGCGCCGCCCTCCTCCCCGAGCACCGCCCAGGCGACGTCGGCCCCGGGCAGGTCCACGGGAGAGACCTCCACGCCGAGCCGCAGGGTTCCGTCCGGGCTCACTGCGGCGCCGGCGAGGCGCGCCTGCCGGTAGTCGGCGGCCGTGCGCGCCGTCCAGAACTGCGTCACCGACGCCCGGGCGGCGGGCGCCGCGGCCAGCAGGCAGAGCAAGACCGGCGCCGCCAGGCGCCGCGGGCTGCGAGTCATCTACTCCTCCGGTTCATCGGTGTCGTCGCCCGGCAGCTGGGCGGGCGCGGGGCGCCGCCGGCCGTGCTTGGCCGCCGGGGCGTCCGGGTCGATCTCCACCGTCAGCGCGGTGCCGCCGGTCACCACCGCGTCGTAGGCGCGCGACACCTGTCCCGTCAGGCTGGCGCGGCCCCAGCGGGCCGAGGCATCGGCCCCGTGCCCGCCGGCCATCAGGCGCTGCGCCGTGGGCGGCAGGTCGGGATAGTCGCGTCCGCGCACCGAGGCCTCGGGCGCGGCGTCGTAAGCCGCGAGGTAGAGGCGCGAGGCGCGCGGGAAGGCGGCCAGCCGCCGCAGAAGCTCGTCCACCGAGCCGGCGCGGTAGCGACCCGGCGCCTGGGTGGCGTCGTAACGCGCCCAGTCGCCGCCGCCGCCCACGAACAGCGCCAGGGTGCGCGCCGTGGCCTCGGCCGGCACGCGGTACTCGAGCCGCTCCGTGCGCACCGCGCCGCGGTGCTCGGCGAGATCCACCTCGACGCGCACCGTCTCTCCGGGGCGCACGCGCGGCTGGGCCAGGCGCACCGCCGTGACCCGCAGCTCCTCGAGGCGGGGCACCACGTCGAGCTCGATGTCCAGGCGCTCGAGGTCCACCGGCTCCCAGACGTTGTCCAGCAAGCCCGCGATCAGCGAGGAGAGCGTCTGGAAGACCGGCAGGCCGTCGCCGGAAGCCACATCCCCCAGTTCCAGCCGCCGCGCCGGTCGCGCGCCCGCGCCGCGCACCAGGGCCGCGAGCCGCCAGCGCCAGGTGCTCTCCGACGGGATCGCCCCGCGCGCCAGAGCCGAGTTGACGGCCGCCACCGCGACCACGACCGGGGCTAGCCCGCGGTGCTTGGCCGCCTGGTAGTGGAAGGTCGAGTCGGGCGCGCCGGGCACGCGCACGCGCACCGCGATCGGCAGCAGCTCGGGCCCGGGCCCGAGGCGGCCGGCCACGGCGGCGCGCCGGTCCTCGGTGAGGGTGCCGACGACCTCGAGGGAGGTCCCGAGCTTGAAGGAGTTGGCCAGGCTCGGAAGGATGGCCGTGATCGCGGCGCGGCTCATGGGCAGGCGGGTCGGGCCGCCGAGGAAGAACGGGTGGCCGAACGCCAGCACACGGTCTCCCCGCACCGCGGTCACCGTGCCGATGGCCGCCAGGCCGGCGTCGCCGCGCAGCAGGTCCACGGCGACGGCGTCGCCGGGCGCCAGACTGCCGCGCGGGGCCGCGCCCGTCGTCGGCGCCATCCCCGATCCCACGGTGCCGGCCGCCGCGGTGCCGGCCGCCGTCCCCGAGATCCCTCCCGGGGTGAGCAGGAAACCGTGGGCGCGGGCCCACGGCTCGAGCAGCGCGAGCGCCTGCGGGCTGAAGCCCGCGGCGGCCAGCGGCGTGCGTAGCTGCGGCAGCGCTCCGGAGGACTCCGGCGTGCCCGGCGTCGTCGGTGCCTGCGCCCGCCCCCCGCCGTAATCTTCAGGGGCGGGCTCTTCCGCGAGATCCCACACCGGCAGCATCTGCTCGATGGGCGTGATCCCGCAGATCGGGTCCTTGCTGAAGCCCCAAGCGTAAGCGACCGCGCCGATCAGCCTGCCGTCGGGGGCGTACACCGGGCTGCCGCTCATGCCCGCCACGATCCCGGTATGCTCGACGCGCGGCTCGGTCGCGCGGGCCAGGATGAGCGAGCCCTGGGCGGCGCCGCGCTCGAGGACGCCGAGCACCTCGAGGCCGAAGGGTTCCACGCGGGTGCCCTGGAAGACGGTGCGCGCCTCGGCCCTCAAGCCAGGGCGGACCTCCGAGAGGGGGTAGACGGTCGGGGCGGCGGATGCCGCGGGCAGCCGGGCGGGGAGGAGCGACGCGAGCAGCGCGAGGCTCGCGGCGGCGAGCCCGCGCCGCGCGTCCATGGGAATCGGGGGTCGAATCACCCGGCGAGGATAGTCGAGGCACGAATCGGGGGTCAAACGCCTTGACCGCGCGCCGCGCGCCTCCCTAGAGTCTTCCCATTCGCGGGTCCCGGCAGCCCCTGGCCGGCCGCGCCATCTCCTCCCCCCGCGCACGAGGTCTCGTGACTTCTCCGTTTCTCGACCGGGTCCGCCGCGGCCCTCTGCTCTGCGACGGCGCCATGGGCACCCTGCTTTACGCGCGCGGCATCCCCTTCGACCGCTCCTTCGACGAGGTCAACCTCTCGCACCCGGAGCTGGTCACCGCGATCCACCGCGACTATCTGGCGGCCGGGGCCGAGGTGCTGGAGACCAACACCTTCGGAGCCAACCGAGTCCGGCTGGCCCAGCACGGCCTCGAGGAGCGCGTGCACGAGATCGCACGGGCCGGCGCGCGGCTGGCCCGCGAGGCGCGCGAGGTGGCGGGCGTGCCGGCCTTCGTGGCGGGGTCGATGGGCCCCTTGGGCCGGCCGATCCAGCCTTACGGCACGGTCGAACTGGCCGACGCGCAGGCGCACTTCCGCGAGACCGCCGAGGCGCTGCTCGAGGGCGGCGTCGACCTCTTCGTGCTCGAGACCTTCTCCGATCTGACGGAGATCCTGGCCGCCGTGGCGGCCGTGCGCGCCGCTTGCGCCCTGCCGGTGGTCGCGGAGATGACCTTCGGTGAGGACGCCCGCACGCTCTACGGGCACACCCCCGAGGATGTCGTGGCGGCGCTGGCCGGCGGCGGCGCCGACCTCGTCGGCATCAATTGCTCGGTGGGCCCGCAGGGCGCGGTCGCCGTCCTCGAGCGCATGCGCCAGGTCCGGCCCGGCCTGCCGCTGGCCGCCATGCCGAACGCCGGCCTGCCGCAGATGATGGGCGGCCGCTACCTCTACGTCACCACGCCGGAGTACTTCGCCGAGAGCGCCGAGCGGATGGTGGCCGCCGGCGCGGCGCTGGTCGGCGGCTGCTGCGGCACCACCCCGGCGCACGTGCGCGCCATGGCCGCGCGGCTGGCGCAGTGGCGGGCGCAGCGCTCGCGCGCCGCGGACGGGGAGCCGGGGTCTGGCCCGGCGGCGCCTGAGGTCATCCCCGAAGCCGGGCGCCCCCGCGCCTCGGTCTCGGTCGAGGCGGAGGGGGCGCCGGAGGAGCCGGCCGAGGAGCCGCGGCTGCTGCGGCTGCTGCGCGAGAAGTTTGTCGTCTCGGTGGAGCTCGATCCGCCGCGCGGCGTCAACACGCGCAAGATCCTCGAGGGCGCGCGCCTCATCTCCGAGGCGGGCGTGGACGCGGTCAACATCGGCGACTCGCCGATGGCGCGCGTGCGCATGGGCGCGCAGGCCCTGGCCTGGCTCCTGAGCCGGCACGTGCCGCTCGAGGTCATCCTCCACTTCACCACCCGCGACCGCAACCTCATGGGCATCCAGGCCGACCTGCTGGGCGCCCACGCCGCCGGTCTGCGCAATATCCTCTGCCTCACCGGCGACCCGCCCTCGGGCACCGACTACCCCAACGTCACCGCCGTCTACGATGTGGACTCGATCGGGCTCATCCGCGTCGTCTCCCGCCTGAATCGGGGCACCGACCTGGCCGGCAACCCGATCGGGGGCCGCACGGCCTTCGCCGTCGGCTGCGCCGTCAACCCCACGGCCGACGACCTCGATCTGGAGATCGAGCGCTTCCGCAAGAAACTCGAGGCGGGCGCCCAGTTCGCCATGACCCAGCCGTTCTACGACTGGGCGGTGTGGGACCGCTTCGTGGCCCGAGCCGGGTCGGCGGCGGTGCCGGTGCTCATGGGGATCCTGCCGCTGCAGTCGCTGCGCCACGCCGAGTTCCTGCACAACGAGGTGCCGGGCATCTCGGTGCCGGCCGCGATTCGGGAGCGGTTACGGCGGGCCGGCGGGCTCGCGCAGGCCGAGGGCGTGGCCCAGGCGCGCGAGCTGTTCAGCGAGTGCCGGCGGCGGGCGGACACCTTCGCGGGCGTCTACCTGATGCCGAGCTTCGGGCGGTACGAGAACTGCCTGGAGATCCTGAAGGGCGGCTAGCGGCGGCCGGTGCCCTACCGCGGCCGGCGCGCCCTACCGCGGCCGGCGCGCCCTACCGCGGCCGGCGCGCCCTACCGCGGCCGCCCGGGGCGGTAGGCGACCAGCGCGGAGGCCACCAGGCACGGCGGCTCGACGCGCCAGATGCGCGAGTAGTCGGTGAGCCGGAAGGCGACCAGCTCCGCTGAGGCGCCGTCGCCCAGCAGCTCGGCCACCACCGGCAGCAGGTGCCGCTGGTCGCTCTTGAGGGCCTTCAACGACTCGCGATAGGACGCCTCGTAGTCGCGGCGCGCCAGCGCGAGCGCCAGCGTCTCTTCCACGCGCGCCCGGAAGTGCGCCTCCAGGGCGGCCGGGTCGGTGGGTAGGCCGGACATCTCCTCCTCGCTCGAGTAGACGTGCCCGTAGTGCACCAGGTCGCCGGAGGTGACGACGGCCGTCCTCTCGTCGCGCAGGGAGTCGAGCACGCGGGCCAGCTGCGTGGCGGTGTGGAACGAGCCCTGCGGGTCGCGGGTGAGCAGGACGTACACCGGCAGCACCGGGACCGGTGCCCGGTCGTGGGCCCGCGCGTGGGCCACCATCAGGCTGAGGAAGATGTCGAGCGAGAACTCGCTCTCGAGGATGGCGGGGTTGCCGCGCAGGATCTCCCGTTCCGGGGGCGGGGGGGCCAGCGGGGCCTCGCCGAAGGGCGTGGCGAGCGGGCCCTCCGCGAAGAAGGCGCCGCCCAGCTCGTCGAAGATGCCGTGCACGAGCGGGAACGCCTCCGCGCCGCTGGCCGCCCAGCTGGCGTACGCCTCGTGCAGCGGCCGGTACTGCTTGGGGAGCGTGCCGCCGTGCAGGACGCCGAGGGCCAGGACGCGCTCGGCGCCGGCGGCGTCGATGGCCGCCACGACGCGCGCGACGGGCTCGACGGACGCGCCGAGCGTGGTGTGCGGGAACGACAGCACGCCGCCGGCGCGCAGCAGGTCGGCGAGCGCCGGCTCGCCGTGCCGGTGGCGGCGCACCGTCTCGAGCACGAGGGCGCGGCCCTCGGGGCTCTCCAGCTCTCCGCGATAGAAGGCTTTCCAGTCCACAGGACCGCCGCGCGGCGGACTCAGGCCCGGGGGCCTTCGCCCTCCGTCTTGTCGGGTGCGAAGCGCGTCTTCCATTCCGCCAGCCGGTTGAGCGCGGCCAGCGGCGTGAGAGAATCGAGATCGAGCTCTTCGATCGCCTCGCCGAGGGCGGCGAGCCGGTCGCGGTTCACGCGCGCGGCGGCCTCCGGCGCGGCGAAGAGCCCGAGCTGCGGGTCGAGCGGCGAGCCCTCGGCGGGCAGCGCGTGCGCCCGCTGGGACTCGAGGTCGCCGAGGATGCGGCGGGCGCGCTGCAATACCGGGGAAGGTAACCCGGCGAGGCGGGCGACGTGAATACCGTAGGAGCGGTCCGCGGGGCCCTCCGCGACCTCGTGCAGGAAGACCACGTCGTCGCCCACCTCCCGCACCCGCACGTGCAGGTTGACCAGCCGGGGCAACTCCCGCGCCAGGCGGGTCAGCTCGTGGTAGTGGGTGGCGAACAGCGTGCGCGCGCGGGCGCCGGCGTCCTTGTGCAGCTCCTCGGTGATGGCCCAGGCCAGCGCCAGGCCGTCGTAGGTGGAGGTCCCCCGCCCCACCTCGTCGAGCAGGACGAGCGAGCGGGGCGTGGCGTCGCGCAGGATGGCGGCCACCTCCACCATCTCGACCATGAAGGTGGACTGGCCGGCGGCCACCGCGTCGGCCGCCCCGACGCGCGTGAAGAGCCGGTCCACGACGCCGATCTCCGCCTCGGCCGCGGGCACGAACGAGCCGGCCTGGGCCATCACGGCGAGCAGGCCCACGGTGCGCAGGTAGGTGGACTTGCCCGCCATGTTGGGGCCGGTGATCAACAGGATCTGGCGCGCCGCCGGCTCGAGCACCACGTCGTTGGGCACGAAACGGCCGGGGCCGAGGGCGCGCTCCACGACCGGATGGCGCGCGCCGCGCAGCACCAGGCGGTCGCCGCCGTGCACCGCCGGCCGCACGTAGCCCCAGCGGGAGGCGGCCTCGGCCAGCGCCGCCAGGGCATCGAGGTCGGCGAGCGCCCCGGCCGTCTCGGCCAG
>Ga0315290_10002447_pt1 | contig 13061 bp, 13 predicted proteins | sample YL17G12_0_MG_FD_203627 | JGI IMG/M metagenome (GOLD analysis project Ga0315290, IMG submission 203627) | Sediment microbial communities from Yellowstone Lake, YNP, Wyoming, USA - YL17G12_0 | ecosystem: Environmental > Aquatic > Freshwater > Lake > Sediment | place: USA: Wyoming | collected... | reverse complement strand
ACGGTCGACTTCAAGAACACGATCATCATCATGACCTCGAACCTGGGCACCCGCGACATCCAGAAGGGCCCCGGGATCGGCTTCGCCACGAGCGGCAACGATGAGGTCACCTACGAGAAGATGAAGGATCGGGTCACCGACGAGCTCAAGCGCTCCTTCCGCCCCGAGTTCATCAACCGGATCGACGAGGTCATCGTCTTCCGCTCGCTGACGCAGGAGAACGTCAAGGACATCGTCGACATGATGATGAAGCGCGTGACCGAGCAGCTGCGCGCCAAGGACATCGAGATCGAGCTCACCGACGCCGCCAAGTCTCTGCTGGCCGAGCAGGGCTACGACATGGCCCTCGGCGCCCGCCCGCTGCGACGTACGATCCAGCGACTGGTCGAGGATCCGCTCGCCGAGAAGCTCCTGTGGAAGGAGTACCGCGCCGGACAGACGATCTTCGTCGACGCACGCGACGGCGAGATCGTGTTCGACGACGGCACCTCGGTGCTGCCGCCCGACGCTCCGCCGGTCGAGCTGGCCGGCTCCACCGAGTAGACGTGGGCCGGGGCTGAGACCCCGGTTCATCCCGCCGCCCTCGGGCGGCACCAAGGCCGAAGCCCGGCCCCGCGAGGGGACCGGGCTTCTCGGCATCTAGCCGCCGACGGAGCGCTCGTACTCCTGGAGGCGACCCTCCAGGAAGCGGAGGGATCCTCGCGTGAGGTTGAGGATCAACTCCTGACCCGATGTGTGGAAGAGCGTGCCATCCTCGGAAGGCCCGCCGGCGTCCGGATGCTCGACCTGCAGCCACTCGACGAAACGCGCGGATTCGGACGGGTGAAACCCCCCGGGGTCGAAGCTGACGCTCGGCCACGGGAAGCTCAGGTAGTCGATGCGGCCGCTCCGGAGCCCCAGGCGGAACGAAGACTGCACCGGCGGGGATCCCTGGATCTGCCGCAGCCTGCTGTCCATCGAGTACGAACAGACGACGTATACATGGCCTGGACTCGGCTCCTCCCGACAGGCGAAGGACCTGTATCGGACACGGAGCAGACGCTCGGCTTCCAGCGCCATGATGAGCTCCTTGCGGTTCAGTTGAAGCGCGCCCATCTCGGGAGCCAGCCTGTTGTCGTACATGAGCCGTGCCCGCACCTGTTCGCGATCGAGCAGGGACATGGCCGTCTCGGCGTCGTGGGCATTGCGCGCCAACATGAAGTGCCGGACGATCGCCACCGCCGCCCCGCCCTTCCCCGCCGCTGGCTCGAGGCGGATCGACCTGACGATCTGCCCGATCTCCTGCTCGAGATCGGGGGTCGCCTGGTCGGTCGTCACGACACCGAGGAACAGGCGCGTCCCGCCCGCGTTCACGATCCACACCCTGACCGTGTCGGCGGCGGTGTGCGCCCCCCAGAGCGCCCCACCCTGCGTCTCGCGCCAGGCGTAGAAGAAGCCGGGTGTACACCCGACGTCCTCGCGAACGGTGAGTACGACGTGCTTCGCGGGATGCCCGCTCACGGTGACGTCCGAAGGCCCCGAGACGAGCTCGATGCCGGGGGCCCGCGCGACGGCGGCCGCGAGGTCGGCGACCGTCGGACCGACCGACGGGCTCAACAGGCAAGCGCACGGATGGGCGAGGCCCCCGTCGGGGAACTCGGCCCCGAAGATGACGGCTTCTGCGCCTTGTGGTCCCATCGCGGACCTGTTCAGCGAGAACCTGTCGTGCTGCTCCCAGCCCGGTGCGGAGGTGCTGAACGAGAGCGGAACGCCCCCATCGGTGAGCGCGTACTCCCGGATGACGGGATCCTGGACGACGTCGGCGTCTGCCGGCGTCGACATGGGCGACTCGTCCGGCGTGGGTGCCTCGGTGGCGGCAGGCGACCCATCGAGCCAGGTGCCCAGGGTGACGATCAGGACGAGCGCCGCCAGCACGAACCCGACGACCGAACGGGCGGACGGGCCAGACGATCCGACCGGGTCCGTGGGAGAGCGGGGTGGGTCCGACTGGGGGGAAGGGGTGCCAGACGGAGCGGGGACCGGTGCGAACGCCGCCCCCCCGTTCCGTTCATCGTGATGGCCCTTCACTCGCATGCCGGCTTCCCCTGACGAGGAAGCGCCGATGACGTAGAGGGGCCGAGCCCCGCAGTTCGGGCACGCCGGTTCCTTCGTGCCGCCTGTCCAATCACAGCGGAGGCAGGTCTTGTCCGTCATGGCGGGAACCGACGAGAGACAGGGCGAGCAGGCGGCCATCGGTCGCACCTGCTCGCCCTGTGGTCCTTCGACGACAACATGGAAACGTCGGTCGGCTCAGACCGTCGGCGCGGTCGTCACTTTGCGGTTCCTTGGTCCACCGCCTTCACGTAGTCCTTCGTGTGCTGCTCCCAGAGCCCGATCGACTCCTGTGTGAGGTCGAAATCGCCGAGCGTCTCGTCCGCGTACATCACGGCGGCATCCTTCGGGTAGGTCTTGGACACCCACGTGGCGAAGGGCTCCCACATCTGAGGCGAGAACTGCGCGATCTCGCAGTACTGCTCGCCCGAGACGATCTGTCCATCGCGGACGGTGAGATCCCAGTAACTGCCGGCGAACGGACCCCGTCCGATCCGATCTGACCTGAGGTTCTGGTAGTCGAGCGTGCAACGGACCTCGGTGCCGGCGGCCGAGCTGCCCGTCTCCTGACAGGAGTCGAGCATCTGCTTGTAGCCGGTGGCTTCCCACCACGACAGGTTCAGCGGCCATTCCTCCGGAGTCGTCCCCACGTCCCCCGCTCCCCCGACCACGGAGACGTCTGCACCGTCGGCCAGGTAGCCGATCGCCTTCTCCGCGTCGAAGGCGCCGTACGCCACCACGAAGTCCGTGGCGACCTCCACCGCCGGGGTACCCCCTGGGTTCGCGATCGCCCCGTCGGCGGGGGGCGTTGTGCTCTCGACCGGGCGAGTCGACAGGATCAGCACGACGGCCGCCAGGGCGATCGCCGCCACCACCACGAACGCACCGGCCTTCTTGTTGCGTGCCGCACGGACCTGCCTCGTCTGCTGTCGTTCCATGGCGCCTGGGTCCTGGCGCACCTTCTGCGTTGACATACGGAACACCTCCTGCACCTCAGGCATCCCGCGCTCCTTCCGCTCGGAGGGCTCGACGGCCCTGTGTGGCAAGGGCCCGAACCGTGGACGGCCGGACACGCAGGATGCGTGCCGCCTGCTCGGATGAGTACCCGAGCAGGTCTACGAGCAGGAGTGCGGCCCGCTGCCTCGGCGTGACCTCGAGGAGGAGCTGACGAACATCGGCTCGCATCTCCGCCTCGAGGAACGCGTCCGAGGGTTCCATCGCCGGGACGAGTTTTCGGACCGCGACGGCAGCACGCCGTCGCCGCATCCGGAACCCGTTCAACGCAACGCGGAAGAGGTATCCGGTGGGGTCGTCGATCCGATCGATGTCGTCCCACCGCTCCCACAGGCGCAGGAACGCGTCCTGGGTGAGCTCCTCTGCGTCCTCGCGGTTCCCGGTGACGAAGTAGAGGGCCTTGAACAGGCGTTCGCGCTCTTCCTCGAAGAACAGGTCGAAACGGGCCCGTGTCTCGACGAGTTCTGCGGGAACACTCACGACGCCTTCCTCCGCTCGCACATCAGCATGGATGCGCGAGGACCATGTTCTGCTGAGACGCGCCCGAAGGAAAGTGGCACAAGGCCGAAGCCCGGCCTCTCGGACGGCGACGAGCGCGTCACATCGTGAGGCCCCTGAGCTCCTCGGGGACGAGGTCGGCGAACGTCCAGGCGGTCCACAGGTCCTGCGCGATCCTCCCGGCGGGGCGCCGCACCCCCCAGCGCTCGAAGTGGTCGCACATGCGCTGGATGTCGCGGTGGAGCAGCGCCTCGGCGTGCTTGTTCTTGCGCGGGTCGACCGCCTGCGGGAAGTCGATCACGGTGAGCCGGCCCTCCCACACGAGGAGGTTGTACGCGGACAGGTCGGCGTGGATCACGTTCCGGTAGAGGAAATGCTCGACCGCCTTGATCGTCTGCTCGAAGAGATCCTCGGCCTCCTCGCGGTCCGGGCGGAAGGTGTGCAACTGTGGTCCCGCGGTGTCGAGGTCGCCGATGTACGTCATCAGCAAGGCCTCGCCGGTACGCTCGATCGGCCTCGGCACGGGGGCGCCGGCGTCGGAGAGCAGGCGCAGCATCTCCCACTCGCGGTCGACCCAGATCCCGCCCTGCACCTCACGTCCGAAGCGCGTCTTCTTCTCGAGGGCGACGCGGATGCGCCGCTCCTTGATCCACTCGCCGTCGTGGTAGATCGCGTCGTCGCGGAAGTCCCGCCGATCGAGCGGGTGGTACAGCTTCAGCGCGACGAGCTCCTCGCCTGTCGTGCGTGGGTTGGCGCGGCACAGGTGGACCGAGGCCTCCTTGCCGCTCTTGATGGGTCTGATGACCTTCTCGATGAGCCCCTCATCGAGGAAGTGCTCGAATGCGTTCGCGTCGTGCAACGCGGTGCTCCTTCCGGTGGCCGATCGCCGTTGCGATCGGAACGTGGACATGACGAATCCACGTCCCCGAAGGAGTGCAGGGCGGCGCCGGCCGAGGGTCAGGCGGCGACGCGAGGCGACCGGGAGGGACGCGGCGCGCGCGCGATGTCGAGAACCGAGATCGCGGCCATACCTCATCCCTCCTTCTGCGGTCGTGCCGGCGCGCCGTTCGCGCCGGGTCCGAGGAGCATACGGGCCTGCCGGACCCGGGGCAAGCCGTCAGCCCGGATCGGGCAGGATCGGATCCTCGAGCTTCCAGGGCGTGCGGTCGCTGCGCCCGGCCGCCCAGAGCAGCGCGATGATCAAGAGGGCGGCCGACAGCGCCATCATCGGGATCGAGATGTAGTGGAAGCGCCAGACCCAGACCACCGTGCACGGATCCTCCAGGCTGCACGAAGGCGACGCCTGGTTCGGGAAGCGTTCGAGCTGATAGTGATAGGTGCTGATCGCGGCGCTGATCGCCGCCACAGGGATCGCGTAGAACCGGATGGCGCGGTCATGCCGGAGCGCCGCGAGCAGCAGTACCACCGCGAGCGGGTAGATGCCGATCCGCTGGTACCAGCAGAGCTTGCAGGGGTCGAAGTGAGCGACCTCGGAGTAGTAGAGGCTGCCCAGGGTCGCGGTGAGCGCGACGAGCCATGCGAGCCAGAGTCCCGTCTCCGACATCAGGTCGCACATCCCGTCGCGCGCCCGCCGAAGGCGGTCGGACCAGCGGGCGCCCACCGCGATGACCAGGATGACGAGCACGCTCACGTCGGCGATCACGGTGAGCAGCGCGAAGAGCGTCGACATCGTCGTCACGTTCATGACGCGACCCTACCGCGGCGTGTCGGTGCCTCCCGGTAGGGTCGCGCACATGGCGAAGACCCGGACGATCCTCGCGTGCTCCTCGTGCCGGCAACAGGTCTCGCAGTGGGTCGGTCGTTGTCCCGGATGTGCTGCGTGGGGCACGATCGAGGAGGCCGCGGGCTCGCGCCCGTCGGGCGCCGCGATGCCGGTGCGCGTCTCGCTCGTCGGCGCCGACGCCCCGACCGATGAGGGTCGCGTGACCACAGGGCTCTCGGGCATCGACCGGGTCCTGGGCGGTGGCCTCGTCCCCGCTTCGGTGGCCCTCCTCGCGGGGGAGCCCGGTATCGGCAAGTCGACCCTCCTCCTGCACCTGCTCGGCCACCTGTCCGCGTCGGGCCGACCCACGCTCCTCGTGAGCGGCGAGGAATCCCACGCGCAGGTCGCGGCGCGCGCTCGGCGACTGGGCATCGACGACCGCGGGATCGAGTTCGCACCCGGGCGCGACCTCGAGCAGGTGGTGCAGCTCGCCCGAGAGGCGCGACCGTTCCTGCTGGCGGTCGACTCGATCCAGACGATCCGCGACACGTCTGGCACACAGATGCCCGGGGGTGTGTCGCAGGTCCGCACGTGCACCGACGCGCTCGTCGGACTCGCGAAGTCCGAGGGAATCGCGGTGCTTCTGACCGGTCACGTCACCAAGGACGGCGACCTCGCCGGGCCGCGTGCGTTGGAGCACGCCGTCGATGTGGTGCTGACCTTCGACGGCGACCCGCGTTCGGGCCTTCGGGTGCTCACGGGAGGGAAGAACCGCTTCGGCGCCGAGGGAGAGTCCGCCTGGTTCGAGATGAGCGGCGAGGGGCTCCGCGAGATCGATCCCACGGATCTGCTCGTGAGCGGCGAGCGGGTGGCGGGCGCCGCCACGGCGCTCCCGCAGGCCGGGCGCCGAGCCCTCGCGGTCGAGGTCCAGGCGCTCGTCGGGTCATCGGACGGCCCGGGCCGTCGACAGGCCACCGGGATCGACGCGCGCCGGTTCCAGCTCGTGGCCGCGGTTCTCGACCGTGCGGCCGGGATCCCCCTGGGGCGCGCCGAGCTGTTCGGGGCCTCGTCGGGTGGGGTCCGGATCGACGACCCGGCCTGCGACCTGGCGGTCGCGGCGGCGCTCGCGTCCGCGGCCACCGGGACCCCGCCACCGGCCGGCGCCGCGTTCCTGGGCGAGGTGGCCCTCACCGGGCTCGTGCGCCCCGCCCCCGCGGTCGCCCAGCGCCTCGCGGCCGCCCGGGCGGCGGGGTGCACCGTCGTCTACATGCCCGAGGGCGCCACGGCGGCGCCGGAGGGCCTCCGGATCAGATCCGTCCGTGATGTGAGGGAGGCGGTGAGCTGGGCGTTCTCGGAGGCTCCGAGGGTCTCTCGCGACCTTTCGGCGTAGACCGTTCGGGCCCCCCGGTGGCCGGGAATAGCCTTCTGACCTGCGGTTTTGGGTTGCGCTGCAAAGAGGTCTCGTGCTATCCTCTGACTAGTCAACTCGCGAATCCCACGCGTTCCATCCGGTCAGGGAGGTTTCGTGTTCCGCAAAGGCGATACAGTTGTGCACCCGGAACACGGCGCGGCGGTCGTCGAAGAGCTGCGAGAGAAGGAATTCCTAGGCGAGACCCGGACCTACCTGGTGCTTCGCGTTGCCTACGGCGACCTCACCCTGATGATCCCCACCGACTCGACCGACCAGGTCGGCCTCCGTTCCGTGGTCAGCAAGGCCGAGGTCAAGAAGGTCCTGAAGGTGCTCACCGAGGAAGTGTCCTCGATGGCCGCGAACTGGAGCCGTCGCTTCAAGAACAACATGGAGAAGCTCCACTCGGGCGACCCGTACCAGGTCGCCGAGGTGCTCAGGAACCTCTCGATCCGTGACCGCGAGAAGGGCCTGTCCGCCGGTGAGAAGCGGATGATCACCAAGGCTCGGCAGATCTTGATCTCCGAGCTCTCGCACGCCACCGACAAGACCGAAGAGGACGCCGAGGCCATGATCGACGAGACGCTCGACGGCGCTCACGGCGTCAAGCTGGCCGCCCAGGCCTGATCGCTCCACCCCCACGCTTCAGGCCCTCCGTTCGCGGGCCGATGCCAATCCGGTAAGGGGTGGCTCGCGCGTGCCCGGCGCTCCGGGCTGCCCGTCGGACGATCGGGACGGTGGCCATGAGCGAACCGGAGCCTCGGAAGACCGCCCTTCGAGGGCGCCTGGTCGAGGGCGTCCGCCTGATCTTCATCGCCCTCCTCGCGACCGCGGGGTATCAGGTCGGCGCGTCGCAGGCGGTCGACAGCCCCAGCCGTGCCCTGCTCTGGATCTTCGTGGGCGCCGGCCTGGGCTTCGTGATCGGCGGCGTGGCGGGCCGCCTGACCCTGCGTGCGGTGGGCGGGCTCGAGCGCGAACTCGGGCGTACGCCGGCTCCGCAGCTTGCCGGGGGCGTCGTCGGCACGATCGTGGGGCTCGTGATCGCCGCACTCCTGATGGTGCCGTTCCTGTTCCTGCCCGCGGGCGCCGCGTGGCCGGCGGTCGTCTTCATCTACCTGGTGATGGGCTCGCTCGGGTTCCGGCTCGGCAAGGCAAAGCACGAGGACATCTTCGCCCTCGTCGGGATGAAGCCGCAGGCCTCGGGCGCCGCGGCGCGCGGTGACCTCCACGTGCTCGATACCAGCGCGCTGATCGACGGCCGCGTGGCCGACCTGGTGGCGACCGGATTCGTGAGCGGCACGATCCTGCTGCACGACGGGGTCCTGCGGGAGCTCCAGGCGATCAGCGATTCGTCCGACCCCGGTCGCCGCGCGCGCGGCCGCCGCGGCCTCGACGTGCTCGTGGAGCTCCAGAAGGCCCCCACCGTCCAGTTCCAGCTGGTCGAGGAGGCCGGCGTGATCGATGTGGACGCCGCCCTCGTGCGGCTCGCACGCGAGCGGGGGGCGTCGCTCATCACGGTCGACCACAACCTCGCGAAGGTGGCGGAGGCCCTCCGAGTGCCGGTCGCGCGCATCAACGCGCTGGCGTCGAAGTTCCGCGTGCCGTACACGGCGGGGGACGAGGTCTCGGTCCGGCTAGTCAAGGAGGGGCGCGAGCACGCGCAGGCGATCGCCTACCTCGACGACGGCACGATGGTGGTGGTGGAGCGGGCGAGCGACCGGATCGGCAACCAGGTCGACGTGCGGGTGAAGAACGTGATCCAGACGACCACGGGCCGGATGGTGTTCGCCGCGCTCGCCAGCGAGGCGCCGGCCGAGGCCTGAGGCCGCTCAGGAGCTTGCGGCGCCGGCGCGTGGCATGCTTGACGCCATGACCCCTCGTCCCACCGCAGCCGCGATCGTGCTCGCCGCAGGCGCGGGCCGGCGACTCGGCGCCGACGAGCCGAAGGCGTTCCTGTCGATCGGAGGCCGGCCGATGCTCGCCGTGGCCGTCGCGGCTGCGGCCGCGTCTGGTGCCGTCGACGAGATCGTCGTGACGGTGCCCGAGGGGTACGAGGACCGGGCTCTCGGGTGTGTCGAGGGGCTCGAGATCCTGTGCACGGTGGTGCGCGGAGGCGACTCGCGACAGGCCTCGGTCCGCGCGGGGCTGGCGGCGATCCGCGACGGGATCGAGCTCGTCGCCGTGCACGACGCGGCGCGACCGTTCGCCCCGCCCGACCTGTTCACGTCCGTGTTGGCCGCGATCGGCGAGGGGGACGACGGGGCGATCCCGGTCCTACCGGTCGCCGATACGGTCAAGCGCGTGGACGATGGCTTCGTGACGGCCACGCTTCCGCGCGACCGGCTCGCGCTCGCCCAGACGCCGCAGGCGTTCCGCGCGTCGGCGCTCCGCGACGCCCATGAACGTGCGGCGGCATCCGGGCTCGACGTGACCGACGATGCGGAGGCGATGGAGGCGGCCGGTTGCCGCGTGCGCGCCATCGCGGGCGACCCGATGAACGTGAAGATCACCACGATGTTCGACCTCGCTATGGCGGACGCGCGCATGGGCGGCGTCGGTGCCTGACGCGCCGAGGGTCGGCCTCGGGTTCGACGTGCATCCTCGAGGCGAGGGACGGCCGATGTGGCTCGGCGGGGTGTCGTTCGAGGGCGTCGACGGGCTCGCCGGGCATTCGGACGGCGACGCGGTCTGCCATGCGCTGGCCGACGCACTCCTCGGGGCAGCGTCGCTCGGCGACGTCGGGGCGCATTTCCCGGACTCCGATCCCTCGATCGGCGGGATCGCGGGAGCGGACCTGCTCGGGCGAACCGCTGAGCTCATACGGGGAGCCGGCTTCGAAGTGTCCTCGTGCGACGTCACGGTGATCTGTGAGCGGCCCGCCGTCGCGCCGCGGCGCGACGAGATGCGGGCCGCGCTCGCCGGGGCGCTCGGGATCGATCCGGGCCTGGTCTCGGTCAAGGCGACCCGGCCCGAGGGACTGGGGCTCGCCGGGGACGGTGCCGGGTGCCTCGCGATCGCCGTGCTGACGTGAGCGGTCAGAAGGGCCGCCCGCCGCGGCGTCAGGAGCGGCTCCCGCCCGGCGTCGTCGCCGGTCGCCGTGCGGTCACCGAGGCGATCCGATCGGGCGCCGCTAGCGAGGTGATGGTCGTGGCCTCGCCCCAGGCCACACAGGGGATGCGCGCCCTGCTCGATGCCGCCCGGGACGCAAGGGTGCCCGTCACGCCGCGCCCGAGGGCGATGCTCGACGCGCTGGCCGACGACCACCAAGGGGTCGTCGCGAAGCTCCGCCGCGATCACGGGCCGGCCGCGACGAAGACGCTCTCGGAGCGGGAGCTTGCCGAGTGGGGGTTCGCCGACGACGCGCTGGTCGTCGTCCTGGACGGCATCACCGATCCCCAGAACCTGGGAGCCGCCGCGCGCTCGGCCGAGGCGGCCGGCGCGGCGATGCTGGTCACCAGGACCCGCCGGGCGGCCGACGTCACTCCCGCCGCGATCCGAGCCTCGGCGGGTGCGCTGATGCATCTGCCGCATGCCCGCGTGGCGAACATCACGCGCGCGATCGAGCGGCTCCAGGAGGCGGGATTCTGGGTCGTGGGGCTCGACGGCGACGCCGAGCGGACGATCTACGACGAGCCCTGTCCGCCGGGGCGCGTCGCCGTCGTGGTCGGGAGCGAGGGCGAGGGCATGGCCCGTCTCGTGAGCGAGCGGTGCGACGCGCTGGTGGCACTCCCGATGCGAGGGAACGTGGGCTCACTGAACGCCTCGGCCTCGCTCGCGGCCGTGCTGTATGCCTACGTGCTCGCCTCCCGGCCGTTGTCCGGCCCCTGAGCCGGGGCTACGCTCGCCCGATGGATCAGTTGCCGCCACCCGGCCGCCCCCGACGGGCCCCCAGGGGATCCGGCCGCGCAGGGGATGCAGGTGCCCACCCCGATGGCAGGGGTACACTCGCCCACACGCCGGCGTGGCGCAGCCCGGTAGCGCAACCGACTTGTAATCGGTAGGTCGTCGGTTCGAATCCGACCGCCGGCTCCAGCACCTCCGCGACGGCGTTCAAGCCCGTACGCGCAGGGCCTCGACCCCACGGATGATGAAGTTCGGCTTCCAGCGGGGCTCCTCGGCGAGCTCGAGACTCGGCATCCGCCGCAGGAGTGTCGCGAACGAGGTCTGCAGCTCGATCCGCGCGAGCGGTGCGCCGAGGCAGAAGTGGATGCCGGCGCCGAACGTGAGGTGCGGGTTCGGCTCGCGGTCGATCCGGAAGTCGTCGGGTTCGGCGAACACCGACGGGTCGCGGTTCGCGGAGCCGAAGATCAGACCGAACTCCGCACCGCGCGGCACCGTCAGGTCGTGGAGCTCGATCTCCTCGAGGGCCCAGCGCTCGAAGAGCTGCAGCGGGGTGTCCCAGCGCATCAGCTCCTCCACCGCCGGCGGGACGAGCCCAGGGTCGGATCGGAGGGCCGCGAGCGCCTCGGGGTGGCGGAACAGGGTCCACCATCCGTTCGCGGTCACGTTCACCGTGGCCTCGTGGCCGGCGTTCAGGAGCAGCACGCAGGTGCCGATCAGCTCGTCTTCGGTCAGTCGTTGGTCCTCGTCGACGACGAGTGCGAGCTCGCTGATCAGGTCGCCGGTTGGGCGGGCGCGACGCTCGCGAGAGAGGTCGCGCAGGTACGCGGAGAACTCCTCGCTCGCACGGACGGCGACCTCGGCGTCGGCCTCGCTCGGGCGGAGCTCATACATGCGGCAGATGTCGGCGGACCACGGACGCAGCAACGAGCGATCGCCCTCGGGGACCCCGAGAAGCTCCGCGATCACCGCAACCGGGAGCGGCTCCGCGATCTCGCGCAACAGGTCGAACTCCCCTCCGCCTTCGACGCCGTCGACGAGGGCGTTCATCAGCCGGCCGATCGGGTCGCGCATCGCCTCGACCATCCGCGGTGTGAAGGCCTTCGCGACGAGCCGGCGCACCCGCGTGTGATCGGGCGGCTCCATGTCGAGGATGCCGCGCTCGATCAGATGCCAGAAGGGCGCCTGTGCGTCGGGGGACGAGGGACGCCCCATCTCCTCGTCCGTGGCCACGTGCCGGTAGGTGCGGCCGAGTCGCCGGTCGCGCAAGAGGGCGTTCACGTCCTCGTACCGCGAGACGAGCCAGTGATCGGTGGCCTCGTCGTAGAGGAGCGGCGTGTCGGCCCGGAGCCGTTCGTACGCAGGGTACGGGTCGGCGACGAACGCCGGATCCCCCGGCGCGAACCCGAGCCCGAGCGCGGTCGTCATCGGGCTACGGTAGCGTCTCGCCGATGAAGCCGCGGATCCGGGTCGTGTCGATCGTTGCTCTGCTCGCGCTGACCGCGGCGTGCGACCGGGTAACCCCCGTCGATCGGACCGGATCGCCGAACGATGGGATGCCGGCGTCCGAGAACCTCACGGCCGCTCGGGTGACGCGAGTGGTCGACGGGGACACGATCCATGTCGACCTGGACGGAGTCGACACGAGCATCAGGCTGATCGGGATCGACACGCCGGAGATGGACGGCCCGTACACCCACGAGGAGTGCTTCGGTCCGGAGGCGAGCACGTACACGCAGAACGCCCTGGACGACCGGGAGGTCTTCCTGGAGTTCGACGTGGAACGCACCGACCGCTACGACCGTACCCTCGCGTACGTCTGGCTGGACGGGGAGCTGTTCGACGAGCGGATCCTCGCAGACGGGTTCGCGCTCGTCGCCACGTTCCCGCCCAACGTGAGGTACGTGGATCGGTTCCTCGCGGCGCAGCGCAGGGGACGTGACGCCGATCTCGGGCTGTGGGGGTCCTGCCCAGCGGGGTCGTGATGGCCCGCGAGGCCGGCTAGGCCCCGCGTCGCAGGATCCGGCCGGCGCGCTCCTCGGGTGCCCCATCCCACGCGATCTGGCCGTTCACGATCACCAGGTCGATACCGGCGGGGTATTCGTGCGGCGTGGTGAACGTTGCCCGGTCCTCTACCGTGAGCGGGTCGAACACGACCAGGTCCGCGAAGGCGCCCTCGACGACGTGTCCCCGGTGCCTGAGCCCGAACCGATCTGCGGGGAGCGACGTCATCTTGCGGACCGCCGATTCGAGAGTCACCGTGCCGTTGCGCACGTAGTGCCCGAGCACGCGCGGGAAGGTGCCGTAGTTGCGTGGGTGCACGGCCGCCCCCCCGAGCGGTCCCTCGGGTGCCATCGACGCGCCGTCGGATGCCACCATGACCGTCGGGTCGCCGAGGATCGAGCGGACGTCGTCCTCGTGCATCGCGTGGCCGATGCACGCCGTCTCTGGGTCCTCCACGAGTAACCGGAAGCAGGCGTCGACCGG
>Ga0315290_10002442_pt1 | contig 13073 bp, 8 predicted proteins | sample YL17G12_0_MG_FD_203627 | JGI IMG/M metagenome (GOLD analysis project Ga0315290, IMG submission 203627) | Sediment microbial communities from Yellowstone Lake, YNP, Wyoming, USA - YL17G12_0 | ecosystem: Environmental > Aquatic > Freshwater > Lake > Sediment | place: USA: Wyoming | collected... | reverse complement strand
CCCCGAGATCAACGTCCTCGACCTGGCCTCGCCCCGCGGCGACGGCGCCGACAACTGGCACGCCGACCATACGTACACGAAGCGGCCCGCCCTTTATTCCCTATGCCCACGAAGAGCCGGAGCCGCGAGTACTACCCGATCTTGCGCGAGAGCACGCCGACTCCGGAGCTCGGCACGAAGAAGCCCGCCGATTCTCCGAGGCGCTGGAGAAAGCCCGGATCCGCGCTCGTCTTGGCATTCGCCTTCTCGAGCTGCAGCAGCGACGTGCCGTAGTTGAGCCACGAGATCGTGCCATACGGCCCGACGTTGGAGGTCAGCACCGCCGAGGGTACACCCGTGGCGTTGGTCAGGTAGTCGCCGAGCTTCACCGCCCAAGCAATCGCCGCACCGATCTTGCTGACCTCGAGCCTGGCGCTCACGACGGCGGCAGCGGCCGGCGGCGCGCTCACCTCGCCTGCCGAGTGGATGAAGGTCGCGAGCCGGTCCTCCGGATTGCCGACGAAGAAAGCCGCACCGGACTCGACCTTCTTGAGGTACTCGTCGGAGCGCGTCAGCGCATCGGTTGCTTCGACCGATGCCGCGTACGATTCCGTCCGGTACGCGAAGGTCAGCGTTCCGAGCGGTGCTCCCTGCAGCACCTGGAAAAGCGACACCTGGAGCTTTGTCTTCTGATTGACGTACGAGAGCATCTCGAGAGCATGAGCCATGCCCGCGCGAGTGTGCGCGGCGTTCACGACGACCTGTCGGGTGAAAAGATACATTCAGACACCTCGCTTTCGGCCTCCAGAAGATCCTGGAGCTCTTCCCCCTACCGGAACCTCGAATCACTCACTCCCGGGAGGCTCTCGCCGTTGATCTCGGGTGACCTTCAAGAGGAGCCGAGTGCGGGAAAGCCGCATGCTCGGATCCGTGAGGGCGAAAGCCGAATGGCTCAGCTACTCGACCAGCTCCGGTCTTCTCGGCCGCGGCGATCATCTCCTCGGGAGCCGGCTTCGCCTGGGCACGCTCGTCGACCCAGTCGATGTCCGCGAGCTGGAAGATGGTGGGCCTCGGCATGCTGGCCTCCTCGATTCTCGCGGGCAAGGTCGCCCATCGTACCAACGCAGGCGCGGGAGCGGCGCGTGACAGGTCGGGCCGAGTCGTGCAGAATGCGGCAGCCGCGGAGGGCCGCATGATTCTCGACATCTTCTCAGAGCTGCAACGTCCGGGACCTCGCAGGGACGACGATCACGAGGGCGCGGTCTACCGGGATGCCATCGAGCAGGCCGTGCTCGCCGACGAGCTGGGCTATGGCTGCTGGTGGCAGGTGGAGCACCATGGTGCGCCCCAGTTCAGTTACTCGTCGACGCCGGACATGTTCCTCGCCGTGCTCTCCCAGCACACCGAGCGCATCCACCTGGGCCACTCGGGTGTGCTGGCACCCTACGCGATCAACCATCCCCTGCGCGTGGCCGAGCGCGCCGCGTTCCTGGACGTGATGAGCGGAGGCCGCCTGGAGCTGGGCCTGGCGCGCTCGGTACCGAGCGAGTGGGACGTCTTCGGCGTGGACCCGGACATCACCCGGGACCAGGTGAACGAGGCCCTGCGTATGCTGCCCCGGATGTGGGCCGAGAGCCCCTTCGAGTGGCACAGCGAGACCTTCTCGATGCCGCGCCGCGACGTCACCCCCAAGCCCGTGACGCGTCCCCATCCCCCGCTCTGGGTGACCGCCGGCTCGCCCGAGGGCTTCGAGGCCGCCGGGCGCATGGGAGTGGGCGTGCTCGGCACCGTGATGCTCTCGCCGATGGAGCATCTCGAGACGCTGTGCCGGGCCCACCAGCGGGGGCTCGCCGCCTGCGAACCGATCGGCGAGGCCGTGAATCGCCAGTGTGCCGTCTTCGCCTTCATGCACTGCGCGGAGACCGAGCAGCAGGCCATCGAGAGTCGCGCCGCCGAGGCTGCGATCTGGTTCATGAACGCCCAGGCCGAGATCTTCGGCGTGGTGCGTGAGGTCTGGCTCCGCACCCTGCGCGAGAAGCTGCCGCTGTGGGACAGCGAGGGGGCCAACGTCGATCCCGGGACCCGCCAGGAGATCGGCGACCTCGACGATCCCGAGCCGCTGATCCGCCTGATGAACCGCCAGCTCGCCGGCCTGGAGATCGATCCCGGCGAGGCCTATGAAGTTCTGCTGCCCCTCGACGCCGTGCTGATCGGTGACATCGATACGTGTCGACGCAAGCTGCGCGCCTACGAGGCCACCGGCGTCGATCGCATCATGTGCCTCATGCAGATGGGCATGCTCCCCCACGACGTCGTGCTGCGCAGTCTGCGCACCACGGGGAAGTTCCTGATCCCGGAGCTGGCCTCCGCCTGATCCGGCTCAGGCGATCTCCGCCGCCACTGCGAGCTCGAACCCCCGCTGTTTCACATCGTGCCCGGTGGCGAGGTGGCGAGGTGGCGAAGTACGTTCGCGAACGGCATCGGAAGTGGCTGGCGACTCCCGGGCGCCGGCGGGCGCGCGCCAAGACGACTGCGAGTAGCATTGCGAGCTGCCGGAAGGATCGATCCGGCCGCTCGAGGTGGCGAACCGAAATCACGCACGGGAGAACAACGGGTCCCGAGATTCGGTCCAGGGTGCGTCCCTATGCCCGACCTCGCCCGCCGCGCATTGAAAGGAGCCGCATGAGCTATGATGCCGCCCTCGCCGACTACACCCGGTTCGACTTCGACGACGGCCGCTGGACGCGTCCCGTGTGGCGGCGCGGCACCGGCCCCGCGGTCATCGTCATCCACGAGATGCCCGGACTCCACCCGCTGGTGATCCGCTTCGCCGACCGCGTCGCCGCGGCAGGCATGACCGTGTTCCTGCCGAACCTGTTCGGCGATCCCGGGCGGCCCGTGACGCTGGGCTACGTGCTCGGCTCGTTGCTGAAGACGCTCTGCATCCGGCGCGAGTTCACCGCTTGGGCGAGCGATCGGTCGAGTCCCATCGTCGACTGGCTCCGCGCGCTGGCGAAGAAGGTCTACGCCGAGTGCGGCGGCAAGGGCGTCGGCGCCGTCGGCATGTGCTTCACCGGCGGCTTCGCGCTCGCCATGATGACGGAGCCCTCGGTGGTGGCGCCCGTTCTCTCGCAGCCCTCGTTGCCACTGGGCAATGCCCCCTCCATCGGCGTCTCGCCCGACGAGATCGCCTGTGCGAAGCGGCGCTTCGCCGAAGAAGACCTCTCGCTGCTGGGCCTCCGGTTCTTCGGCGACCGCACCGTGCCCGACGCCCGTTTCGCTACCTATCGGAGGGAGTTCGGGGATCGCTTCGAGGCCATCGAGATCGACCCGAAGGATGCGCAGCCCTTCGGCCCGATGCGCGCGCACTCGGTCCTCACGATCCATCTGCGGGACGATGATCCGGAAGGACCCACAAAGCGAGCCGAGCAACGAGTCATCGCGTTCTTCAAGGAGCGAACGGGCGCGTAGTGCGCGCCAGCGGCCGCAATGCGGGTTAATCGAGGTCGCGGCCCCGGGACCGACGATCTCGGGCCCCCAGCCCTGGCTGGGGGCGAGCCCGGTCGCGGGGATCAGCCCTCCGCAGCCCCGGCCGTTGCGCACATCGCGTACCGGGCCGCGCCTCGCGGAGAGCCCGTCGATACGCCTCTCGGAGGTGACGGCTGACCGGTCCTGAACCCACGGGTGTGGCAGAGGCCCTCGACCCCGGGCTTCCTGCGCCAGATCGGCTATAGGCTGTGGCTGGGCCCGGGCCCGATGAAGCGCCGCGGCGCTACCGGAGGCTCACGCTGCACAACCGCGCTATCGCGCCTCTGCACCGCCGCCGAGCGCTCGGCGCGCTCGGACTGTTGTGGTCCGTAGGGCTCGCGCTCGCTGCGGGTTGCACGACCCTCGCTCCGCCCGTCGGGACCGAGAGCGCCCGGCGCCTCGCGGCCGGCCCGTACCGCGTGGTGCGAAGCGAGCTTCGCCTCGAGGACACGACCCGCCCCACCCCGCCGAACCGCACGGCTCCCGGCGCCTCGACGCGCACGCTGCGGACCTCGATCTGGGCACCACAGGGAGCGCCGGGTCTCGCACCACTCGTGGTCTACAGCCACGGGTTCTCCTCGAGCCGCGAGGAGGCCGCACCGCTGGCGGAGCACCTCGCGAGCTACGGCTGGATCGTGGCGGCCGCCGACTTCCCGCTCTCCTGCCGCGACGCCCCGGGCGGACCCACGGTGCGCGACGTCGCGGGCCAGGTCGCCGACGTGCGCTTCCTCGTCGACTCGCTCCTCGCTCCCCCGCCCGCTGCCGGCCTTCCGCTGAGCGCGGACCCCAAGCGCGTTGCCGCTGTGGGGCTCTCCCTCGGCGGCCTCACCACCACGCTCGTTGCGTTCCATCCCGACCTGCGCGATCCCCGGCTGCGCAGCGCCGTCTCGATCGCGGGACCGGCCGCGATCTTCACGGAGCGCTTCTTCCGCGGAGCCGACGTGCCCTTCCTCATGATCGCGGGCACCGACGACCTGATCGTCGACTACGTGGCGAATGCGGCTCCGATCCTCTCCCGCGATCCGCGCGCGGCGCTACTCACGCTCGCCGCCGGTTCGCACGTGGGCTTCGCGGGCGGCCTCCCGTGGCTCCTCGAGCTGTGGGCCCACCCCGACTCGCTCGGCTGCCGCGCGCTCCGACGCTGGCTCGACGCGCAACCCTCGGACGGGAATCCCCTCGCGCCGCTCGGGGGGAGCGAGCAGGGCATCGACTTCGCGGCCGTCCAGGTGCCCCCGTGCTCGCGCGAGGCCAGCGGGCGAGCGATGCGACCGCGGCGCCAGCAGATCCTCCTGCACCTCGCGGTGCGCGCGTTCCTGGAGAGCCAGCTCGGCGACACGCCCGAGCTGCGACGGGACGCCTGGAGCTATCTCGCACGGACGCTGCCGCACGAGGCCTCGGACGCGACCCTAGACGTCCGCGGGCTCGCGGCCCGCTGAGGTCGTGGAGCCAGCAAGACCGCGAAGGATGACGGCGGACGAAGCGAGCGCGGGCCGCGCCGGGAAGCAGGGGCTTGACGTCTGAGGGCGTTCGCGTCTTCAATGGCGCTCCAGTCCTCCGGGCGCCCCGGAGGACCCGGGACGGAGGTAGCATGGGACTCGCGGAGCGCACCGCGCCGACGGCCGAGGAGTACGCGACCTACCGCAAGCGGTTCTCGAACTGGGGCCGCTGGGGTGCGGACGACGAGCTCGGGACCCTCAACTTCATCACGCCCGCGGTGCGTCGCGCGGCGGCCGCGCTGGTGCGCGAGGGCCGGGCGCTCTCACTCGCGCGGCCCCTCGACACGCGCGCGGGTCCTGCCAATCCCTATCCCGCCCATCACTTCGTCGCCGTCGGCGACTCGGGCGGGATGCTCGACTACGTGGGGCTCTTCATCCATGGGATCACGAACACCCACATCGACGCCCTTTGCCACCTGCCGACGCAGGAAGGCGACGCCTACTACAACGGTGCCGCCATGGGGCCCGGGAACCTGCCCGCGCGCCGCACAGGCACGATCGAGCACTGGCGACACGGCGTCGTGACGCGCGGCGTGCTCTACGACATCCCCCGTTTGCGCGGAACCGAGTACGTCGCGCCGGGCCGACCGGTCCACGGCTGGGAGCTCGCCGATGCGGCGGCCGCCCAGGGGATCGATCCCAAGCCCGGCGACGCCGTGCTGATCCGCTGTGGCGCGGACACCTACTTCTCCGCCACCGGCGCCACGCCGGCCTTCGGCTTCCCGGCCGGGGTGCACGCTTCGGCGGTAGAGTTCCTCTTCGAGACGCAGGCGGCTCTCCTGTGCTGGGACTTCCAAGACGCGCCCACGGCGGACCAGGGCCTGCCGAATCCGATGCCGATATCAGTGGCCCTTCACGTGCACCACATCCTCCTCCCCTACATGGGGATGCCGATCGTCGACAACGCGGATCTTGAGGAGCTCGCCCGCACGTGCGCGCAGCTCCGCCGCTACGCGTTCCAGTTCGTCGTGGCGCCGCTCGTGATCGAGGGGGGCACGGGATCGCCCGTGAACCCGCTCGCCGTGCTCTGAGGATGCAGGGGAGCGGGCCGGCCCTGCTCGACTACGACCCCTTCTCCGCCGCGGCGATGACGGACCCCTATCCGCTCTACCGCGAGCTGCGCGCGACGCACCCCATGTTTCCGCTGCCCCGTTACGACGCCTTCGCCCTGTCGCGATTCCAGGACGTGTGGGGGGTGATCGAGGACGCCGCGCGCTTCTCGATCGCGGAAGGGCCCGTCTTCTCCCCGGAGGTGGTGAGCCACCCTGGCGACGCATCGACGCTCGAGCCCTGGCAGCCCGCGCGCAGTTTCGCGAGCTGGGACCCTCCGGCGCACACCGGTCTGCGTCAGGCGCTCCACGCCCACTTCCGGCGCGGCGCGGTGGCCGGGCTCGAGGCGACCGCGCGCCGCATTGTGCGCGAGCGCCTCGCTGCGCTCTGCCCGCGCGGCCGCTTCGACGTCGTGGGCGACCTCGCGTCGCCCGTGGCAGTGGGCGTCTCCTGCCAGATCCTCGGGCTTCCGCCCGAGGACGGGCCGCGCCTCGCCCGGTGGAGCCACCGCTCGCAGCGCCGCGCGCCGGGGCGCGCGGGGATGAGCGAGGACGGACTCACCGCGCAGGCAGAGCTGCACGCGTACATGGTCGAGCACGTGCGCCAGCGGCGCGCGGCGCCGGCGCCGGCGCTGGCCGTCATCGAGGCGCTCGTAGGCGCCGAGCTCGAGGGGCGCCGCCTCTCCGACCCGGACGTGGCCACGCAGCTCGTCACGCTCTTCGTAGGCGGCGCGGAGACCGTGCCCAAGATCCTTGCCGGTGGGGTGCACGACCTCGCGCGACACCCGGACCAGCGCGCGGCCCTCGCAGCCGACGGGGCGCTGGTGCCCGGCGCCTTCGAGGAGATGGTGCGCCACCAGGGAGTCCTCCAGTCGATCGGACGTACGGCGAAGACCGACCTCGAGATCGACGGCCGGCGTGTCCGGCGCGGCCAGCGCCTGTTCCTGCTGCTCCAGTCAGCCAACCGCGACGAGCGCGAGTTCGAGGACCCCGATCGCTTCGACGTGCGCCGGCGTCCGCGGCGCCACCTCGGCTTCGGCCACGGCCCGCACCACTGCATCGGGATCCACCTAGCGCGCCTGGAGGGCCGGGTCGTGCTCGAGGAGCTCTTGCGTCGCGTTCCCGAGTGGGAGATCGACGCCGCCGGTCTGGAGCGCCCGCCGTCGGATTTCCAGATCGGCTTCACGGCCCTGCCAATCGAGTTCGCGGCGCGCTGAGCGCTCGCTTCCTGCAGACGAGCTCGGGCGCGGAGACCTCGAGAGAGCTCGTCATCTCCTTCATCGAGGCTTCACCTCGACTCCCTCGAAGTGGACCGCCAGGCGACCGGGAGCCCGCAAGGCTCTGGAGCGTGACGGACCTTTCGCCCGGATTAGGTCGGGCACAGCCGCCACGGGATCAGGCATCCCCGAGCAGGCCGCTCCTGGCCAGCGGACGGGCTGTCACGGGCGACCCCGTGAGAGCAGCGGAGGCACTTACTCCCACCCGGTTCTTCCAACCACCACGTGGCGCAGGTGTTCAAACCTGCTGGGCTCTACAAGCCGGAACTCGAGCCCGGCCTTCACCTGCCTCCGGGCCAGCTACGCGACGCTGATGTTAGAGGGAGGCGCAACCCTGGAGACGGTCCGGGAGCTGATGGGTCACTGCTCCGTGACCGTGGCGGAGAGGTACCTTTTCACCACGCCTGACGCGAAGCGCGCAGCGCTGAAGGCGCTGGACTTCCTCGCCTGATCCCCGAGCGGAACCACCGGCGCTCCAGAGGATCGAGGATCGTGGATGGAGCGCCGGCTGCGAAAGGAGGAGGTGATGGCGATCGAGGTATTAGCTGGCCTCGCTGATTCCCGGTGCCCGCTTCGAGCTGCTTTCCGGGGCCTCGCATCGAGGCAAGCGCGGAAGAGCCGAGGCTCATGCGACTGGTTTCCGACTTCCTGGGCGGAGAGGCACGGGCCGCGCCGTAGGTCGGCCGCCACCGTCTTCGAGATTGACCGAGGCCAAAGCGGCACCGTCTTCGTCGTTGCTGAGCTCGAACTTGCGAAAGTGGTTCAGAGCAGGCTCAAACAGGTCGCGCGTTCGGATCGAGCATGCGTCCCGGCCGCGCACCGGTCGGGCGACCGGCGAGCTGCGTGGGTACGCCGCCGGCGACCGTCGCACGGAAGCCGCCCGGGGGTCGTGAAAGCCGCGTACTGCGATCGGGCAGGTCCTGCACCACGATGTCCTTCTCGTAGTGGAGCTCGTCGAGCGCGAAGACGACCACGTCGCCCGCATAGCCAACAGCGAGGCGGCCGCGATCGTGGATGCCGAACAGCCTTGCGACGTCCGAGGTGAGGAGCCGGACGGCGGTCTCGACGCTCATGTCGCTTCGCTGCTTGACGTGGCGCTCGAAGAGCAGAGTAGAGTCGCCGGCGCCGCACATCATGCCGACGTGCGCGCCGGCATCGCTGGCGCCGCAAATGGTGGCGGCACTCAAGAGCAGTGGCGCCGTCTCCGCCGCATCGCCATTCGCGATGGCCAGGATTCCCATGCCGGGATCGAGCTGATTCTCGGCCACCCAGTCGGCGAGCACATCGCTCGGGTGCCCGCCCCTCGCCTTCACGACGTCCGCAAAGCTCGCACCGACGAAGCGCTCGAGCTTCGGATCGCGCACGAGCGTGATGCGCACGCGCTCGAGATCGTCGATCGGGAACAGCGAGAACTCCGCCGCGTCCCAGTCCGCACGTGCGCGAGCGCGCCAGGCCGGATCGCCGAGCAGGGCTCGCCGCAAATCGGTGTCCGCTCCGATCCACTTGTTCCAGCTCTCAATGAAGATGAAGAGCGCCGTCTGCTTGAAGCTCACGACGATGTCGAAAGGCCGCGGGGACACCTGCGGAAAGACACCCGGTCCTTCGGCCTGTGTCCGCTCGGCCTGGGCGATGAGCTCAGAGATGAAGGACGCGTTCGGCCCACCGCTGGTGAGCTGGGTCCAGGTGCCGGGAACCCCGGCCGTCCTGCACATTTCGTGGATTCGTTCGATATCGGCCAGGTGCGTCTCCGGCTTGGGGAAGCGCGGGACGAACTCGACGACGCCTCGCCCTGCCTCGCGCATCACATGGGCCAGAGCCCGGAACTCCGCATCGTCTCCGGCGCGACTCGGCACGGGGCGCCCCTGACGATCGACGTCGATGAACGAGGTCGAGATACCGAATGCGCCATCGCGGAGGCAGTCGGCGAAGCAGGCGGCAATCGCCGCTCGCTCTTGCGGGGTGGACGCACGTTCGATCGAGGCCTCGCCGATGGCGTGGAGGCGAAGCGCCGAGTGCCCCACAAGCGGCGCCACCTGGACAGCGGCTCCGCGGACGTCGAACGACCGTCGGTACTCGCCCCAGCTCTCCCAATCGAAGGGCACGCCCGCTTCGAATGCAGAAACGGGGATGTCTTCGATGAAACAAAACATGTCGCTGAGCAACGCCTGGTGCTCCCGCTTGAGCGGCGCCAGGGAGAGTGAGCAGTTGCCCGTGACGACAGTCGTCACCCCATGGACCGGCAGCGGATCGCAGCCTGGATCCCAGAAGAGCGCCGGATCGTAGTGCGTGTGGGCGTCGATGAAGCCAGGGGCGACAATGGCGCCGGTCGCATCGAGCTCCGGCTCACCGCGTGAAGCGAGCTCGTGGCCGACCGCGCTGATCTCGCTGATGCGTCCGTTCGTGATGCGCACGTCTGCCTTGCGTGCAGGGGCTCCAAGGCCATCGACGAGCTCGCCGCCGCGAACCAACAGGTCTCCCATGGTCGTGCCTCCAGTCACTGGCTCCGTGCGCGTTCTTCGCTTCGACTTCCGACATTCTGACAGCTTCGCCACCGTCACGCAGCTGTTCATCTCTCCTCGCAGCCCGACGCTGGGGCATCGGGAATGGTGCCTGGGTTTCCGCCTTGCGACCGGGAAGCGGCGTTAGGGCAAGTTTCCTCGGGGGCCCGTGGGCGAGAGAGGGAGTTCGAGCTCGGCTCGAGCAACCTGATCGACGTCAACATCTGCGAGATCCAGACCGCGGATGCGGGGCCGGGGCGTCTCCCGCGACTCGGGGGCCCGATCATCAAGGGCAATCGCGGGCCCCTGCTATTCGCTTCCGAACGCAATCAACGCATTCCCGGGTCGCTGCGCCTGCCCGTACCCCGAGCTGACGAAGAGCCGGCCGTTGGCGAGCATCGGGCCGGCCGTGCCCTGGATGCCCCCGCCGCGGGTCGTGGTACCGAGCAGCGTCGTGAATTGCTGCGCCGTGTCGAAGTGCCAGAAGACCTCGCCGGACTTTCGGTCGAGCGCGTAGAGGACGCCGTCCACGCCGGCCGCAAAGACGACGTCCGGTGTAGCGAGCGGCGGCGCACCGACGATCCCCACGCACGGCTCGCGGCCGGCACAGAGCGCCGAGCCCGGCGCCTGCCAGACGACTTCACCGTCTCCAGCCGAAAGCGCGAACACACCGGGAAGGCTCTCGCGTCGCTCTCCTCGCTCATCGTCTTCGGCCATGCTCGGGACGTAGAGGACCCCGTCCCGGCTGGCCATGCCGTACCGGATCCCGCCCTGAGGCCCGCCGCGCACGATCCGCTTCGTCCAGACCGGCTTCCCGGTCGCCGGATCGAGGACGTGCAACAAGCCCGATTTCTGCCCAGCGATGAGCAGGTCCCGCCCGTCCCGCTCGACCAACATCGTCGTCCCCCCGAAATCCGTGTCCGGACCTTCGGGATCGGGACAGCTCGTTCGGTTGCCGAACGAGCACGCCGCGTTCCAGGCATCGCCCGCCTGCGCTTGATACGTCCAGACGATGCGTCCCGTCCGCCAATCGAGCGCGAGGATCGAATCGCTCATCGCCGTCGCCGGTCGGCTGTGGTTGTTTCCGGTGCCGACGAAGAGCAGGCCGCGCTTGTCGTCGATCGTCGGCGTGTTCCAGATGCTGGCGCCCGAAGGTCCCCAGGTCGGCGTGCCGACGGAGGTCTTGCCTGTTAGCCGGGGCTCCTCTGCGACCGTCGGTGTCTGCCAGACGACCTTGCCCGTCCTCGCGTCGAGGGCGACGACGGCGCCGTGATGCGTACAGCACGGATAGGCGGGGTCCATCGAGTTGATGTCATCATTCGACGAGATCGGCACGAACAACAGGCCGCCGTAGGCGGTCACCGAGCCCGTGATCGACGCGTTGTCATGCCGGTCCGCGGTCGTGGTCCACAAGCGCTCGCCCGTCTCCGCATCGAGGGCGTAGACGTTCGCCGCGCGATCCCCGAAGACGGCGCGCACGACGGGCTTCGCCGGGTCGCGTCGATCGATATCGATCGTCACGGCCGAGCGCACCTCGGTCGCGGCCTTGAAATGCCAGCGCGTGCAGCCCGCCTCCTGATCGAGGGCGTAGACCGAGCCGTTGTGGCTCCCCACGAAGAGCGCGCCCCCGGCCGCCGTCGCCTGGGACCGGAGCTGGGAGGATTCCGGAAACGCCACCACCCATTTCACCGCGAGCGATTCGACCTCGGCCCGCGCGAGTCCCTGCCCTACCGGAATCGAGCGCAGATTGCGCGGGCTCCGGCCCCAGCTCGGGTAGGCCGTGTCGTTCCAATCGAAGCGGCCTCGCTCGGGGGAGCAGCGTGGCGACACGTCGTAGCGGCGAGTCGCCGCGCTCGACGCAAACGGAACCCCCGTGAAAAACTCCGCCACCGCCCGTCGACTCGCGTCGTCGAGGCCCCGGCCGATGCGCCGCATGTTGCCGTGGGTCAGCGCGTCGTAGACGAAGCCCGGGGGCCGGCCGCGATTCTGCTCGAAGAGCGAGGAGAGGATCGGAAGGGCATGGCAGACGGCGCAGTTGGTGGCGAAGACGACAGCGCCGTCGGGCGCGGCATTTTGGACGGGCTTGGGATCGGCGCAGGCCAGAGCCAGGGCGAGCGAGAAGAGGGGTAGGCAATTCGGGAGAAGGCGCGGAATCACGGGCACGATCCTCATTCGCCGGTGAACCACGGGGGAACGACGGCTATCGGGCATAGGGAATATTGCCTGGGTTTCCGCCTTGCGACCGAGAAGCGGCGTTAGGGAAAATCCCCTCCGGGGCCCCCTCGACGGGCCGCCTCGCGGTCGCCGTGCGCGAATCGCCTCCTCGCCGTCAGTGGTGAGCGGAGCGTGACTCTCCAGGCCGGGGATCGGGCCGGCCGTGTCGCGTGCTGCGACGGCACGCTCAGCCCGTCGTGCGGCCGCTGATCCACTGATTTTATCCCCGCCGCGCGTCTACTTTCCGTATTGCTTGGCAGCCCTGCCAATCGATGCACCGGCCTTGGCAAGCTCTTGCGGGTTCATGATCGGCCGCAACGAGACTTTCGCGTTGAACGCGAGAAACCAGGGCTCTGCGATCGCCGGAATCTGCGATGTGTGCTCCATGTCGACCACGATGGAGCCCGAGCGTTGGCCGCTGTCATCCGCGAAGAAATAGGCCGCTTCCGGCTTGAGATCGGCCAGAATTCGCTCGATCCTAGGACCCAGGGTTCCATCCTTGGAGGCGGCTCCGACCCCGGTACTGGCCCTGTGCCCGTACCGGGGTCGGTTGTGACCGGATCCCTCACATGCGATCGAGCGCCGGGGAGAGCGTGCCCTCCCCTCCTCGACCGCAGAGGGCCGCGAGGTCGCGAAGGGCGCGGAGGCTTCCCTAGTCGCGGTCCACGCGCCAGCTCGCCGTGCACGTCCCCGTGCCGACCGCGTTGCAGTGGAGAGTCACCGTCTGCACGCTGCCCGCGCACGCGACAGCCGTCTTGCGAGTCGGGACCGTGGTGATCTGCGTGCCACTGCCGGTCAGGGTCACGACAACGTCCGCTGACCCGGTGTTGATCACGGTCGCGCAGGCGTCCTTCTGCTGGACGCTCGCAGCGATCGTCTCGGTCGCGCTCGCGGCGAGCGCCGAATCGCCGGGCCCTCCAATCGTCAGCCCGCCCGGAGCGAGGCCTCCCGGCGTGCCGGCCAGCGCCGGCCCGGCCCATGTAAGAGCTGCTGCCATCCCGAGAACGAGAACCGCAAATGCCGTCTTCATCG
>Ga0315290_10002441_pt1 | contig 13074 bp, 17 predicted proteins | sample YL17G12_0_MG_FD_203627 | JGI IMG/M metagenome (GOLD analysis project Ga0315290, IMG submission 203627) | Sediment microbial communities from Yellowstone Lake, YNP, Wyoming, USA - YL17G12_0 | ecosystem: Environmental > Aquatic > Freshwater > Lake > Sediment | place: USA: Wyoming | collected... | reverse complement strand
CACGGGACCCGGGGGCGCGCGGGCGTCGTCGCGAACGCCAGTGACGTGTTGCCCGGCGTCCAGCACGTGTCAATGGCTGTCGAGCGCGGCGCGGTGGTTGGCCTGCTCGGTCCGAACGGCTCTGGCAAGACAACCCTGCTGCGCGTGCTGGCCGGGATGCTCGCCCCCACCGAAGGACAAGTCACGCTTGATGGTGCCGGCATCGGCTCGCTCGCCAGGCGAGCACTCGCCCGCCGGATTGCCGTCGTCCCGCAGGAGACGCATCTCGCCTTCGACTACTCTGTCGGCGAAGTGGCGCTGATGGGCCGCTATCCCCATTTGGGTCCATTCGAACTGGAGGGCCCGCGCGACCTGAGTATCGCGCGCGATGCGCTGGCGGCAACAGGGACAGTCCATCTCGAACAGCGATCGTTTGCCACCCTCTCTGGCGGCGAGAAACAGCGCGTCGTGATCGCCAGCGCCCTGGCGCAGCAGGCCGACATCCTGTTGCTCGACGAGCCCACCGCGTCGCTGGATCTCGGCTACCAACTCGAAATCTCGGCGCTGGTGGCGCGACTGAACCGTGAACGAGGCCTCACTGTCGTCGTCGCGACCCACGACCTGAACTTTGCCGCGGGCCTGTGCCGGTCGCTCGTCTTGCTCAAAAGCGGAAGCGTGCTGGCCGCTGGACCAACAGAGGAGACGTTGAACGCCGAGTCGATTCGGGCGCTCTACGACGTCGAGGCCAGCGTGTGGTTCGACCAGCGTGCGAAACGCGTCGCGGTGGTGCCGATCGAGAAGGTGCACCGTGTCTGATGTGCGACGGCGGCTGGTCGGATGGACACTGCTGCTGGGATCGGTGGCGCTGGCCGCGGCGGTCGGCGCGCCATTGATCGGGACGACCCGGATCAACCTCGCCCGCGCCTTCGACACCACGATGCCGTGGGCCGACAACGTGGATGCGCAGATCTTCTTCATCGCCAGGCTGCCGCGTGTGCTGGCCGCGGCGCTGGTGGGCGCGTCGCTGGCGGCGGCGGGTGTCGTGTTCCAGGCGCTGCTCCGCAACCCGCTCGCCACGCCGTTCACGCTTGGCGTGTCGGCCGGCGCGGCACTCGGGGCTGTCCTGGCCATCTCGCTCAAGCTGCAGTTGACGCTCTGGGGCGTATCGGCGGTCACCGGCGCGAGTTTTGCCGGGTCGCTCGGCGCCGTCGGCATCGTGTACGCGCTGGCGCGAGCCCGCCACAGCGGCTTCTCCACCAACGTGCTGTTGCTCGCCGGTGTGACGTTGAACTCGTTCTTCTCGGCGCTCATCCTGTTCGTGCAGTACATCGCCGACCCGGCCGAGACCGTCCAGACGCTCCGCTGGCTGATGGGAGACCTCGGCGTCGCCGGCTACGGCCCGATCCTCGCGGCGCTTCCGCTCACACTGGCCGCCTTTGTCGCATTCGCGTGGCTGCCGCGAGCGATGAATCTGCTGAGCCTGGGCACCGATGCGGCTGCGTCGCGCGGCGTCAACGTGGTCCGCACACAGCAGGTCGCCTTCTTCAGCGCCTCGCTGGTCACGGGGGCGGCGGTATCACTTGGCGGACCGATTGGATTCATCGGCATCATCGTGCCGCATCTGGTCCGCCTCATGGTCGGTGCCGATCATCGGATCGTCCTGCCGGCCGCCGCCCTGCTCGGTGCGGCGTTCTTGATCGCGTGCGACGTGCTGGCGCGGCTGGTGATGGCGCCGGTCGAATTGCCGGTGGGCATCATCACGGCGATTATCGGAGGACCGTTCTTCCTGTGGCTGCTGGTGAGGCAGAGATGAGTCGGGATTCGGACGAGCGCGCAACCACCCTCGCCCGTGTCGGCGGGAGGACGGCTTTCTCCGCGTCCCCGCTCACGCAAGCCGGCAAAACGAACCTTGCCGGGACTCTTCGCCGGTCTCACGATTGCGCTATTCGCGCAGCCAGTCTTGGCCCTCACGGTCCGTTTTGCAGACTCCGCTTTCGGCTTGGTTCGAGGGACCGCTTCGGAAGCCGTCCTCCCGCCCCACGAAGACATGCGGTAGCCGTCGCCGTCGGCTTTGCGATGTTGCTCGTCGCCGCACTAGCGGCCGTTCGTGTCGACGCACAACAGCCGCCGCAGCGCATCGTGTCGCTCGTGCCGTCGGTGACCGAGATGCTGTTTGCGATGGGCGCTGGCCAGAGAATCATGGCCGTGAGTAGTTTCGATCACTTCCCGGCAGAGGTGGAACGGTTGCCGCGCGTCGGTGCGCTGGTCGATCCAGACCTCGAGAAGATCCTCTCGCTGCGGCCGGATCTGGTCGTCATCTACGGCAGTCAGAACGATCTCGCCGCCAAGCTCGCAAGAGCCAACGTGCCGACCTTCACGTACCGCCACGGTTCGCTCGGGGACATCACAACAACGCTGCGCGAACTCGGGCGCCGGCTGAGCCTGGTCTCGAAGGCCGAACGTGTCGCCGCTGCACTCGAACAGGATCTCGACAGAATTCGGACGCGGGTGAAGAGCGAAGCGCGGCCAAAGACGCTCCTGGTGATTGGCCGCGAGCCGCGGTCGCTGCGTGCCCTCAATGTCAGTGGCGGCCATGGGTTTCTGCACGACCTGCTGGAACTGGCCGGCGGAAACAACATCTTCGGCGACGTGAAGCGGGAGTCCCTGCTGGTGTCGACCGAGACCATCCTGGCCCGCGCGCCAGACGTGATCCTGGAGCTGCACTACACCGAGACGCCCTCACAAACACTTGTCGACCAGGAGCGTGCGGCGTGGAGCATCCTATCTGCCGTGCCAGCCGTGAAGCACGGACGGGTCGAATTGCTGTTCGGTGAGGAGTTGGTGCTGCCCGGGCCGCGAGTGGTCCTGACGGCCACCGCCTTCGCTCGTGCGCTGCACCCCGCCCTGATGAGGCGGTAGCCGAGCAGCCTCATCGTGATGACGCACGCCGGCGCGGGATGAAGCGCGCGCGTCCGCCTGCGAGAGCTTCTGAATCGTGTCCACTGGCGATTTCTGCGACGCATTGGCCTGTCAGATATTGCAGATTCTGCAACCCGTGCAGGCTCTCCAGCCTCGTCTCCAGAATTCCGCGCATTTCCCCCAAGTTTCTGAGGCCGTCCCGGGGCCGCCACCTGGCTCAGGTCTTGAAGATGACGATGGTAGAATGGCGAGCGTGGAAGCGGCACACCCGCACGTCACATACGCCGACTTGGAGCGCTGGCCCGACGACGGCAAGCAGTACGAGTTGTACGACGGCGAGGTGCGTGTGGTTCCGTCGCCAGCCTTTCTCCATCAGATAGTCCAGGTGAACGTCCTCGCCATTCTGCGGGCCTATCACAAAGCGAACGGTGGAGCCGAAGTCGGAACACCTACCGACATCATCTTCCGCGAGAACATCGTTCTGCAGCCGGACGCGACGTTCTTCGCGGCCAGGACGTTGCCACAGTTGGATCCGGATGGTCCGATTCGGTGCATTCCGGATCTGGTCGTTGAGATCGTCTCTCCTTCAACGTCGAACTGGGACCGGACGCGAAAGCATCGCATCTACGCCGGGCATGGGGTTGCGGAGTATTGGATCATCGATCCGGGGAACGAGACGGTCGAGATCCTGGAGCTGAAAGACGGCGACTACAGGGTCGCGGATTCGGGTTGGAGAACCGGCAAGTTGCGATCGGCCATATTGCCCGGCCTGGTGGTCGCGCTCGAAGAGGTGTTCTACTCGCCGCTGACCCCTCGGCGGAGTTCGCGTGCTAAACCGCGGGCGGCACGCACGAAGCCAAAGCCCCTGTCCAAAGTGGCTAGATCGCCTACGCGAATTCGACGGCAACGGGGTGCGGGATAATGCCTGCCTGATAGGCGCGATCGAGAAGCAGCCTCACAGCCGCGCGGCCCTGGTCGCCATAGTCGAGCGTCAGGTCGTTGACGTACATCCCGACAAATCGATCCGCCTTCGCCCGGTCCAGGCCGCGACCGAACTGCATCGCGTAGTCGAGCGCCTCGGTGCGGTGCGCCAGGCCGTAGCTGATGCTCTCGTGCAGGAGCGCGCTCACGGGCTTGATCGTGCCGGGCCCCAGATCGCGCCGGATCACATTGCCGCCGAGCGGCAGCGGCAGGCCGCCAGTTTCGGTCGCCCACCATTCGCCGAGATCCACGATCTTCTTCAATCCCTCGTCCGCATAGGTGAGCTGGCCCTCGTGGATGAGCAGGCCGGCGTCAACGTCCCCACGCGCGACGGCTTCCTGAATCTGGTCGAACGGCATCACCACGGTATCGGCGTCCGGCCGGTACAGCTTGAGCGCCAGGTAGGCGGTGGTCAGTGTGCCGGGAATTGCGACGCGCACGCCGTCGAGAGAGTCCGGACCGTCCGTCCTCGCCACGACCACGGGACCGTAGTTCGACCCCATGCTCGCCCCGTGCGGCAGGAGGATGTACCGGTCGTGCAGGTGCGCGTAAGCGTGGATCGAGATAGCGGTGACTTCGTACTTCCCGTCGAACGCCGCCCGGTTCAGCGTCTCGATGTCCGAGAGCACGTGCACGAACTCAAATCCCTTCGTGTCCACGTGGCCTTTTGCCAGCGCGAAAAACATGAAGGCATCGTCGGAATCGGGACTGTGAGCCACATGGATACGCATGGCAGAAGTGTACCATGGGCGGCGATGGCTACTTGGGCGGTTTGACGATGACGAGGCCGGAGTCTTCGAGGGCTTTCTGACGCTTGCGTTCTTCTTCGTTACGCTTCCTGCGATCCTCTTCCGCGTTGTACCGCTTGATCCGCGCGGCCTCCCACTCGGCCAACTTCATGATGCCGACGATCACCAGCGAACCGACCGGCATCCTCGGTGAGCTGAACGCAACGGGCGTGAACAGTCTCACGATGTCGGCGTGCGTCGGCGCGCCCCACGGAATGATTCCTGTCGGGGCCAGGTCCTGAGGCGTGAACAACTGAAGCCTCGGCGCCAGCGCGACGACCTCAACGTAGTAGTTCAGCTTGAGCGGCGACGTGTTCTCGGAGGGCGCACGGTCTGCCAGCAGCCGCTTGATGCGATCAAACGACACGCCAAGCGCATCGATGTCCGGCACAGCAGTCGACGCGGATGGCGGGTTTGACGGAGCCGGTGTCTGCGGGCGTGATGGCGAGGCTTGCGCGGCCGGTGCGCCGGCCTGCCGCGCATGGAGCATCGCCGGCTGGAGACCAATGAGGGACACGAGCAAGGCCGTAAGGACGCGCCGCATAGCAGGTAGGACGAGTATACCGCCGGGTTGGGCGGCCGGAGCCCCGCAAATTCCCGCCCGGGATCGGCTGTGTCTATGCCTGCCGGTCCTTCCACTCCTCGTACCACGCCATCTGGATGGCCTCGAGTTTCGGCTCGTTCGAGGCGTGGGGATCGTCAACGAATCCATCAAGTTCGAGCACCTGCTGGCGCAGATCCACGAAGCGAATCTGGAGCGGATCTCGGTCGGGAAACTTCTCGCTGAGCGCGATGCCGATCTCTTCAGAGTCGGTCCACTTCACGATCCGACCTCCCGGCCCTTCCCGGGGCCTGCCCCGAGCGCGGTCACGGATGTCGAGGGGCCTGCCGCCAGACCCGACTTCCCTAGCTGGATGGCGCCGCCCTCTTGTACGTAGTTGCGGGTGTACATCGGGATCTCGCACACCACGTCGCCCGTGACGACGGCCTGGCACCCCAGGCGCGAATGCGGCGTCACGTCCCAGGCGGTGTCGAGCCGATCGAGTTCGTCATCCTGCATCTCGCTCAGGTTGTCTGCGCCCTCGCGGACGATCACGTGGCAGGTGGTACACGCGCAACTGCCCCCGCAGGCGTGCTCGAGCGGCACGTCGAAATTCCTGGCGATGTCGAGCAGCGATCCCGGCAGCCCGTGGTCCGAATACGTCAGTGACGCCGGATCCACGTCGAGAATCCTGGCCTCGCCATCGACGATGAACGTGACTTTCGGCATGGCAGACCCTCGCTGTCAACGGCCCTTCGCGGCCACCTCGTCTGCGGTCCTGCCGGCCAGCGCGGCCTGGACCGTCCAGTTCATCATCACTTCGGCGAGGTGATGGGTGCCGTCATTGAGCGCCTGCGCCTTCGCCTGAAGCAGGTGGCGGTCGGATGTGGACATGGCCGACGCCAGATCTCCCAGCGCCGCGCGGATAGACACGATTTCGGCGGACGTCAACTGGGCAGCGGCGATTTCGTCAAAGTCCGGCCGGCGCAGCGTCTTCTCCGTCGCCTGCATGATGGTCTCGGCGTCGTTGCGCACCTCGATGAGCATGCGCGCTTCGACATCCTCCTCCGCGTGCTCGAACGACTCGATCAGCATCCGCTCCACTTCCTCGTCGGTCAGCCCGTACGACGGTTTCACCTCGATCGCCTGCTCGACGTTGGTGCGCAACTCGCGCGCGTGCACGCTCAGGATGCCGTTCGCATCAATCTGGAACCTGACCTGCACACGCGGCAGGCCCGCAGGCATCGGCGGAATGCCTCTCAGCTTGAAGCGGCCGAGCGAGCGGTTGTCGCCGGCCATCTCGCGCTCGCCCTGCAGGATGTGGATGTCGACGGCGGTCTGACTGTCGACAAACGTCGTGAACATCTCGCTGCCGCTCGCCGGAATGGTCGAATTGCGCAGGATGATCTTCGACACGATGCCGCCCATCGTCTCGATGCCAAGCGACAGCGGCGTGACGTCGAGCAGCAGCATCTCGCGCCGGCCGCTCACGAGAATGTCGGCCTGCACGGCCGCGCCGAGCGCGACCACCTCGTCGGGATTCAGGTCCGAGTGCGGCGCCTTGCCGAACAGCCGCTCGACTTCACGGCGCACCAACGGGATGCGTGTCGATCCTCCGACCAGGACGACCTCGTCAACCTGGTCGGGGCTCAGCCCGGCGTCCTCGAACGCGCGGCGACACGGCTGCATCGTCCGTTCGACGATCGGCGCAATGAGCGCCTCGAACTCCGCTCGCGTGATGTGGCGGCGGTAGGCGTCTGCCAGGCCCGGGATCCGATCGACGACGATGTCGGCCTGTTCGAAGTCCGACAGATCCCACTTCCCCTGAATGACGGCCTTGCGGATGGCCTGAACCGCGTGACCCGAGGCGGCCGGATCCAGGCCGAGCTCGGCCACGATCTGTTCGACCAGCAGGCGGTCGATGTCGTCGCCGCCAAGGTGCGTGTCGCCGTTGGTCGAGAGCACCTGGAACACGCCGTCCTCGACCTTGAGAATGGAGATGTCGAACGTGCCGCCGCCGAGGTCGTAGACGGCGATGACGCCCTGGTGGCGCCTGTCGAGACCGTAGGCGAGACAGGCCGCCGTCGGCTCGTTGATGATGCGCAGGACGTCCAGCCCCGCAAGCCGGCCGGCGTCGCGCGTGGCCGTCCGCTGGGCGTCGTTGAAATACGCAGGCACCGTGATCACCGCGCGATCCACCTCGGGATCGACATCACTCTCGCGGGCAAACACGGTTTCGGCGCGCCGCTTGAGCTCCCGCAGAATGAAGCCGGACACTTCGGGTGGCGTCAGTTCGCGATCGCCCAGGTGGATGTGGACGACGCCGCCGGTCTCGCCGCTGACCTTGAACGGAAACCAGCGCGACTCGCCGGCCACGTCTTCGATGCCGCGGCCCATGAAGCGCTTCACCGAGTAGACCGTGCGCGCCGGGTCGGTGAGCAGCCGGCGCTGCGCCTCGCGGCCGACATAGACCGTCTCGTGGTCGCCGGCCGACACAATTGAGGGCAGCAGCGTGTCGCCGGATTCGTCGGTCAGCACCACCGGCACGCCCTCGCGCACGATGGCTACGAGGCTGTTGGTCGTGCCGAGATCGATGCCGACGACCTTGCTCATACGCGCGCTGCCTGGTCGCCGTAAAGCTCCCGCCGGACCGTCGCAAGCAGATTGGTCAGATACGTGCGTTCGACGAGCAACGCCCGCAAGGCCTCGAGCGTCTGGTGGCGGCCCGCGAGGTCGCCGCGTTCCCACTGCGCGTCGTGCTGCACCATCAAGGCCGTCAACTGGCGCTCGTGCGCGTCGAGGTTGGCCTGAATCGGCTGCCTCGCCGCTTCCAGCCTGCCGGCCACGTCCGCCTCGGCTGCCCCGTCGGCGCGCAGTTGCTGGATCGCCTCGAGCTGCTCGTTGAGCTCGAAGACTTCCTCGAGCAGTTCGGGGGGCACCTGCGAGGTAGCCTCGTGCGCTTCCTTGGGTGCGAAGCCTTCCAGTTTCAGCAGGTACTCGAGCCGCTCGACCGGATCGCGCAGTGTGCGGAAGCCGTCATTCAGATACGACGATCGCTCCAGGCTGGCCAGCCGCTCGGTCGAACTGGAGTTGTAGAAGTAGTCCGGATGGAACTGCCGGCTGAGCGCGCGAAAGCGCTGCTCCAGGTCGTGCACATCCACGTGCAGCCGTCGCGGCAGGCCGAAGAAGGTGAAGTAGTCGCCGTGGCGGCCGAGCGTGAGGATCCTGTCGCAGCGCGGGCAGAAATGCACATCCACCGGCGCCTGCGAGCCACAGTGCTTGCACGGCTGAATCGTGATCGCTGATGTGTCGGGCTGCATGGCGGGCTAGACCGTAAAGGAGCTGCCGCACCCGCAGCTGCTCTTCGCGTTGGGATTGATGAAATGCAGCCCCTTGCCCATCAGCGCCGAATCGTAATCGAGCGTCGTGCCAGCAAGGTAGATGAGGCTCTTCTTGTCCACGAAGATCTTGGCCGCCCCGGGGCCTTCGAAGACTTCGTCGCCGGTGCGGGCTTGCTTGTCCCAGCTGAACGTGTAGCTCAGACCCGAACAGCCGCCGCCCTTGATGCCCACGCGCAGGCCGCCTTCCGCGATGCCCTGCTTGGTCATCAGCTTCTGGATGTGCCGGGCCGCGGCGTCCGAGATGTGAATCGCAAGTTGAGTCGCCATGCCTACTGCCCCGCCTCTTGTTTCTTCTTGAAATCGGCGATGGCCGCCTTGATGGCGTCCTCCGCCAGAACCGAACAGTGTACCTTGACAGGCGGCAAGGCCAACTCGGCGACGATGTCCGTATTCTTGATCGCCATCGCCTCGTCAACCGTCTTGCCCTTGAGCCACTCGGTGGCCAGGCTGGAACTGGCAATGGCCGATCCGCAGCCGAACGTCTTGAATTTCGCTTCGTCAATCACGCCAGTCGACGGGTTCACCCGCACCTGCAGCTTCATGACGTCGCCACATTCGGGCGCGCCGACCAGGCCCGTGCCCACGCTGGGATCGTCTTTCGGCAACGATCCGACGTTGCGCGGATGATTGAAGTGATCAACGACCTTGTCTGAGTACGCCATCGTCCTGTCTCCGTCCGCTATCTGCCCGGGATCCCGCTTGCCCGCTCTTAGTGCGCCTGCCACTGCATCTTCGACAGGTCGACACCCTCTTTGGCCATTTCGTACAGCGGCGACATCTCGCGGAGTTTGCGCACAACGCCCACGAGTTTGTCGGCCACGTAATCGACTTCTTCCTCGGTATTGAACCGGCCAAGCCCGAACCGGATGGACGAGTGCGCCAGTTCGTCGCCCGTCCCAAGCGCCTTGAGCACGTAGGAGGGCTCGAGACTCGCCGACGTACAGGCCGAGCCGGACGATACCGCCACGTCGTTGATGCCCATCAGCAGCGACTCGCCCTCGACGTAGGCGAAGCTGATGTTCAGGCTGCCCGGTAAGCGGTGCTCCATCGAGCCGTTGATGTACAGCTCGTCGAGGTTCTGGTGCAGTTTCTGGTTGAGCCGGTCGCGAAGCGCCCGCGTGCGCACCGCCTCGGCCGCCATCTCCAGCCGGCACAACTCGGCCGCCTTGCCAAAGCCCACGATGCCAGGCACGTTCAACGTCCCTGACCGCATGCCGCGTTCGTGGCCTCCGCCTTCGATGATGGGCGTCAGCAGGACGCGCGGGTTCCGCCGCCGCACGTAGAGCGCGCCCACGCCTTTCGGTCCGTACATCTTGTGCGCGGAGATCGACGCCATGTGGACATTCGCCACACTGACGTCGAATGGCACTTTGCCGGCCGCCTGCACGGCGTCTGTGTGGAACAGCACGCCGCGCTCTTTCGCGATCGCGCCAATCTCGCTAATCGGCTGCAGCACGCCAATCTCGTTATTGGCCGTCATGATCGTGATGAGCGTGGTCTTGTCGGTCACCGCCTCACGCAACCGATCCAGGTCGACGATCCCGTCTTTCCCGACCGGCAGGTACGTCACCCGGAAGCCGTCCTTCTCGAGGCGCTTGCAGGTGTCGATCACCGCCTTGTGCTCGGTCACGGCAGTAATGACGTGGTCGCCCTTCTCGCGGTACATGTAGGCCGCGCCGCGGATGGCGAGGTTGTCCGACTCGGTCGCGCCGCTGGTAAACACGATCTCCTTGGCGCCGGCCCCTATCAAGTCGGCAATCTGCTTGCGCGCGATTTCGACGGCCTCTTCTGCCTCCCAGCCGTACTTGTGGTTGCGGCTGGCTGCGTTGCCGAAGTGCTCGCTGAAATACGGCAGCATCACATCCAGTACGCGCCGATCGACCGGCGTGGTCGCGTGATTATCAAAATAGATCGGGAACTTCAGCATACGCTCGTCCACCTTAGTGCTTCGACTCGCAATTACCGTTGCACCTTCTCACCGCCCCATCCAATCAACCAACTCGCTCCGCACTCAGTCCTGAGGGAACAAGTTCGTCACCGAACTTATGAATCGAAGGGCTTACAAACGACTGGCCTGAACAAAAAGGGGTGCCGGAGCAGACGCCGCGCCCGGAACAACGACGTCTCGCGCCAGTTCCGACACTGTCGTCGCTTTCAACGCCGACACGATGATTTCGCGAATCTTCCACAGCGGGTCACGCACGTTGCACTTGGCAAACTGGCCGCACCGATCGGCGTGCGCCGAACAGGCCGTCACCGCCACCGGCCCGTCGATGGCCTGGATCACGTCGGCAATCGAGATGCCCGTGGCCGCCCGGGCCAGTTGGTAGCCTCCGCGGGTGCCTTGCTGGGACGCCAGCAGGCCGCGGCTGGTCAGCCGCTGCAGCACTTTCGCGAGCAGTTCGATAGGAATATCGAATTGTTCCGCGATCTCCCTGGCGCTCGACGACCCCGACTTGAGCGTCAAGTGCGTGATGGCAATCAGCGCGTAATCGGCTTTCTTCGATAGTCTCAACATGGCAGTTGGCCCAAATACGACCCCGACAGTCCTATATTAGACCCGTATATCCGACCAGTCAAGACCTAGATAAGAATCGGATTGGGAACGGGCCTGGCTAAGGCCGATGGGCGTTACCGGGGCCCCTGCCGAAAAGCGGGCTGTTGACGATTTCGCGCTGCTCTGACGTGAACAGCGCTTGCTCTCGCGTACGGTCAAATCATGTACTCACTACATGCTGGGACGGCGAGCTTGACTCCCTCCGCTGACGGTGCCATCTTCATCTCGTCATGGTCCCGTCCCATCTTGTCGAGTTGTGCCGCCGACACGCGCTCGATGCCGTGTACGTGTTCGGCAGCCGCGCTGGCGAGGTGCTTGCTGCGCTTCAGCAGGGACGGCCTCCCCGCTCCGACCACCCATCCGACATCGACATCGGGGTGCTTCCCCGATCCGGCACTCGCCTCGACGCCCGGGAGCGGGCTCGGATCACCATGGCACTCGAGGAACTGTTGGCGAACGCGCGAGTGGACCTGGTCATCCTGCCCGAAGCGCCCCCGTTCCTGGCGCTCGACATCGTATCGGGCGAACTTCTCGCCGCCATCGACCGCGATCGGGTCAGCGAGTACGAGCTGTACGTGATGCGTCGGGCAGGCGATTTGGTGCCGATTGAACGAGAACGGCGCCGGTCCATCCTGGCAGGAGAAGCGCGATGACGCCCTCGGGCTTGCGCGAGAAGGTGGTGGCCGAACGCATCGCCTGGATTTCGCAGATGCTCGCGGACGTCCGGACCTTGCCGCTCGAAGACCAGGCTGGGTTTACGGCCGACCGCAGGATGGTCGCTGCAGGGGAATCGTGTCTCCGGCGTGCGCTCGAGGCGCTGCTGGATCTTGGCCGCCACCTTCTGTCGAAGGGCTTTGGGATAGTGGTTGCAGAGTACCGAGACATCCCGCGCCGGTTGTTGGACGCCGGAGTGCTGTCAACCGAAGAGGCAGAGGTGATGGGCCAGATGGCCCGGTATCGTAACCGGATGGTTCACTTCTACCATGAGGTCTCTGCCGACGAACTCTACGACCTTCTGACGTGCCGGCTGGGTGATATCGAGCGGCTGACGTCAGCGCTCACGGGCTGGATAACCGCGCATCCAGACCTCGTCGACCGTTCGCTCTGACGTCCGAGTGCGGCCCCGACCCCGTCGCCACGGCGGGCCGCCCGTGGCAGACATCCAGCCGCGATCGACTCGTGACGATCGGCAACCTCATCCGGAGCCGGCAGCCTCTGGCGCTGCCCCGCGGGCTCGGCCGGCCATGGGCCCGCGATCCTTGCGCGCGAGTCATAATGTGAGTCATAATGAGGCTATAAGTGAGTCAACAAGGGAGTAGGCGGGCGTGGCCCTGAAACAACTGACTGTGCGGGGGTTCGACAAGGAGCTCGATCGGCGCCTGCGGAACCAGGCGCAGGCCGACCGCGTCTCGCTCAACCGGGCGGCCTTGAAGCTGATGCGGCGTGGGGCTGGCCTCGACTCCGGCGTGCCATCATCCACCGCCGTCGGATCGGGCCTGGACCATCTGATTGGCACGTGGTCCGAGTCCGACGAACGGAGCCTTCGCAAGGCCACCGCGGCCTTCGAGCGGGTCGACGAGGACCTCTGGCGATGAGAGTCCTGCTCGACACGGATGCCTATTCAGCGCTCAAACGGGCCCATCCCGCCGTCGTCGACATCATCCGGCGAAGCGATGACGTCCTGCTCTCGACGGTTGTTGCAGGTGAGCTCCTCTACGGCTTCCGTTGCGGCCATCGCTATGAGCGCAACCGCGATGAACTGGACGAGTTCGCCGCAAGCCCGTTTGTGACCGTCGTCCCGGTCACGATGGCGACGGCCGACCGCTTCAGCCGCATTGCGGCCGCACTCAAGGCTCGCGGCAAGCCGATTCCGACGAATGATATCTGGATTGCAGCACAGGCGATGGA
>Ga0315290_10002440_pt1 | contig 13075 bp, 8 predicted proteins | sample YL17G12_0_MG_FD_203627 | JGI IMG/M metagenome (GOLD analysis project Ga0315290, IMG submission 203627) | Sediment microbial communities from Yellowstone Lake, YNP, Wyoming, USA - YL17G12_0 | ecosystem: Environmental > Aquatic > Freshwater > Lake > Sediment | place: USA: Wyoming | collected... | reverse complement strand
TTCCTCGAGTTCCCTTCAGCATCGGAACGGGGCGGAGAGGGAACTCGAGGAATTAAAGCTGGAAATCAGGTCAAAAAATCCTGCATACGCAAAGCTGGTTTATCCCGAATCCGCCGGGACCAGTCAGCTGAAAAAACTCGTTAACGCGCAAGGAACAACCCTCGTCAGCTATTTCATCCAGGGAAAATATCTATATACATTCTGCCTGACCAACCGGGATATTCAAATTAGGAGAACGGAAGACGCGGGCAACGTCAATCGGCAGACAAAGATGCTGCTTAGTCTGCTTAAGACGCCCGACCCCTCGAAGGCGGACGACCTCAAGGCAACCGCATCATCTTTATACAGGAAATTGCTTCTGCCCGTTCAAAATGCCGGAGAGCTTGGAAAACAGCTGATAATTATACCCGACGAAATTCTTTATTATCTGCCGTTCGAAGTCTTGATCAAACCGAACGGAAAATATGTCGTCGAAGAGCATAATATCATATACGGCCCCTCCGCAACTTCCCTGTTGCTGCTCAATCCGCCGAAGAAGACATTTAAAAACGAATTCTTCGCTATGGCTAATCCTGCCGTTACGCAGCCGGACAATCCTGAATATCCGGATTCCGAGCTTCTTTCCGCGGAAAGGGGTTTCGATTCTATCACAATGAAGACTCCTCTCCCTTATACGGAAGACGAGGTCAAAAATATCTCGTCTCTTTTCGATGCAGGGAGTTGTAAATCTTTTATCGGCAAATACGCAAAGGAGGAAGTCGTTAAGAATACGGATCTGACGGATTATCGCTTCCTTCACTTTGCAACACACGGAGTCTTTGACGAAGATAACCCTTACAGATCCGGATTGCTGCTATCCATAGACGACGATCCGCAGGAAGACGGTATGCTTCAATACAGGGAAATATATAATCTGAAAACCGAATCTGAATTGGTCGTTCTCTCTGCCTGCAAGACGGGCATGGGAAAAGTGGTGAAAGGCGACGGTTTGATCGGAATATCCAGAGGATTTCTGGTTTCCGGAGCGGGATCGGTTGTTGTTAGCCTCTGGAACGTCTCGGATGTATCCACCGCATTTATGATGAGCGAGTTTTATAGAAATATCATTGTCAGAAAAATGCCGAAAAGCGAGGCTTTGAGGCAGGCAAAGATAACCCTCATTCGGATGAAGACAGGCGCCGTATCATCAGAGAGGGGCGTAGCCGGAATTACTGCAGGCAGAAAGACCACGCAAGCGGCGGGTTTCTCGCATCCTTATTTCTGGGGGGCATTCATAATTATAGGCAGCGCGGAATAATATTGCTGCCGGTTCCAGCCAATCGGCGTAAGTTCATTCAGTACGACCCAAGGGTAAGATCAGATCTTCCCCGACCCGAGGTTTCATAAAATGGTTCAAATCGAACTGATCTATTGCGTTGTCCAGAATCTTTGGTTGTCATATTTCTTCAACAATACGAGGGCTGTATTCACTATTTCGGCATCGTATAGCTTTCCTGATCCCCTTTTCAGCTCCGCTATGACCTCCTCCATAATAAATCCCTCCCTGTAAGGTCTGAACGCACTCATCGCATCCATCAGGTCGCAGACGGCAAGAATCTTCGCCTCAGTTATTATTTGCCCTCCCTTCAGCTTGTTCGGGTAGCCGGTTCCATTGATCCTTTCATGATGCTGATAAACCGCCTCGGCTATGGGAAAAGGGAAGGGGATATCTTTCAGCAGATCATAACCCATCTGAGGATGCATTTCGATTATCGCATATTCACTCTTGTTCAATCCCTTCGGTTTGACAAGGATTTCTATGGGCACACCCAACTTCCCTATGTCATGCAGCAGGCCGGCGAGTTCCAGTCCGAGAATCCTGTCCCTGTCCCAGCCGAACAACTCCGCAATTTTCACAGCGATGATCGAAACCGCCACGCCGTGACCGGAGGTATAGGGATCGCGCAATTCCTGCGCCTTTGAAAGCGCTGTTGTAACCTGTATCAATGTTTCCCTCAGGGTCTTTTCCGCATCGCGCCTTGCAATCTCCATTTCCTGTAATTCTTCGAGATTGGTGAAAGTATAAATTATCCCCAACAGGTTCGATCCTTCCGAAAGGAGAGAACCGCTTATTCTGACGTTCACGGGTTTATCGTCCTTCCGGTAACGAACAGTTTCTATCGGTTTAATGGATTTCCCGTTCATCAAAGAATCGGTGTATTGATTCGCTTCGCTGATCACATCGGGTCTCGCGATCAGAGAGTGTATATTTCGTCCGAGGGCTTCATCCTGCGTGTAACCGAACAGCTTTTCGGCATGATGATTCCATTCCACGACCTTGTTTTCGATATCCTGAGTTACGATTGCAACAGGCGATGCGTTCAAAAGGCTTTCAAGATAATGCTGGCGTTGAGACTCTTCCTTGCGGGCGGTTTTTCTATCCGAGATATCCCTGATGATGGAGAGAACCGATGGAGAATTTTGATATAAAAAATAAGTATCGGAAATTTCCACATCTTTAACGATATTGCCCGTAAGGAGCAATGTCTGTTGGTTGGGTGGATTTATGACCCTTTTCTCACTGACATCTTTCATCCTTTCGATGATCCGCTGATGCATATTCGAGTGAACGAAGCTCAAGAGAGATTTCCCGATCACCTCTTCCGGTTTGGAAAAACCCAGAATCCGGGCGCCGGCGGGGTTTGAATATATGATGGACAGAGCTCTGTGAATAAGGATGCCATCCGGCGAAAGCTCGACAAGATTCCTGTATTGTTCTTCCGTCTCGGATATCACTTTTTCCGCATCCCTGAGGACTGAAACGTCCCTGGCGGTTGCAAGCGCCATATATTTTCCGCCAAGCTGAAAATGATGAGCGGTAACTTCGACGGAAATCTTCCTCCCGCTGGATGTTATAAATTCAGTTTCATAATTGATGAATCCATCCGCAAACAGCTTCGCGTTCAATTCTTTCCATAGTTCTTTTAATTCATCCCCTTCAATGTCGAAGGGTGTGAGTTTCAAAAATTCCCTGCGCGAATAACCGAGCTTTCGGCAGATGGCATCGTTGACCTCAACAAATTTGCCGGGGGATGAATCCTTAGATACCGGAAATACAAAAATGGAATCCAGGCTGCTGTTGAAAAGAATCCGGTATCTCAAATCGCTGGTAAGAAAGGCGGACTTTGCCAGTTTTTCTCTTGTCCGGTCCCGTATGAGCATGATGACGCCCCTGTCGATTGTATTCTGCTGCCAGGGAACGAAATTGATCTCGAAACTCCCATCCCCAATTTCGAGAATCACGAAACTGTCGAGACCGTCCAGCGCTTTTCTCAAACAGCTTGTCAATTCCGGAGAGGAATGGAAAATGTCTAATATTGATCTACCTTGCAGTTCTTCGAGGGGAACGGAAAGATAATCAAGAAACGATCCGTGTCCAAACTTGATGATTCCATCTTTGTCAAAGCTGAGGATGGACATTCCCCCGTTGTCTGATATCTCGGTTACAGACATTTTCGGCGGATTATTTGGAAGCTCTTTGATCATTTGATCCCCTTGTAATTTTCCACCTAAAATATTTCTGAGCTTATCAAAACATCAACAGCTAAAGCGCGACTTTAATGAAAGACATTTAACCTTGTCCCTTGTTTTCTTTTATTGTCTTTGTTTTCAGTAAAAAAAACAACCAATATTTTCAAATTATATTCATTTTGTTGTTTCTGTCAACTGTTCCGGTCAGTGCTTTCTATTGGGTCTTCACAGGATTCGCTGGTGGCTTAAGGGGATATTGAAATTGGTATGTTTATAAAAGCACAAAATTGGTTGTTGACGAAAGACAGTTGAGAGTCTATCTTAAAACTGAAAACGATCATTCACAAATAAATTCCTTTTCGAACAGGAGGCCGGTGAAGATGATGCTTTTAAATATTAATAAAGTGAATCCGACACCCGTGTATTTACAGATTGTAAAACAGGTTCAGGATTTGATTGAAAAAGAGGCATTGAAGCCAGGTGAAAACATGCCCTCAACAAGGGCACTGGCGGAGAGGCTTGGCGTTCACCGGACGACCGTCTATAAGGCATACGAAGAGCTGTGGGCGCTGGGATATATCGAAAGCACACCCGGTTCTTACACGAAAATCAGGAAAAGAAATAAAATTGCGAGAAGAGAAGATAAGAAAACAGCCGGCATCATTAATTGGAAAACAACATCATCTGTAGGGAGCTCAATTATCTATAGCGAATATAATAAGTATCATCCGGAAACAAACAACGGTTTTTCCGTTCGACATCCGGATTTGATAGACCTTAGCCGTTTCAATCTGGATCAAACTCTGTTTCCGTTGGAAGAATTTCGTAAAAGTATGAACAGGGTTCTTTGCGAAAAAGGAAAAGATCTTCTTAATTACGGAGACTGTGAAGGCTACAGGCCTCTCAGGGAATATATCGCCAACAGACTGCAAATACATGATGTGGATATATCGGCAGACGAAATCTTTATTACTAACGGCTCGCAGAACGGTATAGACCTTGCGCTGAAGCTTCTCGCCGAACCTGGAAGGAAGGTATATATTGAAGCCCCGACATACTCAGCCGTCCTGCCATTATTCAAATACTATCAGCTGAAGTCCATCGGCATTCCGATGAACGATGAAGGAATGGACCTCGCCTTCCTCGAAAAAAGGTTGGAGAGCGACGGCAATGCCGGCTTTATCTACACCATGCCGAATTTCCAGAATCCCACCGGCATCACGACCTGTCAAAACCATAGGGAAGCCCTCCTGAGGCTATGTGAAAAACACCGGCTGCCCATTATTGAAGACGGTTTTGAGGAGGAGATGAAGTATTACGGCAAGGTGTCGTTGCCGATAAAATCAATGGACAAGAACCATATCGTCATATACCTTGGGACTTTCTCCAAAGTTCTTTTCCCCGGCGTCAGGATCGGCTGGATTGCTGCCGAAAAGGATTGTATCTCGCGGATAACGGCGATCAAACGGTTTTCGGAACTGTCATCGAGCCCGGTCATCCAGGCGGCGATCCACGAATTCTGCAGGCAGGGCTACTACGATCTTCACATAAAGAAAATACACCGGATATTCCGAAAGAGAATGCAGACCGCCATTTCCGCTTTGAAAGCTTATATGCCCTCAGAATATGTGAACTGGAAGGAGCCGGTCGGAGGATACCTCATATGGCTTCAGCTTAATGATTGTAAGATCGGTAGCGAAGAGATGAACAGGATAATGCTGAAACATAATGTCGCCGCCTCGCCGGGCGAGTTCTATTTCCATGACCTGCGCGAAGAAAAATATTTCCGTATCTCGATTTCCACACTGGATGAACAAAGGATAACCGAAGGCATAAAGAGATTCGCTTCCGCAATCAGGGAAATATATATGAATTCGTGAGGGATGAAAATGCTGCTTGCGCTTCAGAAAAATATCGTTTATGGCCCTGTAAATTCCCGTCGGCTCGGAAGGTCGCTCGGTATCAATATTCTGCCCGAGGGAAAGAAGATATGCACCTTCAACTGTCTCTACTGCCAGTATGGATGGACTGATTACAGCCTCGTCAAGAATATCCGTAAAGACGAATTTCCCGGGGTTACGGCGATAATCGCAGCTGTCGGAAAAGCCCTTGCCGGTCTCGGTGAGCCACCGGCTTATCTCACTTTCTCGGGTAACGGCGAAGCGACGATTCACCCCGATTTTCCGGAAATAGTGGATGCCGTCATAAGGCTGAGAAACAGGGCGGCTCCCGGGTCAAAAACCGCAATCCTTTCAAATTCGACCCTGGTAGATAAAGCGTATATAAGAAAAGCGTTGGAAAAATTGGATTCGCGGATTATGAAGCTTGACGCGGGCTCACAGGCCGTTTTCACCTCATACAACGATCCGATGGATGATATCATGCTGGATTCGATCACTGATGGTCTTGCAATGTTGAAAGATGTCACGATCCAATCGCTTTTCACAGATGGTCTTCTCGGTAACTATTCACAATCTGCGGTAGATGATTGGATAGCGCGGATAAAAAAGATCAAACCGGTATCCGTTCAGATTTACACCCTTGACCGCAGCACGCCGTCCCTATCCATATCGAGGCTCGATACCGCCGATTTGAATAAAATAAAGTCGCTCCTCGACAATGAGAACATAAAATCCGAAGTCTTTTAAATACAATTGTATGAAATACCAATAAACGCTAATAAAAAATAACACTGGAGGCATTGAATGACTAAATCTGAAAAAGCCGCTGAACTGTTTAATAAAGGCTACAGCTGTGCTCAGGCTGTTTTCAGCGTATTCGCCGTAGAGAACGGAATGGACGAGAAAACCGCGTTCCGTGTTTCGGGCGCGTTCGGCGGCGGAATGGCGAGGACTGCGAGCATATGCGGTGTTGTTACCGGCGCGATGATGGCAATCGGGTTGAAGCACGGAATGGTTATACCGAGTGAAAAAGAATCGAAAGAAAAGACATATGCGATAACAAAAACATTCTTCGATGAATTCAAGAAGCTTCACGGTTCGCTCGTCTGCAAAGACCTTCTCGGAGTGGATGTCAGCACACCGGAAGGAGTTGCCGCCGCGAAACCACTGCACGCCGAAATCTGCACGAAACTTGTTGCTGATGCTGTAAACATCGTCGAAAAACTAATATGAGACCCCTCCCTAATTAAAAACGATATATATATGAAAGATCAATTAAACTTGCCTTATAGTGACCGGGTTAAAAACCTGGAAGGTGAGATAGTCAAAACTCTGGAAGAGATCATCAAAATTCCTACCGTTAATCCCCCTGGTCTGAATTATCCTGATTTCATCAGTTATATGAAACGTCTTTTTGACGATTGGGGAATTGAATATAAGGTTATACCTGGTCCCGCGGGATGTGAAGAGCGGGCTTCCATGATCGGGATAGTTAGAGGCACAGAGAAAAAGTCATTGCACTTTCACGGTCATTATGATGTCGTGCCGGCGCTGAACGATGAGCAGTTCAAACCCTTTGTAAAAGACGGGAAGATATTCGGCAGGGGAAGCTCCGATATGAAGGGCGGCATCATCTCGATGCTGTATGCGATCAGGATATTGAATGAAAACCGATCGCGCCTGAAAGGCTCGGTGTCCTTTTCGCTCGCGCCTGACGAAGAGACCGGAGGGACAAACGGCATCCGTTATCTTTTCAAGGTAGGATACCTTCCGCTGGACGGCTGCATAGGGATGATTATGCCGGAACCGTCGAGCGGTGTCGTTTGGAATGCCAGCAAAGGGGCATTGACCATCAAAGTCATTTTCAAGGGAAAATATGCGCATATCGCCCTTGCCAACGAAGGGATAAATGCCTTCGAGCGGATGGTAAGCACAGCCGGGTCTCTTATTCAATTGAAGGAAGAAATATCCCGTAGAATCACGCCTCTTGCCGTTGTCCCTGAATCCGCAAAAAAGTCTGTAATGCTCATCGGAGGCGAGTCCGGAAGCGGGATCAGCTTCCACACCGTCCCCGACACGGCCTGGTTCACGATTGACAGGAGATTTAATCCGGAAGAAAATCTTGAAGACGTCAGGAAGGAAATCATAGACTTACTTGAGAAAAAAAAGAGCAAAGGTATAGATTTGTCATATGAAATCCTCCAGGAAGGGGAGTCCTCGTTGTCCGATGCCGGGAGCGGCCTTGCCGATGCACTTTCCGGCTCCATCTGTGACATCACAGGGACAGCCCCGCGCTTCGAACTCTGCCCCGGCCTGCTCGAAACACGCTTCTTCAACAAGCATGGGATTCCCTCATATGCCTATGGTCCGGGCCTGCTCGAAGTCTCGCACGGACCGGACGAATTCGTGGAAATTGCATCAATTCTGGACTGTGTAAATATCTATGCTCTATTGGGAAATACGTTTTTCATCAATCGTGGGTAGATCATCATAAAAGATAATATGTGATTAGCTACTTCTGAATTAATATCAGCGAAGCTGAGTGGATAATCGAGAATCGCTTTAAAAAATCTTGAAGCGATAGTATTATCTTATTATAAGAAATGCGAATTACCTTTTTATAAAAATAACGCCTCGAAACAATTGCCTGTTTGACTTTGCAAAAGTGAATTTTTATCTTAAAAATATATATATAATTTCATCGCAATGACTTGACAACTACATATCTATTTATTATATTATGCAATATACAGGGGAAGGTGTAATTATGTATAAAGCTATTGGATTTGTTCTTCTTGCCTTGATAGTTGTCTCGTTTCTATTGACCCTGCTCTTTTTTCCTCTCATAAAGGAGCTATTTCCCGCAACAGGATTTCTTATTCCATTCTTTTCTTTTCTCGGTGTATTAGTGGTGGCGGGTTTTTTATGTTTCCTGCTGGTTAATTTCCATGCAACCCTGGCGGCGGTCTGGTTTCCTATAAGATCACTGACATGGAAATTTACTGATAAGAAGAGCTATAAAGCATTGCTTGAGTTTTTAGTAACACAATATTTGCATAAGCGTCTCTCAAAGTTATTCGATACAAGCTCCAACCAAACCGTTGTCAAGGACCCCGATAAGAGAAAATACATATTGTTCAGTGATTGCCACAGAGGGGACGGCAGCTGGGCGGACGATTTTGCACAGAATGAGAATATCTATTTTAATGCCTTGCGTTATTATTACCGGAACGATTATACATACATCGAGATCGGCGATGGGGACGAATTATGGGAGAATAAATATCTAACAGTAACACAACTGCATAGTGATATTTTCTGGCTGCTGAATGAATTTCATGAAAAACAACGCCTTTTTATGATTTGGGGTAACCACGATCGTGATAAAATCAAACATGGGTTAATACATAATCATAGGAACCGAAAGGCAAATAAATTGGAGGAACGGCTGAAGGGCGCGAATGTATTCGAAGCTATTGTCCTGAAGCTGATGGAGGACAAAAAAGCGATAAATCTTTTTCTTGTCCACGGTCATCAGGTGGATTACTTCAATGGTTTATATTTTCCGATCGGTAAATTTGCTACAAGCAAAATATGGAAACCTTTACAACAAATAGGGGTAGCTGATACTACAAGCGCCGCGCAGAACTACGGCAAACGTGGCATAATGGATGATAGATTGATCAAGTGGATACAAAATAAAAAAGATCTGATTATCATCGCCGGTCATAATCATCATCCAAGCCTAAAAACCAATCCGCCCGATCCATATTTCAACACCGGCTCCTGTGTCCATCCCCGATGCATAACAGGGATAGAGATTAGCAAGGAGAAAAACGGCTGGCAAGCGGTTCTCGTCAAATGGCACATCACCGTAGAGAAAGAAGACGAATTGAATGAAGATGATAAAAAGAAAAACAAAAGAAAATCTGTTTCCAAGGCAGCTTCGTGCCATAAGCTTGTGGTGCGAAGATCTACAATGATCGACAAACCTGTATTACTAAAAAATGCATTAAAGCATTGAATATAAAATTAAGCAATTTTTGATTAAGAAAAGAACTTAAATTTAAAAATCCTTAATAGATTCAAGCATCAGCAACCATTGATTAAGCATTCGGAAAGTGTCCACACATCGCCATAAAGATAGAGTTATAAATCGAGCGGGAAACTATCTATTGCCTTATGCAAACATACCTATTAAATTCATTAGGAGAAACTATTTACATGGAGTATATCATGGAAGCATTGGAAGCGATTCTGACACGCAGGAGCATAAGAAAATATAAGAGTCAATCTGTGCCGAAGGATGTCATCAATAAACTACTCGAAGCGGCGATGGCTGCGCCGTCCTCGATGAACCTGCAGCCCTGGCGTTTCGTCGTGATAGACGACCGTGCCGTCCTCGACAAGATACCGGAACTGCATCCGCATGCGAAGATGCTTAAAGAGGCGCCCCTCGCGGTGCTCGTCTGTGCCGACTCAAAGGTTCAAAACATCGAGGGTTACTGGGCGCAGGACTGCTCCGCCGCCACGGAGAATATCCTCCTCGCCGCTCACGCGCTCGGCCTCGGCGCGGTCTGGCTCGGTGTATTCCCCAGAAAAGAGCGGATGGATGCCGTTGCCGGCCTGCTCCGTCTGCCGGAAGAGATCAAGCCGGTGTCGCTTGTCTCCATCGGCCACCCGGCGGAGGAAAAACCCGCTTCGAATAAATTCGATCCATCGCGTGTTCACCGCAACAAGTGGTAAATTCCGTAATAATATCACTGCGGGAACAGGTGTCTCGCATGAGCATTTGCTTATTGAATATTTTGTTCTGCAACAAACCGTAGAAGAAAATATCTGGAAGAATCTAATTTTCTATAATTTGAAGCTATATAATTCCAGATTATAAAATTATTGTATCAACGACTACTTATTTTCCAAAAAATTCCTTATCGAAGTCTTTTTTTGGAATCTGTAAATCTTTCAATGTAGATGTAAGGACCCGCTTTGTAATCCTTCCGCCAGAATTAACAATAATTATAGGTCTATTTAATCCTTTTTTTGAATATTTGTGGTGGCTGACTTCTGTGCTTTGATGAATACAGCCTTTTGATCTTAACCATTTTTCAAATTTTCTGAAATCTATATTAGCCACATGCGACTACGCCTGAGTAATAGGAAACAGGAATTGGTATTAATATCTTGAAAGTATTTTTTTTCTTTTGTTCCTTTTTCTGTTGTTTTTCGGAATATTTGAAACCGCAATCTCTCAGGGCATCTTCTAATACTCCTCTTTGGAGACAATCTTCAATAAACATTTCAATGCTTTTTTGAAGATTTTCCTTCGCTTCTCTTATATTTACTCCCTGGCTGGCTATATTCAAAGAAGGAAAATAAGACGAAAATAAATCTCCATCTTTTTCTAAATGAGCAATTCCACTAACTTCTATTTTTATTTTGACGCATCCTGTTGATAACATTGCTCACCTCCCCCGCCATGCCAATATTTCTTCGTCCACTAACAGAATACGAATATTATCCCCTAAAGGATTGTTTTTCAAATAATATTTCGCTCTTTAAATATAACTTAATGTTTAAATTATAAAAAGTCAACCCTGCTAAGTAAAAAAGAGGAGGACTTCCCTCTTATAGTTGAAATGTTGAACATTCTGTAAATGCGAAGCATTCTGTATATCTTCATTATAGTTTTTTCAATTCTTAAAACCTTCCATTTTTCGTAATCATCATTATCGCCGGATGGGACCGGCTCCCTCAATAAACATCGCGGGGCGTGGTCCGCTCCCACAAAAAGGATTCCACTCTGCGGGAGCAGGTATCCCGCCAGGGCACCCGCTCCTCAAAAACGTCATCCGGTGGCAAGCTATCAAAGGGAAATCCCCGGTGGATTCTCTGCTTCGGTTTATCGGCTGCAACGCCAGCAGTAAAAGATAAATCTACAAAAACGTCCCGGAAGTATGTATAATTGTATAATCTACGATGGGGAATGTAACGGATGAAACTGACCGACAATGAAAAGCGGGAAATCCTGAAGCTGATCGAGGCGGACAAGCCGCTGCCGGACAAATACCGATTCCTCCTCTTCGGCGAAAAGCGGGAGGTGGAGCTGGTTTGGAACGGCAAGACGGACGAGGTCTGCAATGTAGTCCTTCCTTTCCAGGTGATCGAGCAGATAGACGAACCCCGGGCCGAGAAAGCGGAAGACGACAAGCTGCAGATGGAGCTCTTCGACAGCCGCGGGAGGCAGAAAGCGGGCTGGACGAACAAGCTGATCTGGGGGGATAACAAACTGATCCTCTCCAGCCTGAAAAACGGGCCGGTGCGCGAAGAGATCGAGAAGAACGGCGGGATAAAATTGATATACATAGACCCCCCGTTCGACGTCGGGGCGGACTTTTCCATACCCATCGAGATTGGAGACGAAACCTTCACGAAGACACCGAGTATACTTGAAGAGATAGCCTACCGGGACACATGGGGCAGAGGAGCCGACAGCTTCATCGCGATGATCTACGAGCGGCTGTCACTGATGCGCGACCTCCTCGCCGATGACGGAAGCATCTATGTGCATTGTGATTGGCGGGTGAATGGGTTTCTGAGACTTGTTATGGACGAGGTTTTCGGTAAGGACAAATTAATAAATGAACTGATATGGCATTATCAGACGGGTGGACGTCAAGAGCATGCATATTCAAAAAAACACGACAATATTTACTTTTATGCTAAATCCGAAAGGCGAATCTTTGATGCTGATGCTGTTGGCATTGAAAGAGGCGAAGAAAAGCGTAATAACATGAAGCGTGGTACAGATCCTGATGGAAGAAAATTTTGGAGTATTAAATCTGCTGGAAAGATTTATAAATATTACGACGACGAAAAAATTACTCCAGCGGATGTTTGGACTGATATCAGTCATATGCAACAAAAGGATCCTCAGAGGGTGGGATATCCTACTCAAAAACCAGAAGCTCTTCTTGACCGTATTATTAAAGCATCATCCAACGAAAACGATATTGTCGCTGATTTCTTCTGCGGTTCCGGGACGACGCTGGCGGTCGCGGAGAAGCTTGGGCGGAAGTGGATCGGCAGCGACCTCGGAAAGTTCGCAATCCACACAACGCGTAAGAGGATGATCGGCGTCCAGCGGCAATTGAAGGCGGCAGGAAAGGATTACCGGGCGTTCGGGATACTGAACCTCGGCAAATACGAGCGTGCGCTTTATACAGGTGTCTCCCCCCTCCCCCCCTCAAAGAGGGGGGCTAAGGGGGGAGCAGAAACCTCAGAGATGAGGTCTAAGGGAGGAGTAGAGCCATCAGAGAGGGGAACGGCTGAAATGATACCCCCCTCAGTGAGGGGGGACAGGGGGGGAGAAAAACCCTTAATACGAGAAATGAAAGGCGAAAAATCTCAATTAATGAAGATTATTACAAAGGGGGAAAATGGCGAGACATACTTTAACAGGCTGCCCTACAATCCGGAGCTGGCAGAACGCGCGAAGGAATTGCGCAAGAATATGACCCCTGCTGAGAAAAAAATCTGGTATGAAGTCCTCGGGAATAAACAGTTCGAAGACCTCCGCTGGATGAGGCAGCGTCCTATTGATGACTTCATCGTTGATTTCTATTGCGCGGAATTGAAGCTCGTCGTTGAAATTGACGGTCAAA
>Ga0315290_10002439_pt1 | contig 13076 bp, 10 predicted proteins | sample YL17G12_0_MG_FD_203627 | JGI IMG/M metagenome (GOLD analysis project Ga0315290, IMG submission 203627) | Sediment microbial communities from Yellowstone Lake, YNP, Wyoming, USA - YL17G12_0 | ecosystem: Environmental > Aquatic > Freshwater > Lake > Sediment | place: USA: Wyoming | collected... | reverse complement strand
CTCGGCAAGACCGTGGCGCACGCAGCGCACCAGGCGCTCGGCATGGACGTGCTGATCGCGAATCGACCCGGCGGTGAGAAGTCGGCCGGGCGCGTCAATCTCGACGAAATGCTGCCCCGGGTGGACGTGCTCAGCCTGCACTGCCCGCTGACGCCCGCCACGCAGGGCATGATCGACGCGACACGGCTGGCGCGGATGAAACCGGACGCGGTACTGATCAACTCGGCACGCGGGGCACTGGTGGACTCGGCGGCGCTGGCGGATGCACTGCGCGCGCGACGGATCGGCGGAGCCGCGATCGATGTCCTGCCGCAGGAGCCGCCGGTGGACGGCAATCCTCTGCTGGCGCACGACATTCCCAACCTGATCGTCACGCCGCACATCGCCTGGGCGGCGCGCGAAGCGAGACAGCGATGCCTCGACGAGATGGCGGAGAACGTTGCGGACTTCCAGCGCGGTGGGCGGCGCGGCAGAGTGGTCTGAAAAAATCAGGATCTAGTCACTGCTGCCGGGCCCGGACAAGTCGGCGTCGAGATTGATGACCTGGCCCGCCCATTTGACGACCGGGCGCACGCGCGGCGAGACGATGGCCATTGCTTCGTCGTAATCGACCCAGCGGTATTCACTGTGCTCGGCATGGCCGAGTTCGGGATTGATCGGCAGGACGATCTCGGCGGTTTGCGTCCGAGCCACGTAGTAGCGGGCGGTCTTGCCGCGGCTGTAAGGGCCGGTCTGCGTGCACAGTTCGCCCCAGGCGAATTCGAGGTCGCCGATCATCGATTCCTCGCGCACCTCGCGGATCGCAGCCGCGAGCGGCTCTTCGCCGGGCTCGACCATGCCCTTGGGAAAGTCCCAGTGATTGAAGGCACGCAGCAGCAGGAAGCGCCAGCCCTCGGCCGGCAGCCGCACCACGACGACACCGGCGGAGAGCCTCGGAGAGCGGGGGATCATGGCGCGAAGTATAGGGCAAAGGCCATTGCACTCATCCCGCGGATAGCTTTGGTCGTATTGATAGGCCGGAGCTATGATGACCGCATGAACCTCAGAGACCTGCGCTACCTGGTCGCCCTCGCGGACGAGCGGCACTTCGGCAAAGCCGCCGAGCGCTGCTACGTGAGCCAGCCGACGCTCTCCGCCCAGATCCGCAAGCTCGAGGAATACCTCGGCGTGCCGCTGGTGGAGCGTCAGCCGAGGCGCGTTGCGCTCACCGAACCGGGCGCGAAGATCGTCGAGCGGGCGCGCAGGCTGCTGCAGGAAGCGGACGCCATCGTCGAGCTCGCGAAGACGGATCGGGATCCCCTGGCTGGGGCGCTGAAGCTGGCGCTGATCCCGACCGTCGGGCCCTACCTGCTTCCCCACGTCGTGGGTCGGATAAAGCGCGACGTGCCGCGCGTGAAGCTGCTGCTGTACGAGTACCAGACGCAGCCGCTGATCGACAAGCTGCGGGCCGGCGAGATCGACGTGGGCGTCGTGGCGCTGCCCGCCGAACTGGACGGCCTCGAATCCCAACCGCTGTTCGATGAACCCTTCATGCTCGCGGTACCGGCGCACCACCCGCTCGCGGACAAGGACAGGGTCCGGGTGGACGATCTCAAGGGCGAGACGCTGCTGCTGCTCGAGGACGGGCATTGCCTGCGCGACCAGGCGCTCGAAGTGTGCGGACGCGTGCGTGTCAGCGCAGAGCAGGACTACCGCGCCACCAGTCTCGAGACGCTGCGGCAGATGGTGGCCGCCGGCCATGGCGTGACGCTGTTGCCGCAGCTTGCCGCCGAAACGCCGGTCGGCACGGCGCGGGGGCTCAGGATCAGGCCCTTCGTGAAGCCCGCCCCCGGGCGTACGATTGGCGCCGTCTGGCGGCGGTCCACGACGCGTGGCAAGGTCATCGCGGCCGTCGCCGCGTCGATTCGCACGGCCATGAAGGAGGAAGCGCGGCGATGAAGTACCTACGCATGCACGGAATCGCCGCGGCAGCTGCAGGCCTGCTCGTCTCAGGCGTCGCCGCCGCGGACGCCCCGACCGCACTTGCCGCGTGGGCACGCGCGACACCGCCGGGCGCGGAAGTGGCGGCCGTCTACGTCACGATCCAGGGCAGCGCAACCGCGGACCGCCTCACCAGCGCGAGCACAGCGCGAGCTGCAATGACCCATCTGCATACGGTCGACGAGTCCAGTGGCGTGGCGAAGATGCGGCCGATCGATGGCATCGAGATTCCTGCCGGCAAGACGGTGGCGCTGGCACCCAAGGGGCACCATCTCATGCTGATGGGTATCGACAGGCCATTCGTCGCCGGTGAGCATTTCCCGCTCACGCTGCATTTCGACCGCGGGGGCGATCGCGTCGTCGAGGTGCAGGTGCGGTCCGCGACGGCCGCAGCGGACCCCGCGCCGCGCACACGACCCTGACCCCCGCACAGACCCGGTCAACATCTCGTGACCATGGCCGGCAGGGCCTCACTCCCCGTTCACCGTCTGCACGACGACGAGGTGGAGCGCCTGCTTGCGAGCGGCGAGCGGCGCGCCGAGCTCAAGGCCTTGTTCGGAGCTACGGGTTACCGTGAACTGAGCGCGCTGGCGCGGCGCGCCGCCGCGACGCGAACGCGCGGCGCGCCACGCGTCTACGTGCTGCCCGGACTGATGGGGTCGCGCATCGGCACGCGCGGCGTGCTGCTCGACGACGTCCTGTGGATCGACCTGCTCGAGATTGCTGCCGGTCACCTCACTCGGCTCGCCCTGCCCCGTGGCGCCCGCCTCACCGCGCTCGGCGCGATGCTCCTCAACACGCTGAAGCTGAAGTTGTCGCTGCGGATCGCCGGCTTCGACGCACGACTGCACCCGTACGACTGGCGCATGAGCGTCGGCGACCTGGCCGCGGAACTCGGCAGGAGAATCGAGGACGACGGCGGCTCCAAGGTGATGCTGGTCGGGCACAGCATGGGCGGTGTCGTCGCGCGCGCAGCGCTTGCGGCCCGCGGCCAGGAGCGCATCGCACGCGTCGTGCAGCTGGGCGCGCCGAATGCCGGCTCGTTCGCGCCGGTGCTCGCACTGCGCGGCGTGTATCCGACGGTGCGCAAACTGGCGGCGCTCGACCAGCGCCACGACGCGGAAGATCTCGCGCGCATCGTGTTCCGTACGCTGCCGGCCCTGCACGAACTGCTGCCGGATCCGCATCTCGCGCCCGAACCGAACCTGTTCCACGCCGGCAGCTGGCCGGACGACGCGTTGCGTCCCGATCCGCACATGCTCGCCGCGGCAGCGGCGGCGCGCACTGCCTGGCCCCTGGACGATGCACGTTGCCTGCACGTGATCGGTGTGCGGCAGGAGACAGTGACGCGCGCGATTGCGAACGGCGTCGACTTCGACTATGTCGTCACGCCCGACGGCGACGGGACGGTGCCCTTGTCGCTGGCGCTGCTGCCGGGACAGTCCGCGTGGTATGTGGCCGAGAAGCACGGCGGATTGCCCAATAACGGACGGGTGATTGCGGCGACCGTGGACTTGCTGCGCACCGGGACGACCTCGCGGTTACCGGCGATGGCACGGCGCGCGCGTCAACCGACGAGCCGTACCGTCAGCGAAGGCACGCTGCGTCGCATCGCGCCGCACAAGGTCCGCTGGCAGTCGCTCTCGCTCGACGCGCGCCGCCGGCTGCTCGAGCCCGTCGTGTCGCCGGAATTCCACGGCGTGGTCGCCGCAGACGAACTTGCCCTGCCCACTGGCCGGGCGGCGCCGTCGGGCGCGTCACCTGTGCGCAAGCGGGTGATCGAACTGCGCCTGGCGCGCGGCAGTATCGTCGAGGCCAATGCGCGCGCGCTCGTGCTCGGCGTTTTCCGCAACGTCGATCCGGCCGGCGCCGCCGCGGCCGTCGATCGCAGCCTCGGCGGCGCGATCCGCGAGTTCACGTTGCGCCGCATGTTCTCCGGGCATCTCGGTCAGGTGTTCGTGATGCCGGCAGCGCGCAGTCCGTTGCTGGCCGAACTCGTGCTGTTCGCCGGACTCGGCGACTTCGACGAATTCGGCACGGAGCCGCAGTCGTTCGTTGCGGAAAACATCGTGCGGACGTTTGCACGCACCCGCGTCGAGGACTTCGCGACTGTCGTGCTGGGTGCGGGCTCCGGAGTTCCGGTGGCACTGGCCGTGGAGCATCAGCTGCGAGGCTTTCTCGCAGGCTTGCGGCATGCCGACCCAGAACAGGTCGTTCGCCGCATCACGCTGTGCGAAATCGACGCGCGCAAGTACGAGGCCCTCAGACGCGCAACGCAGCGCCTGGCCGCACAACTCGCGGGCGACGACTTCGAAATGGTCGTCGACGAGACGGCGCTCCCCTCCGCCGGCGCGCCGGCAAGGCCTCCGCGGCAGCGCCTAGGCCGCGCGCGGCTCGCGCCCCCGGACCCCGCCTACCTGCTCGTGTCGCTGCGTGAGCGCAGCCGCAACGAATTCGAGAGCCGCTGTTCCCTGCTGACGGCCGGCGCCAAGGCCGCGGTGTTGTCCGGAACCCTCGTGCTCGCAAAGAAGGACCTCCTCCGCCAGCTCGAGCCCATCGAATCGGGAACCCTGGGTGCGCGCGACATGGTTCGCTTCGGCACGAGCCTCGCCAGGCTGCTGCTGGCCGCGAGCGTGCGCGAGGGAATGGAAGCCATGGCGAACCGGCCGCTCGTCCTGGTGCACGATCGCGAGGCCTCGCGCGTCCCCTGGGAGGCGATACGCATCGGTAACGTGCATCCGGCGCTCGAGGGTGGCGCGAGCCGGCGCTACGAAGCCGAGACGCTGACCGTGGCGCGTTGGCGCGAGGACCGCGCGCCCGGGGATCGCCTCAACGTGCTGCTGGTGGCCAATCCGACAGAAGATCTGCCGGGCGCAGCGGCAGAAGCCAGCGCGTTGCGCCGCCTGCTCGGCGAGGGACACACGACCCTGGAGGTCCTGGAGGGTCGCGATGCGACCCGCGCCCGGATCCTGGGTGCGCTGTCCTCGGGTGACTACGACGTGCTGCACTTCGCCGGGCATGGGTTTTTCGACGCAGCGGAACCCGGCCGCAGCGGTCTGATCTGTGCCGCGGAGGAGGTGCTGCGCGGCGCAGACCTCGACGGTCTCGGCAACCTTCCCGCGCTGGTGTTCTTCAATGCGTGCGAGGCGGCCCGCGTGCGCCGCATCTCGCGTCGCAGCAGGACGCAACGTCTGTTCGGCCCGCGCAGATCGTCGAGCCTCGCCGAGGCTTTTCTCGCCGGCGGCGTCGCGAATTTCATCGGCACGCACTGGCCGGTCGGTGACGAGGCGGCGCTGCAGTTCTCGACCGGCCTGTACCAAAGCCTGCTCGACGGTGCACGCCTCGGCGATGCCGTACTCGCCGCGCGGCAGCGCGTCTTCGCGTCCGGCTCGATCGACTGGGCCGACTACGTTCACTACGGCAGCCCAGCCTTCCAGTTGGGAAATCCGGACCAGGAACGGCCCCGCTGATCGTCAAGGGACGGGCCGGGTCCGGGTCGCGTGACCAATTGACATAACAAAACGCGACTTCCGTCACGGCGGGAATTTCCGTGTCTCGCTGAAAATCCGGCCCACGCGACGCAGGGTCCATCCGGTGTTTGACAAGAACACCCATCGGATGCGGCCGTGGGACGCAGGCGCCACGCAGTGTTGAGCCATGGTCCAGGGGGACGATGTCTCGGTGGCGCGTAACGGAAAGCATCATCTACTCACTGAGGACGACACATGCGTAATCATGCCATTGCCCCTATTGCGGCCGGAATTCTGCTGGCCGTGACCGGTGCAGCCCAGGCCGCCAACAAGCAGACGAGCTTCAACGTGACGGCGAACGTCGCGTCGAACTGTGTCGTCTCGGCCACGGACCTTGCCTTTGGCGCCTACATCGCCGCAGCGGACGTGACTGGTTCCTCGTCGGTCAAGGTGCGCTGCACGAAAAACACCGGCTACACGGTCAAGCTCGGCACCGGCCTCGGCTCGTTTGCCCAGCGCACCATGCTGAAGGGCACAGACGTACTGAACTACAACCTGTACACGACGAACGGTTACGCCAGCGTCTGGGGTGACGGCACGGCGACCACGGCCACCCTCGGCGGCACCGGCGCCGGCCTGTCGGCTGCCAGTGAATTCACGCATACGGTGTACGGCAAGCTGCCGAACGCCGGCAACGAGGACGCGCCGGTCGGCAACTACGCCGACTCGATCCAGGTGACCGTCGAGTACTGATCGGCTCGCATCCCCAACGGCATGCAGTGATGATCGATCGTAACGTCCTGTTCAGTGTCGTCGCCGCGACGGCAGCCTTCGGGCTGTCGTCCGGTGCGGCGCTGGGCGGGACGTTCTCGATTTCGCCGATCCGCATCGACCTGTCGGGCGCCGCGACCACCGGGGCGCTGACGGTTCGTAACGAAGAAGCCGTGGCGGTCGTGGTGCAGGCCGACGGATTCGCGTGGGAGCAGTCCGGGGGCGAGGACAGACTCTCCGCCAGCCGCGACCTGCTCGTCTCTCCAGCGGTGTTCACGCTGCCGCCGAACGGCTCGCAGCTCGTGCGCGTGGCATTGCGCCGTGGCGCCGACCCGCGACAGGAATTGAGCTATCGGCTCATGCTGCAGGAAGTCCCGCAGCCGGCCAGCCCCGACTTCAACGGCCTGAAAGTGTCCCTGCGGCTCAGCCTGCCGGTGTTCGTGGCGCCGCTGGCGAGCGCCGAACCCCGGCTGGCATGGTCGGCCGGCGCGGATGCGTCCGGCCACCTCGTGATCACCGGCAGCAACTCCGGCAATGCACACGCCCGCATCCTGAAATTCTCGGTCGCCCCAGCCGACGGCTCGGCAGGAGGCTTCGAGCAGATGGAGGCCGCCTACGTCCTGCCGGGACAATCCCGCAGCTGGACGTTCGACAACAAGAACCAGGCAGAAATTCCTGCAGGCCCGACGCTTGCCGACGCGCGCCTTTTCCGGTTGAAGGGTATCACCGACAAGGGCGAGTTCGCGGCGGATCTGGCGGTCGTGCGGTAACGCGTCGTGCGCCTGAGGGCCGCGATCGCGGTCGCACTGGCACTGTCGGCCCCCATCGCACATGCGGCGGATCAGCCAATGCTCTTCGCCGAGTCCATCGTGGAGTTGCGCGTCAACGGTCAGCCTGCTCCGGAGACCCTGCTGGTGCGCCGCGACAGCGACGGCACCCTGCTGGTGAAGGCCGCCGATTTTCCCCGCCTGCGCCTCGAGGCTCCGTCGCGCGGTGTCGTGGTCGTGAACGGCGAACGCTATTACCGGGTCGGAGCCGAGCTGGGTGCCACGGTCCTGTTCGACGAGACCGCGCAGACCGTCAGCGTGACTTTGCCGGCCGCAGCCTTCGTCGCCACGCAGAGCCGCGCGCGCGCGCCGGATTCGCCGCGCCCCGTCGCGGGAATCGGCGGCTTCGTGAATTATGAATTCTCCGCCCAACAGACCGCAGGCCGGCGCACGACCGGTGCGTTCGTCGAGGTCGGCGCATTCGCGCGCCAGGGCGTAGTGACCACGACGGGACTCGCCCGCGACGAGGGCACGCGCACGGGCGTGGTACGCATGGACACTGCGTGGACCCGCGATCTTCCGGATCACCTCGCGACCCTGCGCGTGGGTGACGCCGTCAGTTCGTCCGGGGCGTGGGGCCGCGCGGTGCGCTTCGGCGGCGTGCAGTTCGGCACGAACTACGGCACGCAACCCACGCTGATCACGACGCCCTTGCTCGCCGCTCGCGGCGAAGCGATCGTGCCGTCGACGGTCGACGTGTTCATCAACGGCCAGCAGGTCGCGAGCGAATCGGTGCCGCCGGGACCGTTCACGCTGGATCACCTGCCCGCCATCTCCGGCGCGGGCCAGATGCAGGTCGTCGTCACCGACGCGCTCGGCCGTCAGCAGGTGATCGCACAACCTTATTATTCGGGCCCCTCGCTGTTGCGCGAGGGCCTGCAGGAATACTCAGCGGAGGTCGGCGCGATCCGCCGCGACTACGGCAAGCGCAGCGACAGCTACGGCAGCGTCGTGGCTGCCGGGACGTACCGGCGCGGCATCACGAATGCGTTCACCGGCGGGGTTCACGGTGAGGCGCAGGCCGACGGCGCCCACGCGCTCGGCGTCGACACCGCATTGCAACTCGGCCAGGTCGGCGTGCTGAACGCAACCGCAGCAGCGGGCGGAGATGACGCCGGCACCGGCTGGCTTGCAGGCATCGGCTTCGAACGCAACGGCGAGCATGCGAGCGTCTTCGCGCGGTCGGAGTTCGCATCGGCGTCGTTCGCCCAGCTCGGTACGCGGGCGACCGAGGAGCGCATGCGCAGCCGGGCATTCGGCGGCATGGGCTTCGATCTCGCGCAGTTCGGCAACGTGCAGCTGGCCTACGGCCAGCAGACCTTCTGGAGCGCGCCGCGCGTGCAGACGCTGGGGCTGTCCTATTCCGCCACACTCGGTGCGTACGGATTCCTCAACCTCTTCGCCAGCCGCACGACGGCCGAGGAGGCGCAGACGGACCTGCTGCTGACATGGACGATGCCTTTCGGCACGCGCCGTACGCTCAGCTCAGGCGTGAGCTACGGCACGGGCATCGACGGCGACCGCGAACTCGAGGCCGTCGCCAGCCTGCAGCAGAGCCTGCCGCCGGGTCGGGGCTCCGGCTATCTCCTCTCCGCCTCTTCGTCGCAGGACTACCAGCTTGCCTACACTTACCAGGGCAGCGCGGGGCGCGTCGGAATCGAGTACGCGCAGCGCAATCACCTGGACGGCTTGCGCCTCGACGCCACCGGCGGGCTCGCCATCACGCCTGCGGGCGTGATGCCGAGCCGCTGGCTCGACCAGAGCTTCGCGGTCGTGCAGGTGGACGACTATGCAGGGATGACCGTGTACGTCGAGAACCAGCCGGTCGGCCGCACCGACGCCAGGGGTCGCGTGCTGCTCGACAATCTGCGTGCCTACCAGAACAACCAGATCAGCATCAATCCGCTCGAGCTGCCGATGGATGCCGCACTCGCCACGGCGTCGCTCAGCGTCACGCCTGCCTATCGCAGCGGTCCACTGGTGCAGTTTCCGGTGCGCCGCAGCCGGGCCGCGACCCTCACGTTGCGGTTGCCGGACGGCGCTGCCGTCCCGGCGGGCGCGCAGGTCAGCGTCGCGGACCAGACCTACCCGGTGACGATCGACGGGTTCCTGTACGTTGCCGACGTGGGCGCAGCGCGCTCGGCCACCGCCGCCTGGGAGGGCAAGCACTGCACTTTCGCAATCGAGCGTCCGGACACACGCGATCCCGCTCCGGATCTCGGCACCGTCACCTGCGAGCCCGCGGCGGATTGACGAACCATGCGCAATCCACGGTTGCCCTGCCATCGATTCGCCGCAACCCTGCGCACTGCGGCAGGCATCGCGGCGTTGCTGCTCGCCACGGCAGCGCATGCCGGGGCCGACTGCTCCGTCGCCGCAGGCGGGGTCGGCTTTGGCGTGTACGACCCTACGATCGCAACAGCGGACGACGCGGTGGGCACTTTCACCGTCGTGTGTGTCTACGTCCCGCCGGGCGGAGCGACCAGCGTTGCGTACTCGCTGCAACTCAGCCCCGGCAGCAGCGGCACGTATACGCAACGGCAGCTCGTCACCGGGGTGTCCCGCCTCAGTTACAACCTGTACCTCGATGCGGCGCGCACGCAGGTGCTCGGCAGCGGCGTGGGCGGCACCTGGGACATCAGGAATTCGATTACGGTGGGTCCCGGCGTCGGCAACGGGACGCGCACCAACACCTACTCGATATATGGCCGCATGCCGGCGCTGCAGGATGCACTCGTCGGCAGCTACAGCGACACGATCGTCGCGACGCTGACTTTCTGATCGCGAGAGCGGGATCTAGAGCGTGGCGACGGCCACCAGCACGGGCAGTTCGTAGGTGCCGGCCTGCGCCGTCGGCAACAGGTGGAGACGGAACTGCAGCGCGTAGTCCTGCACCGGCGCCGCTGCACTCAGCATCATTTCGGCGCCCAGCTCGCCGATCGAAAACGGCGCGGCGAGGCCGCTCACCTCGATACCATCGGCCAGCCCGGCGCGCGTCGCGAAGCGCAGCAGGTAGCCGCGCGAATCGTTGCTGCGAATCCGGTAAGTTGCCGGGACGTCCTTGTAGCCCCGCGACAGATCCAGATCGGTGACGCGTATTTCCCGGGGTGCGATCCCGACGGGCTCGATGCTGGCACGCGGCGCAACCTGGGCGGAAACCTGGAAGCGAGCCTGCACGTTCTCCGCCGCCACCAGCGTTGGCAGCAAGGCCAGGCAGATCAGCAGTCGAGCGAGTCGTCTCATCTTGATACCCGGATTGCTGCGCCGGAACGGAGCAATCCAAAGCCTCGGTACCCTTGTCCTCTGTCCGGATCGCATGCGCATCAGGGCGAATGCCTGCCGGTCGTGAACCAGTTCACAGAACCCTACATCGGTGGCTTGACGCACGCAACGAAAATTGGCTGGCGCTCGCTTCCTCCCGCCATTTCACCGTGTCAACATAATGTCGGTTGCGCGCCCCTGCAGAATCGCTAAGCTCCCGGTTCGCTCATCCGCATCGAGAACTCCGTGACCTCGCCACCGACCGACACGTCGAATCCGGACTATTTCCACCGGGTCGTCGATTGCCAGTGGGCCTGCCCGGCCCACACCGACGTCCCCGAGTACATCCGCTTGATTGCGTTGGGAGAATTCTCGGACGCCTATATGGTGAACCGGGAGTCGAACGTGTTCCCGGGGATCCTCGGACGCGTCTGCGACCGCCCTTGCGAGCCCGCCTGCCGGCGCGGACGGGTCGAGGACAAGCCGGTCGCCATCTGCCGCCTGAAGCGCGTCGCGGCCGACCACAAGGACGACATCAGCGGGCGGCTGCCGGTCGTCCCGCAGCGAAGCAACGGCAAACGTGTGGCCTGCATCGGCGCGGGGCCGGCCTCCCTGACGGTCGCCAACGACCTGCTGCCCCTCGGTTACGAGGTGGTGGTCCTCGAGCAGTGGGACAGGCCCGGCGGCCTGATGCGCACCAACATCCCGGCCTTCCGCCTGCCGGAGAGCGTACTTGCCGAGGAGATCGGCTACATCGAGACGCTGGGCGCGCAGATCCGCTACAACTCGCGCGTGGACAGCATGCGCAAGCTCCTCGAGACCGGCGGCTTCGATGCGGTGTTCGTCGGCAGCGGCGCGCCGAAGGGCAAGGAACTGCCGCTGCCTGGCCGCACGGAAGGCGGCGCCAACATCCACATCGGCATCCAGTGGCTCGAGTCGGTGGCGTTCAAGCACCTCGACAAGATCGGCGAGAAGGTGCTGATCATCGGCGTCGGCAACACGGCGATGGACTGCTGCCGCTCGTCCCTGCGTCTCGGCGCGTCGAGCGTGAAGGTGATGGCCCGCAAGCCGCGCCAGTTCTTCAAGGCGTCCGAGTGGGAACTCGAGGATGCGGAGTCGGAGAACGTGGAGATCGTGGTCAACCACGCGCCGAAGGCTTTCGTGATCGAGAACGGCCGCATCAAGGGCATGATGTTCGACCAGATGGAATACGACTGCGACGCGCAGGGCCGCATCACGGCTGAACGCGTCACCGGCGAGGCTTTCTTTCCGGCGACCGACGTGATCCTCGCCATCGGCCAGGAAAACGCGTTCCCGTGGATCGAGAACGACCTCGGCATCGAGTTCGACAAGTGGCACGTGCCGGTGGTGGACACGACGACGTTCCAGTCCACACGGCCCGGCGTGTTCTTCGGCGGCGACGCCGCGTTCGGCCCGAAGAACATCATCTGGGCGGTCGAGCACGGCCACCAGGCGGCGATCTCGATCCACAACCACTGCCTGGGTCAGGCGGTCACCAACCGGCTGCCGCCCACACTCAACCTCTCCTCGCGCAAGATGGGCCTGCACGAGTGGTCGTACAGGAACGACTACAACCCCGTCGAGCGGCGCCTGGTGCCGCATGTGAGCCTGAAGGAGCGGTTCAAGAAGATCAGCATCGAGGTCGAGCTCGGCTTCGACGCCGAGCAGGCCGCCCTGGAAGTCCAGCGCTGTCTCAACTGCGACGTGCAGACCGTCTTCGAGGCCAAGCTGTGCATCGAGTGCGACGCGTGCATCGACATCTGTCCCACGGATTGCCTCACCATCACGCGCAACGGCGAGGAGGCGGAGCTGTCCGGCCGGCTCAAGGCGCCGCGCAAGCACCCGCACCAGCCTCTCTACGTGTCCGGGCCGCTGAAACAGACGGCCCGCGTGATGGTGAAGGACGAAGACCTCTGCGTTCACTGCGGACTCTGCGCCGAGCGCTGCCCCACGGCCGCCTGGGACATGCAGAAGTCGACCATCAACCTGCCCCACGCCAGCGATCACCAATGGCCAAGTCCCCAGCACCTCAAGACCGCGTAAACGATTTCGTCATCAAGCTGGCCAACGTGAACGGCACCGGCTCCGCCAGTGCCAACTCGTTGCTCATGAAATCCATCTTCCGGATGGGCATCCCGGTGATGGGGAAGAACTACTTCCCGTCCAACATCCAGGGCCTGCCCACCTGGTACGAGATCCGCGTGACGAAGGACGGTTACGTCGCCCGCTCCGGGCGCGTCGACCTGATGGTCGCGATGAACGCGGAGACGTACCAGAAGGACGTTCGCGAGGTGAGCGCGGGCGGCTTCCTGATCTACGACTCCACCTGGCCCCGCCCGACCGTGCTCACGCGCGACGACATAACGATCCTCGGGGCGCCGCTCGCGAAGATCTGCAACGAGAACTTCGTCGGCGTGCGCAACCGCATACTGATGAAGAACGTCATGTACGCGGGCCTGCTGGCCGCGCTGCTCGAGATCGACGTCGAGGTGATACGCGCGCTCCTCACGGAGAGCTACGCGAAGAAGCCGGCGCTGGTCGATGCCAACATGAAGGCGGTGCAGCTCGGCTACGATTACGCGAGGAGCCACCTGCCCTGCCCGCTGCCGCTGCGCCTCGCGCGCATGGACAAGACGGCGGGCCACATCATGATCGACGGCAACACGGCGGCCGGCCTCGGCTGCGTGTTCGCGGGTGCGACGGTGGGCGCGTGGTACCCGATCACCCCGTCCACCTCGCTGATGGA
>Ga0315290_10002438_pt1 | contig 13080 bp, 10 predicted proteins | sample YL17G12_0_MG_FD_203627 | JGI IMG/M metagenome (GOLD analysis project Ga0315290, IMG submission 203627) | Sediment microbial communities from Yellowstone Lake, YNP, Wyoming, USA - YL17G12_0 | ecosystem: Environmental > Aquatic > Freshwater > Lake > Sediment | place: USA: Wyoming | collected... | reverse complement strand
TCGTTACGGCGTCGAAAACCCGGCCCAAAGACAAAGGGCAAGGAGAATTAAGTATGGTGTCCCCGGAACTCCCTTCATTATTTGTTAAACGAATCTTATAAACAGCTGGCTCATTACAATTTGAAGGTTCGGATATATTTATCCATTCTGAATATCCCATATAACCTCCAAAAAATCAGCAAAAAATCAAAGCTGACTGGCAGTTCTTCAAGATTACCCTCCGGGACCATCCCCAAAAGTATACCATTTTTTTAAGCTCTATTTGAGGTAGAATTAGAAATGCTTAGTTGTTCTAGCTTACAACTACCGCCTCCCTCAAATTGGCAAGACTTTGAAAGCCTTTGTTGCGATCTTTGGAAAAATATTTGGCAGGATCCGAATACACAGAAAAATGGAAGACAAGGGCAACCACAGAATGGCGTTGATATTTTCGGGAGACCGAATCAAGGTACAGAATGGGCTGGCATCCAATGCAAAGGGAGAGATAGTTATTCCGATAAGTCCTTAAGCGAGCAGGAAGTACTAATGGAAGTTGAAAAAGCCAAATCATTTACTCCAAAACTTTCTCACTTTATCATTGCCACAACAGGTCCTAAAGACAAGAAAATCCAAAAATTGGCTCGGCAGATTACGGAGGAGCATTTAAAGCATAAACTTTTCTCCGTCTACATTTGGGCTTGGGAGGATATTAAGAATGGCTTAGAAGATTTTCAGAAGGTTCTTAATAAACATTACCCATTTTTCGGACTTGGGTCTAAAGCTGTAGAAAGTGGAATCGATGATCTAAACAAAACAACGAAGCAGATATTAGAAACAGTTAATATACTTAACGACAAGTCATCATTTTCTGTTGTTTTCCATGCGGCGGATGGGACTCAAGAAACGCCCAAAAGTTCCGCGGATGTATTAAATAGTCTTTCTTTTACCGCTCCTGAATATGGTAAAAATTTAATCAAGAGAGACCGACTGATATCGCTATCTTCTACGATCCTAAACGAAAAATCAAGCATCTATATTTATGCTCCTTCAGGATATGAAAAATCTATTTTACTCAGTCAGATTCAAAAATCAGATATAAGCGCTGAAAAGTGTTGGATTGATTGTGAAAGAGACTATAGCACTTTTGACAGGTTCATGTATTTGATCAATACTTTTACTATCAAACAATATGGTTATCAGATATCTGCTGATAGCCCAAGAGAATTGGCCAGTATGCTCAATAATATTGTCGGGATTAAGTCGGATAAGAGGCTACATTTGTTGGTTGACCATGTAGATAAAATTGATTCAGGAATTCAATCGTTTCTTCACGAAATTATATGCCAGCAAGATAAAGTGAGTGTAGTGTTCGCTGGCACTAATTTTAAGTTGAAAAAGCAGAAGAAACTTGAAGCAGGTGGGTTGCTTAGAATTATAGACCACACAAAGCTCGCTTTTAATACTGAGGACATAGAAATATTTTTTAGTGAGGTAGAACTTGCCGATCGACCTGGTTTCCCTTCCACTATTTACGAGGACATTCTGGCAATATCAGGTGGCTGGCCGATAGTGCTATCTCTCTTAAGAGAAAAAATTAAAAAAGAAACTCATAATATTGCATCAATAATGCACGAATTACAAGAAATACCTCAAAATGAGCTTTATGATTACTTGCTTGAAGGGTATTGGAATAATTTTGAGGACCTTTTCAAAAGTATTCTTCTTAATACATCAATTTATACGTTATTTGACCGATCGGATGCCGATGCTGTTTTGCCAGATATTGATATCGGACTTCATTGGTCTTTTCTCACACATGACTTTCCATTTGTTATAAGAATTAGTAATGCTTTGTTTATGTATCAGAATATGTTCAAATCATTTCTGCATGAAAGACTCTCAAGAGAATTCAGCCCTGCGGTTATTAAGAGACTGCATGAAATGGCTTGCGATCATTTTTTATCTAAGGGGATACCTACGGCAGCTTATCATCATGCAAAAGAAACAAAAGATTCTGAGCGAATTATAAAAGCCTCTCACAAAATGGTTGAATATTTATATGAGCTATCTGCCTATCCTTCGCTAAAGAATATCTTAGAAGAGTTAAGCATTGACATACGTTGGTCTGACCCTCTTTTTGCAGTATATCAAGGTCGTTATTTCCAATATGCAAATGATCTTCATAATGCAATGAAATGGTACCAGAGAGCGGAAGATATCTTTACCCAAGAAGGAAATGAATACTGGAAGCTTGGAATTATCAATGATATTGGAAGCGTGCTACGACAGACTAATAAAGTTGATGAAGCAATTTCAAAATACAACCAAGCTCTCGATGGAATTAATAATGATCAGCCTTCTATTCAATTTGCGGAGATTGTTGGAAATAGAGGTGTATGTTATTTACAAAAGGGGCTAATAGAAAAGGCAGAAGCTGACTTTGAAAAGGCTACAGAGATATTTGAACTTGCTAAGAATACATCTGCCTTAGCCAGATCGTATCTCAATATGTCGAGCATAGCTCTGAATAAGAAGAATTACAAATCAGCAGATGTATTACTCAAGAAAGCACTTGTTATTGCTGAAAAGTATAATATTGCTGAAATAGCATATTTGGCTGCAACAATGCTTGGACAAATATACTTAGAAGGACAACAGTTTTTAAATGCTTTTCATTTTTTCAAACGAGGAGTTGATACTGCGCTCCGAGCTGGATATATGCATAGTACCCTGCCATTTTCCTTAAATAACTATGGAGTATCCGCAGTCTTTGTTGAAGAGCCAGACGAAGATGGAATTGTTCCATTAATTCTTGCTCTAAAAATGAAAAAGATAAAAGGCTTAAATATTTCTGGAACGCTCCAAAACCTAACAACATTACTTATAAGGCTTGGATTGTTTGATAAGGTAAAATCATATTTAATAGAAATGATTTCCGCAGCAGAGCATGAAAAAAAAGAAGAAACATTACTCGATGCCTTAATGAGATTAAAATATTATTTTAGGATGAAAGGGAAAAATGATGATCGGTTACTGCTTGCCTACCACGAATTCTTAGAAAATCATCCCAAAAAAGGATTGTATCAGCCATCCACCGAAATGTTGTATCACGAAGGCATAAGCCGTGCAGCTTTGCGAAAGGCAAAACCAATCTTGAGTGAAAGCGGTGCACTTGAAGTAGCTGATAATGAAGGCAATCAAATTCTCATAGATATAGATGGCAAAATATTCCAAGGAAAAGAATCTGTGATGTTATTATGTTCAGAAGGCATTATTGAATCATTGACGGGAGAAATTATATTAAATAGTGATAATGATAGTCAAAATTATCTAATAGAGTTTACTTGCGATGTAAATAAATTATCTGATGGAGATTCCCAATTAATTTCTCTTTGGTGGGTTAAAAAAGACAGTTATTGTTGGGTTCAAGCATTTCTGCGGAAAAAATCGGATGCTCAAGATTTAATATTTGAAGGAGCAATGGGTTTTCTATTTCAGTTTGATCAAATGGAAAATCAATGGATTCCTGCACAACATGAAGCTAATTGTACTTGCGGCAATGTTGAACAGCATAAGAAATTACTTTACATAGCCAATGAGATAATAAGCATCTATAAGAAGCAGGATAAAAAGTTCCATTCGCTGACTTACTCAGGCCGAAAATATGCCATTATTCCTCATGTGGCTTTGCAAACTTAATATGCTGATAAAGGTTGAGAAGAACCCACGGTTGTTTAGCTTCCGGTTATTCTTTAATATTCGTTTTAATCGCTAATTCTCACCTACCATATTGAGCGAAAGGCTTGCGAGTAACCTCGCGGGGTCAGGCTTACTTTTGTGCATTTAGCTGTGAGAATTTCTGCTCGTAACCAGCGCCATCATTAGGATCGTGGAAAGCGTTTCTTTCTGTGAGCAAGTGATATCAGAACTCTCATCACAAAAACCGTTGTTTGTGTCTGTACTATTCGCTCAGTGGTAAATACATAGCGCGCGAGTTTGATGAAGCAATCAATAAAATTGATAATCTTTAATCTGTGAAATAGTAGATGAAATGATGGAATTAGAAAAGTGACTTAAAAATTATTTCCATAATTTATAAACGTCCCGCCGGAATCCTGTCTTTTTATCTCAAGGTTCACATCAAGCGCCTCTTTTAATAAATCGTTCGTTAAAACTGCTTCAGGCTTGCCGATGCCGAGAAGCCTTCCCTCTTTAAGCAGCATCACTTTATCAAACTGTAAAGCGAAGTTGATATCATGCAATGCCATAATGATCGAGATATTTTTCTTTACGCGCAGTTCTCTGAGTAACCGCTGAATCTCCAGCTGGTACTTTATATCAAGGTTTGCAAGGGGTTCATCCAGGAGAAGCAGCCCTGCTCCCTGGATCAGGGTCATTGCTATAAAAGCCCTCCTCCTTTCACCACCACTCAGGTTGGTTATGTTTGATTCTGATTTTTCCAGAAGCCCGACCATTTCCAGCGCCTCATCAACCCTTATTTCAGGGGGTATGTCATATGGATAAAGTCCCATTGAGACGAGTTCCCTTACCTTAAAAGGCAGGTTTATGTCGAGGAGCTGAGGGAGATAACAGAGAAGCTTTGCCCTGTCTTTATTTTTATACAAATGCAGCGGCTTGCCCCAGAGCTTTATCTGACCCTCTGCAGGTCTTAATATTCCGCTTGCAAGTTTCAGGATAGTGGATTTGCCTGAACCATTGGCGCCAAGGAGCCCGATAAGTTCTCCATCGCCAACAGAAAAGCTCAGGTCATTGATAAAGGGTTTATCCTTAAAATACCGGAATCCCAGACTATCGAGTTCAAGAATAGGAGGGTTACGTTCCGAGTACATCTTTTTTCCTCAAAAGATAAAGAAAATAAGGTGAGCCGATGATAGCTGTAATAATGCCTGAAGGGATCTCCATTGGAGAGACAATTGATCTCCCGATCAGGTCTGAAATACACAGAAAGGCTCCGCCACATACAGCAGATAGAGGTATCAAAATCCTGTTGTCTGCTCCGGTAATAAACCTCACAATGTGAGGAATAAGCAGGCCAATAAAACCGATTGTACCGCCGAGTGATACCGATGCAGAGGTCATGAGCGATACAGAGATGAACAGCAGGAGTCTTTCTTTGTGCACAGAGAATCCAAGGCTATGGGCAAGGTCATCTCCAAGCATCAGAGCATTCAATGCCTTTGCCCTGAATATGGAGATACATAAACCTGCAGTAATAAAAACAACCCCGTATGGGATCATTGACCAGTCTGCAATCGAGAGGTCGCCGAATATCCAGAGCACAGCTCTCCTGATCCCCTCGGAAGAAGACATGCTGATGAGGAGCATCAGGACTGCAGAAAAGAGAAAGCTCAGGCCGACACCTGCAAGGAGCAGTCTCTCAGGCAACATCCTGCCATGTTTCCAGCCGAATGCACCAACTACCACACTGACAACGCAAGCGCCGGCAAAGGCTGTTAAAGGGATGCCGAATTTCCCGAAAAGATACGAACCGGACAAGAGCCCGAAGGCAGCTGAGACTGCAGCCCCACTTGAGATTCCAAGGATATAGGGATCAGCAAGCGGGTTTTTCAATATAGCCTGAAGTACAGCGCCTGAAGCCCCAAGCGCCATGCCCATAAGGGCTGCAACGATAACCCGCGGAAGTCTGATTGAAAGCAATATTTCCTTCTCAATGTCATTTATATGGAAAGGGTTTATTACATTCGGCCCGAGATATAAGGAGATTAAAAAGATTGAAATGGAGATTACAATCAGAAGGGATATCTTTATCTTAGACATGTGGTCTTCTCTTCGATTAATGCAATATCTTCCGGCCAATTTCGCATTTTGAAATTTTACCTGTTTAAACTTAAAATTGTACAAAAATCTCACTGTCAATAGAGCAGATGGAGTATTATATATTCATTTAACCCAAAAAATGTATTTGGATAAAAAGACGGCAGGCACATATGCATCAAAACCTCTTGAATGCAGAATTTGCGTCTGTATAGTATCTAAACGCTAAAAATGGAAACCTGCACGTTATCCGGGTCATTAAAGCGCTCACAAAGGTGCTGCACAAGAGCTTTTGCTGCACATATGCCTGCCGTCAATTGTATTTTTTGGGTTAACAGGTATATTACAGGGTAAACATGCTTTATTACGATGATTTAATCAATGAGCTGTCCGATATATGCGGGATAGAACCTGAGTACTGGGATATCTTCGGTAAAAAACATACAGCATCCATTGATACCAGGAAAGCTGTTCTCAGGGCAATGAGATTGAATATTGAGACAGCAGAGGATATCGCAAATGAGATCAGGAAAAGACGATGGAAATCATGGATAGGCTTTCTTGAACCAGTACATGTCATATCTGTAAATGCCCGGGAAATTTCAATCCCTGTATATATCCCCGTTAATGAGGCGGAGGAAAGCAGACTCACAATTTCATGCTCTCTTGAAGATGAAAGTATTCACACAATACTCCAAAAACATATAATTCCTGGCAAAGACATAGCTATTTCTGAACAGCAATGGATAGATCGTAAAAGGTATATAAAAGTATTTCTACATATTGAGCAGAGAGACATTGGTTATTATGTCCTCAGAGTGGAGTGTAAACATCCTGATAAAATCTTCCCTGAAAAAAGCAACAAGCTTCAAAAAAGTTCAAGGATTATCATAACTCCAGATGTCTGTTATCTCCCCGAAAACTTGCGTAATGGCAAAGCATGGGGGTTATCCATTAATCTTTACGCAATACGTTCGGAACAGAACTGGGGGATTGGAGACTTTACTGACTTAAAGAGGATTGTCAGATGGGTTGCCGGTTTTAAAGGCAGCCTCGTTGGGATTAATCCGCTGCATGTTATACCGAATACCAGCCCATTTGGTGCGAGCCCGTATTCTCCCATAAGCAGGCTTTATAAAAATTTCATTTACCTTGATATTGAAGGAATACCTGAGGTTAAAGAATCAGAAGATGCCGGGAAGTTCATGTCGTCAAAAAAATATTCCCAAAAATTGGATGAACTGAGAAAAGCAGACCTAATCGATTATGAAGCAGTTGCATCATTGAAAGAAAAAATCCTGAAGTATGCTTTCAGTGTTTTCTACAAAAAACATTATCTGCGGGATACAGGCAGGGGCAGAGAATTTAAGAAATATATTTCAGAAGAAGGTCTTGCACTTGAATCTTTTGCCATCTTCATGGCCTTGAGTGAACATATGAAGAAAACAAAAAATGCTCATTCATGGCAGGAATGGCCTCGGAAATATCATGATATCTCCGGTAAGGCAGTTGATGCATTCAGAAAGGAATATAAAAAGAAAATCTATTTTTATCAATATGTACAGTGGCTTATCGACAAACAGCTCAGGGAAATTTCTGAAGAGGTTGAAAATCATGGCTTGAATGCCGGACTTTATTATGACCTCGCTATCGGCTCTCTCTCAGCTGGAAGCGATGCATGGGCCTATCAGGATGTTATAGCAGACAGGGCAGATGTCGGTGCACCTCCAGACGATTTCAGTCCGGATGGACAGAAGTGGGGATTCCCTCCGCTCATACCTGAGAAATTAAAAGATAATGCATATGAATTGTTCATCCAGACTATGAGAAGATGCATGAAGTATGGCAGAGCCATCAGAATAGACCATGCCCTCGGCTTATTCAGGCTTTTCTGGATACCGGATGGCATGACCACGGAAGACGGCGCTTATGTTGCCTGCTATTCTGATGACCTTCTCAGGATTATTGCTTTGGAAAGTACCCTCAACCGGACTATGGTGATAGCAGAAGACCTCGGTACCATGGGTGAGCATGTGAGAGAAACGTTAAAAAGATTTCAGATGCTCTCATACAGGCTTTTTTATTTTGAAAGAAATTACCCGGATCCTTCATTTCTACCACCGGAAAAATACCCTGATATGGCGCTCTGTGCAGTAACAACACATGACCTGCCGACACTATATGGTTATTGGAGAGGCCGTGATATTGAGACAAGAAGAAGTGTCGGCAAATACCTTAACGAAGAACAATGGGAACAACAGATTCAGGACAGGGAAAGGGACAAGAGGCTTATTCTCACTGCACTGAGGTTTCAGGGCTTAATCAATGATGATTTTCCTTCAGATCCTGATATGATCCCGGAAATGACTGCTGAACTCTGTCTCGCCATTTATAAGTATCTCGCGCTTTCACCCTGCAAGTTGCTACTTGTCAGTCTCGATGATATAATCGGCACCCTGGATCAGCAGAATATGCCGGGGACAGTCGATTCATATCCGAACTGGATGCAAAAATCACCTGTCACTCTTGAGGAGATAATGACGCGGGAGAGATTTGCTGCCGTAACTGAGATGTTGAAAAATTATTTTTAATGTAAAATGAAAGATGAATCAATAATATCAGGAGGAATAATGGCACATCCAAAGGCCCTTGCATTTATCCTTGCCGGCGGAAAGGGTGAACGACTTTTTCCGTTAACAGCATTCCGTTCCAAACCTTCTGTTCCATTTGGCGGCAGGTACAGGATCGTGGATTTTGTCCTGAGCAATTTCGTGAACTCCCATATTTACTCCATCTATCTGCTCGTCCAGTACAGATCACAATCACTCATAGAGCATGTGAGGATGCACTGGGGTTTATCTTCTGTAATGAAGGATCACTTTGTGACTGTTGTGCCCCCACAGATGCGGATGGGGCCTGAATGGTTCCAGGGAACTGCTGATGCAATTTTCCAGAATGTTGGCCTCATACAGCAGCATGATCCAAGGCTTGTCATAATCTTCGGTGCAGACCATATCTACAGGATGGATATCCGCCAGATGATGGATTTCCATCTCTCAAACAACGCCTTTGTGACTGTTGCAGCCAGACCCGTGCCGATTGAGCAGGCGTCTTCGTTCGGAGTTATCGTGACTGATGATGAAAAAAGGATTGTCGGCTTTCAGGAAAAACCAAAGAAACCTACGCCGATGCCTGATGATCCCAAACGGGCTTATGCATCAATGGGGAATTATATTTTCAATAAAGATGTTCTCATGGAAGCGCTGGCGAAAGCTCAGAAGAAAAAACAGCACGATTTTGGTGCGCATGTTATCCCGGATCTGGTTGAAACAGGAAAAGTATTCGCCTATGATTTCGCTACAAATGTCATTGCCGGAACAATGCCTTATGAAGAAAAGGGTTACTGGCGGGATGTCGGGACAATAGCTGCAATTTTTGAAGCTCACATGGACATGCTGGGGAATGAGCCTCTCTTTGAACTTGACAACAGTTCATGGCCTATTCATCCTTCAGGTTACGAAGGCCCGGCTACCAAGATTCTCAGGGGTGATATAAGGAATAGTCTGATTGCCGAGGGATGTAAAATTCATAAGGCAAAGATCCGAAACTCGGTAATTAGGAGTGGTGTTACAATCGAGGACGACGTCAGTATTGAAGACTGCCTCATCATGGATCATGTAATACTGAAGAAAGGCTGCAGGCTGAAAAAGGTGATTGTGGATAAGTTGAATATTATTGGAGAAGGAGTCGAAATCGGGTTTGCTCCTGATAAAGACCGTTTTCGCTGCCATATAGATTCCTCAGGGATTGCTATTGTTCCGAAAAGCGGCAAGCTGATTAAAGCTTCAAGATAGATAATGCCGGATTCTGACAGAATTTGAGAGAATATTTTTAAGGAGGAAAAAATGGACTTCTGGGAGAAGATAAAAAGTGATATTCAGAAAGGGATCAGAGAGGGCTTTGGAATAGTCAGGGAAGGTGTGACTGTTGCAAGGGCAAAGGCAGAGGAACTTACTGAAGAAGGCAAAAGAAGGCTAAAGATTTTCGAACTGAAGACTAAAGTCCAGAGGGAAATATCAGAACTTGGTGGCAGGGTATATGCCGTCAGCGAGAAGCTAAAAAATCCCATGTTGGATAAGAAGGCAAAAGCAGTCATCGCCCGAATTAAGAAAATCGAGATACAGATAGCCAAACTGGAAGGCAAAAAAAAGGCAGCATTCAGGAAAGTAACCCAAAAGCGAGCCATTAAAACAAAGGGCAAATAATATATAAAGGAAATGAACATGGCAACCATCATTATTTTATTGATTGTATTGTTTCTGGTAGCTGTATTTTCTGTTCAGAATGCTCTGCCTGTGGCTATAACCTTCTTTTTCTGGAAATTTGAAGCATCTCTTGCAATAGTCATGTTTCTATCAGTACTATGCGGTATGATTGCAGGGGCAATTATCGTATCACTGATAAGGGGTAAATCGTCGGCAAAGAAGGAAGAAAAAATATCTGCGATATAGTTCAGGTTCTTTAGTAAAAAAGTAGAAGAACGTCAAATAAGAATAATGTCTGGATTCCCGCCTCCGCGAGAATGACGAAAAACAGGCACTTAAGAATGTCATTCCCCGACTTGATCGGGGAATCCAGGGTTTGTTTAACTTAAATACAAAAGACACATAATTTCTTGAAATATAGACCAGGCAAAGAATAGCTTATGTAAATCAATATACAAGTAGCTCTTTTTTTACAGCGCCTTCTCTCAGAATTTTTATCTCTTCAGTTGTTACATCCACAATGGTTGACGGAAGGCCGCCGGGGGCAGGGCCACAATCGATGATTAATTCTATGTTATCTCCAAAATAGCGTATAACCGTTTCTGCGTCCTGTGCCGGGGGCATACCTGACGGGTTAGCGCTCGTTGCAGTAAAGGGGAAGCGGCTGTATTTTGCGAGTTGAAGGGCAAATGATTCTCCGGGGATTCTGACAGCTACCTTATTAGTACCTCCTGTTATAAACTCAGACAGATGTTTCTTTGCAGGAAAAAGCAGTGTGAGCGGGCCTGGCCAGAATCTCTCCATGAGTTTTATAGCTGAACTGTTTATATCCGCTGCAATTGAGGATAACTGCTCTTTATGTCCTATAATTAAGGGCATTGCCTTCTCACGTGGCCTCTGTTTTATCTCATAGAGTCTTTTCAGGGAATCTTCCCTGTCGATTCTTGTGCCCAGGCCGTAAAATGTCTCAGTAGGGTATGCAATAATGCCTCCGCTTTTTAGGACATCGACCGCACTGTGCAGAACCTGATCCTGGTTTTTATGGTTCATTTTTATCAAGAGCATCGCAAAATACTACCATAGAGACAGGGATTTTTTACAGAATACTGGTGTTTCATGCAATATATTTAGGTAAAAAATATTATTAAATCAATTCTTTTGTTGACATTAATGATTTTTTACTTTAATATTTAAAAAATGATTTTAATGAGAAAGGAGGTGCAAAATGAAAAAAGTAGTTCTTTTAGTCCTTTCTTTATCTTTATTATTGTCGTTTGGCTGCGCTACAAAAGATTATGTGAAGCAGCAGATCGATCCTCTGATCGACAGGATCAGCAGGCTTGAGGCAAGGGTTTCAGCTGTTGAGACTAAGGTTAATGCCCTCGAAGGAAAAGTGGCTGAAATTGACGCCATTAAAAGAGATGTGCAAGCGGCTAAATCACTGGCTGACGATGCTATGAAAACAGCAAAAGAGTGCTGTAACAAGGCGGATGCTGCCATGAAGAAAGCTGAGGAAGCTGCAAAGAAAGCTGAAGCTGCAGCTGCAAAGGCTGAAGCCGCAGCAGAGAGAGCAGAAAACGCTGCCAAGAAGTGTGAAAAGTCATTTGAATTACAGCAGAAGAAATAAGTTTTAAGAATATTTGTTTGCAGGGGCTGAGGAATTTTCATTGATTCTTCAGCCCCTATTTTTTGTTCATTTCGTTATATCGACAGGAATTCCTTTTTTCTCTCTAAGGGCAGAGAGCATTTTTTCTTTGTCAATACTATCATAGAGATTCTTCTTTCTCAATAATTGCACAGCCTCATTGAAATAATTCGTTTGCTGTGTTTCATCCTTATGTATTTCGATGAAAACCCTGCTGTTTGAAACGCCTACTTTTACTGGCTGGCGAATAATGGTGACCTTTGATTGATTGGATACTGCCAGGAAAAGTTTTGGAATATCCTCAGGGTACATTCTTATACATCCGTGACTGGCTCTTCTCCCAACAGCGAATGGCCTGTTTGTCCCATGGATGAGAACGCTTTTAGCCGAGAGCCTGAGTGCATGAGAGCCAAGGGGGTTATCAGGCCCCGGGGGAACAACCCGGGGCAATTCAGGTTTCTCTTTCCTGATAGATTCAGGCACATGCCAGCTTGGCTTTACTACTTTTTCTGTTATTTTGAAAACCCCAACGGGCGTCTCGTTGCCTTCGCTGCCGATTCCTATGGGATAAGTTCTTACTATGGGGCTACTGTGTTTTGAAAAATAATAAAGCCTCATCTCTGAGAGATTTATAATAATTCCATCATATGATGCCATGTCCGGTAATATCCATGAAGTGGGAATAGTGATTGAAATGCCACTGCCGGGGATAAAAGGATCAATTCCCGGATTTGCTTCAACAATTGCGTTATAGCCAATTCCGAACCTTCGCGCCACTTCGATCAAAGACTCGTCCCCTTTAATTTTATGGGTTTTTACTGAACCGATTACTGTATTTTTATCAGCATAGGAATAAATCTGGAAGGCGTCTGATGGTGAGGAAAACCCACAGATCGCTATAAATATGAGTATAAAATATATCCTGCGCATATACATGATAGTACTCAACGAGAGGTGTGAAATTCAAGTGATATTCATGAAAAACATCTTGCATGTCTTTGACATATATATAATGGTTCTGATATTTTATTAATGGCGATGGGGTTCGCCATTAACCGTCCCGATGAGTATCGGGACTGATAACTCCTACTGAATATAACTTTTGGTAGGAGTTTTTTAGTTCCTGCCGAAAAATAAAAATCCAGAGGAAGAATACATGGAAAACCAGTGGCTTCAGGCAGCTTTATGGATAGGGCTTGCGCTTGTTGCAGCAGTCCTCTCTGTAAGAATTGCTATTTCTATTGCACTGCTTGAGATAATGGTAGGGGTAATCGGTGGAAATTTCCTGCCGTTGCAGAGAACCGAGTGGGTGAACTTCCTTGCCGGATTCGGCAGCATTCTCCTTACTTTTCTTGCAGGCGCTGAAGTCGATCCCGAAGTGATGAAAAAGAAGTT
>Ga0315290_10002434_pt1 | contig 13094 bp, 11 predicted proteins | sample YL17G12_0_MG_FD_203627 | JGI IMG/M metagenome (GOLD analysis project Ga0315290, IMG submission 203627) | Sediment microbial communities from Yellowstone Lake, YNP, Wyoming, USA - YL17G12_0 | ecosystem: Environmental > Aquatic > Freshwater > Lake > Sediment | place: USA: Wyoming | collected... | reverse complement strand
TGTGAGTTAACAGCAGTCTGTTCATCTTGGAGAACACAGCATGCCCTTGACCGCCTATAACAATGTGCCGGTTCCTTCGTTCATGTATGGCACGGCGTGGAAAAAAGAGGCCACGACGCAACTGGTGGAGTCAGCCGTGGCGGCGGGCTTCACGGCCATCGACACGGCCAACCAACTGATCCATTACCAGGAAGCATTGGTGGGGGAGGCCTTGCTGGCCCTCGCGCACCAAGGGGTCACGCGAGATCGCCTGTTTCTCCAGACCAAGTTTACGCCGACGAATGGCCAGGACCATCGCACTCCCTACGATGCCTCGGCGACTCTCACCATCCAAGTGACCCAGTCCTTCGACAGCTCGTTGGCCCACCTGCATACCGACTATCTGGACTCCTATGTCTTGCACGGGCCCTATCAGCGGCAGGGATTGGGAGAGGCGGATCGGGAGGTGTGGGCCGCCATCGAAGGGCTCTATCAGTCAGGGAAAACGAAAATGATCGGCATCAGCAATGTCACGGCTGAGCAACTCACCCAGCTCTGTGCCCAGGCGGCGGTGAAACCCATGATGGTGCAAAACCGCTGTTATGCCGCACTCGGATGGGACAAAGATGTGCGGGAGATCTGCCGGGCCTATGGCATCATCTATCAAGGCTTTTCGCTGTTGACCGCCAATCGAGAAGTCTTTGCTGAACCAGGCATTCGGGCCATCGCCCAACGGGTAGGAACCGGTCTCGCGCAAGTCGTCTTTCGGTTTGCGATGCAGGTCGGGATGCTTCCCTTGACCGGCACGACGAACCAACAACATATGAAAGAAGATCTCCAAGCTGAACAGCTTACCCTCACCACTGAAGACATGCAGTTGATCGAAACGATCGGGATGTAAACCGGAAGCCCCGAAGGATTTCGGGGCGGGCTTCGCCACGTTGTTGCGAGCCGTCGAGATTGGTCGAGAGTAGGATCGTCTCACCGTCTACCTCCAGCCATTCTTCGAGGTGATTCACGAGGACAAACCGTTCACTCGGCGGCTTGCGCGCCGTCAGCAGCAACGCATGGTAGCGGCGTGTATTTGCAACCGCCGACCGTGCCGGACGAGAACCCGCCGCGACCGTTGGTCTCCAGCCATTCGAGGCCCAGCGCCTGCTCGAAGTTTTGGCATGTGGTTAGGTCAACCTTCATCGTCTAGGACGTCCCTCGTCGCTCGTGAAGCGTATCTCGTCTCAGAAAATCCAGTTTACTGCTCCGCTTGCGCTTCACATTTCACGAACGACGCTTCACGCAACTTATTCCCCTGACTGCTGAATCAGTTTCGCCACCAATCCCGTCCATCCCGTTTGGTGACTCGCGCCGATGCCCGCGCCGTTGTCTCCATGGAAATATTCGTAGAAGGGAATCGCGTCGCGCCAGAGGGGATCTGCCTGGAACTTGGCGGTGTCTCCGAAGACGGGGCGCCGCCCGGTTTGGTCGCGGAGAAAAATGCGGATCAGTCGTCGCGACAATTCCGCGGCGACTTCGTTCAAAGGGATGGTCCGACCAGAGCCGGTCGGACATTCGACTCTATAGTCGTCGCCAAGGAAGTAATGAAATTTCTGGAGCGATTCGATCAGCAGATAGTTGACGGGAAACCAGATCGGACCACGCCAGTTGGAGTTCCCGCCAAAATTTCCCGTGCTCGATTCGGCCGGCTCATAGTCCACTCGATAGTCCATGCCCATCGCCGAGAGCAGATAGGGGTGATCCTTGTGGTAGCGCGAGAGGGCGCGGATGCCGTAGGGAGACAGGAATTCCTCTTCATCCAGCATATAACGCAACACGGATTTCAGCCGGTCGCGATTCACCAGCGACAGGAAGCGCCGGACCTCGCCGTCCTGTGATTGGGTTTCCACGTGCGCGCTGAAGTCGGGACGGTTTTCGATAAACCACTGCATCCGATGTTTGAACCGGGGGAGGCTATCGATGAGTTCAGAATCCAACGTCTCAACTGCAAAGAGCGGGATCAGCCCGACCAGCGATCGGACTTTCAAAGGAAGCGTTTGTCCGTCAGGAAGATGGAGCACGTCATAGAAGAACCCGTCGTCCCTGTTCCATAGCTCGATCTTCTTACCACCAATGTTGTTCATGGCGCGGCAGATGTAGACGAAGTGCTCGAAGAATTTGCTGGCCACGTCTTCGTAGGCTCGGTTCTCGCGGGCCAGTTCCAACGCGATCGAGAGCATGTTGAGGCAATACATGCCCATCCAACTCGTCGCGTCTGATTGTTCGATATGCCCTCCGGTCGGCAACGGCGCGCTGCGGTCGAAGACCCCGATGTTGTCGAGGCCCAGGAATCCGCCCTGGAAGATGTTTTTCCCTTCGGTGTCTTTCCGATTCACCCACCAGGTGAAATTCAAGAGCAATTTGTGAAACACGCGCTCCAAGAAGACGCGATCGCCTACACCTTTCCGCTTCTTGTCGATCTTGTAGATGCGCCAGGCAGCCCACGCATGCACGGGAGGGTTCACATCTCCAAACGCCCATTCGTAGGCGGGAATCTGGCCGTTCGGGTGCATGTACCACTCACGGAGCATCAGGATCAGCTGTTCCTTGGCAAAGGTCGCATCCACCAACGCCAGCGGAATACAGTGAAATGCGAGATCCCAAGCGGCATACCAGGGATACTCCCACTTGTCCGGCATGGAGATGACGTCGGCGTTGTAGAGATGGGTCCAATCCGAGTTGCGTCCATGGAGCCGTTCTCTGGGCGGTTCGGACCAAGTCGGGTCGCCCTTCAGCCACCGATTGACGTCGTAATGGTAGAACTGCTTGCTCCAGAGGAGGCCGGCAAACGCCTGCCGCTGCACGCGCCGCGCGTCTTCGGAGAGATCAGGCGTCGCGAGTGCGTCGTAGAACTCGTTGGCTTCCTGAATCCGTTGCGTGAACGTCGCGTCAACGGTCTCGCGCGTGAGACCCTTCTCGCCATCTTCGTTCGTCAAGCGAAGGTGGATGGTGTCCGATGCGCCAGGAGCCAGTGAGAGGGTGTAGTGAGCAGCAGCCTTCGAGCCGATCTTGTGGGGATTCACCGCCCCTTTGTCGCCCTGCACCACGTAGTCATGAAAGCTGTCTTTCACATACCGGGCTCCCTCCGCATCGCCATAGAGCCGGCTGGTGTTTGTCTCGTTCTCTGTGAACAGCAACGTCGGTTGGCGATCGCACCAGAGGCGTCGTCGGCCGTAGTACTCGTGGTCCAGTTCGATGACGCTCATGCCCTTGGCGGCTTCTCCTTCACGCATCCGCGGCCGCCTTGCATCGAGCCCCCAGGACCAGGTGTTCCGAAACCAGAGGGTCGGCAAGAGTATCAGCTCAGCAGGATCGGGCCCATGGTTGACGACGTGAATGCGGATCAGCAGATCCTCCGGTGAGGCCTTGGCATATTCCACGACGACGTCGAAGTAGCGATTCTCGTCGAAGATGCCGGTATTGATCAGTTCGTATTCCAAGTCCCGCCGGCCCCGTCGACGATTCTCTTCGACGAGCTTCGCATAGGGGAACTCCGCCTGCGGGTACTTGTAGAGGTACTTCATGTAGGAGTGGGTCGGGGTCGAATCGAGATAGAAGTAATAGTCTTTGACGTCTTCGCCATGGTTCCCTTCATTGCCCGTGAGGCCGAAGACTCGTTCCTTCAAAATGGGATCTCGTCCGTTCCAGAGGGCGATGGCGAAGCAGATGTATTGGTGACGATCGGAGATGCCGGCCAGTCCGTCCTCATTCCAGCGATAGGCGCGCGAGCGGGCATGGTCGTGAGGAAACGCTTCCCAGGCCGTCCCGTGCGGGCTGTAGTCTTCGCGGACGGTCCCCCAGGCCCGTTCGCTGAGATAGGGTCCCCAGCGTTTCCAATGTTCCTGCCGGCGGGCGTCATTCTCGAGACGCTGCTGTTCCGCGGTGAGCGGTGGTGGACTGGCTGGGTTTGATGAGACGGTTCGGCGTGAATGCGGCATGGGACTCCTCAACGGTTCGTGTAGGAGAACAGCCGGCAGAGCAGGCTGTTCCTTACAACCCTAGCAGGAGACTGACTCAGTCCGCCAGAGGCGTTCTCGATACCCGTGAAGCGTATCTCAAGAAGACCGTCGTTCGTGAAACGTGAAGCGTATCTCGCAAGCAGGAAAATCAATGCTTGCGAACGACGAGAGACGAGAGACGAACGACGGACGAAGAGGACGTCCCGTGTGGGCATCCTGCAGGCTCTTCCGTTATCGGTTGGTCTAGGTCGGAAACTGAATCGAGTCGCGGGACAATCGCGGCAAGTCTTCGAGGGGTCTTCGGAGAAACTGTTGTGGCACGATGAAAAGTCAATCGCCCCCATTTTTAGGACTATAGGATAATGTGACGCAGGATGCTCAACAAGGCCGTCCAGCAAGGCCGCAGCAAGTGAAGAGGCGAGGCGTACGCTTCGGTACGTTGAGCTTCTGAGCGAAGCGAGAACGCTGCATGGGAAAAGGCGCGTCTCGGCGCGCTGGGGATGGGTGGGTGGGAAGAGCGACTTTTTCAGCATCCTGCTAGCCCTCATTATTCATGACGGTTCGTCGCGAAATCGCGCAGAACGCGTTCCTCGTGAAGCGTATCTCAAGAAGACCGTCGTTCGTGAAACGTGAAGCGTATCTCGCAAGCAGGAAAATCAATGCTTGCGAACGACGAGATACGAGATACGAGCGACGTGTTAGGAACGACGCTTCACGCGCAAGCGCAGCGGATCGGGGATTGCAGTAGAAGCGCTCGTGAATAATGCGGGCTAGGAGGGGAGTTCGGTGAGCCGAAGGGTGTAGAGGTACTGGTAGAGCCCTTTACGGTCCATCAGTTCGGCATGGGTGCCGGTTTCCACGAGGCGCCCTTTGTTGAGGACGAGGATGCGATCGGCTCGTTGGATGGTCGTCAAGCGGTGGGCGATCACAAAGGTCGTTCGGCCTTTCATGAGTTGTTCCAGCGCCTCCTGGACGAGTCGTTCCGACTCACTGTCGAGGGCAGAGGTGGCTTCATCCAACAACAAGATCCGTGGATTTTTCACAATGGCCCTGGCGATGGCGATGCGCTGCCGCTGTCCGCCCGACATATTGATCCCTTTTTCCCCCACGATGGTCTGATACTGGTCTGGGAAGCTTATGATGAAGTCATGGGCATGGGCCGCAAGGCTCGCCGCCACCACCTCTTCCTCAGTGGCCTCCCTGTTTCCGTAGCGGATATTGTCGAGAATCGTTCCGCCGAACAAGATCGTCTCTTGCGGGACCAGCGCGATCTGCCGGTACCAACTGTCCATGGTGACCTGGCGGAGATCCTGCCCGTCGATGGTGATGTGCCCCTCAGTCGGATCGTAGAAGCGGTGGAGTAAGTTCATGACGGTCGTTTTTCCGGCGCCGGTGGGACCGACGATGGCGACCAGTTCGCCTGGCTTGGTTTCGAACGACACATCCGTCAAGACCGGTTGGCGTGGATCATAGGCAAAGCTGACGTGCTCCGCCCGGATACGTCCCGAGACGGTGGACAGCGACGTGGCCGTGGGGGAGTCGCTCACTTCGGAACGTGTGTCCAGAATTTCGAACACCCGTTGGGTGGCGCCCTGCGCCTCCCTGACCTGCGCGAACACGCGGGCAGCGGAACTGAAGGGGCCGACCAGAATTCCGGCAAAGAGGACGAACGCAAAGAGATCGCCCGGCGACACGGTTCCGTCGATGACCTGGCGTCCCCCATACCACAACACCGCCGCCGCGGCGGAGAAGGTGAGGAGGCTGATGACGGGAATAAACACCGCCATGGTGCCGGCCCGTCGCATCGTCAACGCCAAGGTCTGTTCGACTTGCGCGGCAAACCTGGTTTCTTCGCGCTGTGTTTGGACGAAGGACTTCACGATCCGGATGCCGGAGATCACTTCCTCGATCAGGGTACTCAATGCAGCGGTTTGGTCTTGAATCGAGGTCGAGAGGGATTTCAGCCGTCGCCCGAAGAATTTGGCCACGAGGACGAGCAAAGGGAGCAGAACCAGGATCAAGAGGCAGAGCCGCCAATTCATCGTCAGCAAGAACGTGATCCCTCCGACGAAGGTCACGAGCTGTTTCGCACTGTCGATCGGCGTTTCGGTGACGACCGATTGGATAACCGTCACGTCGCTCATGAGCCGTGAGAGGAGTTCGCCGGTTCGCCGGCGGGCAAAGAAGCTCACCGATAAGGTATGCAGATGCGCAAAGAGATGTTGGCGAAAGTCGGCGACGATGCGCTGCGAAATCCATGCAGTCAGATAGCTATGGCCCATGGAACAGAGCCCCTGCAGGACGACGAGCCCGAGAAAGACGGTGATCAAGTCCGTCATCCGGGACTGGTCGTGCTGCACGGTAATGATGTCCCACAGGGTGCCGGCCAACCGCAGCAGGGCCAGATTGATGGCGGCGACACCCATGACCAGCAGGCCTGCCAGCACCATGCGGGACAGGTAGGGCTTCAGGAACGGGAGAAATCGTGAGAAGGTGGACATGCGAGGGGCGATCTTAGCAGACTGCGGAAAAACTATGTTGGCACGGTTGAATTTCGATGGAGCGCACGAGTGGCACAACAGAAGAAGAATCCCGCAGGATGCTCAAAAAGTTCGTCCTCTTCGTCCGTCGTTCGTCTCTCGTATCTCGTCGTTCGCAAGCATTGATTTTCCTGCTTGCGAGATACGCTTCACGTTTCACGAACGACGGTCTTTTTGAGATACGTTTCACGAGGGACGCTTCACGGGATACGGTTTTTGCGCTGGCGGGCTTTTTCAGCATCCTGTTTGAGGAGGTGGCTACGGAAAACCAAGTGAGAACGGCGGAGGGGGAGACTCAAGCCGGAGGCGTTGTCGACAGCTACAGCTGTGCGATGGACTCGATCAGGTTCTTGTTGACGGCCACGAAGTCCAAGCGATCCTTATCATCGATCACCACGTCGGTGAGGCTGATAAAGAGACGTGGCTCTTCGTTAATCGCATCGGACACACGATTCCGCGTGGGAGGAATGAGAAAGTCGCCAACGTAGACGCAGTTTACAGTCCGGACGCGGATGCGAACCTTCTTGCCTTCGGGCATGGACCCCTCCTCCCGCTTCTCGGGTGAGCCTAGCTTTTACGACGTTCAAACTTTTGACGCCGGCGCAGCTTCTTGTACTTGTGCTTGCGCATTTTCTTACGGCGTTTTTTCAACACACTGGACATGCGTTCTCTCTCCTGCGAAGGGGGCAGTGTAAAAGTTTTCGCCTCAAATTGCAAGCCATCAACGGATTAAATTGATCATGCTTGTGGCGGGGGCCGAGCAGATGGAGGACCTGTGAATCGGTGAGGACCGGCTCACGAGCCGCTTGACCTGCCTGCTACCCATTCCTATACTGTCCTCTACTGTAACCATGATGTCACCATACAAATTCCCACTGCTTCCCGTCTTGCTCCTGCTCGGCTCGATATCCTTGATCGGCGTCGGCTGCAGTGGCAAGACGATTCAATATCCCGAAGATCACGAACGGTACCTCCGTATCGATCGGGCGGTGGAATCGCTTCGCGTAGCCTATGTGAGGAAAGATTCGTCGGATCTGGCCTCGCTCATGATACCGAATGACCAGCTTGAGCGGCTGCGGGAAGAGGCTCAGGGAGATTTCGAGACATTTAGTGCCATCACGTTGGACTTCGCGGTCGAGCGCATTATGATCGAAGGGGATGATATCGATGTGTTCGTGCATTGGCAGGGGCTGTGGAAAAAAGATGCGGACGATCCGGGTCTCCGTCAGCGAGGCCATACGCGATTGCAGTGGGTCGGAACACAGTCGATTCTTTTGCGCGGGGTTCAGGGCGATTCTCCCTTTGGTGTGAAAGCTCGGCAGGCCACGATCGACCCCACACGTACTCCCAAAAAGAAGTAACCCATGCCATCTCGTCGATCCGGTGTTCCGGTGCAGGCCGATTTCCTGGTCATTGGGAGCGGTGTGGCCGGTCTCCGCGCCGCGTTGGAGCTGAGCCGTGCCGGTCGTGTCATGGTGCTGACGAAAGGGCATCCGCTTCAGAGCAGTTCGATCCATGCGCAGGGCGGGGTGGCGGTGGCGATGAGTGAAGAAGACGACGTGGCCATCCATTTAACCGATACGCTCAAAGCGGGGCATGGGCTTTGTCGGAAAGAAGCGGTGCGGGTCCTCGTTGAAGAGGGACCTGAGCGGATTCAAGAATTGATCAGGTGGGGGGCCAAGTTCGACAAAGTCGGCGGCAAGTTCGCGTTTGCTCGGGAGGCGGCCCACAGCCGAAGCCGCATTCTGCGCGCGCGGGGGGATGCGACGGGGAACGAGATGGTGCGAGTGTTGATTGCCGAGGTGAATCGGCAGGCGCGTATTCAGCGATTGGATCATCACTTTACCGTGGATCTCGTAGTCGACGCCGGACGTTGCTGCGGGGCCGTTGTGCTGGATGAAGGGTCTGGTCGACAGTTCGTGCTGCCGGCTCGCGCGATCGTGCTGACCACCGGCGGGGCCGGACAGATCTATGCGCGGACGACCAATCCCCCGAACGCCACCGGTGATGGGATGGCCATGGCACTGCGCGCGGGCGCGGTGCTTCAAGATATGGAGTTCGTTCAATTCCATCCCACTGCACTGTATTTGCCGTCGAGTCCGCCGTTCTTGCTGTCGGAAGCGATGCGAGGCGAGGGTGCGCAGCTGCGCAACAATAAAGGGGCGCTGTTCATGCAGCACTACCACCCCATGGGGGCGTTAGCGCCGAGAGACATCGTGTCGCGGGCGATCTTGGCGGAGATGGCGGCAACGAAAGCGCGTCATGTCTATCTTGACGTCACCCACTTGGGTGCAGAGTTCGTGAAGCGGCGTTTCCCGACGATTTATGCGACCTGCCTTCGCTATGACATCGATATCACGGAGGAATGGATCCCTGTGTCTCCCAGCGCGCATTATATGATGGGCGGGGTCTGGACTGATCTGAACGGTGCGACGACGGTTCCAGGGCTCTTTGCCGCCGGGGAGGTGGCGTGTAGCGGTGTGCACGGAGCGAATCGTCTGGCGAGTAATTCCTTGCTCGAAGGATTGGTGTTTGGCGCGCGCGCGGCAGCGGCAGCCGTGGCTTTTGCCGACCGACACGAGCTCCCCGCATTGTCGTCTCAGGAGGCCACGCTCCGAGCGGGCCAATTCGGCACACTGGAGGATGCGGAAAAGTTGCGAAGCTCACTTCGGCGAACGATGTGGGGACAGGTCGGCGTCATTCGCTCGGGCGAGTCACTCATCCGGGCCTGTGCTCAACTGTCACGGTGGGCCCAACTCGTGACCCAGCCGTTTGCAAGCCGAGCCGCGCTGGAAGTGAAGAACATGGTGCAGGTGGCGCAATGCGTCGCGGAAGCGGCGCTGTGGCGAGAGAATAGCGTCGGGGCCCATTACCGGTCAGATTTTCCAGAGGCCAAGCGGGCCGGTTGGCAGCAACACAGTCGCCTATCGAGCGGGGAAGTCGTTAGTGGGAAGACCGCTCAGAAATCGCGCGGGTTGCTGTTGTCTTTGAGGGGGCGTATCGGCTGACCGGACGTTCCATGATGACGCCATCGCGGACAAGGAACGTGCGGTAGTATCGGAGAACCTTCCGGACGTATTGCCGGGTTTCATCGAACGGGGGAAGCGCCTGATAGCGGTCGACCGCATGCTCTCCAGCATTGTAGGCCGCCAGGGCCAGCGGTAAGTTCCCATGGAAGCGGTCGAGCAGCTGGCGTAAGTATTTCGTCCCTCCGCCCACATTATCATCCGGATCATACATATCCCGCACATCCAGACGCACGGCGGTCTGCGGCATGAGTTGCATCAGGCCGATAGCGCCAGCGCGAGAAACCGCCCCTGGATCAAAGTTCGATTCAGCTTTGATGACGGCTCGGATCAACGCGGGATGGAGCTGGTGTTGCGAAGAGTGCCGACGAATGACTGGTTCGAGTTCTCGCTCGGACAAGGTGGCGTGGAGTCGGCGGGATTCGATCTCAAATTTTCGATAGCGCGAGTCTGACGGGACATTGGTGAGGGAGATTGAGCCGTCGCGCCCGACAAACTGATAAATTTCTGCTGTGGTTGTTGGCACGGAGAAGGCCAGCGAGCCGATTCCCGCGATCACCGTCGTGGTGAGCCCAATGGCCGCGTGCCGCCTGAGGGATGTTCTTAGTAGAGAAAAGATGTTGTGCATGGTTGCAACGATATCAGTCTGCCACTGGGTGTCAACAAAATGCAGGTCTTGTGCCTGGAGGCCAGTCATAAATACTGTAGGAAATAACGGGGCTTGTGAGGGTGTGACACGGCTAGGGTTCTAAAAAACGCGCTCGGTCGGCCACAAAATGCGTATGGAGCTGTTGGGTGAGATGGCCCGGTGCACCATTCCCAACCGGATGCCCGTCCACCATGGTGACCGGCATCACTTCCATACTCGTGTTGGTGAGAAAACACTCATCGGCCGAATGAATCGCCTCGATCCCGAAATGTCCTTCGTCAACCGGGATCTGCGCTTCTCGAGCGAGGCTGATCACAATGTCGCGCGTGATCCCGTCCAGCAGGCCGCAGGCAAGTGCCGGGGTGCAGAGCCGGCCTGCTCGGACGAAAAAGAGATTGCTGACGGTGCATTCCGTCAGATGCGACTCCCAATTGAGCAGGATGCTGTCGAAGGCACCGGCTGCGATCGCTTCCCGTTTGGCCAGGATATTGTTCAGAAAGTTTGTGGCCTTGATCTGGGGCGAAATCGCGCTGGGCAAGTTCCGTCTCGTTCGGGCGACGATCAGGTTCACGCCGATACGATATTGTTCGGGCGGGGGAGGGTGAAGCGGTTTGGTCATGATCACCACGGTGGGGGTTGGGCAGAGGGCCGGATCGAGGCCGATGTCGCCGGCTCCTCGGGAGATGGTGATGCGAAGGTACGCGTCGGTGTGTTCGTGCCCGACGTCATTGCGCGTCATTGCTTCGTGGAGGAGCGCCGGCCACCTGTGCTCGGGAATCGGGATAGTCAGACCGATCGCGTCCGCAGACCGGCGAAGCCGAGCAAGATGTTGGTCCCGCATGAAGATCCGGCTTCCGTAGGAGCGAATCGTTTCATAGACGCCATCGCCGTAGAGAAAACCATGATCGAAGACGGAGACGACGGCCTCCTCTTCTGTCACGAACCGATCATTGAGATAAATCCACATCGTTCGCTCGCATTATTCATGACGGTTCGTCGCGAAATCGCCCGAAAGCGCGTTCCTCGTGAAGCGTATCTCGTTATTCGCGCGAGACTCGCGAGACTTGCGCGAAAAGCGGGACGGGTCGGAAGTTTCATCTTCGCTAGTCGCGCCTGTCGCGCACGTCTTGCCTGTCTCGCTCACTATTCACGCGCAAGCGCAGCGGATCGGGGATTGCAGCAGAAGCGCTCATGAGTAATGCGGGCTTGGTCTGTTGCAGTGCGCTGAAGAAAGCCTGGGCCTTCTGGAGCGTTTCCTCGTATTCCTTGGCCGGATCGGAGTCGGCGACAATCCCGGCACCGACCTGCAAATATCCCTTCCCCCCACACCATACCAAAGTTCGAATTACAATATTGAGATCGAGGTCGCCGTTCCAGCTGATGTACCCAAAGGATCCGGTGTAGAGGCCACGGCGTACCGGCTCCAGCTCCTCAATAATCTCCATGCACCGGATCTTTGGCACGCCCGTGATGGTGCCCCCAGGGAATAGCGCCTGAATCAGATCGAAGGGCGTGGCGTCCGGCTTCAAGGCGCCGCTGATATTGGACACGATGTGGCTGACGTGGGAGTACTGCTCAATCGCCATGAATTCATCGACCTGCACGCTGCCGAATCGGCAGACGCGGCCCAGGTCGTTCCGTTCGAGATCGACGAGCATGAGGTGTTCCGCCCGCTCCTTTTCATTCGCGAGTAATTCGCCGATGAGGCGTTGATCGTCATGAGCGTCGAGCCCGCGCGGTCTGGTTCCGGCAATCGGGCGCGTGTCCGCCTGCCGGTCATGCAGGCGGACTAGCCGTTCGGGCGAGGAGCTGATCAACGTGACATCGTCGAAGTGCAGGAGCCCTGAGAAAGGCGAGGGGTTCACGGCTTGGAGACGTCGATAGAGTTCCTGCTCATAGGGCTGTCGATCCGCGCCATCGTTGTAGGCGCTGGGAGGTTGCAGGGTGAATCGATGTGACAGGTTGGCTTGGTAGATGTCTCCTGCCGCAATGTACTCCTGGCAGCGCCGGACTCGATCGAGGTAGGCATCCCGCGTTTGGTTCGGATGAAAGGCCATCTGATCGAGGGAGGGGAGATTCTTGAGGGGGGCGGGCCTTCCGCTCAACCTGGCCTCCCACTCGGCCAGACGGTCTAAGCCTTCGCGATAGAGTTCCTCTCGGGGCTCTCCCAAAAACCGTTCCATGGGCGGACAAAAGATAATCTGTAGACGATCGGTTTGATGATCGACGGCGGTGAGGATGTCATACAGACCGAATTGCAGATGGGGCAGCAGCAGATCGTCCTGGGCAATGGATGGAAGCGTTTCAAAGTCGCGCACGAGGTCGTAGCTGAAGTAGCCGACGGCTCCGCCCCACAAAGGGGGCAGGCCTGGAGGAGGCTCGATCTGGGGGCCGGCGAATAGTCGGCAGAGGCTTCCGAAGGGATCTTTCGACGAGCATTCGCGTCCTCCGTGGGTCCGAAGGGAGGCCTGTCCTTGTCGCCCAGTCAGCACCGAGAAGGGGCTACTCCCCAGAAATGAATAGCGGGCTCCGCCGTCTGTCCCCTTCCCGCTGTCGAGTAGGAACGATGGCTGAGAGGGAGACGCAATCAGGCGGTACAACTCAAAGGGTGTCCTCCCTTGGCCGTCCATCGTGAGGACCAGGGGCTGTGGGGGACCGCTCAGGAACGATGGTTGGGAAAAACGAGTCATGGGTGAACGTGTATCGCTCTACACATATGCGCCGCTCACTATACCCCACTGGTTCGGCTGTGTCACAGCGCACGGTCTGCTTGACAAATTCAGGATGATTCTGCTTGAATTGCGCGCCCGCCATCGGCAGAGTCCTTGCGGTATCGGCTGCAGTGCACTCTCCTCCGTGGGTACGACATGCCCCCTTCACAAGATCCATT
>Ga0315290_10002433_pt1 | contig 13099 bp, 10 predicted proteins | sample YL17G12_0_MG_FD_203627 | JGI IMG/M metagenome (GOLD analysis project Ga0315290, IMG submission 203627) | Sediment microbial communities from Yellowstone Lake, YNP, Wyoming, USA - YL17G12_0 | ecosystem: Environmental > Aquatic > Freshwater > Lake > Sediment | place: USA: Wyoming | collected... | reverse complement strand
AACGAGCCGACGACGAGGCGTGCGCGGTTGTGCATCCACCCCTCGCGGGCGAGCTGGCGCATCCCCGCGTCGACGAGCGGGTAGCCGGTGCGCCCCTCCTTCCACGCCGCGAGCGCATCGGCCGCGCCGGGCCAGGTATCGCCGCGCGGGCGCAGGTCCTCGCGCGGGGTGCGCGGGTGGTGGAGCAGGAGCTGCGCGAAGAAGTCGCGCCAGCAGAGTTGTCGGACGAACGGCTCGACCGGATGGCGCTCTGCCGCCTCGAGCGGCGAGACGCACCCGAAGTGGAGGTACGGCGAGAGGCGCGAGGTGCGGTCGCCCGCGAGGTCGTCGTGGCCCTCGCCGTAGCCGGACGAGTCCCAGGCGGCGAGCCGCGCCCGTCCCGCGGCCTCCCCGCCCTCCGGCAGCTCCGGCGAGCGTCCCGGCGGCGGGGCGGGCAGGTCGCCGAGGTCTATCCCGTGCGGGCGCAGCTCGACCGGCGGCAGCACGGCGCGCCGCGGCAGGGCACGCCACACGTTCCAGTAGGCCGTGAAGACGACGTACGGCTTGACCTCGCCGACCGGGACGATCGTCGTCCCGGGAAAGGCGTGGCCGCCCAGCCGCTCCTCCCGCGCCCTCGCGTACGCGCTCACGTCCTCGCTCAGGAAGACGGCGTCCGCCCCGAGGCGCGCAACCTCCGCGGCCGGGTCGCCCCACCGGACGACGAGCGGGATCCGGCCGCGCAGATCGGCGAGCGACTCGATCAGGAACGCAGCGCGGTTGGGGCTCTCCGCGAGCAGCCGCTCGTCGAGGCAGAAGAGCGGGATCACGCGCTCGGCGGCCTGCGCGGCGGCGGTGAGGGCAGGGTTGTCGTGCACGCGCAGGTCGCGCGTGAGCAGGACGACCGCGGTCCTCAACGCACCTCGGCCGCGGTGCCGACCATGCGGGAGAAGCGCGGCACCACCTCGAGCACGCTCTCGCGGGCGCAGAAGGCGAGGTCCTCCTCGAGCCCGGCCTCGAGCAGGTTGCGCGCGCTCTGCGAGGAGGAGAGGCCCTCCTCGTGGCTCGAGAAGCTCCGCGCGAGGCGGATCGCGGCCGCGGCGGAGTCGGTCGCCTCGCCGCCAAGGCTCTCCGCGATGCGGCCGGCGACGTAGGCGTCGTCGAGTGCGAGCTCGCCCAGGACGCCGGCGCAGAGCACGGCCACGTCCTCGGCCCCGCTCGCGTGCGCCTCGGCCACGAGCGCGCCGAGGTTCAGCAGCGAGCCGACGAGGACGGTGTCCGAGCGCGCCGCCGCGGCGAGCAGCAGCCGCGTCCCGTTCGTCGTCGTCAGCACCAGCGTCCCCGCGGCGGGCCTGCCGGTGAACTCCCTGGGCGAGTTGCCGAAGTCGAAGCCGTCGATCCGCACCGCGTCGCGCTCGCCGCCGAGCACGGCGTCCCCGGTGGCGGCCGCGGCGGCGCGCGCCTCGTGCACCTCGGCACAGCAGAGCACGCGCTCGTAGCCCGACGCGATCGCCTGGGTGATCGTCGAGGTCGCCCGCAGGACGTCGATCACGATCCCGAGCGGCGCGAGGATCTCCTCGGACGGGGTGAAGGCAACGTGGACGCGCACGGCCGATACGCTAGCGCGATGGCCACCTGCTACCGCCACCCCGACCGCGAGACCGGGCTCTCCTGCTCGGACTGCGGCCGCCCGATCTGCACCGACTGCATGACGATCGCGCCGGTCGGGATCCGCTGCCCCGAGCACGCGGGCGGCACGGCGAGCACGCCGGGCCAGCGCGTCGTCCGCAGCGCGCCGCGGGCGCTGCAGAACCTGCGCGGCGCCTACGTGACCAGAGCGCTCGTGATCGTCAACGTGTTCGTCTACCTGCTCACGGTCGCACAGGGCGCCGGGCTCAACTCGCCCGGCGGCAACCTGTTCGACAAGGGCCTCCTGTTCGGGCCCTACGTCGCCCAGGGGGAGTGGTGGCGCCTCTTCACCTCGATGTTCCTCCACGCGGGCGTGCTCCACATCGCGCTGAACATGGTCGGGCTCTGGTGGCTCGGCTCGATCGTCGAGCAGTCGCTCGGGCACGGCCGCTACCTGCTCCTCTACGTCGCCTCGGGGCTTGCGGGCTCCGCGGGTGCGCTGCTCGTCTCGCCGCTGCAGCCGACGGTGGGCGCCTCGGGCGCGATCTACGGGATCCTCGGCTCGCTGCTGATCCTCGAGTGGCTGCAGACCGGGACCTTCGCCGGCCCGGCGCTGACGCTGATCGTGATCAACCTCGCCTTCTCGTTCACGGCAGCCGGCATCTCGTGGGGAGGCCACGTCGGCGGGCTCACGGCCGGGATCCTCGGCACGCTGGCGATCTGGCAGGCCCGGCAGATGCGCCAGCCGGCGCTCGGCTACGTCGCGCTCGTTGCGATCGGGATCGCGAGCATCGCGGTCGCCTATTGGAAAGTGCGCGGCATGGCATGACAATGCGCAGGTGCGACGATTTCTCGCAGTCCTCGCAGTCTCTCTCGCCGTAGCGCCCGCGGCCGCCGCGGCGCCGCCGCTGCTCGGGATCGTGGGCTCGATGCCGCGCTTCGAGGGACTGACGGGGCAGCGCTCCACGGTCGGCCACGTGATCGTCGGCTGGGACCAGGGCGCCGGCTGGGGCTCGCCGTTCATCGACCTCTTCCAGACGCTCGGCAAGATCCCGATGATCGGGCTCACGACCCGCGGCAAGAACGGCAAGGAGGCGATCACGCCGCTCCAGATCGCGCAGGGGAAGGGCGACGCCTACCTGACCGCGCTCAACGGGGCGATCAACACGTGGGGCATGCCGATCTACATCCGCCCGTTCGGCGAGATGAACGGCCACTGGAACTTCTACTGCGCCTTCACGAGGCAGGGCGGCGCGAAGCAGGGCCACTCGACGAAGGACTTCCGGCGCGCGTTCGCCCGCGTCTACCTGATCGTCCACGGCGGCCCGGCGGCGACGATCAACGCGAAGCTGAAGAAGCTCGGAATGCCGCCGATCTCGGGCGACCTGCCCGCGAACCCGATGCCGGCGACGCGCGTGATCTGGAACCCACAGGGCTACGGCGCGCCCGACATCCGGGCCAACTCGGCGCAGGCCTACTACCCCGGCGACCCGTACGTGGACGTCGTCGGCAACGACCTCTACGACCAGGGCGGCAAGGCCGCGTGGGACGCGAACGAGGCGCTCTACAAGGCGCATCCGAACAAGCCCTACTCCTTCCCCGAGTGGGGGCTCTGGGGGATCGACGACCCCGACTTCATCCGCACGATGGGAACGTTCGTGCGCACGCACAGACGGACGGAGCTGCTCGCCTACTTCAAGAGCGAGCCCGGCTCGATCTTCGACCTCGGGAACAAGCCGAAGAGCCGCGCCGCCTACCGCCAGGTGATCACGACGCTCGCCGCGTGACCCACCGGCCCGTCCCGCTCCGGTACGAGCGGCCCAAGCCGGAGGAGGCGCTCGCCCGCTCGCGCGCGTTCCTCGAGCGGATGCGGGCGCGCCGCTCGGTGCGCCTCTTCTCGCCCGAGCCCGTCCCGCGCGAGCTGATCGAGAACGCGCTGCTGACGGCCGGCACCGCCCCGTCGGGCGCGCACCAGCAGCCGTGGACCTTCGTCGTCGTCTCCGATCCCGCCGTGAAAGCGCGGTTGCGCGCGGCCGCCGAGGACGAGGAGCAGCGCTTCTACGAGGAGCGCGCGACCGCGGAGTGGCTCGAGGCGCTGGCGCCGATCGGGACGGACTGGGTCAAGGCGCACATCACCGACGCGCCGTACGTGATCGTCGTCTTCGAGCAGGCCTACCGGGTCGAGGGCGGGCGCAAGGTCAAGCACTACTACGTGCGCGAGTCGGTCGGGATCGCGGTCGGGCTGCTGCTCGCCTCGTTCGAGGAGGCGGGCCTCTGCGCGCTCACCCACACGCCCGCGCCGATGGGCTTCCTGCGGCAGCTCCTGGGGCGGCCGGCGAACGAGCGTCCGCTCGTGCTGATCCCGGTCGGCTACCCGGCCGAGGGCGCGACGGTGCCCGACCTCGAACGGAAGGGTCTCGACGACCTCTCCGTCTGGGTCGAGCCCTGATCGCATCGGAGGGTTGGCGGCGGCCCGGCGGGCGGGCCGCCGCCTCGCTCCCTACTGTGCCATCACGGGCCGCGGCGCCTCCTGCTCGGCCGCAGCGTGCTGGATCAGCTCGCCGGTCGTGATCAGGGTCCAGACCAGGAAGACGATCGTCCCGATCATCGCGTAGGCGCCGTCCGGGGCGTAGAAGCCCGAGTGCGCGAGCGCAGCGCCGCCGAACAGGAACACGATTCCGCCGATCGCGGTGATCGCCGCGTACCAGGTGGGCAGCACCTTGGAGCGCCAGACGGCGATCGCCGTCGCGAATGCGATCACGGCGGCGGTGAAGCCGATCAGCGTGAACGCCGTGAGTGCGATCACGTTCAGCCCGCCCGCCATCGCCGGGCTCTCGAGCGCGACCCGCATGAAGAGCGCCGCGTTGATCGTCGTCCCGACGAGCGCGAGGCCGGCGGTCGTCACGCCTCCGGCGAAGGCGACCGAGGCCAGCCGGATCTCGCCCGCGTTGCGGATCAGCGCGGCGAGGCTGCCGATGAACCACAGGAACGCGATCACCGCCAGCCCGAGCAGCATCGTCTGCACGAGGCCGGCCCGGTGGTGGTCGACGTAGTAGGCGGCGATCTTGGCGTTCGAGCTGCCGAGGCCCGGCGGTCTCGGCACGACGAACATCGCCACGATGTAGAGCGCCAGGAACACGAGCCCGCTCGCGGCCGCGAGTCGCTCGGCTGACCACTTGCCCATCGCAACACCTCCTGTGCGACTATGTGACGATTGCAGCGTAGGGAGGCGGGCGGACGGACCGCTCAGCGGGCGGCTTGACGACGAGCTGCCCCTCCCAGAGGCCGGCGAAGGCCTTGCCACCCGCCCTGAGCACCGGCATCCCGAACATCTGCCCCTCGCTCACGCCGGGCTCGCCGAGGAAGCGGTTGGCCACCGCGTCGAAGTCCACCGTCACGCCGCTCCGGGTCGCACGGCGAGCAGATGGTAGAGCCCCGTCAGCTTCGCGTCGAACGACGGGCCGGGCCGGCGGCGCCCGCCGAAGGGCCCGAGCCGGGAGACCCGGTAGCCCGCGCGCTGGAGCGGCTCGAGCACCGGACCGGGGTCGTCCATGGCCTCACCGGCGACCTCGACCAGGAGCGCGTCCACCCGGCCCGCGGCGAGCGTGGTCCGCAGCCCTGCGAGCACGTCCGGCTCCATCCCCTCCACGTCGATCTTCACGAGCCGGATGCGACCGGGGACGTGGGCCTCGACGTAGTCGTCCAGCGCGATCTGCTCGACCTCGACCGCGTCGAGCGTCGGGCCGCGGCGCCACGCCCCGCTCGAGCGCCCCTCGAAGTTCGTGCGCCTCCCAATCAGGACCGACCCGGCCTCGGCGCCCGCGGCCACCCTGCTCAGCACGACGTTCTCGAGGCCGCTCAACTCGACGTTGCGGTCGATCGCGTCACCATTCACCGGCTCGAAGGCGTGGACGGAGCCGGACGGGCCGACGCAGGTCGCGAAGAGGAGCGTGTAGAAGCCGACGTTGGCGCCGATGTCGAAGGCGGCGTCGCCCCGGCGGAGCAGCCGCCGCAGCGTCCGCGCCGCCACCGGCTCGAAGCTCCGGTACCAGATCTTGCGCTGCACGTAGTCGTCGAGGTCGAGCAGCATCCGCCCGCCGTTGACCGGCTCCTCCGCCGGGCTCGGGGGAGGCGGGAGATGACGGCCGACGGGCTCGACGACGAGGGGGAACCAGCCCGGCACGACGCGCCCCGGCCCTCGCAGGAGCGTGTGGGCGATCACCCGCCGGCGGCGACGTACGAGGCGCCCTGCTCGGCGAGCGCGGCCTGCGCCGCGGCGAGCCGGGCGAGCGGCACGCGGTAGGGCGAGCAGGAGACGTAGTCGAGGCCGAGCCCGTGGCAGAAGCGGACGCTCTCGGGCTCGCCGCCGTGCTCGCCGCAGATGCCGAGCTTGAGCTCCGGCTTGACGCTGCGCCCGCGCTCGATCCCGATCCGCATCAGGTCGCCGACTCCCGACTGGTCGATCGTCTCGAACGGGTTCTGCTTCAGCACGCCGTCCTCGAGGTAGAACGTGAGGAACTTGCCCTCCGCATCGTCGCGCGAGAAGCCGAGCGTCGTCTGGGTGAGGTCGTTCGTGCCGAACGAGAAGAAGTCCGCGTACTCGGCGATCTCGTCGGCGCGCAGCGCGGCGCGCGGCAGCTCGATCATCGTGCCGCAGAGGTACTCGACGTCGTCGGCCTCCTCGGCCGCGGTGCGCACGGTCAGCTCTCGCAGCCGCCGCAGCTCCTCGGCGAAGCCGACGAGCGGGTGCATGATCTCGACCTGCGGCGCCTCGCCCGTGCGCTCCCGGACGGCCTTCGCGGCGCGGATGATCGCGCGCACCTGCATCTCGTAGATCTCAGGCCACTGGAGGCCGAGGCGGCAGCCGCGCGTGCCGAGCATCGGGTTCGCCTCGTGCAGCGCCTTGATCCGCAGGCGCATCCGCTCGTCGGTCGTCTCCTCCAGGGAGGGCAGGAACTCGTGCAGCGGCGGGTCGAGGAGACGGATCGTGACGGGCAGGCCCGCCATCGCCTCGAAGATCCCCTCGAAGTCGGACTGCTGCATCGGCAGCAGCAGGGCGAGCGCGGCGCGGCGGCCCTCCTCGTCGTCGGCGAGGATCATCTCCTGCACGACGGGGAGGCGTTCCTCGCCGAAGAACATGTGCTCGGTGCGGCAGAGGCCGATCCCCTCGGCGCCGAACTCGCGTGCCTTGGCAGCGTCCTCGGGCGTGTCGGCGTTCGCGCGCACCCGCATGCGGCGCATCTCGTCCGACCAGCCGAGGATCGTCTGGAAGTCCTCGTTGATCCGGGGCGGCACGAGCGGAACGGACCCCACGATTACATGGCCGGTGCCGCCGTCGATCGTGATCACGTCGCCCTCCGACAGCACGTGGCCGCCGATCGTCGCGGTGCCGGCCGCGAGGTCGAGCGTGAGGCCGTCGCAGCCCGCGACGCACGGCTTGCCCATCCCGCGCGCGACGACCGCCGCATGGGAGGTCATGCCGCCGTGCACGGTGAGGATGCCCTGCGCGTAGATCATCCCGTGGATGTCGTCGGGGGTCGTCTCGAAGCGGACGAGGATCACGGCCTCCCCGGCCTTGCCACGCTCCTCGGCCGTGTCGGCCTCGAACACGATCTGCCCGCGGGCGGCGCCCGGCGAGGCGTTGAGCCCCTTCGCCGCGACCTCGATCCGCGCGGCGGGGTCGATCATCGGGTGCAGCAGCTGGTCGAGCTGGGCCGGGTCGATCCGGGCGACCGCGTCCTCGCGCGTGATCAGGCCCTCCTCGACCATCGCCACGGCCGACCGGACGGCGGCGGCGGCCGTGCGCTTGGCGGCGCGCGTCTGCAGCATGAACAGGCGCTCGTCCTCGATCGTGAACTCCACGTCCTGCACGTCGCGGTAGTGCTCCTCCAGGCGGCGCATCGTCTGCACGAGCTGCTCGAAGGCCTGGGGGAGCCGCTCCTGCATCCCCGCGAGCGGCTCCGGCGTGCGGATCCCGGCGACGACGTCCTCGCCCTGGGAGTTCAGCAGGAACTCGCCGTAGAGGCCCGTCTCGCCGGTGCCCGGGTCGCGCGTGAACGCGACGCCGGTGCCCGAGGTGTCGCCCTTGTTGCCGAAGACCATCTGCTGGACGTTGACCGCGGTGCCGAGGTCGTCGGGGATCCCGTGCGCGTGCCGGTAGACCCCGGCGCGCGGCGTGTCCCAGGAGTCGAACACGCCGCGGACGGCGCGGATCAGCTGCTCGCGCGCGTCCTGCGGGAAGCCGCCGGTCTCCTCGTGGTAGATGCGCTTGAACGTCTCGACCAGCCCGGCCAGGTCCTCGGCGGTCAGGTCGGTGTCGTTCGTCACGTTGCGGCGCGCCTTGAGGTCGGTGAGTTGCTGCTCGAAGCGGCGATCCTCGATCCCGTCCACGACCTCGCCGTACATCTGGATCAGGCGGCGGTAGGAGTCGGCCGCGAAGCGCGGGTTGCCGGTGCGCTCTGCGAGCCCCTGCACGGCCTCGTCGTTGAGGCCGAGGTTCAGGATCGTGTCCATCATCCCGGGCATCGAGATCGCGGCGCCCGAGCGGACGGAGACGAGCAGCGGGTCGTGCGGGTCGCCGAAGCGCTTGCCGCTCCGCTCCTCGAGGCGGGCGATGTGCTCGGCGATCTCCTCCTCGAGCCCGTCCGGAACCTGCTTGCCGGACTCCTGGTAGGCGCGGCAGGCGTCGGTGGAGATCGTGAAGCCCGCGGGGACCGGGATCCCGAGCTGCGTCATCTCGGCGATACCGCTCCCCTTGCCGCCGAGGAGGGCGCGCCCGCCGTCGCAGGGCTCGTCGAAGTCGTAGACGTAGCGCATGCAGGCGCATCTTTCCACATGCACCTGAAGGCAGCCTCCGGAGCCACGCTGCCCCGTCCTCCGTAGTTCTCCGTAGACGGGTTGGGCGGCGGCACCGATGCCGCCCGGGGGTATCTTCTCGACGATGACCTCGATGTTCGTGACCGTCGACGGCAACGAGGCAGCCGCCTGGGTGGCGCACAAGACGAGCGAGGTGATCGCGATCTACCCGATCACTCCCGCCTCGGCGATGGGCGAGCTCGCGGACGCCTGGTCCTCGGCCGGCGTGGCGAACATCTGGGGCCAGGTGCCCGAGGTGATCGAGATGCAGAGCGAGGGGGGCGCGGCCGGCGCCGTCCACGGCTCGCTCCAGGCCGGCGCCCTGACGACGACGTTCACCGCCTCGCAGGGCCTGCTCCTGATGCTGCCCGACATGTTCAAGATCGCCGGCGAGCTGACTTCGGCGGTGATCCACGTCGCGGCGCGCACGCTCGCCACGCACGCGCTCTCGATCTTCGGCGACCACTCCGACGTGATGGCGGCGCGGACGACCGGCTTCGCGATGCTGTGCTCCTCGTCGGTGCAGGAGGCCCAGGACCTGGCCGCCATCTCCACCATGGCGACGCTCGAGTCCCGCGTGCCCTTCCTCCACTTCTTCGACGGGTTCAGAACCTCGCACGAGGTGGCGAAGATCGAGAAGCTCTCGGAGGACGACCTGCGTTCACTCGTGGACGAGGAGCTCGTCCACGCGCACCGCGCCCGGGCGCTCTCGCCCGACCGCCCGGTGCTGCGCGGCTCGGCGCAGAACCCCGACGTCTTCTTCCAGGCCCGCGAGGCCTGCAACCCGTTCTACCTCGCCCTGCCGGAGCTCGTGCAGCGCGCGATGGACCGCTTCGCGGAGCGCACCGGCCGGGCCTACCGGCTCTTCGACTACGCCGGCGACCCCGAGGCCGAGCGCGTGGTCGTGCTGATGGGCTCGGGGGCGGGCGCGGTGGGAGAGGCGGTCGAGCGCATCCCCGGCACCGGCGTCCTCACCGTGCGCCTCTTCCGTCCCTTCGACGCAGCCGCGTTCAGCGCCGCATTGCCGCAGAGCGTCCGCTCGGTCGCGGTGCTCGACCGCACCAAGGACCCGGCCGGGCTCGGCGAGCCGCTCTACCAGGACGTCGTCACCGCCCTCGCCGAGCAGGGGCGCGCCGTGCGGGCGCTCGGCGGCCGCTATGGCCTCTCCTCGAAGGAGTTCACCCCCGCGATGGCCGCCGCCGTGCTCGCCGAGCTCGACGCGAAGGCGCCGCGCAACCACTTCACGGTCGGGATCGTCGACGACGTCACGCACACGAGCCTCGAAGTGGACCGCTCGTTCCAGACGGAGGCCGACGACGTCGTTCGCGCCGTCTTCTACGGGCTCGGCTCCGACGGCACCGTCGGCGCGAACAAGAACTCGGTCAAGATCGTCGGCGAGCAGACGCCGCTCTACGCGCAGGGCACCTTCGTCTACGACTCGAAGAAGTCGGGCTCGGCGACCGTCTCGCACCTGCGCTTCTCGCCGCGGCCGATCTCCTCCACGTACCTGATCGAGCGGGCGAGCTTCGTCGCCTGCCACCAGTTCGGGATGCTCGAGCGGACGGACGTGCTGGGCGTGGCCGCGCCGGGCGCCACCTTCCTGCTCAACAGCCCGTTCGGGCCCGGCGAGGTGTGGGAGGAGCTGCCGCACGAGGTGCGCGCCGAGATCGTCGAGAAGGGGCTGCGGTTCTACGTCGTCGACGCGGGCGCCGTCGCGCGCGAGGCCGGGCTCGGCAAGCGCGTCAACACCGTCCTGCAGACCTGCTTCTTCGCGCTGGCGGACGTGCTGCCGGCCGCCGAGGCGATCGCAGCGATCAAGGACGCGATCAGGAAGAGCTACGGGCGCCGCGGCGAGGTCGTGCTCGAGCGCAACTACGCCGCGGTCGACCACGCGCTTCAGGGCCTGCACGAGGTGCGCGTCCCGGTCGAGGTCGGCAACGGCTACCACCGGCCAGCCCCGGTGCCCGAGGACGCGCCCGACTTCGTCCAGCGCGTGACGGGGATGATCATCGCCGGCAAGGGCGACCTCCTCCCCGTCTCCGCGCTCCCGGTCGACGGCACCTTCCCGCTCGGCACCGCCCGCTACGAGAAGCGCTCGATCGCGGAGGAGATCCCGGTCTGGGATCCGGAGATCTGCATCGACTGCGCCAAGTGCGCGCTCGTCTGCCCGCACGCCGCGATCCGGATGAAGGTCTACGAGCCGGGCGCGCTCGACGGCGCGCCGGAGGGGTTCAAGTCGAAGGAGTGGCGCGCCCGCGACCTGCCCGGGATGCTGATGACGATCCAGGTCGCCCCCGACGACTGCACCGGCTGCGGGATCTGCGTCGAGACCTGCCCGGCGAAGTCGAAGGAGGAGGTGCGCCACAAGTCGATCGACATGTCGCCCAAGACGGAGCACCTCGCGCGGGAGCGCACCTGGTTCGACTTCTTCCTCGACCTCCCGCAGATCGACCGGACGACGGTCGAGGTCGGCACGGTGAAGGGCTCGCAGATGCTCGAGCCGCTGTTCGAGTTCTCGGGTGCCTGCGAGGGCTGCGGCGAGACCCCGTATCTGAAGCTGCTCACCCAGATGTTCGGCGACCGGATCTTCGTCGCCAACGCGACCGGCTGCTCCTCGATCTACGGCGGCAACCTGCCGACGACGCCGTGGTCGGCGAACGGCGAGGGCCGCGGCCCGGCCTGGTCGAACTCGCTCTTCGAGGACAACGCGGAGTTCGGGCTCGGGATGCGTCTCGCGCTCGACTCGCAGGGCGAGCAGGCCCGCCGGCTCGTCTCCCTCCTCGTGCCGGACCTCGCCCCCGGCCTGCTCGACGGCGCCGAGGCCCGCGACGAGGCGGGGATCGCCGCCCAGCGCGCGCGCGTCGCGGCGCTCGAGGAGCGGCTCGCCGGAATCGACACCCCGGAGGCGCGGCGCCTCGAGGCCCTCGTGGGCGCGCTCGTCCGCAAGAGCGTCTGGATCGTCGGCGGCGACGGCTGGGCCTACGACATCGGCTTCGGCGGGCTCGACCACGTGCTCGCCTGCGGCCGCGACGTCAACGTGCTGGTGCTCGACACCGAGGTCTACTCCAACACCGGCGGCCAGGCCTCGAAGGCGACCCCGCGCGGCGCGGTGGCGAAGTTCGCCGCGGGCGGCAAGGCGACCGCGAAGAAGGACCTCGGCATGATCGCCTCGGCCTACGGGAACGTCTATGTCGCCCAGATCGCGCTCGGCGCCGACAACCCGCAGACCGTGAAGGCGCTCGCCGAGGCCGAGGCCCACCCGGGCCCGTCGCTCGTGATCGCCTACAGCCACTGCATCGCCCACGGGATCGACATGAGGACCGGGATGGAGCAGCAGCGTGCGGCGGTCGACACCGGCTACTGGCCGCTCTACCGCTTCGACCCGGCGCAGCCGCTGCCGTTCCACCTCGACTCGCGCGCCCCGAAGCTGCCACTCTCCGTGTTCACCGAGAAGGAGGCCCGCTTCGCGATGCTCGCGCGCGCCAGGCCGGAGGAGGCGGCCCGCCTCGCCGCGCTCGCGCAGGAGGACGTCGACCGGCGGTGGCACGTCTACGAGCAGATGGCGCAGGTCGACCACACGACCGGGGACGAGGAGCCGGAGCAGGAGAAGGAGGACGAGCAATGACAGTCGACCTGAGCACGCGCTACCTGGGCCTCGAGCTGCAGAGCCCGCTCGTCGCCTCCCCCTCCCCGCTCGGCCACGACCTCGAGCTGCTGCGGCGGATCGAGGACGCGGGCGCGGCCGCGGTCGTGCTCCCCTCGCTGTTCGAGGAGCAGATCGAGCACGAGTCGTTCGAGGTGCACCGGGTGCTCGAGGCGGGAGCGGAGAGCTTCGGCGAGGCGCTGAGCTACTTCCCGGAGCTCGACGACTACAACACCGGCCCCGGTCCCTACCTCGACCACCTCTCCTCGGCCAAGGAGCTGCTCTCGATCCCGGTGATCGCGAGCCTGAACGGCTCGTCGCCCGGAGGCTGGGTGCGCTACGCGAAGCTGATGCAGGACGCCGGCGCCGACGCGATCGAGCTGAACGTCTACTTCGTCGCCACCGACGTCTTCATGACCTCCGAGCAGGTCGAGGCGCGCTACCTCGAGCTCGTGCGCGCGGTGCGCGAGGCGGTCACGATCCCGCTCGCGGTCAAGGTCAGCCCCTACTTCAGCTCGATGGCGAACATGGCGCGCCGCCTCGCCGAGGCGGGCGCGGACGGGCTCGTCCTCTTCAACCGGTTCGTGCAGCCGGACTTCGACCTCGAGACGCTCAGCGTCGTGCCCAAGGTCAACCTCTCCACTTCGGCCGAGCTCCTGCTGCCGCTGCGCTGGGTGGCGATCCTGCGCGGCCGCGTCGCCGCCTCGCTCGCCGCGACGACCGGCGTGCACAGCTCCGAGGACATGCTGAAGCTGCTGCTCGCGGGAGCGGACGTGACGATGACCACCTCGGCGGTGCTGCGGGACGGGCCCGAGCGGCTGCGCGAGCTCCTGATCGGGCTTCGCGCGCTGCTCGAGAAGGGCGAGTACGAGTCGGTGGAGCAGCTGAGGGGGAGCATGAGCCAGGCCTCCTGCCCCGACCCGGAGGCGTTCGAGCGCTCCCAGTACATGCGCGCCCTCGTCTCCTACGTGACTGATCTCTAAGCTCTGCGCCGTG
>Ga0315290_10002431_pt1 | contig 13105 bp, 9 predicted proteins | sample YL17G12_0_MG_FD_203627 | JGI IMG/M metagenome (GOLD analysis project Ga0315290, IMG submission 203627) | Sediment microbial communities from Yellowstone Lake, YNP, Wyoming, USA - YL17G12_0 | ecosystem: Environmental > Aquatic > Freshwater > Lake > Sediment | place: USA: Wyoming | collected... | reverse complement strand
CACGGTCGAGTTCGACAAGGGCCTCGTCCAGAAGGTCCCCCGGAACCAGGTGCTGAAGATCAAGCTGGAGATCGACGTCGATCCGCCCCCGGGATTCACGACGGAGACACGATACCTTCTTCGTCCGGTCCCTTTTGCCGTCAGGACTTTCAGCCTGCCCGATCTCTTCGCCGGCAAGATGCACGCTGTTCTCTGCCGCGAATGGAAGAGCCGGGTCAAGGGCCGCGACTGGTATGATCTCGTCTGGTTTGCGGCCCATCACCAGGAGCTGCGCATCTCCCATCTCGAGCAGAGGATGCGTCAAACGGAGCATTGGATCGGGCCGGCGCCCTTGACGGCGGGGGACCTGCGCGACCTGCTGACAAAGAGGATTGACAAGGTCGATATCGATCAGATCCGGCTCGAGGTCGAGCCCTTCGTGAAGGACGCCGCAGCTTTGACGATCTGGTCGAAGGAATTCTTCATGGATGTCGCCTCCCGGATCAAGATCGTGTGAGGGCGGGCTGCCCTCCGGATCCAAAGGTCGGAGGTTCGAATTCTTGACAGTTGTCCGGGGCCGGGATATCCTTCATTCTCTTAGGGGAAGGGTCGAACCTGAACCCAGGTCCGGAACGAGCGGAGGTTTCTACGTGAACGACTACACCACCTGTGACGCTACCGAGCTGGCCGCCCGCGTCCGCCGCGGCGAGGTCCGGCCGCTCGAACTGATCGAGAAAGCCATCGCCGGCATCGAGGCGGTGAATCCCACGCTGAACGCGGTGATGCACCCGATGTACGAAGCTGCCCGGGCCGCCGCCCGCGACCTGCCCGACGGACCATTCCGGGGCGTGCCCATGGTGGTCAAAGACTTCGACGGCTTCGTGAAGGGCGAGCCCTTTACGGCCGGCACCCGCTTCCTCGAAGGCTTCGTGCCCGACCATGATTCCGAGGCCCTGGCCCGTCTGCGCCGTGCCGGCCTGGTCTTCGTGGCCAAGACCAACCTCCCGGAGCTGGCCATCCTGGGCACCACCGAGGGAAGGCTCAAGGGACCCGCCCGCAATCCTTGGAACCCCGAGCACTCCACCGGAGGCTCCTCGGGAGGCTCGGCCGCACTCGTCGCAGCGCGGGCCGTCCCCCTCGGGCACGGCGGCGACGGCGGCGGCTCCCTGCGCATCCCGGCTAGCGCCTGCGGCCTCGTGGGCTTCAAGACCACCCGGGGCCGAGTTACAATGGCCCCCGACTTTGGCGAGAGCTGGGGTGGATATACAAGCTGGGGCTGCCTGACGCGCTCGGTGCGCGACGCCGCCGCCATGATAGACGTGATGGCCGGCCCGGCCGCCGGGGACCCCTACGCTGTACCGCCGCTCGCGCGCCCGCTCGCCGAGGAGGTCGGAGCGCCCCCGGGGAAGCTTCGCGCGGCCTTCACCGCCGGTTCGCTCTTCGGCAAGGAGACCCACCCCGAGGCCCGGGTGGCGGTCGAGTCCGCCGCCCGCCTCCTGTCCGACCTCGGCCACGAGGTTGAGGAGGCCCGCCCCGAGTTCAACCGCGAACTGCTGGTCCGCGCCTACCTCACTCAGATCGCCGCCGGCGTCGCCGCCGAGATCGAGGAGATGGGCCATTGGGTCGGGCGAAAGCCCTCCGCCGCGTACTTCGAGCCCTCCACCTGGTTCCTCTACCAGATCGGGCGCCGGCTCTCCGCGGCCGAGCTCCAGCAGGCCCGCGACGCGGCTCAGACGGCCGGGCGTTCGCTCGCCGCCTTCTTCTCGCGCTACGATCTGTTCGTCACGCCAACCCTGGCCTACCCGCCGGTGCGCCTGGGCGACTCAGCCCTAAAGGCGATTGAGAAGATAGCGCTCGGCACCCTCCGCGCGCTCCCGATAGGCGCGGCCCTTCGGGCGATCCTGGCCCAGCTGGCCGATCAAACTCTGGAGCGCACGCCGAACACCCAGCTTTTCAACCAGACCGGCCAGCCCGCCATCTCGCTGCCTCTGCACCAGACCCCGGAGGGCTTGCCGATCGGCGTCCAGCTGGTTGCCCGCTACGCCGAGGATGCCCTTTTGGTGCGGGTGTCCTCACAGATCGAGGAAGCCCGGCCGTGGAGGGACCGCTTCCCCAGGATTGTCGCCCCATGACCGCGGCGACGGCGCCGCCCGTCCGATTATATTTTGTGAGGGCAAGGATTAATCTGAGCCCGAAACTGGAGGAGATTTTTTATGAGTAGACACGAAGCTTTTAATCAATCGGGTTTCTCAAAGTTCCTCAACGCTCCGGCGGGCCGCATCTTTCGTTTGGTCGCCGGCATTGGATTCCTCGTGGTCGGCTATGTCTATCGAAACCATGCGCTCGGTGTGCTATCTATGGCGTGGAGTGTTCTCCCATTGAGCGCCGGAGCGCTTGACATTTGCTACATTAGCGCTATGTTGGGCGGCCCGCTATCCGGAGCAAAGATCCGCAGTCAGTACAAGTAAGTGACCTGCTCCTCGGAGTCGGGTCCAATTATCGGGGGCAGATCAGGGCGTATGACTACGCATCGAAGCTGATGTCTGCTACTGCTTCATGATGACGATGCGGGTCTTGACGCCCGGCACCGGCGCCGACTGGACCTGGACCATGCATGACGGTCCCTTGAACATGTACACGCCCGGCATTTCCATCATCTTCTTGAAACCCGCCTGCGCACGGTAGAAGTCGGCGGCCTTCGCGGCGTCCTCTTCTGAGTCGAAGATGTACTGCTGGGCGGACGAGATATCCTTCATGTACACCGAGCCCGGGAAGATCGGCACGCCGATATCCATCGTCGCGGCCGCCTTCTCGCCTTTCGCCTTTTCTGCAGCCGCCTTGCCGACCTCAGGATCGACGTAGGCCTTGAAACGATTGGTCTCCACGCAGATGACGCTCTTCTGTTTGTACGCTGTCCCTTCGTCATTGAACGACTTGTCCCACACATACAGAAAGTACTCGGTCTGCGTACCATCCTCCTCGACCACCGCCCAGTCGATCGTCGAGTGCTCGAGCCAGTCGCCCGCGGCCAGTTTCGGCCGGCCGCTCTTCGCGAGCTTCGCCTTCTTTTCGGCGGTCGCGTACTGGTAGGTGTTGATCCACGCGGCAGGCTGTTTGGTGTCGCCCGGTTTCAGGCCGGTGACCAGCGACCAACTGCGCGGTTTGGACTGATCGACCTGGTCGCCGGGAACTGCGCCGAGCTTCTTCGTATAGAACGCTAAGACGGTCTCGGGGGCGTCGCCCGTGACGTACACGATGGCCGCCGTCGAGATGACAGTGCGCGAAGTGCCGAGCTCGCGGCCGTTCGCGAAGAGATACTTGAGCGTCTCGGATTCGACGGCAAGGTCGTGGACCGAGCCCGGGTATTGCGGCGGCGCGCCGAGAGTCGCGACAGCCGAAGATGAAGAATTTACCGCGGAAGTCTCCGTGTTTGCGGACACGGCGAACATCGGCACGGCGATGATGCACAGGATGGCGATAACAGCGCGTTTCATGCATGACTCCTTCGGGAGGATTAATTGCCCGGGATGCATACTACAATATCCACCCTCGTTTGCGCAACGACGAGAAGATCCGGGTCCTACCCCGGCTTAAAAGGGTTTTCCCCATATGTCCAGAAGGGGAGAGGAGAGGACTTCGGATCCAAAGGTCGGAGGTTCAAATCCTCTCAGGCACGCCACGTTTTCCCCCGCTCCGGCTATCGAGTAAGCGTTCAAAACCAGGCCTCTGCACTCGACCTGTCTTTTCCCATCGGTGCCCGCAATGTTCAATTTATCCGCTCTTACGCGCGCGATACCGGCCGGGCGTATGGGGCTCCCTTGACTTCCCATGCTGACGGCTTTATTCTTCTGCCAACCAGCAGTGGGTTCACCGGGTCCTAAAATGCCCGTATTCTCAGCATGATAGTCCTTCTCATCAGAGCAATCGGAAAGGAGGGATCAACATGAAACATCTTGGCCATAGTGGAGACGCCCAAACCCCCACATTATCGGCCAGGCACCTGATAATTAGTAAAGCAATCAAAGTTCTGTTCTTAGCTCTTCTTGTCCTTCCCTTCGCGACATGTAAAGCTGGTCCGATCTCCAAGGCCTTCACCGTAAGCGTTAACGAAGGGACCGAACTTGTTGCTTCATTGTCGCCTGACGGGCATAAGATCGCCTTCATCCTCCTTGGCCAGGTCTGGGTAGTAGACCGTGCGGGCGGTAAAGCGTTGGCGGTTACCGACGTGGTCAACGATCCCCATGAAAACTGGGCCATCGCTTGGGCGCCGGATTCGCGACAAATCGCGATCACTGCCCTCAGAAGAGGTCTCCGCGTCTTCGATGTGGACTCGCGCCAAGTGACGGTCGTTTCCGAACGCGCGGACATCACGGATCCGGTCTGGTCTCCGGATGGGAAGCGAATCAGCGTCGCGGTGCTTTATGGAGACGCGCTCGGTGTCTGGGACTTCCCGCCGACCGCCGGAGGGCAACCGGTGCGGATCGCCAACGCCAAGCCGTCTCGCAGGCCCGGAATGCCTGCCTATTCTCCGGACGGCCGATATCTTGCCTACTCGGGTCCTATCTCCGAGGATTGGGAGCCCACCTGGGAGAGCGACTTGTGGGAGATTGATATGGTCACCGGAAAGGAGCGTCGGTTGACCGAGGACTCTGTCGTCGACAGCTATCCTGTTTACTCGTCGGACAATCAATGGCTGGCCTTCCTTTCGGAACGGTCCGGGTCGCGCCAGGTTTGGCTCCTGCCTCGCAATGGAGGCGAGCCTCGCCCTTTAACGGGGGACGCCGAAGACGTTTATCTTGGCCCGTTGACTTGGCTTCCAGACTCGCGCGGCGTCGTATATACGCGGGCGGGAAAGATCCGCATCGCGTGGCTGGACCGCATAGAGGAGAGCACGATCGAGTTCACGGCGGACCTATCCGTAGCACGCTGGCAGAATCCCAGACGCACGGAGATTCCGGGACCAAGCGAGCGTCGACTTGCCCGGGGCATTTTCACCCCGGCGCTATCTCCAGATGGAAAACGGATCGCGTTCGCGGCCCTCGGTGACCTCTGGATCACCGATGTGGCCGGCGCCGGGCCAGCTCGACTCACACGGACGCCGGCCGATGAATCTTACCCTCGCTGGTCTCCGGACGGCCGATGGCTAGCCTATTTGTGCGCTGCGCCGGGAGTCGAATGCGAAGTGCGTGTGCTGGAACTCGAGAAGCCTGACATGCCACGGACTCTCCTGACCACGCCGACGACGGAATTCACATGGTCCCCCGACGGGCGTCGGCTGGCGTACGTAGAAGCCGATAAAGTTGGTTGGGTCGATTTAGTGAGCTCCGCCAAACACGAGATCGCAAAAGAGCAAAGCATGGCGCGCTTACTCGGGTGGGATGCCAAGGACGACTCGATCGTCTTTGCAACAAGTTTGATTGGGCCGCCCCCGGCCTATCGGTGGCTGAGTCGAGTCTGGCGAATGCGATCCAACGGCGGCGTCCCCCAGGAAATGAAGTGGCATGAGGATTCCTTGGTGCGTGCGGCCTTATCTTCCGACCTCTCCCGTGTGGCCTATTCGGTCAGCGGCGCGGGCTATTATGCAAGAATCCCTGACTCGGGCGCGCCGACGCTTATCCCGGACCCCTCGCCCCGATTTCTATCCTGGTCGGCCGATGGCCGCTCCCTGCTGTATCTTTCCGTCACCGACGTCCGATTGCTCGATACGGAGCGGGGTGTCGCCCGTACTCTTCGTGTCTCTCCCGAATACAGGACGCCTCCTTCCCCTCAGCCTCTGCTCATCCGCAACGCGTACATTATCGACGGCACGGGCTCCGCCGCTTCTGTCGCCAGCGATATCCTGGTTTCCGGGGGCCGTATTCTCCGGATCGCGCTCGCCGGAATGATCGCAAGCCGTGCCGGCGTGCGAGAAATTGACGGCGCGGGACGCTATCTCCTGCCTGGCCTATTCAACGTTCACATCCACCGGAATCCTTATTCGCCGTTTACGGCGGCGCTGCTTTACAACGGAGTGCTGGCCATCCGCGACGTCGGCATGGACGCGGAATGGATGCAGGGCCAGCGGGAGCGCATGGAAGCCGGAGAACTCCTTTCGCCGCGAACGTTCATGACGGGCGGGCTGGTTGTCACTGAGTCGGGCGTAAGTTATTCGAATCAGCGTGCCGTAGATCCACGCGATCCGAAATCCGTGAGTGCTGCGGTCTCTGCCATGAGCGCAGCCGGGGCCGACTGGATCAAACCTTACTTTCGGGATGCGCGGCTCGATGCACGGGTCATCGAAGCCGGCCACGCCCAAGGACTGCCGGTGACCTCGCATTACGTCTTATTGAGTTCGCTCGCCCGAGGGCTGAACGGAAAGGAGCACGCGGAGCTCATGTATCGCGGGTGGACGGAGATCTATCGCCAGGACATCCTTGCCGCGCTCCGCGCGGCTGATGTCGTTGTAACCCCGACGCTTGTCTCTTGGTCAGCGATGATGGCCGGACGCTCACCATTTGTTCCGCTTGAGGATAAATTTCTTGAGGATCCGGCGCTGACGGTGTTTTACCCGCCTAGCGTGCTTAAGCAAGTACGGGATGACATGCGCCAGTCCATTCCCGAAAAAAGGATGGAACTGATAAAGAAGATCCTGGGCCTGAATCTCGAGAGTGTCAAGAGACTCCGGGACGCGGGTATTCGTATCGCCACGGGCACTGATATAGGACCACCCTGGAACGAAATGGGCGTACATCTCGAGATGGAACTGCTGGTGAAAGCCGGACTGACCCCACTCGAAGCCATCCGGGCCGCGACGCTCGAAGGCGCGCGTTGCCTTGGCGCCGAACGGGACTTGGGCACCATAGAAGCCGGCAAACTAGCCGATTTTATACTTGTCGACGGTGATCCCTCTCAAGATATCCGCCGCACGAGGGAAATCCAGCTAATCGTGTTGGGCGGACAGCCCTATACGCGGCAAGAGATCCTGGACAGGGTTCGCCGCTAGCTGGCTTTGGACGCCCTCCGACTCCGGATCGAAAGGTCGGAGGTTCGAATCCTCTCTGGCACGCCACAATCCCCCTCGAATTTCATAAGACTGAACCCAGGCGTTCAGTTTGGTTGAGACATCTTGACTTTGATCCGCGGCCGGCGATATAGTCATTCCGCGATGGACGGCTTCGTTTTAGACAATTGGGGGAAAAAGCGCGTTTCCCAAGCAAGCAGATTCACATCCCCACTCTAGGGAGGAACGATCATCTCGAAACAAGGCTATGCTCTTCGTCAGCGGGGGAAGGCGCTCGAAGAGATGTTCTTTCGTACAGCAGACCATGTCCTCATCGAGAAAAAGCGTCAACTCGAGAAAACGGAACGCTCTCTCGCCACGGCGGCTCAGGTTTCAGGGATCTCCAGTGAGGCCGTGCTTCGCAAGCTCATCGAGATGAATGTCCAGCTCGACGTGCTGGCGACCCTGTCCATCATTCCGCTGATCGAAGTGGCCTGGGCGGACGGCAAGGTCGATGCGCGGGAACGGGATTCCGTTCTCAAGGGAGCGGAGAGCTTTGGACTTTTCAAAGACCAGATCGGCTTCAGCTTGCTCGAACAGTGGCTGGGCCATCGTCCGCCCGTCGGACTTTTGGAATCCTGGATCTATTACATGCGCGGCCTGTGCCCATTGCTCAGCGGAGCGGAGCGCGAAATGCTGAAGGCGGATCTGATCCAGCGGGCCAGGGCGGTCGCCGAGGCCACGGGCGGCCTCATCGGCAAGGGATCGAAAATATCGCTTCGGGAGCATGACGTTCTAGCCAAACTCGAGAGTGCGTTCGAGGGCTGAACCGAGCCTATGGAGCCGGAATTCAGCTCGATCGGAAAATAAAAATTCTTATATTTTTAGGAGGAGTCGCATGGAAAAAGAAATATTGAAAAACAAGATCGTCGATGTTCTCAAACGCTCAGTATTGGCTGCAGTAGCCACAGTTAAAGATGGGAAACCGTGGGTCCGGTATATGGTGGTCATGCAAGGCAGCGGGCTGTCGTTGTGGACCACAACTTTTACTCAATCCCGAAAGATACAAGAAATACAGAACAACAAAAATATCGATTTGATCCTTGGCGGGGATGAGAAAAATTTCCAAGCGCCATACGTAAATGTCCGGGCGACCGCGGAAGTTTTTACCGATATCGAAACCAAAAAGCAGTACTGGAATGATATGCTCAAGAGCTATTATTCGGGTCCGGAAGACCCCAACTTAGCGATTATTGTAATATCCCCACAAGTCATCGAATATATGAGCGGTGATTCTATGACGCCTGAAGTCTATACCGTTTAATGCTTTCTTTGTTATCCCGTTGAGCCGACGAATTATTCCATCGCGATATTGGCCGCGTGATCGCAGATGCGTTCCGAGTGCCGTGCTTCGAGAAGCATCTGCCCTGCATCAAAAAAAAGGTGAAAAACAGATGAAAAAACGCTTGAGGTGTTTGGGCTGGGCCCTACTCCTAACGATTTCGGCCCAGGCCTTGCCAGCGGCTCCCCTTCTTTTCGACCGGCAGGAATACGCCGCCCGACGAAGCCGGCTCATGGAAAAGATCCCCGATGGGATTGCCGTCATACTCGGGGCGACATCTTCCACCGGAGACCGAGAGTTCCGTCAGGGCCATGATTTCGCCTACTTCACCGGAGTCGAAATTCCCGACGCCTATCTCATCATCGACGGAATTCGGAGAGAAAGCCTTTTGTTCTTCACGATCGGCGAGAAAGAGGCGGAGGGAGAAGGTCTCCCCCTGGATCTCATTCGAAATCCCAAAGAAATTACGGGAATCGAAAAAGTCCTTCCGGCTGAACAATTCGGAGCGGCCCTGACGGGCCTGAGCCAGAAGACCCGGGTTTTCTACACGATGTTCAAGCCCGAGGAACTCGGCGCCGAAAACACCAACGAGAAATGGAACGCCCTCCAGCGGACCATGACGCTGAATCCCTGGGACGGCCGCCTCACCCGGGAGCTCCAGTTCGTCAGGCAATTGCGCGAGAAATTCCCCCAGGTCGACGTCCGGGACTGTTCTGTCTTGGTGTGGGATTTCCGGAAGATCAAGTCGTCCGCCGAGATCGAGGTCATGCGGCGTGCCGCCCGGATCGGCGTCAAGGCCCACAACGCCTTGATCCAGTCCACCCGCCCCGGCGTCTCCGAAAAGGCCCTGGATGCCGTCTTCGAGTTCGTCTGCCGCTTGGAGGGCGCCGTGGACATGGCCTACACGCCCATCCTGATGTCCGGGAAAAACCACGCCTTCGGGCACTACCACAAATACGATCGGACCCTGAGGGACGGTGACCTCATCATCCTGGACGCGGGCCCCGACTACGCCGACTACCACGTGGATATCTCGACGACATTCCCGGCATCGGGCACGTTCACCGCGCGCCAGAAAGAGCTCTACGAAGCGGCTTTAGCCGTCCGGGATGTCTGCCAGGCGAATTACCGCCCCGGTGTCACGTTCAAACAAGTGGGGGCCGCAGTCGAAGCCATGCTCAAAGAAAAAGGCCTGGACCGGTTCGCCCAGGATTTCCGCGGCATCGTCCGTTATGGCGGTTACAACCACATGATAGGCCTGGCCACCCACGACGTCACGGGGACGTTCGCCGGTCCGGACGAAGTCCTAGCGCCCGGTTTCGTCTTCGCTTGCGACATCCAGTTGTTCCGCCTCGAAGAGGAAATCGGCATCCGGATCGAGGACACGATCGCCGTCACGGAGACGGGATATGAGAATCTCTCGCTCGGCGTTCCCCGGGCGGTCGCGGACATCGAAGCTTTGAAAAAGAACGATGGCCTTCTACAGACGGCCGTCGACGCGCGAACGAAGCGCGGAAAGAAGTGAGATCATGAAAAAAACATCCCTTATCGTCCTCCTCATCCTCGCGTTTTGTCTGCCGTCCTTCGGCCAAACCGTGGATTGGTCGAAAAAAGCGCTTCAATCCGAGCGCAGCCGGTCCTATGACGCTCTCCATTACCTGATCAAGATCGAGCTCGATCTCGAACAGAAAACGTTCGGAGGCGCGACCACTGTCACTGTAACCTCTTTCCGGGAAGGCCTCACGACCTGCGTCCTCGACGCCGAGGAGTTCACGGTGACGTCCGTCGTCAGTGACGACGGCGTGGCCCTGAAATTCGATCAGACGGCCAAGGAACTCGCGGTCCAGCTGCCTCGCCCGTACAAATTCGGGGAGGAGTTGTCGTTCACCTGCTTCTATCACGGCCGAGACCCGAAGATCGGGCTGCGGTTCATGCCCGAAACCAAGGACAATCCCCTGATCGTGTTCTCGGACTCCTTCCCCGAAAACGTCCATCACTGGTTCCCCTGTTTCGATTACCCGAACGACAAGGTCACCAACGAGATCGTGGCCACCGTTAAGTCGGGATTGAAGGTGGCCGCGAACGGCCGGCTCGTCAGCGTGACCGAGGACAAGGCGGCCGGCAAGGTGTCGTATCACTGGTCCCAGGACCTGCCGCACTCGACGTACCTCATCTTCCTGGCGGCCGCGCCGTACGTCGTCGTCCGGGATTCCTACGGGACCCTGCCCGTGAACTATTGGGTTTATCCGCAGGACGAAGCGAAGGTCAAGCCGACCTACGGCAAGACCCCCAAGATGATCGAGTTTTTCAACAGGATCTACGGCTACGATTATCCCTGGCAGAAATACGACCAGGTCTCGGTCCCGTCCGGCGGGGGGGCCGAGAGCACATCGGCCACGGCCATGACCCACCGGATCATGGTCGACGAGAAAGGCGAGCCGATTTCCCGGCCATCGGCATCGTGTCCCACGAACTGGCCCACCAGTGGTGGGGAGACCTCATCACTCTCCGGAGCTGGGCCCACACCTGGCTCAATGAAAGCTTCGGGACGTATTCGGACTACCTCTACCATCGCTTCGAGAAAGGCGACGATGAGGGCGCGATCGACCTCTTGGGCAAGCTCAACGCCTACCTGCGCGAGGCCAAGACCCGCTACATCCGGCCGATCGTCTCCGACCGCTATGACAAGCCCGGCGAAATGTTCGACTCGCACACTTATCCCAAAGGGGCCCGCGTCCTGCACATGCTCCGTTCCCTCGTAGGCGATGAGCCGTTCTTCAAGACGCTCAGCCATTTCCTCCACCGCTACGCCTTCGACGCGGTCGACACCGACGACTTCATCCGCTCGGTCAAGACCGTCACCGGGCAGAACCTCGACTGGTTTTTCGACCAATGGCTGTTCAAGCCCGGCCATCCGGTCTTCGAGGTCAAAAGCGAATGGGACGCGGCTGGGAAGGTCGTCCGGCTCAAGGTCGCCCAGGTCCAAGATTTTTCCAAGGGCGTGCCCGTGTTCCGGGTTCCCGTGTCCATCAAGCTTGTCACTCCCGGGAAGACGGACATCCGGAAGGTCTGGATCAAGGAGCGCGAGGAGACATTCGAGTTTCCGCTCGAGGCCAAGCCCCTGCTGGTCCGGTTCGACGAGGACAATGTCCTCATCAAGGAAATCACCTTTCCGAAGGAACGCGAAGAGCTTCTCTATCAGCTCAAACACGACGACGTGATCGGACGGATGGACGCCGCCGCGGGGCTCCTGGCCTTCAAGGAAGATCCCCAAACGGCCGCGGGGCTCATCGCCAGCGTCCAGACCGATCCGTTCTGGGCGGTCCGCAAGAGCTCTCTCGAGGCCTTGGCCCGGCTCAAGGCCAAAACCGGCCCAGCCGTCTTCAAAAAGGCGTGCCAGGACCCGGATTCTCAGATCCGGGCCGCGGCGCTCGTTGCCCTGGGTGATCTCAAGGACAGAACGCTTTTCGATTTCTATAAGGGTCTTTTCCAAAAGGACGTGAGCTACCGGGTGCAGGTCGAAGCCCTGTCTGCGATCGGTAAGGCGGGCGATCCTGCGGCTATCCCGTTTCTCAAGCAGGCCGCGGCTGTCCTGTCCTATCGGGATATGCTGCGAAGAGCCGCGGAAGCCGCTTTGAAACAATTCGATAATAAATAAATGAAAAATCTCCATTCATCCCACATTCCGAAATCTTTCTTGGCCGCCGCCGTGGGCGCCCTTCTCTTTTTTGCGGCCTGCGGCCGCGACGAACAATCCGCTCAGCCGCTTCCGCCGAACCAAGGCCGGAGGATCAGCGTCCCCTTCGATGCGCTCCGGGCGCAGTTCCACGACCCCGACATGCTCTACGCCCCGTTCGTCTTCTGGTTCTGGGACGAGCCGCTCGACCCGGCCAAGATGGGCGAAATGTCCCGCGTCATGGTCGGCCAGCGGTTCAACCCCGGTTACGCCCATGCCCGCAAGTCGATGGTCGGGACCCCCGACCTTCCGGACTCGGAGTGGCTGGGCGACAAGTGGTTCGGAGCCTTCGGCGCGGCCCTCGAGAAAGCTGAGGCGGGAAAGGGCTATCTCGGCTATTGCGATGAATACTGGTGGCCGAGCTTCCAAGCTAACGGTCGCATCCTGAAAGAGAATCCGGAGTTAAAGGCCCAGTCCCTCCGCTGGGAAGCCATTGACGTCGCGGGCGGGTCCGAGGTCCAGGTTCCAACGTCGTTCTTCTCGGTCGCTGCCGAACGCGAGCAACCGCTCCCAACCGCTGCCGACCGGCTGCCCGCCCTGATCCGCAGCCGGACGTTGCGGACGATCGGGGCAGGCGCACCTTTCGTCTGGAAGGCCCCGGCCCAGGGTGCTTGGCGGGTCTACGCGTTCAACCTCTACAGCCATGCCGGCGCGGACGGCTCGACCGTCAATTATCTCGATTCGCGCCTGGCTCCGGCCTTCATTTCGACAGCGCTCGAGCCCTACGCCCGCCGGCTGGGCGATAAGCTCGGCAAGTCCATCCCCGGCGACTTCATCGACAACGAAGGCGACTACGGCTGGGGCCTGGCCTGGTCGGACACTCTAGACGCTCGCTACAAAGAACGGTTCGGCCGCGATATCCGACTTTGGCTGCCCCTCTCGGTCGACAGGGATGTCGAGGGCGTCTTTGCCCGGGCCCGCTGGGAATGGTTCGACCTCGTTTCGGACATCTACGCCGAGGCGTTCCGGGCGGTGACCGACTGGCATGAGAAGCGCGGCATGTCGACCACGGCCCACTTTTGGGAGGAAGGGATCCAGCCCCAGGTGAGCGCGGTCGGCGACCACCTGA
>Ga0315290_10002430_pt1 | contig 13107 bp, 14 predicted proteins | sample YL17G12_0_MG_FD_203627 | JGI IMG/M metagenome (GOLD analysis project Ga0315290, IMG submission 203627) | Sediment microbial communities from Yellowstone Lake, YNP, Wyoming, USA - YL17G12_0 | ecosystem: Environmental > Aquatic > Freshwater > Lake > Sediment | place: USA: Wyoming | collected... | reverse complement strand
TTCCCTCGAATTTTGTTTATAGTTCGCGGCTCTTTTTTGGCCGGGCACAGCCCTTGTGACCGGCCGCGCACACTGAGGCTTGGACAAGAATGGTGACGATCCGATTGCAGCGCCGCGGCGGTAAGAAGGAACCCTTCTATCACGTGGTCGTGACCGACAGCCGCCGTGCCGGTGGTGGTTCCCTCGAGCAGGTTGGTTTCTTCAACCCGGTCGCTCGCGGCAACAGCGAAGAACTGCGCCTCGACCTGTCGCGCGTCGATTACTGGCTCGGCGTTGGCGCCCAGCCGTCCGATCGCGTGCAGCAGCTGCTGAAGGTCTACCGCAAGACCCAGGTCGCGGCTGCGGCCTGAGCCGCGGTCACGCCTGAACCGACATGACGGCGCGCTCAGGGCCTGACAGCCCCCGCGCCGTGGTGCTGGGCCGGGTCGGCGCGCCTCACGGCGTGCGTGGTTGGGTGAAGGTCAGTTCCTACACCGAGCCTGCGGCGGGCGTGGCAGGCTACCCGCAGTGGACGTTGGTGCATGCAGGCCAGTCCCGGCAGGTCCGGGTCCTGGAATCGAAGCGGGCAGGGCAGAACCTTGCGGTGCGGCTCGAAGGGATCGACACCATGGATGCAGCACGGCTGCTGAACGGTGCCGAAATCCAGGTGGACCGCTCCGAGCTGCCCGCAGCCGGGCCGCACGAGCACTACCTGCACGACATGCTGGGGCTCGAAGCGGTGAATCGCGACGGCGTCATGCTCGGCAGGGTCGATGAATTTCTCGAGATGCCGGCGCACCCCGTGATGGTGCTGCGCGACGGCAAGGTGGAACGGCTGGTGCCCATGGTTCCCGCGCGACTCGTCGCCGTGGACCTCGAGGCAGGAAGGGTGACAGTCGACTGGCACCCGGACGACTGAGCTGCGTATTTGGGCGGCGGACTGGGAACGGAGACGCGGTCGATGCGCATCGTCGTCGTGACGTTGTTCCCCGAGTTCGTCGAGCACGCGCTCAGGTTTGGCGTGCTCGGGCGGGCCCTCGAACGCGGCGTGCTCGCGGTCGAAACGGTCAACCCGCGGCAGTTCGCCACGGATGTGCACAAGACGGTGGACGACCGGCCTTACGGCGGCGGCCCCGGGATGGTTTTGAAGGCAGAGCCCTTGCGGCTCGCCATGGCGGAGGCGGCGGCGAAGGTGCCGCAGGCCCGCCGGGTGTATCTGGCAGCCGATGGCGCCCCGCTCAAGCAGCGGAAGGTCGCCGAGTTCGCCGGACTCCCGGAGCTGGTCCTCGTGGCCGGCCGCTACGAAGGGGTGGACGAGCGGTTCGTCGAACAATGCGTCGACGAATCGGTCTCGGTCGGAGACGTGGTGTTGAGCGGCGGCGAACTGCCGGCGCTCATGGTCATCGACGCAGTCGCGAGGCTTCTGCCTGGCACGCTCGGCGACGCGGAGTCGGCGGTGCAGGAGTCCTTCACGGACGGCCTGCTCGACTGGCCCCACTACACCCGGCCCGAGGTCTGGTCTGGGAGCGCGGTGCCGCCGGTGCTGATCGGTGGCAACCACGCCGCGATCGCGCGCTGGCGCCTGCAACAGGCGCTCGGCCGCACGTGGCAGCGCCGGCCGGACCTGCTGGCGCAGAGAGAATTGAGTGTCGAGGAGCGCAAGCTTCTCGCCGAATACCAGGCGGAGCAGGACGCGACGCGACGAGAGCAGGGACAGAACCGTGACTAAGGTGAAGAAATGAGCAACATCATTGCCGCGCTCAATGCCGAGCGCATGACTCGCGAGATTCCGGACTTCGGTCCCGGCGACACCGTCGTCGTCGAAGTGAAGGTCAAGGAAGGCGACCGCGAGCGCGTCCAGGCGTACGAAGGCGTCGTCATCGCGAAGAGCAACCGCGGCCTCAACTCGTCGTTCACGGTGCGCAAGATTTCGCACGGTGAAGGCGTCGAGCGCGTGTTCCAGAGCTACAGCCCGGCGCTGGGCGCGATCACGGTCAAGCGCCGTGGCAACGTCCGCCGCGCCAAGCTGTACTACCTCCGCGAGCGCACGGGCAAGTCGGCCCGCATCGAAGAGAAGGTCTGAGCCCACAGGGGCGCGCGGGAATGCGTGCCATCCGCAAGGTGCTGCACTGGATCTGGGCAGGCCTCGACGGCCTGCGCAAGATCCTGCACCTGCTGCTGCTCCTGTTGATCTTCGGCGTGATCGGTGCGGTGTTCTCGCGACCGATCCCGCTGGTCCCCGACCGTGCGGCGCTGGTCATCGCGCCGCAGGGTCCGCTCGTCGAACAGTTCTCAGGCGATCCGCTCGAGCGTGCCGTCAGCGAGATCTTGCGCCAGGGCCCGAGCCAGACGCGCCTGCGCGACATCGTCGGTGCGATCGATGCCGCGAGGGACGACAAGCGCATCAGCTCGCTCTACCTCGATCTCGGCGGTCTCGACGGCGGCGGCACGGCCAAGCTGCAGGAAGTCGCGGCCGCCATCGACCGCTTCCGCAAGTCCGGCAAGCCGGTCATCGCCTTCGGCGAGTTCTACGACCAGCCGCAGTACTACCTCGCCGCGCATGCGGACGAGGTCTACCTCGATCCGCAGGGCATCGCCTACGTCGACGGCTTCGCGAACTACGGCCTGTTCGTGCAGGACGCGCTCGACAAGCTGTCGGTCGACTGGAACGTCTTCCGCGTCGGCCAGTACAAGTCGGCCGTCGAGATGTTTACCCGCAACGACATGTCGGCTGCCGAGCGTGAGGAAAGCCTCGCCTGGCTCAGCTCCGTCTGGACGACCTGGAAGACCGACGTGGCGACGGCCCGCGGCATCGAGCCGGCCGTCCTGCAGGACTACGCGGACAACTCTGCGCAGTCGCTGCGCAAGGTCGATGGCGACCTCGCCAAGCTCGCGCTCGAGGCCGGACTCGTGACGAATCTCGAGGGGCGTTACCGCGTCGAAGAGCGCCTCGCGGAAATCACGGGCACCGACGAAGACACGCATTCGTACCAGGGTGTCGACCAGTGGTCGTACCTCGCGAACGTGAACTCCTCGAAGGCGCTGTCGACCAAGCCGGTCGACAAGATCGCCGTGATCGTCGCCTCCGGCGAAATCGTGCCGGGCGAGCAGCAGCCGGGCATGATCGGCTCCGACACGCTGGCGGGCCAGTTGCGCGACGCGCGCTTCGACGAAGACGTGAAAGCCGTCGTGCTGCGCATCGACAGCCCGGGCGGCAGCACCTTCGCGAGCGAAGTCATTCGCCGCGAGGTCGATGAACTGAAGGCTGCCGGCAAGCCGGTGGTTGCATCGATGAGCAGCCTCGCCGCGTCCGGCGGCTACTACATCGCCATGGATGCGGATCGCATCGTGGCGAGCCCGGCGACGCTGACGGGCTCGATCGGCATCTTCGCGATGTTCCCGACCTTCCAGCGCACGCTCGAGCGCGTGGGCGTGCACGTCGACGGCGTGGGCACCACCGCGCTCTCCGGCGAGTTCAGCCCGCTGCGACCGATGGGTGAGCCGACCAAGGACATCCTGCAGCAGAGCATCGAGCACGAGTATCGCCGCTTCATCGGGATGGTGGCCAAGTCGCGCAAACAGGACGTTGCGGCGATCGATGCGATCGCGCAGGGCCGCGTGTGGTCCGGCGTCGATGCGAAGCGGCTCGGTCTCGTCGACCAGCTCGGGAGCTACGAAGACGCAGTGCAGCTCGCGGCCAAGCTCGCCAAGCTCGGCAAGGACTTCGACGTCGAGTTTTTCGACGCCGAGGTCGGATTCGGCGAAGCGCTCGGGCTGCGCATCCGCGCCTCGATCGCGGCGGTGCTGGCGCCGCTGGTGCCGCAGTCGATGATGCAGAAACTGCTGCCGCGCAGCGTGCAGCCGGTGGTGGCGGAGCTCGATCGCCTGTCGCGCCTGAGCGATCCGCGCAACACCTATATGTACTGCCTGGCCTGCTCGCTGGACTGAGCGCAATGGACCCGCTGTTGTTGCTGAAGGCGGCCATCCTCGGGGTCGTCGAAGGACTCACCGAGTTCCTGCCGGTCTCGAGCACCGGGCACCTGATCCTGGCAGCCGAGTTGCTCGATTTTCACGACGCGCGCGGCAAGCTGTTCGAGATCGTCATCCAGTCCGGCGCGATCCTGGCGGTGGTCTGGGAGTTCCGCGCGAAGATCGGCGCGGTCCTCGCAGGCGCGGCGCGCGATCCGCTCGCCCGCCGGTTGCTGGTCAACATCGCGATTGCGTTCGTGCCACTGGCAGCGCTCGGCATGGTGTTCGGCAAGGCGCTCAAGGCCAACCTGTTCAACGCGCCGACCGTCGCCGCCGCCTTCATCATCGGCGGCCTCGTCATCCTTTGGGCCGAACGCCGCGCCCACGCCGTGCGCATCGACTCGGTCGACGAGATGACGCCGCTCGATGCCCTGAAAGTCGGCGTCGCGCAGGCTTTTGCGCTGATCCCGGGCACCAGCCGGTCGGGCGCCACCATCATCGGCGGCATGCTGTTCGGGCTGTCGCGCAAGGTCGCCACCGAATTCACGTTCTACCTGGCGATCCCGACGCTGGGCGTCGCGACCCTGTACTCGCTGTACAAGGAACGCGAATTGCTCTCGCTGGACGACCTCGGCATCTGGGTCGTCGGCATGGTGGCCGCGTTCGTTTCGGCGTTTGCCTGCGTGCGCTGGCTGATCCGCTACGTGGCGACGCACACGTTCGTGCCGTTCGCCTGGTACCGTATCGCCTTCGGCGTGCTGGTGCTGTTGACGGCCTGGAGCGGACTGATCCACTGGGCCGCCTGATCCGGTCACTCCGCCGCGACAAACCCCTTCCAGGTCTTCATGTAACCGACGAACGCCGGGCCAAGGCCCTCCGCGCGCAGGTACCCGACGCTCACGGGCAGCGGCATCGAGGCGAAATCGGGATTCGCACGCACGCGCTCTGGGAAGTCGTGGTGCAGGATCGCCGCGCGCCCGATCGTGACGAAATCCGCACCGTGCCCGAGGCATTGCCGCGCGGTCGCGGCATCCATGATCTTGCCGGCCACGCCGACTTTCACGTCGCGCCGGTCCAGGTCCATGAACCAGTCGATCAGCGGCTTCGCCTTGAACCCGTCCTCGTTCGGTTCCTTCAACACATCCCACAGCGACAGGTCGATGAAATCGAGCCGGCCGTCGTGCATCAGGTCCTGGACGACCTGTCGCATCTCGCCGAGCAACAACCCGAAGCGCTCTGGCGAAACGCGGATACCGAGCGTGAAGGCCGGGCGGCAGCGTGCGCGGATGCCGGCGATGATTTCGTACACGAGGCGGCAGCGGTTCTCGAGCGAACCACCGTAGCGGTCTTCGCGCCGGTTGTACGTGCTGCTCATGAACTGGCCCAGGACATAGCCGTGTGCGCCGTGGATCTCCACGCCCGCGAAGCCGGCGCGTTCAGCGCGGACCGCGGCTGCAACGAAGTCCTCGCGCAGCTGCTCGACTTCCGCCGGTGTCAGCGCGCGCGAACCCGTTTCCTCGTCGTCCGACGGGCAGACGGGTTGCCTGCCGATCAGGTCCTTCGGCGAACGCATGCCGGCGTGGTGCAGTTGCACGTAAGCGGTGCTGCCGGCGGCCTTGACGCCCGCTGCGAGTCGCGTGAGTCCGGGCACGTGCGCGTCCGACCAGCAGCCGAGCTGGCCGGGAAAGCCCTGTCCCTGCGCCTGCACGTGCGATGCGCAGGTTACCGTGGCGCCGAAGCCGCCCCGTGCACGCAGCGTGAGCCAGTTGAACTCGTCGTCGGAGAGCGTGCCGTCGACGTGGCTCTGCAGGTTGGTGAGCGGCGCGAGCATGAAGCGGTTCTTCAGGCCCGGGCCACGCGTCATCGGGACTGGATCGAACAGGGAAGTCATGGTGGCGTATGTTTTCCGGCGGAATGAGTGCAGTCGAGCCTCGCACGGCAGCAGGGGCGCCGTGGCGCCCCTCCGACCTGTCACTCGTCAGGGTCGACGAGTCGCAACCGTTCGTCAGTTGACGATCTGGTTCAACTCGCCCTTCTTGTAGCGCTCGGCCATCTTCTCGAGCGACAGCGGCTTGATCTTCGAGGCCTGGCCCGCGCAGCCGAACGCTTCGTAGCGCAGCTTGCAGATACCCCGGGCGGCCGCCTGTGCGTCGGCCAGGTACTTGCGCGGATCGAATTCGGAGGGCTTCTCGGACATGTGCTTGCGGATCGCCCCAGTCATCGCCAGGCGGATGTCGGTGTCGATGTTGATCTTGCGCACACCGTGCTTGATGCCCGTCACGATCTCCTCGACCGGCACGCCGTAGGTCTCCTTCATCTGGCCGCCGTGCCTGCGGATGACCTCGAGCCACTCCTGCGGCACGCTCGACGAGCCGTGCATCACCAGGTGCGTGTTCGGGATGCGCGCATGGATTTCCTTGATGCGTTCGATCGCGAGGATGTCGCCCGTGGGCTTGCGCGTGAACTTGTAGGCGCCGTGCGAGGTGCCGATGGCGATCGCCAGCGCGTCGCACTGCGTCTGCTTGACGAAGTCGGCGGCCTGGTCGGGGTCGGTCAGCAGGTCCTCGCGCGTCATGTGGCCTTCGGCGCCGTGACCGTCTTCCTTGTCTGCCTTCATCGTCTCGAGCGAGCCGAGCACGCCGAGTTCGGCTTCGACGGTGATGCCGATCGAGTGCGCGAAGTCGACGACCTTGCGCGAAGTCTCGACGTTGTACTCGTAGGAGGACGGCGTCTTGCCGTCTTCCTTGAGCGAACCGTCCATCATCACGCTCGAGAAACCGGAGCGGATGGCGCTCATGCACACCGCCGGCGACTGGCCGTGGTCCTGGTGCATGACGACCGGGACGTGCGGATACGCCTCGATGGCCGCCTGGATCAGGTGGCGGAGGAACGCCTCGCCGGCGTACTTACGTGCGCCTGCCGAGCCCTGCATGATCACCGGGCTGTTGGTCTCGTCGGCCGCTTCCATGATCGCGCGGACCTGCTCGAGGTTGTTGACGTTGAACGCCGGCAGTCCGTAGTGGTTTTCGGCGGCGTGGTCGAGCAGCTGGCGCATCGAGACGAGGGGCATGGCTTCGTTTCCTATGGGGGAGACCGGCTGATGATTTTAGCCGGTTTTGCCAGTCCGACGACCCCGGAAGGCCGCAAACCAGGGGTTAGGGGATAGGGGATAGGGGTTAGTCGGAAGTGTCGCCGCGCCAGATGTTGCAGCAGCCCCATTCCGGCTATCCCCTAACCCCTAACCCCCTTTGTCATGCCGCCCAGTCGAGAATGACCTTGCCCGACTGTCCGCTGCGCATGATTTCGAAGCCGTCGCGGAACTCCGCGATCGGCAACCGGTGCGTGATGATCGGCGAGATGTCGAGGCCGCTCTGCAGCATCGCCGACATCTTGTACCAGGTCTCGAACATCTCGCGGCCATAGACGCCCTTGATCACCAGGCCCTTGAAGATCACCTGGTTCCAGTCGATGGCGGTGTCTTCGGGCGGGATGCCGAGCAGCGCGACGCTGCCGCCGTGGTGCATCGTGCGCAGCAGGTCACGGAACGCGGCCGGGTTGCCCGACATCTCGAGGCCGACGTCGAAGCCCTCGACCATGCCGAGGTCCGTCATCGTCTGGTCGAGCGTGTCGCGGCTCACGTTGACGGCTTTCGTCGCACCCAGCTTGCGCGCGAGATCGAGCCGGTAGTCGTTGACATCGGTGATCACGATGTGGCGTGCGCCCACGTGACGCGCGATTGCGACGGCCATGATGCCGATCGGGCCGGCGCCCGTGATCAGCACGTCTTCGCCGACGAGGCCGAACGAGAGCGCCGTGTGCGTCGCGTTGCCGAACGGATCGAGGATGGAAGCGACGTCGTCCGTGATCGCGTCACTGAGCTTGAACGCGTTGAACGCGGGAATCACGAGGTACTCGGCGAAGCAGCCCTGGCGGTTCACGCCGACGCCGACCGTGTTGCGGCAGAGGTGGCGGCGCCCGGCGCGGCAGTTGCGGCAGTGGCCGCAGGTGATGTGGCCTTCGCCCGACACCCGATCGCCGACCTTGAAGCCCTGAACCTCGCTGCCCAGCTCGACGATCCTGCCCACGTACTCGTGGCCGACGGCCATCGGCACGGGGATCGTCTTCTGCGCCCACTGGTCCCAGAGGTAGATGTGCATGTCCGTGCCGCAGATCGCGGTCTTGCCCACCTTGATCAGCACGTCGTTGGGGCCGACCCTGGGCTCCGGAATTTCCTCCATCCAGATGCCGGGTTCGGCTTTTGCCTTGACCAGTGCCTTCATGTTTCGATGCTCCAGCGGCGCGGGTCGCGCCTCGATCGGTGTATGCGCCGGCCAGGCGTCGGTGCCATGTATCAGGGGATGACGCCGAGTTCGTGGCCGACGGCGATGAATCCCTCGATGGCCCGGTCCAGCTGCTCCAGCGAGTGACCCGCGGTCATCTGCGTGCGGATGCGGGCCTTGCCCATCGGGACGACGGGGTACGAGAACCCGATGACGTAGACGCCGCGCTCCAGCAGCTTCTCGGCGAACTTCGCGGCGAGGGTCGCGTCGCCCAGCATGACCGGTGCGATCGGGTGCTCGCCCGGCACTAGGTGGAAGCCGGCCTCGTGCATGCGCCGGCGGAAGTGGGTAGTGTTGCGGCGCAGGTTCGCGCGCAACTCGCCACCGTCCTCGACCAGGTCGAGCACGCGCAGGGTCGTTGCCGCGATCACGGGCGGGATGCTGTTCGAGAACAGGTAGGGGCGCGAGCGCTGCCGCAGCCAGCCAACGATGTCCTTGCGCGCCGACGTGTAACCACCGGCCGCGCCGCCGAGCGCCTTGCCGAGCGTGCCCGTGAGGATGTCGATGCGGCCCATCACATCGCGGAACTCCGGCGTGCCGCGGCCGCCCTGGCCGATGAAGCCGGTGGCGTGCGAGTCGTCCACCATCACGAGCGCGCCGTGGCGGTCGGCGAGGTCGCAGATTTCCTTCAGGCGCGCAATGACGCCGTCCATCGAGAACACGCCGTCGGTCGCAATGAGCTTCACCCGCGCGCCCGATGCTTGCTTGAGGCGGGTCTCGAGCTCGTCCATGTCATCGTTCGCGTAACGCAGGCGCTGTGCCTTGCACAGTCGAATGCCGTCGATGATGCTCGCGTGATTGAGCGCGTCGCTGATCACCGCGTCCTGCTCGTCGAGCAGCGTCTCGAACAGGCCGCCGTTGGCATCGAAGCACGACGAATACAGGATCGTGTCGTCCATGCCGAGGAACGAACTCAGGCGCGCCTCGAGTTCCTTGTGCACGTTCTGCGTGCCGCAGATGAAGCGCACCGAGGCCATGCCGTACCCGTAACGGTCGAGCGCGCGGTGCGCGGCTTCGCGGATCGATGGGTGGTTCGCGAGCGCGAGGTAATTGTTGGCGCAGAGGTTGATCAGTTCGCGGCCATCGGCGAGCTTGACCACCGGTTGCTGCGGCGACGACAGCACGCGCTCCGGCTTGAAGAGGCCGGCACCCTTCAGGTCTTCGGTCTGGGCGGCCAGTCGGTCGAGAAAACCACGATCCATGGGGTAGGACGCCTGCGGCTACGGAGCGCGGATTATAAGGGCCTTATAATCGCGCCGTGGCACCCCGCAAACACGATCCGTCGCGCCGGCACGGCGACGACGATGAACAGGACGGTCCCGCTGGCCCCGGTGGCTCGCTGCGAGTGGACAAATGGCTCTGGTGCACCCGGTTCTTCAAGACCCGCAGCCTTGCGCAGGAGGCCGTCGACGGCGGGCATGTGCAGGTGGACGGCGATCGAATTAAGGCATCGCGTGTGGTGAAGTCGGGCGACCGGCTGCAGATTACGCGGGAACGCGAGCGGTTCGTCGTCGACGTCGTGTCGATCCCCGTGCGGCGCGGGCCGGCGGCCGAGGCGCGCCAGCACTATCGCGAAACCGCCGAGAGCGAGGCTGGCCGGACGCACGTCCGGGAGTTGAACCGGTTGTCAGGACCGGTCTCCACCGGGCGTCCCGACAAGCGGGAAAGGCGCGATCTGATGCGGATCGTGAAGGGCCGGGGAGGCCTGCCGGACGACGACCTGCCGTAGGGGCCCCGGTTCATTCCGGGTTCGTGAACGGGCTCACATCCGGTGTCCCATAGGCCGGGTACTTTGGACGCCTTGCCGGAGAGCCTGGATGACGAACCGCATGCCGAAGCCGAACGACGAGCGTATTGCCAGCGACTGGGAATCCGTGGCGCTGAGCCGCTTGGTTGCACGAGTCGAGAACCTGCCCGTGCTGCCGGCGGAAGCCGAGGACTTCGGCTGGGAAGCGAGCGTGCTGGAGAAGTTGCGCAAGCGCCTGAACGAAGTCGAGTAAGCTCCCCGCCGACGCGCAAATTCCGGGCACGCAGGGGAACCCGTCGATGTCAGTCTCGTTCCTGGGGTCGCGCGCGACGCGGCTCTTCATCCTGTTGACCGCATTTTTCGTTGGCAATGCCGTCGTCGCCGAATTCGTCGGCGTCAAGATCTTTGCGCTCGAGGAGACGTTCGGCCTGCCGCCGTTCGGCTGGAACCTGTTCGGCCAGACAGGGTCGCTCAACTTCACCGCCGGCGTCCTGATCTGGCCCATCGTCTTCATCCTGACGGACGTCATCAACGAGTACTTCGGCCGCCGCGGCGTGCGCCTGATTTCCTACGCCGCGATCGGGATGATTTCGTACGGCTTCCTGTTTGCCTATGCCTCGATTCACCTGGCGCCGGCCGACTTCTGGATCACGGTCAACGCCGAACGCGGCGTGCCCGACATGCAGGCCGCGTACAGCAACGTCTTCGGCCAGGGGCTGTGGACGATCGGCGGCTCGATCACGGCGTTCTTCGTCGGCCAGGTGATCGACGTCAACATTTTTCATTACATCCGCAACCTCACCGGAGAACGCTGGATCTGGTTGCGTGCGACCGGGTCGACCGCCGTCTCGCAGTTGATTGACAGCTTCGTCGTGCTCTACATTGCATTCGTGCTCGGGCCGCAGCAGTGGCCGATCTCGCTGTTCCTTGCTGTCGGCACGGTGAACTACATTTACAAGATGGCGGCGGCGGTGATCTTGAGCCCGTTGCTGTACGTGTCGCGCGGCTGGATCGAGAAATTCCTCGGCCCGGAAGAGGCCGCTCGGCTCAAGGCGGAGGCCGCTGCGTAAGTCCTGAGCCCTCGCGTGCCAGCGGGAGCGGGAACGTGCGGAGTCTCGCGTTGAGCCGGTTGCGGTCCTTCTGCTCACCCCGGGTCTCGCGCAAGGTTCGCCGCAAAGAAATAGGGGACACGCACCTATTTCCCGATGACTCTCCTGGGAAATAGGTGCGTGTCCCCTATTTCTTTGCGATGCGCGGTAGACCCGGAGCGCGGAGGAAGCGCGGACCCGTGGCAGCGCGAGGCGCGGCATCTGTAGCGCCCGACGCGGGGACTACTTGACGAGCTGGTTCAGCTCGAAGATCGGCAGCAGCATCGCCAGCACGATGACGAGCACGAGCCCGCCCATCACCAGGATCATCAGCGGGCCGAGCAGGCCGACCAGCGCCTGCAGCAGCGAATCCAGCTCGCGCTCCTGGTGATGCGCCGCACGCTCGAGCAACGTGTCGAGCTCGCCGCTCGACTCGCCGCTCGAGATCAGGTGGATCATCATCGGCGGAAACAGCCGGCTCTGGCCGAGCGACTTGCCGATCGGCGCGCCTTCGCGCACACGGATCGCGGCATCCGAGACCGCCGCTTTCATGGGCAGGTTGGTGACGACTTCGCCCGAGATGCGCAGCGCTTCGAGCACCGGCACGGTGCTGGCAGTGAGCGTGCTCAGCGTGCGCGCGAACCGCGCCGTGTTCGAGCCGCGCACGATCTTGCCTATCAGGGGCAGGCGCAGCAGCAATTCGTGCCAGCGGCGGCGGTTGGACTCGACGCGCAACCAGCGCGAGAACAGCCAGAATGCCAGGCCGATGCCGATGATCAGGAACAGCCCGTAAGCGCGCATGAAATCGCTGCCGGCGATGAGCGCCTGCGTCAGCAGCGGCAATTCGGCCTCGCTGTTGCGAAACACTTCCACGACCTTCGGCACGACCGACACGAGCAGGAAGAACACGATCACGACGCACACCACGAACAGCATCACGGGATAGAGCAGGGCGCCCAGCGTGCGACTGCGCAGTTCCTCGCGATTCTCGGTGTAGTCCGCCAGCCGCTCGAGCACGGCGTCGAGGTGGCCCGAATGCTCGCTCGCGGCGACGGTCGCGCGGTACAGCTCGGGAAAACTGTTCGGAAACTCATTGAGGCTGTCGGCGAGGGTATAGCCCTCCATGACCTTGGAGCGCACGCCGAGCAGCGTGTTGCGCACCTTCGGCTTGTCCGTCTGCTGCGACACCGCGAGCAGCGCCTCTTCGAGCGGCAGCGCAGACTTGACCAGCGTCGCCAGCTGACGCGTGACCAGCGACAGGTCCGACGCGCTCAACCCGCGTTGAAACTTGAACGAGAACTGGCGACCGGAACTGCCTTCGGCGGCGGCCTGCTTCTGCTCACCGACAACCTCGGTGACCGAGACCGGCAGCAGCGCCTGGTCGCGCAGCACCTGCCGGACCTGGCGCGCGGTGTCACCTTCGAGAACGCCTTTGCGCTCCCGGCCACCCGCGTCGACCGCAACGTACAGGAAAGCAGCCATGGTGCGCCGTCAGTCCTCGCGCGTGACTTTGAGGACTTCCTCGATCGTGGTCACGCCGGCGAGCACCTTGGCGCGCCCATCGTCGCGGATGCCGGGCGTCCGCATGCGGGCGTAGCGCTCGAGTTCGAGTTCCGAGGCGCCGTCGTGGATCATCGCGCGCATGTGTTCGTCGACGATCACGAGTTCGTAGATGCCGGTGCGGCCGCGGTAACCGCCGCTGGGGTCGCGCGGATTCGGTCGGTACAGCGTGGGCGAGGGCGCGTCGTCCGGCAGGTTGAGCAGGCGGCGCTCGTATTCGCCTGCCGTAAAGGCTTCGCGCGTCGCGGGGTTCAGCACGCGCACCAGGCGCTGGGCCAGCACGCCGACGACGGACGAGGCGAGCAGGAACGGTTCGATGCCCATGTCGCGCAGTCGCGTGACTGCGCCGACCGCGGTGTTCGTGTGCAGCGTCGACAGCACGAGGTGGCCCGTCAAGCTCGATTGCACCGCGATCTGCGCAGTC
>Ga0315290_10002426_pt1 | contig 13119 bp, 25 predicted proteins | sample YL17G12_0_MG_FD_203627 | JGI IMG/M metagenome (GOLD analysis project Ga0315290, IMG submission 203627) | Sediment microbial communities from Yellowstone Lake, YNP, Wyoming, USA - YL17G12_0 | ecosystem: Environmental > Aquatic > Freshwater > Lake > Sediment | place: USA: Wyoming | collected... | reverse complement strand
TAGCAAGACGATAAACAACATCATTAACAAAGGTTGACTTTCCAGAACCAGGAAGACCACGAACAAGAACTAGATTTTTCATTATGATTTACTCCGATTTTGAAACCATTTTCTTCATGTTCTTGATATATATACCATATTCTGTTTTAGTGCAACTCAATATATCTCTACCTCTAAAACATCTGGTTATTTTTTTGATGTCTCTTGGAATAACATGTTTGGCAGAACGACAACCATACTGAATTTCAAACCAAGAACCATCTGCCAAATGAACTTGAGTGGGCTGACTATCATATTGTGCCCCACTATTTGTTTGATATTCTCCTGCATATTTAGAAAAAGTTTCCCATGAACATTTTTTATCGCCACCAGTCCATGAATGAAATGATACACAAGTAACATCCTTTTCTGTATATTTATAATCTTTTAATGCCTTTTGAAATATCTCTAAAAGAGTCATTGATCCGTTTCCTCTTCAGCTTCTTTTGCCTCTTGAAAAGATTTCTTTAACACTTCGATATATAATTCTGTATCATCAGTCCACGGTGGGCGATGTTGTTTCCAATCATCAAATATAATTGATGCAAGTCTGGCCCAACAGGCGGCACATAAAGTCAATCCCTCATGATTACCAAAATTTCGCGTATAGTTCCCACAAGTTGTCCCACAACATTCACACTTTGGAATTCTAGTTTTCCAGTCATTGTTTCCTAGAATTGCATCACACATGGCTGCTAAATCGTTAACTTCTGTTGTTTTATTACCCATTCTTCTTCTCCATCTCAACCAAATATTCAGCATCTAATTCAGATTCACTTATTTCTTGTTCACATGGTTGACTACAATCAATAGTGAATTCTTTTTTGATCTTTTCTGTTTTATAATCTTTATTTTCATCATATTCTCCATCAGGAACATCATCACCTTCCCAATGTTCCCTAGAAAGACAAACATGATCTTCAGAAATCCAATGTTCAAATTGTTCGTAATCATAATTGACCCAAACACACGGAAGATTCTCTAAAGGATTGGATATATCAAAAAGGCGAACCTCATATGGTGCTGCCCAATGGCAACCTTCAACTGCCAATCTTGTTTTTGAAGGAGAGGGAGCAAGAATAGATGCCCAGCAGAAGCAAATGCCTTTTGAGTATAATCCTTTTTTCAGATGTTCTTTTCTTTTTCCCGTATCCAATTGGATTACTGTTTGCCCCTGATAATCTTCCCCACAAAACAGATAATCATGTCCATCAGGATGGTCTTCTACAAAACACCAGGGAAATACTCCATAATTTCGTTGAACTGTAGTAATTAACTTTTCCCCTTCAAATACCTCACCCTGAGAATAAGTCCAACAACCAGGTTTAGTAGCATATCCTGAGACAACAAGGCGATATTTTCCACTTGGGGATGTAACCTCTTTTTCAGACTGTTTATTCTCAGGAATAAAGAAATCCTTCTTGTCCATTGTCTTTCTCCTCTTCTATCATAGGTTGATCAACGGGTTTATCAAAGGGTATTCCTAACTTATCGGCTATACGCTTCAAAGATCTTATTACATTATTTGATCTTATTGATTGATATCCCTTATTATTGTGATGTTTTCTTGTTCTTATTGTAGTAGACATGTTTTATACCTTGTTTTTTAATGGCGGAAGAGGGGAGAATCGAACTCCCACGGCCGAAACCGGGGGTTTAGCAAACCCTTGCCATACCATTAGGCGACTCTTCCGCAAACTCTTATTTTTATTTATTCTGTTTTCCCCTTGGAATTTTCTGAACCCATGAATTCTTTATCTTCCATGGCTGCAAGTTCTAACATTGATATGGTTTTTATATTGGGATCTCGTAGCCATTTATATTTATCTTCATATCCAGCAAGTTTACAAAGAATACTTATAGCATCCTCCCATCGAGGATCATCACGCATTAAAAGAGAAAGAGCTTCTCTAACTTTTAATCTTTCTGATTTTGTCATAATTAGAAATTATTAGATGGTGGAGTCATCCGTAGACAACCCCACCACCTAAGTTATACTGTGTATTATTGTACAGGTACAGGAGTCGGTGCAGGAGTCGGTACTGGTGCTGCAGGAGCGTTTACAGGAACCAAGTTACCGTTTTGTATAGAAACTCTATTTACCTTCGCGGTTCCAGCAGTTCCGAGACTTCCAGCAGCCGCCGAAGGAACATTCATCAATAGATTCTGACCAAGATCTGATCCACCAGTCATCATCAACCAATTGGGTAGAACGCCATTCCAATTTTCAGCAAGTGCTTGCATGATAATCAACTGTGTTTTTGCTACCATTGCTTCTTGAGCCTTTTCGAATTCCTCAGCAGCTTCACGTTCGGCTTTCGCTTTGGATACGATCAGCTTATTCTTTTCTTCCTGGGCAAGTGCCTCTTGTTTCGCCGATTGAATACCCATCTCGGAAGTAAATTTCTTGTCAATAGACGCCTGTACTTCCGGCTTGTCAAATTGCATTCCTTCAGCAATACCCAGATAATGTATTGTGATGCCCATTTCTTTGAATTGTTCTGTTGTATCCTTTTGGAGTAATTCGGAAATAGGTTTCTTGTCCGCCATACAAGTTGTCAGGTCACGAGAACCAAATTCAACAGACAAAATAGACGTCACAAATCCTCGTATATTTTCATCGACTACATCCGCCAATTTCTTCTTGGCATAATTATAAAGATACTTGGAAGCATCTACTTCTTGAATTGATGCTGTAATATTGATACCAATCGAGAATCCGATAGAATCTTTCGATTCAACCTTGATTGCTTGATCTGTAGGAGTCGATCCACTTGTAGACGAAGAGGTCCATTCTCTCGTCACAGGAGAACGATCAACCTTAACCAACAACTGCGTCGGTACCCACTTATATTCCCAAGGCATACGACCAGTTTTAACATCTCGTTGAGAAAGACTGACACGTTTTACTGCAACCTTTTTGGACTCCAGGAACTCTACAGATTTGAACATATCTTGTTCATCTTTGGTATCACCTTCAAGAGCAATAAGATAAGCGGTCTCATTGGGTTCAATTTCTTGAAGCATTTCAAGTTTTGGAGGTCCAAGGCAACCTCCAAAACACAACATCAAACCAGTTACACACAGAGACAGAACAAACGCACCAAACATTTTCTTCATTTTAACAGATCCTTTTCTAATTGTTATTTACTTTTTTTACTTTTTTTCTTTGTTTCGTAGCACTTCTTTATTATTTTTACTGATCTTGCTAGTCTTGTACCGGCTGGCAAATTTTCAAGTTTTGTAGAAGTCCAATGGGAGTTCTTGTTTATAAATAAACTAGATCCTTTGCTTGGAATATATCTACACTCATATATTTTGAAATCCCCTCTATTAGGAAAAAAGGTTTTGATAAAAGATTTAGCCCATGCCAATGTATCAAATACAGCCAAAGGTCCACAGTGATTAAATGGTTGAACCCACTCATTATATGGATATCTAAGGCATCTTTTCTTTGAATACCTACCCGTACAAGAATAATTTCTTCTGTCTTGTACACGAACCACTTTGTAGCCGAGTTCAGTTTTTGTAATTTTGATTGTTTTCATCTTACTCTCTTTTCAAAACATTTCTTTTCTAATCTTACAGATCTAGCAAGTCTTGTGTCATATGGTAAGCTAACAAGATGTGTAGATTCAGGACTATCAGATCTTCCTACAAACAAACGTTGTCCTCTACTTGGAATATATTCACAACGATATATTCTGAAAATCTCGTCTGTACGACCCCAATGATCCACAAATTTTTTGAGAAATTCTTCAGCATTTTTCAGACTACCAAATACTGCTAAAGGCCCACATTTTTCAAAAGGGAAAACCCATTTATTTACTAAATATCTAATAGAAAATCTATGATCTGATCTAAAAACACGTTTGGTACAAGAGTAGTTTTTACCACCTTTTACAACGACTACTTTATATCCAACGTATTTGTCTTTAGTTTTCTGTCTTTTGGTCTTTTTCATTACCGACATTCCACATGTCTTTGAACGCCTTGATGATATATGGAATCCATATAATCATAAGTATTCCCAATCCACCACCGGTAATACACTTGCCAAACAAACCATTAGAAATAGCTCTTCCTGCTATATATTCTGTCGTAGACCCGTTTAGTTGTGCTATACCGGCACTACCTTCTATTGGACCTTGTGCTTGATTGTATAACCAGGCACACACAATAACAACCAACAAAACCACCACCGACGAAAGAATTCTTATCTTCACTTTAATTTCCTCCATTGTTGTTTACTACATTAATCTTTCTGATTTGCTAAGTAAATTGGATCTCTTTGTTTTAAGATGAGTCTACCAATCTCTTCATGTCTTTTCTCAATCATTGGTGTAATGACAATACCTTCTCTTAGGCATTCTGGATTCTTTTTACTTACAATTTGTTTTTGTAAAGTAGGCAATGGCTTTAATCTTGAAATACCATGAGATGCCTCTTTGATTGTCTTCTCTCCAAGGTATTCTCGAAGAGTAACCCCACAGACAAGAACAGGTACGAGTAAATCAGAAGAACCCTCTTCGGAAATCAAATGAAATTTGTTGCTGACATCTAACCAATGATAATCAGCATAGATATCATAAAACAATACCTTATGATCTGTTAATCCATAGATGTTGCCTTCAACACCAAAACCAATCAATTCTCCATATAGAGTTATTGTTTTGAATCCACCATGTACACAGATATCTCTTGTAAGATCTAAAAGATAATTTCTTCTAGCAACTGCCCACAGGGTATTTTCTTTTCCTTCTGCTGGAACCTCAACAATTGAATAACATCGTTGATTTACTTGGAACGTTCCCTCTGACGTATAAGTGATAGAATAGTTTTGTCCCTCAAGTTTTTCTGTAACACAAACAGATTCATCCATCAATAGAGATAAGATATCCGGGTGATTATCACACCCCTCAATATCATAAACAGAATTACCACTTGGAAGAGGAACAAGATTACCACAAGCACATGGTATCTCTGGTGGATAATACTTTTCAACTTCAAGTAAATCTGTTACATCCATACCTACAACAAAACTTTGGTCACCATCTTTGTATTTCTGTAGATATTGATGGATCTGTTCTTCTGGTGCTACAACTCCCTGAGAAATACAATCTCTCAACTTAACCGTCTTTACCTTATTATGCCCCTTGCCGGACAGTTTTCCTGTTAAACCCATAATCTCAATGAGTTCATCTTTGATTAAAGAATCTACAGGAAAGTAAGCAACCAAGTCACCAACTTTCAATTGATCTCTTGCATATACAAATTGATAATCAAGACCTTTTACACGACAAAGGTCAAGTCTATCTGCGTTCGGATGTGTCCAAACGGCTTCTATCTCCCGGATAGTAACGGCGAACGAAGACACGTCTTTCCTCCTTTACTCGTCACATAATCATTTATTGATGTAATGACACAATGTTTTGTCATGGTGGTACAACCAAGGCCGGCCATGACATTTTTAGCAGTTTTCCGACAAACTGGATTAGATCCAGATGACAAGATCTTAATAGCAGCATCCATATTATCTAATATTTCAAGAATGTACATCCTTGCTTGCCATTCTAGAGGTCTTCGACGATTGCATCTTCTACACATTTTTTCTCCTATTTTTCTACAACAATATGGGCCAACCCTCTACTTTTTGCCATATCTCTAAAATCTCTACGGAGATCAGCTTCAGCAAAATTACCTTCATTATCAGAAAAAGAAACAATACCCATACATTTTCCAATATTATGTTCAACGAAAATATCTGTCAATTGTGCTGCAACATCTGACCAATCGTGTTCAAAAACTTCTTTAATAATTTTTTTCAATTCATAAGTATTCGTGATAAATGTATGAAGCTTTAGTCCTTCATAAATCAACAAGGCTTGTTCATGGTAACAATTGAAGAAACTTTGACAATCTTCAACAGATGTGAATGGTTTATCCAATGCAACAATGAAACTTGTTGAGCTTGAGTTACTTACAAATCCATGTCTAACCTTCATTTTTTAATTCCTCCAAAAACATTATTCTGTTTCGAAGTTCATCTCTCACAAACACAAGAATTCTCCCGAGATGATTCTTTCCATATCGAGATACCTCTTCGCATCCTCAATATGTGTCACCCCAATCATTTGCTTCAACAAGGGTTTTGTTTCCTGTAGCAAATAGTAAACTTCTTATCTCTGCATTCTGAGCGAACTTTGCTCTAACGATTTCAAACATAAATTGATCGCGTACTTTAATCCAATCATCTCTAACTAAAACAGTCTTTCCAAGTTTCTTTGCTTCGCCTGGGGTTTTAGCATTTAATATACTTTCCCTTTCGCTCATAATTCTCGTTTTAGAAGCTTGATATGCGTGTTCTGATGATAACCAAGTATTTCCAAAAACATGGACATTACAAACGTAAAAGTTAGATAAAAACCTATATGGACCAAAGAATCCGAAGATTTCCTTATCTGTTTCTATTGTATCACGCATTCTCATCCTTTCTTAAGTCTTCATCAGTATATTCTTTAAGATCTACCAATCCCCAAACCTCTTTCCACTTCTTTCCACAATTATCACAGGCAGAATAATCAGAAAGAATAACTCCATCCTTCATAGTGGAATGGCTATAAATCTCATTTCTTTCACCGCAAAAAGGACAAAACATCCCAATATCTTGATTAGAAGTTCCTCTTGATTTTCGAAGGCAATACTTAATCCGAGCCGAAGTTAGTTTATTCAATCTCTTAATTTTAAGTCTAGGATCAGGCAACAATTTGAGATATCTTTTTTGTGCCTCTTCAGAAAGATCCGTAAACCATTTCTCTTTTTTCATTCTTTCTTCTTTTGAAAGTTTCGGTTTAGACTTCTTCTTAATAGGAATTACCTTAGGAACTTCTGGTTCATTAACAATAGGCTTCTGACTAGGAGATTCAAAAAATTCCAGTTTGAATTCTTTGCAAAGGGCAGCAGACAAAGAACATGATGCCAACTTATGAATAGTAACTATATTTCTACCTATACTGCCTATTCTTGCTGGGAACTTAATGGTACAACAAGGAATCTCATTAAACTCTTCAGTAACACTGGTTATTCGAATCTCACTCAATTCTTTTGTTATTTCTCCATAAACTTCCTCTATATTATGATTTTCTGATTTTTCAATATTTCTTTTTTCGATGAAGTCTATAATTCTTTGTAATAGACGTATAGGTTTTGTGGGTTTAGAACTTTTGGATCTTTGACACTTACCTCTTCCTGGTTTTTGACTCTCCCATATTTTACTCATTATTTCCTCCTCGTCGTGAAAAATGCGCCTGCCAAGAAACAGCAGACGCATCCATTACTTAATTACACTAATCTCGTGCCACAATTACTACAGAACTTCTGAGAAGACTTACTTTTTCTACCACAAGATGAACATTGTAACTTAGCAACAACCGTAATTGGTTTCTCTGGTGTTTGATAGTTTGGAAGATTGGTTGTTCCTTTCAAATGGAATATAATTGGTTCTTGCCAAGCCTCTAATTCACCTACAGATACCGGTGTAAAGCCCTGATGAGAATCCTCACCTTTTACTGTTATTCCGGCATCATTTACGGGTGGTACAGAATTTGGTATAAAAGAGGCTGTTGTTAAAACACTCATATCACCAAGTTCAGCATCTCCCTTAGAAATTCTTTCTGAACTACAACCACGTACAGTAGAACTAGCTGAAGAAGAACCACACACCGAATCCCCTAAGCTCGTTGAACAAAATATCGTTGGTGTCCAAGGAAATGGATACGAAGGAACTGAAGGTGAAGGATGATCCCAGTGATGGTGATAATGATCGACATGGTCATGTATCACTGTATGATATTCGTGTTCAATACGTCTCTCGAAACGATACTGAATTTGAATTAATCCATCTTCTACACGATCACCTCGATGCTCTGAAATCTCTTGAGTCTTTTCGATAAACTTGAAGCGATAACCTCTATCCAGATTTCCATCAATAAATCTTTCAAGTTCCATTTGAGAATTAGCATTGATAACAAGTTCTTCACCAACGTCCTTCCCATCTATTGTAATTTTTACGACTGCACGGACAGTGTTCATATTTTTGAGTAAGATCTTGTACTCTGATCCAAATGGCAGATATACAAGATCACCGTGTTCTCTTAATACGTTTCCATTTACTTTGATACACGCGACGAAATTCTTTTTATACGTCATGACACACTTACCTTTCCAAGCCCACCGGCTAAGGGCTTTGTTGATTAAAGCCGGTTATTGAATATTTGTTCAACTTTGGAAATGATGTGTTCAATTAATACCTAAAATATCTCCAATGAGTTCCTCGCAACGATCTTTGATTGCTGATAACTGTTTAACCATGTCAAGCAAACCTTCAACATTGTTATTAGTACGATATTTCTCGACAAATGTCATGGGGTCCATTAAACACACTTCTTTCGGCATTTCTTTGGATTCAATAACTTCACAATATCCATCAGAGGTTATTGTCAAATCAAAATTCTCAAATGCAGCAACAAGTGCTTTTTCTCTATCCTCTTTATTGGTTTTAACTACTTCTGCTTTCGGCGGCATATTATACACTCCTTATTTTCATGATTGCGTTTATATTGGAATTTTTAATGGCTCCGGTGGCAGGATTCGAACCTGCGACCTCCTGGTTAACAGCCAGGCGCTACCACCAGCTGAGCTACACCGGAACATAAAATGGCGCTCGCAGCAGGATTCGAACCCGCAAATCTTCTGGTCCGTAGCCAGATGTCCTATCCAGTTGAACGATGCGAGCGAGTAGTTTTATTTATCCTCGATACAGGTGTTTGAATCAATCTTACAAAAACATCATATGTTTCGTTAATACTTAGTCTACATCTCCATTTATGAAGATACCTATGTGCGTCATGTTCCAGTCGTCTCTCCAAAAGTTCTAGATAATCTGAAACAGAAGAACGAACATCAGTAGCGTGTATATTATTCAAACAATCTATTTGAAAAGGATCTTCGATTCTATCATTCTCTCTTTTATAACAAACATAAATGTCTTGAGTATCATGCCACCAACCTCTTTCTGTCAAGGCTCGACGGAACAATATATCCAATTGACCTAAAGTCAGTTTTCTAAAAGAAATTTTAGCTTTCATTTTGATATTCTCGACATTGGTACTCGCACCAGTCTCATGTATAAGTCATATGTCTCTTGAATAGTTGAATGACTTACATCTAATGATTCAAGTAATAGTTGTGCTGCTACTTCGTACTTTTTATCTAGTAGTGCCAAATATCTTGAAATAAATCTTCTGATAATGTCCTCAGATATACCTATTCTCCAAGTAAGAGTTCTAGGATCGAATATATGTACTTCTCTCTTCCTCCTATAAAAAGGATCTTGTCTACTCCTATAGAAAATATCTTCTTGGCCAAGACAATCAAAGACCCATCCACGATGCCTTATTGCACACATAAACAATTGAGACAGTTCTTTTAGAGATTTTGTTTCATAATATTTTCTTCTAAACTCTATAGATTTTTCTAATTTATAACTTAACTCTTCCATGACAGAGGAGTATCTAAAATGATTAGGTATCACTTTCATTCATCCCCCTCTGACTTATTTTTGTTACAGATATCTTTGCCAAACGTGTGAAAATTTCATAAGCTTTTCCCACTGATGGTTTACTCAACATTATAGTTTCAAGATGTTGATGAGCATCTTCTTCTTTTTCAACCGTTATTAAATTCAGATATTTAAGATAAAAGGATCTACGGTCAGAGACATTCTTACCAAGAAAAAGGTCAATTCTTATTTCTTCTTTTGTTCGCGGATTGTAGAAACAAAGGTCCGTGAATTCGAAATCATGAAAATGATATACCCAACCTCTACGTTTCAAAGAAGATCGAAATAATATTTCTAATTGCCCCATAGACAATGTATTGTAAAAAACCGAATTATCCATTATTTGTTGCCTGTTTTTTTATTATCGCTGTCGGTATTTGTGTCAATCTCACAAAGAGTTCATAACCTTTTTCAATAGTTAATTTTGAAACTACTGCTGTTTGAAGAAGATTGTCTGCAGCAAGTTCATCTACTATAGCAATTAAGTATAAATATCGGGCATAGAACCTCCTAATATATCTCTTATCAGGTGAATCATCAAACTGCGCCAGATATGGTATTTCTATACTGATTAAAGAATGTCGGTAATATCGTTTACAGAGATCTGAATAAGGATAATATATAACCCAATGTCTGTGTTGTAATTTCCTATGAAACAAGTTCTCTAATTTTGTTAGAGTCATTCCCATATAGAAATTAAGGATTTCTTTATTCAGGTCCAGAGGTTCCATTTTTTATTTCCGATAGCGGTACTTGTGTCAAACGAATATAAAGATTGTACATATCATTAGCATCTAAATCAGGTGTTATAACAGTTAAATGACACAGATATTCGTGTGCCAGTTCTTCTGCTCCGATAACCAATAATGCTAGATAAGTTGAGCAAAATTTTCTGGAAATATCCCAATCTATTTTCAAATCCCAAGTGAAATGAATAATATCCGGAATTTTTATGTTTAATCCTTCATTATAATATTCAACATCACTGAAACCATATGGATACATTATATGAGTAACATGTCTGGTTACCCATCCTCTTTTTGCTAATTCAATCAGAAATAAATGATGTAGATAACCCATTTCTTGTGAATTATAATATTCAAAGAATCTTGTGAAATCATCTTTATTCATGTTTTGTTCTTTTTATTCTCGACATCGGTGTTTGTATTAATTGCATATAAAGTTCATACATCATACCAACCGTTTGCTTGTTCATCATTTTTTGCAGATGCCGATGTGCTTCTTCTTCTTTTCCCTTATCTAAAAGAGTTAAGTATTCAACATAAAATCCTTTTATCGAATACATGCTATTTGATAGCAGTTTATCTTGAACACGATATAGTTGACTCATATCCGGAAGTATTTCATGACTAGATGTATGATAAAACTCTAAACTAGGAAAATCGAACATCCAACCTCTTTTTTGAAGAGCTTTATATACTATAGGTTCTAATTGATCTCTTGTCATTGTCCCATAGTCTAAGTAAGTATATTTTTCTGAAGGTGGTATTGGGTATCTAGGATTGACTGTTGGATATTTGGTAGGCGGGGTGGGAGTCGAACCCACAGTCACCATGGTTTGAGCATGGCTGCTTTGCCAAAATTTGCATACCCGCCCACTTTTCAGTAAGTTAAGTTTTTCCTCGATCCACTTTGACCATTTCACATCAATAGTCCTTTTATTGATGATCCTATACATATTTGATATGTGATAAACGCTGCGTAAGATACTTTCTGAACACCTGCTGCCTCCAACATATCATTTATAGAACTCTTCACAGAGATTCTGGTAATATCAACTGCATCTGCAGTTACAGTACCTGTGAAGGTATTGACCAAACCAATCAGTTTATCTAAATCATTCTCAGTTAGAATTCTTAATTGTAAAGTATAAGATGGTTCTCTTGGAATATCCTTTTCATCCAATCGAACAATATGAGATATAAAAGCTGTATATTTGAATGCTTTGTATATACCAACTCTTATTCCTATTGATCTAACGTGTTTAGTAGTACACAAAGAATTAACAGCTTTTTCCAGTTCAGATAGATTGTTTGCACTACAAAAACAAACCTTAAGTGTTGTCTGAAATTGAAAAGTGTTTGCTTTCTTTTCTGATACTAGAGACACCTTACTTGTCTGCCGACTAAATGGCCACATCATATTTATTATCCTTTCATACTCCAAACCTCAGACATTACTCTATCATAACTGATGATTTTTGATATTATTAAATTCTCAATCAATTTACCCCAACAAATTGCACAAAGGGAAATTGGATAAGGATGACAACCGATAGTTCTTGTATGAACTCCATGTATTATACCACAACAAGAACATTTATCCATTAGATACCTTGGTAGATTGTTCTTCTTTTATTCTATCTACTATAGTCTTTATAGCTTCAACAACATCCTCCACCCCACTCCTCATCATAGCAAGTGCAACATGTTCTTTTGGAACTTCATTAATTAATTCCCTTGCTCTTTCAACAGAAACATCTTCTTCAACAATGAATTCATTATTCTTAAATTCAAAGTCTTTCCAGAAATCATCAAAATGCTTTTTGGAATCAAAGGTGGTCCACGTTCGACATCCTTTATTACAACCTTCCTTGTACTCAAAAACTACGTTATACATCGCCTTCTCCTTAAAGAAATGGCAGGGGTCGGACCTGCCAAAGTCTTATATCTCGGTAAATACTTTTCTGTAGTGATCAACCAGTTCTTTTGGACCCATTGCTTTCTCAGGATTATCACTGAGTTTTACAACAGGATTTCCATTCGCTTCACAAAGTTTGATCACGATTTGCAGATTTGGCAAACCAAGATCATTTGTCAAATCGGTTCCCCAACCGAAGCTGAGTTTGATTTGATCCGAAAATTCAGTGTAGAGTTGCTCGATCACAGGCAAGGTCAACCCATCACTGAACACAATCATCTTTGTCTTTGGATCAATTCCCATTCTCTTGTAAAAGTCAATCACATCTCTTCCATATTGAATAGGATTTCCAGAATCATGACGTACACCTTTCCATGCCGCTGCTTGTTCAGATGTAAAGTCTTGTAGGAAGAACTTGTTTGTATATGTATCTGTTAAAGCAATTGACAAACCATAACCATATACATCCCACCATTCTTTCAATGTTTGTCTGTGTGATTCAACAAGATTATCTTTTCCCATGATACCTGCCATACCCATATACATCTCATGGGCAGAAGTTCCGATGGGAAGTAAACCAAATTCGAGGGCCGCCAAGGTATTCGATGTTCCTTTGAACTGAGGAAGGTCCTTCATGTGCCCAAGAACATGCCACTGCCATTCTTGACTGAATCGTCTACGTGTTCCAAAGTCGCAGAGAACCAATCCCTCATTTCCTCGGATTCGATCTGCTTTTTTCAAAAGATTCAATACACCTTGAGACCAAACGGCCTCTTGACGCAAACGACCCATTGATTTCA
>Ga0315290_10002425_pt1 | contig 13122 bp, 12 predicted proteins | sample YL17G12_0_MG_FD_203627 | JGI IMG/M metagenome (GOLD analysis project Ga0315290, IMG submission 203627) | Sediment microbial communities from Yellowstone Lake, YNP, Wyoming, USA - YL17G12_0 | ecosystem: Environmental > Aquatic > Freshwater > Lake > Sediment | place: USA: Wyoming | collected... | reverse complement strand
TAGAAATATAAAATCACCTTGCTACCCTTCATTGCCGATAAATCAAATGTTTTGCCATGCTGGTCAATTGCCTTTACCTGGGGCGCTTTATCGCCTGATGAGAGTGTTGTCATAAATATCATCTTGTTAAATGATTAATACTATCTATTCAACAAATAAGAAATAGTTAAGTTCAATTCTGATTGAAAACTAAAGTTCAAGGTTGTTTTTTGAAAGATAATAGCGACAGAACGATTGCAAGCCGCATGCTGCACATTTTGGTTTCCGCGCCTGACAAACGTAGCGCCCATGAAGAATCAGCCAGTGGTGCGCCAACGGAATAATGTTTTCGGGAATGTGCTTAACCAGTTGTCGTTCAGTATCAAGTGGGGTTTTGGAGCCATACGTCAATCCAATACGCGCTGAAACCCGAAAAACATGTGTATCAACGGCCATTGCAGGCTTGTCGTAGACAACCGAAGCAATAACATTTGCAGTTTTGCGGCCGACCCCGGGAAGCAATTGCAATTCGTCCACATCAGATGGCATTGTGCCGCCGAATCGATTGGTTAGAACCTGGGCCATGCCGATTAGATTTTTAGCCTTATTATTGGGGTATGAACAGCTCTTAATTTTTTCGAATACTGAAGCTAATTCTGCGACGGCAAGTGTTTCTGCATCCGGAAAAGTATCAAAGAATGCAGGGGTTATCATGTTCACCCGCTTGTCGGTACATTGGGCAGAGAGCATAACAGCTACCAGAAGTTGATAAGGATCCTTATAACGCAACTCTGTTTCGGCCACAGGCATATGCACTGTAAAATAGTTGATACAAAGCTGAAAACGTTCCTTTTGTGAGATCATTTTTTTTGTAAGGTTGATTTTTATGATCCTTTTCCTAATGTTTTGAACCTTTTATCTTTAACCTTTTATCTTTTGTCTTTATTGAGGTTTATGAATGAACCAGGTTAAAAAGGTATGGAAAATTAAAAAGGGTCTAACGGTTGTACCGCTAAACCCTTCGTTCGACTTAGATCAGCTTAATTTAACAGTATACACAGGGGGCCGGTAATTCTGCTGTTAATTACATTTAATGCATGAGCATATGCGAGTATGTAACTGACAATTTCGGGAGAAGGTGAAGTGTTCTTATCACCATCAATCCGTATTGTTGCCTGTTCATTTTCGCTTTCATACATCAATAAGTCTTTCAGAGTAAAAGATTTGGTCATTAGTTACAGGTTTGTTAATAATTTGTTTCTGTAGACTAACGTCAATCTATGGCACCATATTATACGATTGTAAATTTTTTTTTATATGGTAAGCGTAATCTCTTTCTGTTCTATCATTTTTCGCAGATTTATCAAGGCATAGCGCATTCTACCCAGGGCTGTATTAATGCTAACATCAGTCTGTTCAGCAATTTCTTTAAAACTCATATCCGAATAATGGCGCATAACGAGTACCTCGCGCTGCTCATGAGGCAGCAATTCGATGAGATTGCGGATATCTTCATGAATTTGATCATTTATCATGCGGTCCTCAATAGAATCCTCTATAATGAGAACATTATCGAAAATGTCGGAGCCATCGTTACTTTTCTCCAACATTGGCAAGCGTTTTGCTTTCCGGAAGAAATCTATAATCAGGTTGTGCGCAATACGCATAACCCACTGGATAAACTTTCCTTCCTCCTTGTATGTGCCGGAACGGAGCGTATTAATTACCTTAATAAATGTATCCTGAAAAATATCGTCGGCTAGTTGTTTATCTTTAACAACCATCAGAATATAGGCAAAAACCTTACTCTTATGTCGATTGACCAGATTGGCAAGACTGGCGTGATTACCGGATAAATATTCGCTGATCAGTTCCTGATCGCTAACCATTGGAGCATTCATTGCACCTCCTTTTTGTTAGTACTGTTAGCGTAGATATTTACCGATAATGTCCCTCCTATGTTTTAGTAAGCATTAAAAACATGTATAGAATTAATTCAATATGCTGAAAAAGGTAATAATGAGTGCAAATATAATACTATTAATTTTTATTAATCAAGCCCTTTCTGATATTTATTTAATTTTGACCCTGGCTATGCCATGAAAATATGCATAATATCGATCCTGACAATCTTGACCCAAGGGAATTTATTATAATAAAAGGGGCACGTGTTAATAATCTTAAAAATCTTACCGTTGCCATTCCCCGTTATAAATTGGTAGTAATCACTGGCTTATCTGGTTCAGGTAAGTCCTCTCTTGCCTTCGACACATTGTATGCCGATGGCCAACGCCGTTATGTGGAAAGCCTTAGCTCCTATGCGCGCCAATTTTTAGGCCGTATGAGCAAACCTGAAGTCGACTATATAAAGGGAATTTCACCGGCAATAGCCATAGAGCAGAAGGTTAACACCCGAAATCCACGATCTACGGTGGGTACATCTACCGAAATATACGAATATCTTAAGTTGCTCTTTGCCCGGATCGGTGTAACCTACTCCCCTGTATCGGGAAAGCATGTCAAACGACATAATGTTACTGATGTAGTGGACGCAATACTTCAAAAGCCCGAAGATACGCGGATTGTTATCTCTACACCGGTAATATCCAAAACAGGCCGCACCATCAGGGATCAGCTAACAATTGCTTTGCAGCAAGGTTTCACCCGCATGCTCATTGGGCAGGAAATCTTCCGGATTGATGAGGTTTTAAAAAGCGATAAGGTTGCAAAGACCAGAACGGATTTTTATATCCTTATCGATCGTTTTGTTTTACAACACACCGATGATGAACTACAGGCGCGTATTGCCGATTCAGTTCAAACAGCTTTTTATGAAGGAGAAGGCTCTTGCCTTATAGAATTTACTAACAATCAAGCAAAAGAATCCGTTAAATTTTCGAACCGTTTCGAGCGGGATGGAATTTCGTTTGAAGAGCCTTCAGTAAACCTGTTTAGCTTTAATAATCCCTTTGGTGCCTGCAAAACCTGCGAAGGCTTCGGCAACGTTATTGGCATTGACGAGGACCTGGTTGTGCCGGACAAAAGCCTTTCAATATACCAGGATGCCGTTGCATGCTGGCGTGGCGAAAAGATGAGCGAATGGAAAAACAAACTGGTGATACATGCCTATAAGTTCGATTTTCCAATTCACCGCCCATACTTCGAATTATCTGAAGAAGAGCGCGAGCTCTTATGGAGAGGCAATAAGCATTTCGAAGGGCTTACTTCTTTTTTTAACTATATCGAAAGTCAGCACCATAAAATCCAATACCGCGTTATGCTCTCACGGTACCGGGGGAAAACGCTTTGCCCGGATTGCAAAGGTACAAGACTCAGAAAAGATGCCGGATATGTGAAAATAGGCGGTAAATCTATTTCTAACCTGGTGGTAATGCCGATTTCCGGTGTTCTTGACTTTTTCAAGGAGCTTAAGCTTAATGAATACGATCTTCATATAGCTTCGCGATTGATGATTGAGATTCGTAACCGTTTACAGTTCCTGTCCGATGTCGGCCTGGGATACCTCACGCTAAACAGGCTTTCCAATTCACTTTCGGGTGGGGAATCGCAACGTATAAATCTGGCCACATCTCTGGGAAGCAGCCTGGTTGGATCGATGTATATACTTGATGAGCCAAGCATTGGTCTTCACCCGCGCGACACCCAAATGCTTATAAAAGTCCTGAAACAATTGCGCGACTTAGGAAATACTGTGATTGTAGTTGAACACGACGAGGAAATAATACGTGCAGCCGACCAGATAATCGACATCGGACCACTGGCAGGCAGAAATGGAGGAGAACTCGTTTTTCAGGGTAATTTTGAGGAATTGCTTCTCGATACAAAAAGTCTCACAGCTGCTTATGCGAGTGGACGCGAATCTATTGAATTGCCTGTCAAACGACGGAAATGGAAAGATTTCATAACCGTTTCGGGCGCCCGGGAGAATAACCTGCACAATATTACTGTCCAGTTTCCGCTAAATACACTGAATGTTGTTACTGGCGTAAGTGGATCCGGTAAAACATCTCTTGTAAAACAGATTCTCTATCCGGCACTTATGAGGTTTTATGGAGGGTATGCTGTTCATAGCGGAAAATATGATAAACTGACCGGTGATTATCAGCGTTTGGGATCGGTAGAAATGATCGATCAGAATCCGATAGGACGCTCATCGCGCTCCAATCCTGCCACTTATGTAAAAGCATTCGACGATATCCGCAACTTATTTGCAGATCAGGCTTTATCCCGTACACGCGGTTATAAGCCGGGCTTTTTTTCATTCAATATTGAAGGCGGACGATGCAAAGAATGTGAAGGCGATGGCTCCGTAACCATTGAGATGCAGTTTATGGCCGACATACATCTTGTTTGTGAAAGTTGCCACGGCAGGCGTTTCAAAGACGAGATACTGGATATAAAGGTTAACGGGCTGCATATTGCTGACATCCTTTCCCTCACTGTTGACGAAGCAATTGATTTTTTCAGATCAGGGTATATGGACAGTACTACCGGACACCGGATAACATCGAAGCTTAAGCCACTTGCCGATGTAGGTCTTGGATACCTGAAGTTGGGACAATCCTCTGATACCCTAAGCGGAGGTGAAGCACAACGTATCAAACTGGCATTTTTCCTGTCGAAAGGAATTTCGGAATCTCCAACATTGTTTATTTTTGACGAACCCACTACGGGGCTTCATTTCCATGATATCAGCAAGCTGCTCACCGCATTTGCTGAGTTAATCAACAAAGGACATTCACTTATCGTAATCGAACACAATCCCGATGTGATAAAATGTGCCGATTGGGTAATCGATCTGGGACCTGATGGTGGCGAAAAAGGCGGCAACCTTGTTTTTGCCGGCACGCCCGAGGATATGGTGAAGTGTAAGGATTCGGTTACGGGGAGCTTTATTAAGGGGAAATTGGTGCAGGAAAAGTAATTTAATATCTTCTTTTGCTTTTTAGGGATTTTAAAGCTATAAATTCCAGTAAAATTCTATTACGTCCCTATAGGACTTGAATTCATCTGAATCCATATTTTTTCTACCAATATGTTGTCCCTTACGGGACAAGAATAGCTTAAAAAATGTGATCGAGCAGAGTATTGGTGGTGTATTAACTGAATCAGTCTGGGATAACTTTCATATCTGCAACTGCTTCATCCGAACGTTATTGTCCCGTAGGGACTTACTATCGGTAGCAAGTTAATTGTTATATTTGTGTAAAGTCCCGTCAGGGACGAAATAACCCTCCCGCCATGGCAAATACCTATACACAAATCCACATCCAGGCCGTCTTTGCAGTTCAAAACCGCGACTGCATCATCCACAGCAATTGGAAGGATGAATTACACAAATACATCGCCGGAATTGTAGATAACAACAACCATAAACTGCTTTCAATAAATGGAATGCCTGATCATATCCATATACTTTTCGGTTTAAGGCCTTCGCAATCGCTTTCCGATTTAATGCAGGATATTAAATGCAGTTCTTCAAAATGGATTAACGAAAAAGGATTTGTTAAAGGTAAGTTTTCGTGGCAGGAAGGTTATGGAGCTTTTTTATACAGCAAATCAGATGTGACAAACATTATCCAGTATATCGTTAATCAAACAGTTCATCACAAGAAGAAAACTTTTATTAAGGAATACCTTGAAATGTTGAAGGAATTTGAAATCAATTTTGATGACAGGTTTGTTTTTAAACCGGTTGGGGTTGAATATACCGAACCTGACGGCACTTCCTGAATCATTGAATTATGGTTTTCTTTATGAAGCGGAAATTGGTGTAAGGAAAACTTATTCCAGGTTATTTATTAGTTGCACATTCGGACAACTTCGACTATCTTTGCAGCCTATGAGCATTGAGAAGAAAAGAACAGTGTTTTTGTACCAGAACTACTTTACTGACTTTTACTATCAGCAGACACAGAAAGTAAAGGACAAAATCAGCTGGACACTCAAACTCATTGAAACAATTCAACTGGTGCCGGAAGATTATCTAAAACACATTGAAGGCACTGACGGGCTTTATGAAATAAGGGTTAAATTCGGAAATAACATCTTTCGGATTTTCTGCTTCTTTGATGAAGGAAAACTAATTGTTTTAGCTAACGGTTTTCAACAAAAGGGGCAAAAGACACCAAAGTCCGAAATTGAAAAAGCACTTAAAATAAAAAGGGAATATGAAACAGAAAGATAATTTGAAATCCCTCGACCAGTTTGTTGATGAACAATACGGTGAAAAAGGTACTGTTAAACGGGAGAAGTTTGAAGCAGGCTATGATGCATTCAAACTGGGCTTTCTACTTCAACAAGCAAGGCTTGAGAAAGGAATGACACAGGAAGAACTTGCCGAGAAATGCGGGACAAACAAAGGCTACATTTCTAAAATCGAGAATAACATTAAAGAAGTCCGCATTTCGACACTTCAAAAAATTGTTGAACTTGGGCTGGGTGGACACCTGGAATTTTCAATCAAACTCTGATAAGCTATGAGGCAGCGGGTGAAAATGGCAGAAAATAAGGACATCACCACATTAGATGAAATCCCCGATGATAAATATGGTAAGCGAGGTGCCGCAAAACGTGAAAAATGGGAACAGGAGTTTGAAGCGTTCAGGAAATTGGTTCAGGCTACCTGATTGCGGATTATCTGAAAATACCACAATAGTCACATAGGGCACAATAGAAAATTCACATAGGAGTTATTGAGTTTGTTGTTTTATTAATCCTGAAGGGGTTTAATATCAATAACCGTGGGTGAAACCCACGGAAATATAAATGGTGAGATCATGCAGCCCCGAAAGGGTTGAATCGTTATATGAAATCCCAGGTGATGAGTTTTAGCGGGAATCAACTATATAACCCATTATTGCACCTGACTATCAATATTTGTATAAATTCTGATAGTTTGATATCAATATTCATATGAATTTTGCTGGTTTGATGTCCTAATTCATGTTAAAACTTAAAAGGAAAATGAGCTTTCATACCCAGTTCGGCTCAGGCTGCGCCTGAGTCTATCTATCCTTCAGGCTCTGCCTGTATCCTGTAAATTTTTAGCCTTATCAATAAAGCCATTTACAACTGCTGATATACAATTGATTGCCATAAGATCAAGCAGTTTTGAACTGTCAGATAAAATCAATGAACCGCTCACAGGACGGTCACTTGAGTTCACCTTATACCCTTTTTCATTCGTCGAACTCAGGCAAGCATATAACGGGGTTGAGATGCTTGGAATGACTGATCGGCTTATGCGATATGGTTTTTATCCTGATATTATTTGGTAAGCCTGATGATGAAGCCAGCCTTTTGCTTGATAACCTGGAAGGTAACTATCTTTATAAAGATATCTTTGATTTTGAGCAAATTAAGAAACCACAGTTGCTTGTGAATCTATTGCAAATGATTGCATTTCAAGTAGGCGCCGAAGTTTCCGTAAATGAAATGGCGGTAGCTTTGCAGGTAAACCGCAATACTGTTCAACGCTATATTGATCTGTTGGAGAAGGCTTTTGTTATTTTTCAACTTAATGGTTTTAGCAGAAATCAGCGGAATGAGATTACCAAGAAGACAAAGATTTATTTTTTCGATTTAGGGATTAGAAATAGTATTATCGCCAATTTTAACCCGATAGAATTACGTCAGGATGTTGGGGCTTTATGGGAAAATTTCCGGATAGACGAAAGGTTCAAATTCCTGGCAAGAGAAAAAAAGAGTCCAAACTACTATTTCTGGAGGCATCATAATCAACAGGAAATTGATTATATAGAGGATGAGGGTGGGCAACTGACCTGTTATGAATTCAAATACTCGAATAAAAAGGCAAGCATCCCTCCCCATGTTTGCCAGAACTTACCAATACAAATCGTTTGAAATCATTCATCCGGGGAATTTCAATCACTTTACTGAATAAATAAGAGTGGTTTTATACAGAGCGCTTGAGTTTGCAATTTTCGCAAACTCAGGTAGCCGAAGAATAATATTGCCAATTTTGCATTTTGTGACTTTGATCATTTTATTCGATTTATCGCACTTTCAGATTTTAGGCGGCAAATGCACTTCCCTGTCCCTGTTTTTTACAATAATTTAGAACAGCCCCTTTCATTTTTATTCCCCTTTTTTTCGTAAATTTGCATCTTCTTTAAAAGCAACAAGTCTTATTAACTTAATATCAGCATTTTACATTCACTAACAAATAAATAGGAGTAAACAAAATCATGTCAAAAGAAAAATTGAGCAAGAGTGTGTATCTCTTTGGCGACCGAAAAGCCGATGGTGATGCTTCGATGAAGAACTTACTTGGAGGCAAAGGTGCCAACCTTGCCGAAATGAACCGTATTGGTGTGCCGGTTCCTCCTGGTTTTACGATCACTACGGAGATCTGCACGCTCTACAATACGCTTGGGCGCGAAAAAGTGATCGAGCTTATCAAGGATGACGTTGAAGATGGAATCCGCTTTATTGAAAAAATAATGGGAACATCATTCGGCGATAAAAATAATCCCTGTCTTGTTTCTGTGCGTTCCGGATCGCGTGCTTCCATGCCCGGTATGATGGACACTATCCTTAACCTCGGTCTCAATGACGATGCTGTTCAGGGACTGATCAATAAAACCGGAAACGAACGTTTTGTATGGGATTCTTACCGCCGTTTTGTTCAGATGTATGGCGATGTGGTTTTAGGAATGAAACCTGCTTCCAAAGAAGATGTTGATCCTTTCGAGGAAATCATCGAAAAAATGAAAGAAGAAAAGAAAGTAGAATTAGATACAGAACTCTCTCCTGCCGACCTTAAGGAACTCGTTACGCGCTTCAAAAAAGCAGTTAAGAAGGTAACGAAAAAAGATTTCCCTGACGATCCCTGGGAGCAACTCTGGGGTGCGGTTATGGCTGTTTTTGATAGCTGGATGAACGAAAGGGCCATTTTCTACCGCAAACTCAACAATATTCCTGAAGAATGGGGTACTGCCGTTAATGTACAAGCTATGGTTTTCGGCAATATGGGATTAACCTCGGCAACCGGAGTAGCTTTTACACGCGACGCAGCTACCGGCGAGAATCTTTTCAACGGCGAATACCTGATCAACGCACAAGGCGAAGACGTAGTAGCCGGAATCCGCACTCCACAGCAAATAACCAAAGAAGGCTCCATTCGTTGGGCTAAACTGGCCAGTGTTACAGAAAAGGAGCGTAAAGCAAACTTTCCTTCATTACAGGAAACTATGCCTTCCCTTTATAATGAGCTTTTCGAAACACAGCATAAACTTGAGTCACATTCCCGTGATATGCAGGATCTGGAATTCACTATCCAGGAAGGTAAACTCTGGCTATTGCAGACACGCAACGGCAAACGCGCAGCTGCTGCTATGGTAAGAATAGCCATGGACATGCTCGATGAGAAAATGCTTACAGCGGAGGAGGCTCTTTTGCGCGTAGAACCGCAACGTCTCGATGAACTGTTGCATCCCGTATTCCATCAGGATGCCATTAAAAAGGCAAACGTTATCGCTAAAGGATTACCTGCATCACCTGGTGCTGCCACCGGACAGATCGTGTTCCATGCCGATGAAGCCGAAAAATTGGCAGCTGAAGGCAAGAAATTAATTTTAGTTCGTATTGAAACATCTCCCGAGGATTTAAAAGGGATGAATGTTGCAGAAGGTATTCTGACCGCTCGTGGTGGCATGACTTCACATGCAGCAGTTGTTGCACGCGGAATGGGTAAATGCTGCGTTTCGGGTGCCGGAAGTATCCGTATCGATTACAAAGCACGTACCATGGTAGTGGACACTATTACCTTTAAAGAAGGTGACTGGATTTCACTCAACGGCACTTCGGGCGAAGTTTACGAAGGAAAAATTGCCACTAAGGATCCTGAACTCAGCGGAGATTTTGGCAAATTAATGGAACTGGCAGATAAACATTCGCGTATGCTTGTCCGCACCAATGCCGATACGCCTCACGATGCGCAGGTTGCACGTGCATTTGGCGCCAAAGGAATAGGTCTCTGCCGCACAGAGCATATGTTCTTTGAAGGTGTGCGTATTAAAGCTATGCGCGAAATGATCCTGGCCAACGATGAAACAGGCCGCCGCAAAGCGTTGGAGAAACTTCTGCCCATGCAGCGTTCCGATTTTGAAGGTATTTTCGAAGCCATGCACGATCTGCCGGTAACAGTTCGTTTGCTCGATCCGCCTTTACATGAATTTGTGCCTCACGAAGATGCCAATCAGAAAGATATGGCTAAAGAAATGGGCATAACCTTAGCTGAAGTAAAGAATAAAGTGAATGATCTTCATGAATTCAATCCTATGCTCGGGCATCGCGGTTGCCGTCTTGGAAACACCTACCCCGAAATCAGCGAAATGCAGGCAAGAGCAATCATTGAAGCTGCATTGAATCTAAAAGTCAAAGGTATCAAAACCTTTCCTGAAATCATGATCCCGCTCACCGGTACATTGGAAGAAATGAAATACCAGGAAACAATCGTAAGAGATACCGTAAACAAAGTTTTTGCGGAACGCAATGACAGTATTGAATACCTTGTTGGTACTATGATCGAAATCCCAAGGGCAGCGCTTATAGCCGACCGCATTGCAGAATCAGCTGAATTCTTCTCTTTTGGCACAAATGACCTCACACAAATGACATTTGGTTACTCCCGCGATGATGCAGGCAAATTCCTGCCGGTATACCTCGATAAAGGTATCCTGAAGAGCGATCCTTTCCAGGTTCTTGATCGGGAAGGTGTTGGCCAACTCGTCCGAATGGGTACTGAACGCGGCCGGATCACAAGACCTTACCTTAAAGTAGGTATTTGCGGCGAGCATGGGGGTGAACCTTCATCGGTTGAATTCTGCCACACGGTAGGCATGAACTACGTAAGCTGCTCTCCATATAGGGTTCCTATTGCCCGACTGGCTGCTGCACAAGCTTTAATCAAGGAAGAAGCTTTGTCGAAGGCAGGAAAAAAAACTGATAAAAAAGGCAAGAAGAAAGGCACAAAAAAAGCTTTAAAGAAAATGGAAAAAAAAGCTAAAAAAGCCGAAAAGAAAAAGAAAAGATAATAACCAATAAAATCCCAGCGTATGTCATTTGCAAAATTGAATCACCCTAAACTTGATTTATCCATTTACGGCATTACCGATGTCAAAGAGATTTTTCGCAATTTATCTTTCGATGAACTGTTCAAACACGAAACCGATCCATTACTGGAAGGATATGAACGCGGATTTGTAACAGATACAGGTGCTGTTGCTGTTGATACTGGTATTTTTACCGGACGTTCCCCAAAGGATAAGTATATTGTACGCGAAAGCATTTCCGAGAACAATATCTGGTGGGCAAATACATTGCGTAAAAGTTCGGACAACAAACCTGTTTCGGAAGAAGTATGGAAAAGTATGTTAGGCCTTTCGCAAAAACAGTTGAGTGGAAAAAGACTCTATGTAGCAGATGCTTTCTGTGGCGCAAACGAAAACACACGCCTGAGAATCAGGGTCATAACTGAGGTTGCCTGGATGGCGCATTTCGTAAGGAATATGTTTATTCACCCAAGTGATGAAGAGCTGGAAAATTTTGAACCCGATTTTGTTATGCTTAATGCCTGCAAGACTAGCAATCCTGTTTGGAAAGAACAGGACCTGCATAGCGAAGTTTTTGCCACATTCAATATAAAAGAGAAAATGGCTGTTGTGGGTGGCACATGGTATGGCGGAGAAATTAAAAAGGGCATGTTCTCGATTATGAACTATTTTCTACCCCTTCGTGGAATTGCATCTATGCATTGTTCGGCCAATATGGGTAAGGATGGCGAGACAGCCATTTTCTTCGGTCTTTCGGGTACCGGCAAAACAACATTATCTGCCGATCCAAAACGCTTCCTTATCGGTGATGATGAACATGGCTGGGATGATGAAGGTGTTTTCAACTTTGAAGGTGGCTGCTATGCAAAATGCATAAACCTGAACAAGGAAAACGAACCAGACATTTACCACGCCATCAGGCGCAATGCACTTCTTGAGAACGTTGTGTTTGACGAAGCTACAGGCAATATTAATTACGACAGCAATGCCAAAACGGAAAATACCAGGGTATCTTATCCTTTAAATCATATCCACAATATCGTAAAACCTGTTTCAAAAGGCGGACATCCAAAAAATGTAATTTTCCTCACGGCAGATGCTTTTGGTATTCTACCTCCGGTTGCAAAACTTACCACCGACCAAACCATGTATCATTTCCTCAGCGGATATACTGCAAAAGTTGCCGGAACTGAGCGTGGTATAAAAGAACCAACACCAACATTCTCTTCATGCTTTGGTGCAGCCTTCCTCTTGTTGCACCCTACAGCTTATGCACGCGAGCTGGCCCGGAAAATGAGCAAATACGGATCAACGGCCTACCTGGTAAATACCGGATGGATCGGTGGGCCATATGGCGTTGGGAAACGTATTGATATACCATCAACAAGGGCAATTATTGATGCAATTCTTGATGGTTCGCTAAATGATGTCGAATTTGAAACCTTACCTGTTTTTGGACTTCAGATTCCAAAAAATGTACATGGTGTCGACAGGCATATCCTTAATCCAAGAAACCTGTGGAGCAATCCCGAAGATTGGGATCAATCTGCAAAATCGCTGGCAGAGAAATTTATTGCCAATTTTAGCAATTTCACTGATAACGAGGAAGGCCAGCGACTGATAGCTGCCGGTCCGGCTACCTGACAGATAAGTTGCAAGAATAATAAAAGCCTTTACCAGAATAAGTGAAGGCTTTTCTATTTTTTTTATTTTTTTAGTGCTTATGTAGACTGAATATGAATTAATCGTATTTTTGAGGACTACTAATCATTAATTTTAAATTTTTTCATCATGTCAACTGGAAAAGTGAAATTTTTTAACGAGAAAAAAGGTTTCGGATTCATCGTAGAAGACGAAACACAAAAGGACATCTTCGTGCATGTTACCGGACTTCAGGAAAAAATAAAAGATGAAGACCTGGTTGTTTTTGACGTAACCGAAGATAATCGTGGTAAAAAAGCAATCAATGTAAAACTTGCATAGATTTTTACTGTTGAATGGCTTTATGAAAAAAGCTCCGGAAACGGAGCTTTTTTTTTATCGC
>Ga0315290_10002421_pt1 | contig 13136 bp, 20 predicted proteins | sample YL17G12_0_MG_FD_203627 | JGI IMG/M metagenome (GOLD analysis project Ga0315290, IMG submission 203627) | Sediment microbial communities from Yellowstone Lake, YNP, Wyoming, USA - YL17G12_0 | ecosystem: Environmental > Aquatic > Freshwater > Lake > Sediment | place: USA: Wyoming | collected... | reverse complement strand
GTTTTTGATTTGGAACATTCTCCAGCCCTCACCCTTGCCACTTCTGGAAACTCCCTCGAGCTGATAGGCGCGCATGAGGGGGTTTCCCTCACTACTTACCCCGACAACGAATGGAGCTGCAACCCGACTGGCGCCCGAGTACTCAAAGACAATTAATTGGGGCCAGTCCATGGCATCAATGATTGTCTGGATTTTTGAAATTGTCTCCCGATCGTAATCGTAAAGGTCCCCAAGGTCTTGAGCCCTCACCCCCTCATATATTGGCTCATCAGTGCTTTTCTTTTCCCATGCGGGATTGGACATGTTAAGTGTGCCTCACTTTTTTCATACAGTCGGGACACGTCACAAGGTTTCGCACTTTGTGAATCTCTACCGCACTATGGCAGACTTCACACGTAATGAAAATGGGCTTTGCTTCAACCTCAATACTGCTGGAAGGGGAGCTCCCGTCGTCGGCATAATATGTGCCAGTTTTCGTTTTAATAAAATCGTCAACCCACAACCTGGCAACGGGGGCGGTAAGTCCATTGTAAGCGCCCATTTTAAAGTGATAGTTAAAGGCTTCGGGGTCGTCTATCTCCTGAAGGATTTCTAAAACATTCAACGAAATCTGCTTCAGATCTACTGCCCTGCGTACTTCTTCTGAACACCGCGCAAATTTCAAATACCTCGCAACGGTATTCTCGGCCTTACCTGTCTTCTTGGCAATGTTCTTTATGCTTAACCCTCCCTCTTCTTTTAGGGCCAAATATACCTGACCCTCTTCGGAGGGGGTCAGGTCTACGCGCTGAAGGTTTTCGATACCACGGATAACAACCGTCTCACGATCATCAAACTCCCGAACGATCGCCTTAATCTCTTTCAGGTTAAGAAGTTTATGGGCGAGATACCGGCGGTCGCCAGCGACCATCTCAAAGCGACCATTTGACGGCCTTAAAATAACCGGCTGCAAAAGACCGCTTTCCCGAATCGACTCAGCCAGCTCACGAACCTTCTCGGGATCGATGAGCTCCCGCGCGATCTTAACCGGCCGGTCGATCAAGTCCATTTTGATAAGCTGAATCTGTCCTTCTTTCATAAAAGCACCTCCAAAAAAAACCATACCACACAAAAAAAGGAAAAGTCAAGTACCGGGCGGCCACTATTCTTTTTTGTAGCACAGGACAAAGGTCACGCCAGCCCGCAGCGTCAAATTTTTACGGGAAGGCGCGCTGTCATGCCCTTTGAAGCAGCGCTTCACTTTAGGCCGTCTTGAAGGTTGCGGAGCATCTTTCAATTTAATCTCCCTTTCCCCTCTCCAGTAAGAAAGGGAGATTAAATTTAGTGTTTTTTTTAGAAGGGTGGTGATATGATGAGTAAGAAGATTGATTGTGTGGGTTGCTGCTTTATGACGAAGGGTGGGGTTGAGGTTTATCGGTGCGATCAGAAGGATTGTCCTTTTTGGACGTTCTTTTTTGTACCTACTGGTAAAGTTTTAGACACCTGCTTTACGTGAAGTGACTGAAACGTGCTGCCAGTTGGCAGGTAGATTTGGCGCAGATTTTGCAGCTCTAAAAGATAAGGGAGTTAAAACATGTTTAGAAATATGATTAAGGGTTTTATTATAACGATGATGTTGGGTGACATCTTATACGTCTTCGCAATCGATCCAAAAATAGCTCTTGGAAGGATTATTATTTTAATTGCCATTGTGTGGGCTTGGAAACTTTATTGAGGGGAGGTGAGAGACTATGCCGGTGTTCACGCTGGAAGAAGCAAAAGCAATAAAAGAGAAAATAAACTACCTCAACCTGCAATCTACGAAGGAGGCACTTCGCTCAATCGCTCAGTTCTTAACAACTAAACCAACGCTAAGTGCACAATTGTTTGATGAAGTCATTGCCGATGCTTTTAAACTAACCCAAAACAAGGAAGGAGGATAATCTTGTGCCATCAATACACTATCTGGCGGAGCTGGATCGCCTGAAGGCAAAGAAGACCCTGCAGCCAATCATCGAAGATATGAATGAAAGAGAGCTTAGGGTTGCCCTGCTATATGTGTTACATGGTATGGAAATTTATGAGGCGATTGATTCAGCCATTACTTACCGATTAACGAGGAAAAAATAATAGCCGTTCGGAAGGGAACCGCCGCAAATCTTTTATGCGGACAAAGAAGTAATAAGGGGGGATCGACATTGTGGGGGAGTCGATCAACGGCTTGGGGGAGGAAAAACGATGAGACAGGTTTGTTGTGTGTGTAAAATTTTGTACGGGCTTAAGGAGCCACTGGACAACGACGAGGAAACACACGGCTATTGCCCGGAGTGTTACGGGTGGTAGATGGCAAATATTGAAAGGGAGTTAGGGAAGGCCAAGAAGGTAGATCAGGAAGATGGGATTGATTAGGGCCACTGGGCGGGCCGTCGTGTGGAGCCCGACGGCCTCCTGCCCTGGGAACCCGATTTAAACTCACTCTGGAGGTGGCCGAGGAATCGCCAGGATGTCCATGAGCAACCCGATTGCAAAATCGTCCCATGGGTTCGCCGTCGCCAGCGCCTTTTTGTACAGAGCCGTTAAAAAGGCGTTGAGCTCGGCAAGGATCGTGGGCGTAACCTGCCCAATGATCCCGCCAAAGATCTGAATCACCCACTTAAAAATATTCCCCCAAAAAATATTCATTCCGATCACCTCCTCTTTGCTTTATTTGAAGATGGTAATGGTCTTTTTCAAAGAGCGCTGTAAGTCCAATTCTATCAGTGTCCTTTTCAAAGTCAAGGTTTTTTTCCATAGGTTCAAGGATCACGTCCATTCCAACCCACATTAGGTGATCGCTTCCATCGACGCCTCCAACGTCTTTATTGTGTTTGACGGTGCGACCCCAGGAGGTAACGGAAAAAGACCACTTACTTCTAAGTGTGATGACGAGAGCGCAGAATTTTAGAATATCCATCTTCAACCCCTCCTTCGGATCTTCAAAAAGATCCTTAATGAACTTCTCAACCCAAGGAAGCGCCCTGGGGTTTGTTTTGACCTTGAACTTACTCTTTAAAAGAAGTCCGTTTCGGACTATTAAGTGGCTTCGGATGGTCTCAACCTCTCTTTTGAAAGACTTAAAGGATCCAAAACAGAATTAACTAAACCCTCAAAACAAAAATACTTACTCTTGGGGGGTTTATCTAGGGACATTTTTGTCACAGCGAGACTACGACCGTGTTTCCTTAGCCAAGAGGCTAATGATTCAAATAACCTATAAGCATTTCTTCTCAACCAATACAAGGTTGAACGAAGCTTCAACACTCCATTCTTTTTCCTAAAGTGCCTACACTGCCTCCCAATAAAACCATTTTCCTCAAGAAACTTCATGTCGCGGTACAGGGTGCGCCTACAGCACACCTCGCCGTGAAACTCTTCAAGCTTCGCCAGGATCACCTTTACCGGTGGAAAACAATACTTTTTATGATAACGATCGCTGATAGATTTCAGAGTAATTAATATACATTCTTGTCTACGAGTCATATCTCCACTCCTTCCCATGATGCCTACGGGCATGGCATTTCTGACATAAAACGATTAGATTCTCGGGTTCATCGTTCCTCTTATTGCGATCTATGTGATGAACCAAAAGACGGGGATCGAAATAATCTATACAAAGACGACCGCAATTCTCACACTTAAAATCGGCGGCCTCCCTTAATGCTTTGGAAATTTCAGACCAATCAAACGAGTATTTACCATCCCAGTTTTCCCTCTCCCAATTTTCGCCCACCCACTCAAATTTATATTTCTCTCCCGCGAGGGTAGAGAGTTTCTTGAGACACCTTTTACAAAAGTCATATTCAATAAAGAAACACGGTTGAAGCAGCGTCTTTATCTTTGGTGGTTGCCGACCACAAACCGTCCAGCCTTGCTTAAGCTGATTCTCTGCGAGGTTGTAATGCACCACCTCGTCTTTATACCCAAGATACCATCCACCCAAGATCACCACCTCCTTAAAGAATTTACTTATAACTACACCAATTAAAACCCAAGAGTCAATATAAAAAAACTTATGATTCAAAAGTTATAAGTTTTTCTTATAGTGTCTAATTTACGACCCTCACGTTGCTGTAAAAAAAGACTTGACAGGTTAATTGAAAAGTGGTATATGGTGACAAAGAGTCACGATTGTGACAAAATTTGTCAATTAAACAGAAAGGAGAAAAATATCATGGCAGAGATTAAGAGTATCGGAGCTATTCAGGAGAAGTGGGGAAGGGTTACTCCCCAAAGATCGGAAGATTATACCCTCGGCATCAAAAACCCAAAGCGGGATTGGGCCAAGTCCGCGACGGATGCCAAGGAAAGCCACAAGGCAGCAATGGTGGCTGCCGCCACAAACGATTCCTATTCCAAGGGGATCGCCAAGGCAGGTACCGCAAGGTGGCAGGATCGGGCAATCAGGAAGGGACCAGGGCGGTTTGCGGAAGGCGTTGTGGTAGGAGCTGCTGATTATGGCGCTGGATTCGCGCCTTATGCAGACGTGATTAAGGCAACGTCGTTGACTCCGAGATTCCCTCGAGGTGACATCCGAAACCTCGACAGGGTCAAGGTGATCAGTCAGGCCCTTCGAAAGAAGAAGATGGGATAAGCTTTTCTATATTTAAACCCTTAAAATAAGAAAGGAGAAAGGAGAAAAATCATGAATCATAGAATGTCAACTATTTTCGCCACCAAAACTTACGCCGCCGATGCTACTGAAATAATCGACATCAACCTAAGTGATCCCGTCAGTATGCTGCTTTTTGACTTTCAGGTTTACAACTCGGCGGGTGGATCAATGACTTTACACCCTTTGGCCTGTTTTACCAAGATAGAGCTTGTGGATGGCTCGGACGTTCTTTTTTCCTTAACGGGCCTTGAGATGGAGGCTCTTGATTGGTACAACAACAGAGGTTTCAGAAAAGCTTGGAATATGTGTCTGACCGGAAATTATTTTGTCCGTCCGGTAGGTTTAAATTTCGGTCGCTTTCTGTGGGATGAAGAATTAGCCTTCGATCCAACCAAGTTTAAAAACCCACAGCTAAAGGTCACCATGGACATTAACGCGGGTGGCCTTACGTCAACCTATAACAAATTAGGGGTCCATGCCCTCTGTTTCGATGAAAAGATGGTTTCACCAAGAGGGTTTTTAATGTCAAAGGAAATCAAGAGTTACGTCCCCACCGGAACTGGTCACGAGTATACCGACCTTCCAACAGATTATAAATACCGGAAGCTCCTATTGAAGTGCCAGACTGCCGCAACTCAACCAGGTTTTCTTATGACACACTTCAAGCTTTCCGAAGACCAGGACAAAAGGGTAGTGTTTGACCACGGCCCTGATGAAATCCTCCATGCAACCATGGCGGCATGGCCGCCCGTAACAGAATCATACTTCTTCGCCTTCGCTACCTCTCAGAGATATTTGATGGTCGCTCCAACGACAGAGGTTACCGCATGGGCCACTGTTTGGGCTGAAGCTGCTGCCCACTCTGTCCCTGCCATTTACGCTGGTGACGGAGGACAGCTGCTCTGTATTGCAGATGCAAACGCTTCTAACATGATGGTCGGAGTTCAGGGTTGGCTGCCTCACGGGGTTTATGCTATTCCTTTCGGCAATCAAAACGAACCGGAAGACTGGTATGATGTGACTGCCATCAAATCTCTAAGGGCGGACATCACACACAATGCTGCAACGGGGGGGATCCAGCTCTTCTTGGAACAGTTAAGAACTTATTAACAAAACCATCCGCGGAGGTTTTAAATGTACGGCGATCTTGAAACGATGCAGGACTATTGGAAAAATTTAGCCTATGACGTCACTGCGGTTGATAAAAAGGTTTCTGGCCGCCCCTGTTTCATCTATGCTGTCCATTTGGTGGCAAACTCTTCTGGCGTAGGAACGGCAATCATTAGGGATGGCCATGATACATCTGGGGAAGCCGTTATTTCCCTTTCGGCATTAACTTCAAGCAACGACACCAGAAAATTTGACCCCCCTATTTATTTTAAAAAGGGGGTCTATGTTGACGTAGTCGCAAACGTGTCTTCAATCATGATTCACTTTATGCAAGCGGGGGAGAAGAAGGAGTGATGATGAATGGATATTCTCCAATATATCAGCACTCCAAAAAATACCCTTGAGGTTGATCCTTTAATAACAACAATAAAGTTAACAAAGGGCCGCCTTACGGGCGGCTCTTTGTTTTTTCCATCCGGTCCGGCTGGAAAACTCCACTTCATAGCCCGCATCGGCGTTCACCAAATCATCCCGTTCAACACCGGTCAAAATCTCAGGCTTGACGATTGCGTCGTTCCGCTCTCCCTGGGCTTCGATCTTATTGAACCTCCGTTTGATTTAGATTGTGAGACGTGGAATGATTCGACGCTTTACGATCACGTCTTAACCCTAATCCTTAACATCGAACCCATGATCGATGAGGAGCATGACATTAAATCCCTCATCAATAAGTTTTGGTTTTACGGGGGGAAATAAAAAACGTGTCAGAAACAGAAGATTACGATAAAAGCGCAACTCCAACAGCCCACAAAACAACCCACCAGGACGGGGGAAGCGACGAGATCTCGGTCGCGGGGCTTGACGGAGAGCCCGCCCAGTTAACGGTTCACAAGGACGCTGCCGATCCACATCCCGGATACAGATTGGAATCTGCCGATCATTCTCATCAGACTACGGGTGCGGGGGCTGGTCAACTCGATCATGGATTAGCAATTACCGCAGCTTCATTATTAGATGATGACCATACCCAGTATCCCTTCCTCGCCGGTCGTGCGGGTGGACAGACGCTGATTGGTGGAACCGCTGTAGCGGATATCCTTAAGCTTCAGGGAACTTCTGGGAATGGAACCCTTACGTCTCCAGCAATTCAGTTGCTGGTTGGAAATGCTGGCGCTACCGTTGGCGCGACGGTTTTGAATAACGGCAACGTCGGAATCGGGACGGCAAGTCCATTGTCCCTGCTTGATGTGAATGGAAATATAATATTGAGCGGATCCAGCCGATATATGGATTTCGGATCAATCGCCGGAAGTTCCGGTTATGGTTTCCGCGACAATGCTGGAACTATTGAATTCAAATCTTCTGGCGGAAGTTGGGCGGCGATTGGTGCGGCAGGTGGCGGTGTTGATTTTGCTACAGCAGCAATTTTAGGAACTTTATAGGAGAGAAGCCATGATCTGTTTAAATAATACAGACACATTGGAAGGCGGAGCGTCCGTTAATGCCGTTGTTGATTACACGGTTCATGGATTGGTAGGAACTTCCTTCACGCAGATAGCCCAGGGGCAGCTAAGCAACACTAATCCTTCAGTGCTATACACCGCAGGTGCGGCGATTAGTATTGTCTCGGTCATCTATGTCAATACCCATTCGGCGGCTGTAACGGTTGATCTCTACCTTGATCCTGCAAACGCTGGAACGCCAAGAAGGATGATCCCCAAAAGTTTGTCATTAGGTATAGGATATTCTGCGCATTTCGATGGCCAGAGATTGACTATTTTGGATGCCAGTGGGAGGCTCGCTACCTCCCTACCACAAGGTCTTGGCACGACTGATTCTCCAACCTTTGCAGATATTACAGATTCTGGCCTGACAGCTTCACAGCCAGTAAAAACTGATGGTTCTAAGAAATTGGTTTCAGGTTTTGTCACGGGTGAAATTGTTCAAATCGTAAATACCCAAACAGGTGAAGGTGCAACCGGAACAACTGTAATTCCCTCAGATGATACGATCCCTCAAAAAACAGAAGGGGATCAATATATGACACTATCCATTACCCCAAAGAATACTAACAACTCCCTAAGGATTAATGTTGTTGCACATTGCTGTTTTAATGGCGTAGCTGCGGTTGCTGTTGCTCTATTTCAGGACGACGCTGCGGACGCACTTGCTGTTGGTTCGCACACGGCTGCTGGAGCCTATTATTTCGTCTCCATTGCTTTTATTCACAAAATGACCGCTGGTACAACCTCGACAATTACTTTTAAGGTCAGGATAGGTGGTAATGGCGCAGGGACGCTTACTTTTAACGGAGGAGGGGGGAATAGGAGTTACGGTGGCGTATTTTGTTCATCAATTACGATTTGGGAGACTGCAGCTTAATCAACCTCACATAATTGTTTATATGTGATGGGAGATGCTTGAAAGGTAAATAATAATGGCAGACAAACCAACCACAACCGCAGGACTTCCTCCACCTAAAAGATACCAGACCCAGTCTATCCCTACTTTCACACAATGGTCAGAAGGACGAACCGGATTTTCGAAAGGAGAGCTCGCAGAAATTTACGCTTCTTCTTTTGGCCTGGCCCCTGAAGCGCTTAAGAAGCTCGAAGGAGAAATAGGAGCCAGGGCGACCACAACGCTCATTCCTAAGCCGGTCGCAAAACCCAAGGTCCCGCCGCAAGTAATAACGAGACCCGCTCCCGATCTTTTAATTGCCCGGACACCATACCCCAAGTGGTGGAAGGATCTCATTGTGGGCGGTATTGATATAACTGGAAATGGCAGGCAAGTGGTCGTCAGCGGTAGAGGAACCCGTGACCTTTTTGTAGCAACCATTGTTCTAGTTGTGTCCGGAGAAACCCATATTTCGTTTGGGTTTGGTGGCTCCGCGGGTTCAGGCTCAATGTATTTTGGCGGGGGAATCCAACCCGGGGGGATTGTAATTTCTATGTCGGACTCACCGGCGCCGTGCGGCAGGGGAGGGTTTAGCGTTGCGGCATCCGGGGGAGATCCAGAAGACCCACCGCATATAGGCGGGTTCGCGGTCTGCTTTTCGGAAGCAGAAATATTGCCTGCGTAAAACTATCGGAAAAGAAGGAATTAATAAAAGTGTCTGAATTAATCCAACCAAAAGAGAATAGAGAATTCACGGGCTCTTTGGGGAACTGGGCGGGAGACATGTCTTGGTACGCTGGCCCGGTCGGCGGAAAATTCGGCCTCATGAAATTCACGTGTCCGCCCTTTGGCGTAGTCCAGAGCGCTACGCTCCTATTCCCATACGTGAAAACACTCAAAGATAAGTTCAACGACGTAACCTTGGGGGTTTATTTCCCATCACCAATAACGACATTTATTTACACTCTGTACACCATCACAGACGGCGTCTACGCTTACACGGGAGAGTGGATGTTTGGAATCACCACTGATTTTTGGCTCATGACCGGCATTGCAGCGACAATACCGGTAGATTGGAACCTTGAAAACACATCTTTAACATTCTCGGCGCAGAACCAAGGACTTATCGAATACATATTCTATGCAGATAATGCGTCAATACAGGCCCAGGGAAGAATTGACCACCTCCCTGTTTTGGGAGTATAATAAAAAGCCATGTCATACGAAGCGTGGATCATGATTTTTGGATTCGCACTGGCGCACCTCGTCACCCTTGTTTGCGGACTAATCCACATAACGACACGCTTAACAAGAATTGAAACCGATATCTCATGGCTTAAAAAAAACGGGAACAAATGCCAACCGAACTTGGAAACCCTTTTGGAATAACGTGGAGGGGAGATCCTCAACAAATGCTGCCCCCGGACGTGCCGCTATGGCATCTGTTTCTCGATCGCTACGCTTCCAATTTTGAAAGGTTTTTTTATAACGTCAGGGTAGGGGGCCCGGACATGACAAACGTCGATGCCTCTGAAGCCATGAAGAAGATGTGGTACGCATCGACGGCAAAAAGGATCGATGCGATCGGGGAGAAGAAAAATGAGCTCTGGATTATCGAGGTGGCTTCCTCGCCTTATTTGAGAGCAGTTGGTCAGATGCTTACCTACCACTTTTTGTGGGATCTCGATCCGAAGATAAACAAGCCAGTCAAGGACGTACTTCTTTGTTACTTCATAGATTCGGATTTAGAGAAAGTCCTCAAACACAACGGCGTCACGGTCTTAAAGATACCGCAACCCGAAAAAAAGCAAAAATAAAACTATAAATTTAGGTTTTCATCGAGGAGCGCCATGCAGCGACGGATCGCTTTCCTCTGGGGAAAAGCAAATCTATAGTTCAAAACCCCCCCCATTACACCCTTAACGAGGTTGAGATCTCTTCGTTTAGACCCCTCCAGGGAATCCCCGGGCTGGTAAAACCACCCCAAATGTGATATGATCGCGCGATCGCACAACCGGAGGCTTAAAATGACCGTAAAAGAAGACGCCTTAAGGGCTTTGGAGTACGGGAAGGACGCTTATTACCAGCATATAATCAACTTCCCGTCTTATCAGCCGGAACTTGCCAGGGTCCGGAGGGATTACAACGAACGGACCTGGATCGACTTCACAGGGTTCTTTCCTAAGTTCACAACGGCGGAGTTTGAGAAGCGCCGAACCGAATACCAGGCGAAGTACGGGAATAAGGTAAACATACCCGGATTTTCGGACGTGGTACACATTATACCGAAAGCGAGAATCTCGACCGAAGAAAGAGCTGCCCATTTGTGGGCAACAAAGAGAGGACTCCCTTCGCCGTTATCGCCGGCGCAGATAGAATCTCTCGCTTACAAAAAATTCAGATTCTTAAAGGCATTGGCAAGCGCAACGCCAGCCTGGATGAAAACCTACGGCGCGGTTGCAACCGTCCTCGACAACGTGGAGGATGCCCTTGTCACCGTAACGGTGTTTGGAAGGATCGCCGTTAAGTTAGCCCCAAGACTTTTGGGCCGCTTGGTCCCGGGCCTTGGGTGGATCTTAATGGGAGCAGATATTTTAAACGCCGCAAACCTGATCTCATGGGGAACGGCAATGACGCGAGGATGTAAAGCGCTCCACGGAGCATGGCAGGAAAAGAACCCTTTCCACGCAAAGGCAGCGGCGCGCAGGACCTTGAAGCTAAACCGAGCAATCCCTTCCTTCGGAGAGTTCCTTGAAATAATGCAAACCACGGACCAGCTCTTTGGTTTTGGACTTTGTCTCGGCGGGTTCATGGGAATTGTCACCGACACAGCAAGCAAGATCATGACTTACAGCGCTCAGGAGGAATACAAAAAATGGCCCAAGGTAGGCAATGCTAACTACCTAACCAAGTGGGCAAATTCAAAAATGGGTGTGGATGCGGATAAATTTAAAAAGGGACTAATCGAGCAGTGGGGAAACTTCAAGGATGAAGCCTATCGTCTCAAAGAGAGCGATATCAAACTCCGAGAAGATATCTTTAATTGGACACAAGCCAAATCAGAGGAGACGTGGGGCTGGATTAAAACGACACCGGAAACTGCCTCTAAGTGGTTCTCCGATACCGTGATCGGGTCGATGATTATGTCAACCGGAAAGGATGACTTCCTCAAGGAAGATCATACCAAGGCCTTCATGATGCTTAATTCTGCGATCCAAGGGTTAATGCCCTGGTGGATAGAGAATGACCCGCTTACGAATTTCAAGGACCTACGGACCTTTAAATTCAGGGCACCCGAGCCAACGGATCCCACGACAATCGACATGCTCGATGAGCACTCACCGGATTGGCAGTCGACCGTTAAGTGGCCGCATATCGATAAGGAGTACGCGACGATCGAAGAGATCTGCTTCGCTTACGCACCGATGATAAAGGATTCGTTTCAGACCTACTGCCTAAAGTATCAGCACGAATGGGAAGCATACGTCGCCGCGTCGCAAACGGTTGACTTCGTAAAAAACGTTATACGGTCGTTCGACGATAACAACGAAGTCAAGGTCGGTTATACCGCTTGGGTGGCCGCGGCGATCGACATGATGGATCAGCGATACATCATGGAGCCCGACACGCCCGCAGAGTCGATCGATGCGCTGGCCGACTACATAGGCAGCTATGAAAGAGCAACCTGTGGACCTCCCGCCATTAAAGACATCGCAAGATACGGAGAATCGATCGGAATTAAATGGATGAGGACATTCCCTGCGAGAGCCTTCGACCAGGCCGCTGAAATTTTCCCTGAGTGGCAAGCGATCCAGGATCAGCTTGACGAGCTATACGTCGCAGACTAACCCCAGAGATACCGACACAAAAACAAAATCAAAATTCAAAACACTATCGGTACAGCAACCATTGAAGATGGGCTTGTAGCCCACCGCAACGAGTGTGATACCTTTCCCGATTATTATCGCTGTTAGACCACGAGTGGCAAGAGTCCCCCACTCCCCCCGTAACCTGAAATTTATCAATTTCACGGGGAAAGTGGGGGACTCTTGCCACCCGTCGCAGTGCCTTACGTTCGGCGTGGGTCAAGAATCGTTGCGGTGGGAATTATATTTAGTGCCAAAGAGACAAAAAAAATATCATTGAGGGGAAGAAGGATAAACAAGTTCACCGGAAGCTTTTAAAAGCTCAACGGAAAGTTCTTTGTGGATCACGAGCGTAATCGAACCGTTTTCGTAACGCTCTTCGACGAGCGTCCAGCCCAAAGGAACGAGGACGTTCAGAAGTCGATCGACTTCATGTTTCTTGATTGAATAAGCCACGTTTTAACACAAACCTTTAATCTCTTCTTGGCCGTTGCGTATGGGCAGCAAGCTGTGCAACTTCTTTGCCAATTTCATCGTCTCTCCATTTATTAACATGGGCGATCTCTGCTTCTTTGCGTACGTTTATTTCTCCATCTTCTTTGTATTGCGCTTCGGCTGCATCATCAAACCAATTTTCATATTCAAGATCGACCAGGTCGCTGAGTCCATCGTAACGTTCGTTTATGTTATCAATCTTGTATTCTTGACCGGGACGAACATTATTTAACCTTCGGTCCCATTCTCTTTTTATCCCGGCCTTTCTTTTATCGCGTTGCGCTTGCTTAAAAGCAATCTTTTTGTCAACCAATGCCTGAACCTTTTTGTCTTGCTGATCGTAGAAGGTATTTATCTTGGCAATTCTTTCGTTGGCTTGCCTATTAATAACATCAATGTCATGTTGGTACAATATTTGCCTTTCGGCTTCGGTCATTTCGGACATGGTTTTTCACCTCCTTAAAGCATTTTGAAGACTTCGTAGGTCCAGGGATAGTTTCGTTCGAAGTCAAAATCTTCGGCGTTGAAAAAATCCTGGTGGTTTTCAACCCTTTCCATGTTTTTGATTTGGAACATTCTCCAGCCCTCACCCTTGCCGCTTCTGGAAATTCCCTCGAGCTGATAGGCGCGCATGA
>Ga0315290_10002418_pt1 | contig 13144 bp, 11 predicted proteins | sample YL17G12_0_MG_FD_203627 | JGI IMG/M metagenome (GOLD analysis project Ga0315290, IMG submission 203627) | Sediment microbial communities from Yellowstone Lake, YNP, Wyoming, USA - YL17G12_0 | ecosystem: Environmental > Aquatic > Freshwater > Lake > Sediment | place: USA: Wyoming | collected... | reverse complement strand
ACGTCCGCATGCTCCACGTGGCCGAGGTGCTGATGGGCGAGGGGACCTGACGCCTATTGGGGGCGACGGCCGTTGGGCCCCGTCGCCGGGTGCCGGTGCCGGCCATGCCCTCACGGTGCGTCAGGCGGAGTCTTGCCCGCAGATGCGAGCAGCGAAGGAACGGGCGCGTGAGGCACGGCGATGCCGTGCTGGACTGCCGCCGGATGGGCCAGAATGCTGTTGCCGATCTTCGCGGTACACTCCGGGGGCGGGAGGATCCGATCCTCGGCGTACGCCATGAGCACGGCCCCGACCACCGGCGTGAACTTGGCGAGGATGACCTCGTTCGCGGGGTGAGTCTCGGCCACCGCCTTTTTGACTTCCTGGAAGTAGACCTTCGAATGCAGGAACTGGCCGCCAAGGCACACGACCTTGAGCGACTCGACCTTCAAGTCGGTCTTCTCCTTCTTCCGGAGGACTCGCTCCGCCCGCGTCAGGCCAATCTGGATGGTCCTGGCCAGCTCCCGTGCCGATTGCCTGACCAGGTCGACCGCAAAGGGATCGGGCTTCTCTCGCTCGGCCGCGCTGGTCACTACGGCTGCCACCTCGGCGAAGTGGACGGGCCAGTCCTGCGGGTGGGTCCTGCGCAGGACGTCGAACCAGTTCTGCAGCCCGTCCACGTGCTTGATGTTGGGCTGGGCCGCAAGCAGCTCGTGGAACAGGGGGATCAGCTCCGGGTTGCCGAAGCGGTCGTAGTGCCTGCCGTATTCTTCGAGATAGCGCGTGGCCAGACGAAAGCCGCTGCCCCAGTCGCCGAGGATGGCGCCGAATCCGTCGAGCTTGCGGGACTTGCCCAGCGGAAAGGGGAACTCGCCCAGCCCGATGCACACGGAGGCCCCGGTCCCCGCGATCGCACAGATTCCCGTCCGATCGAGGGCGCCGCCGATCAGCCCCGCACAGGTATCGTCGACGACCTGGAGGCAATCGGGGGTTCTCCAGTTGACGCTCGCCAAGTGGTCCAGAGGTCGCTCATCGGTGACGCCGGGCAGGGAGATCGTCACCCGCCGGGTGTCTCGCACCAGATCGTCCACGTCGGAATGACCGGTATCCGCGGCCACGTTGCTCAAGAGGAGCCGGGTCCTCTCGACAAGCGTATCGAATCCGTAGATGTGGGATTGCAGGCTCTCGCCGACCGCCGTCGCCACCACCTGAGTGTCACGCAGGGCGATCGCCTGGCTGCGATGGTGACCACCGGAAATCCCAATGAAGAAAGACATTCTGCTGTCTCCACGTTCGCGACGTCACTGGACCGTCTCAGGAGCCGCATAGTCTCCCGCGAATTCGCGATCCTCGTTGAACCGCTTCCATTTCGTCAATAGCCGGCGAAAATCCTCGATTGCGCCGCCGAAGGGTTTCGTCTCGCTGAGCTTTCGGAGGTGGAGCGTCAGCGTCTCCGTGCGCTGGCTGGCCTCCGGGGCGTCTTCCACGACCCAGGTCACGGCGCCATTGGTCATGGCGTCGCGCCGCTTCTGCTCCGGGAACCACCGCTGGAGGAACGTCATATGGGTCTCGCGGGCCGCGTCGCGGAGGCAGTAGAATTGCTCTTCGCGCACTGCCCCCGACTCCCGGAGGAACAGCGGGGTGCGATACTCGATCTCGACGTCGAACTTTGCGGGCAGGCCGGCGAAATCCAGGCGCTGGAGGTTGCACGAGGCGTCGAGCCAGAGGTTGAAAACGCCCGCGTCCGAGTGGATCTCATCGTTGAATGTCAAGGTGAATCGCAACGGGCGAGCGTAGTGCTCGAGCCGGAAGGCCCCATTGCCCGGCAGGGGCAAAACGCTTAACCGAACGGCATCGAGCGGACCGGTCAGGTGCTCGTTGCGCGCGCCCTGGTCCAGGAGGCGCCAGAGGATGTACGAAGGCGCAGAGCCGGTCCCCAGGCGGGGCCGGTTCCACTCCTGCAACGTGTCGGCCAGCACCAGGAGAAACGCCAGCGGATCCTCGGAGAATCGCACCGTGTGCTTGCGCGAATTGTGCATGGCGATGGCGCGGATGGCGGGCCAGTAGTCCTGGCGATCGAGTCTCGCGTCCTTCTGGGCGGCCCTCTCCAGGAGCTTCTCGAGGTGCCATGCCGCGATGACGCCGTGATCCTCGCCGGGCCTGTCCGCCGCGGTGTAGAGGGCCAGTCCCGCCGCCTCCAGGTCCTTGGAGAGCTGCACGAGGTCCGTGCCAAGCCGGTCCAAGAGGCCGTTCAACGGCGGGGTGTTCTTGAAGAAGACCAGCAGCTTGCGCACGCTCTCCAGGACGTCGATCCCGTAGCCCACGTCGTGCAAGAGCGCCGCCACGTACCACAGGCGGAGGATGTGTCGGTGGCTGCCGTCTTCGGCGCTCGACAGGCCCATGCTTTCGGCCACGAAATGCCACAGCGGCTTGTCCGGCTGGATCCGCAGCTCCAGCAGGAAGTGCCCGAGGAAACAGACCTCCAAGGTGTGGAAGAAGTGGTCGCGATAGAAGCTCCTGAGCATGTGCAGGGTGGGCTCTCCCCGTGCCGCCTGCCCGAGGTGGGCCCGCAGGTCGATCGCCTCGGGCACGCCCAGGGCATGATGGGCGTACTCGCACAGCAGCCAGATCATGGCCTGGATCGTGTCGTCGTCCAGCGGCATCCCGCCCATCACGAAATGGACGACCCGCGCCAGACTCCTCACGGCGTTGGCCAGTTCCTCGTTGCTGGGCCCATCGGAGCCCCAGAACGCCATGCGCTCGGTCACCCAGGGATCGGCGTCCCGTCCCAACACGAAGCACTGGAGACCATGGGGCAAGAGGTTCAGGGCCGGCTGGACCGCCTGGCGTGCCCGGGCCGGGAGAAACGAAAGGAGGCGTGCCGCGATCTGCTTTGCCTGGGGCCGATGCTTAGCGATTTCCCCGGGCGTGCAGTTGCGCCATGCCGCCCATTCCGCAAGGTCCTTGGGTGCGGCACTCGCGGCGCATCCGTCGCACGCAGGCGGCCACCGCGGGGGCGCACAGCAGCGCCAATCTTTCAGAACCTCAAGAAGAACCGGGGGCAGGGCCCCGAATTGCGAGACCGCGGGCGACCGCTGGCGCTGGGCGCCCGCCTCGCCGCGGGTCCGCTGCGGCTCCGACAGCACGGCAGCCGTCAGGGCGGTCCGCTCCAGGGCGTCGATGGCCTCGGCCACGGCCACGATGTCGCTCACGCTGAGGGTTCGGCGCAGCGTCCTCGTCAAGGTCCGCAAGGACTCGATGCTCGTATCGTGGTCGGCGCTCCCGGGGTTCCTCATGCACTGATCGCACACCCAGTGCAAGAGCGCTCGTCGATGGACCATCCGGGCCGCCCAGAAAGCCACCACGTGCTGGATGGCGGCCACATCGGTACGTGGCACCACCTGCTTCAGCGGCGGTCGAATCATGCGATCCACGAGACACACGATTCCCACGCCCGGGGAGCCTCTCCCCTCATACAGGCTTGGGATTTTCGCCGCAACGAATTCTTCAAACGGGGCGACATCCTGGCCAGGGACTATCCATTGGCATCGCCCCGGTTCCTCTCTGCGGAGCCCACCCAATGCCTTCTCGATCGTGGAATGAGCGAGACATCGGCGCAGCAACCTCTTCTCATCGCTGGGGACAGCGATACACAACGGGTCTACGGTCGTGTCGTCCCACCAGAGAAACGCGGCTGCCCTGGCAAGGAATGCCTCCCGAAGGGCATCCACGAGTGCTCGAACACAAGGGACGCCAGCGAACAGAGGGTCGCTGCTCTCCCAGTCGTCACTGACGATTTTGCTCAGGAGGCGGACTGTCGCCGCGGCGCCGTAGCGCTCGAAGTCGGTCAATGGCATTCGTTGCCGCCTCTCGCTTGTGTCGCGTCGTCCAGCAACTCCGCGGCTGCCGTGAGGACCTGCCACTGGAACGCGGGTTTCGTAATCCACCTGGTCCGCCTAGTGAACTCTGCAAGCCCTGCGGCAAGGGATTCGTCCTTCAGGTGGGCCGTGAGAATGAGGATCGCGGCTTTGGGCGACCACTGGCCGCCGGCCTTCTTACTCATTTCCTGGCGCCAATGCTGTATCATCTTGATGCCCGCTTCGCGGTCAATTCTCGCCCGGATCTCCTGCGACAGCTTGTTCAGCCGGTCACGTTGTTCCGCAAGGTCGTCTCCGGACGCGCGCTTCTCGCGCAACTTGGCCACTTCCTTCAGCAACTGGTTCCACTCCCGCTGCAGCACCTGGCATTCCTTCAGATCACGCTCACTCCAAGGGAGCATGATGTCCACACAGATCAGGTCGAAATCGTCACCGCGCTTGAGGAGGATATCGAGCCCGCCTTGCCTCGCTCCGCGGACACACCGTTTGACGGAGACGGAACGAACGCCGCACGACTCGAAGAGCTCCTTCAGCCGCAAGGTGAGGTCTTTGTCGTCCTCGATGATCAGAATGCGCCGGCCCTTCAGCGCCTTCGTCGTTCTCTCTTCATCCGAACCCATGGGCAGGTCCTCCGCTACTTGGCAACCGGGAGGTACGCGTCCGCAGTGGTAAGGTACCGGTGATACTCCTCACCGGGCGCGCGGAGGTTGATGTCCACCGGGTCCTTCTTTTCGTCGGCGGTGCCGAGAAGCCGTTCCACGTGCTCCTGGGCACCCATGGCCCGCGTGACCGAGCCCTGGACCCGACCCCGAAGCACCGGATCACTCTTCACGGCATCCAGCCGCGCGACTTCCTCCAGGTCAAACACGACAACCTGGAGCGGAGTGCGGAAGTCGTGCGCCACCTGCGCGACCGTGTCCCGGTACTCCTGCTGGGCCAGGCGGTGGTGTCCGACGAGGGAGGAGAAGTCGGCGCTCTGCGAGACGATGCGACAGAAGGCCGCGGTCAGACCTTCGTATTCCTCAGCCAGCTTCCCGCGAAGGACGAGAAACGTGGAAAGGGGGTTTCCTTCGGCATGGGCCGCGTGCGACACGTAGAACCACGCCATGGAGGCAGACAGCCCCAGCTTCGTGGCCAGCCGGCGTGTGCCCTCGTCTCCCGAGGCCCGCTGGAGTCGCCCCGCCGGTATCGCCGAGAGCACGTCTCGAGCCAAGAGGCCAGATGGAACCGTGCTCTTGGGGACACGTGGCTCATAGCGGTTTCGGCTTCGCGCGTACAAGTGCACCTCTTCGAGCTCGACGAGTCCGGCGAAGTCGGCAAGCAGCTCCTCGCACGCGCGCCACCAGGCCTCGGGGTCGTCCAGGTCCACGGAAGCGAGCCTGTCCTCGCAGGATTGCAGCAGCTCGCGGGTCACGGCCTCCCGCCGGGCCTCGTAGAGTCCCGTGATGATCTTCTGGATCATGTCTCCGAACTCTCCCAGCCGGCGCTTCAGAGTCTGTGCATACTGGGGGTCGCCGCCCCACTGCCTTCTCCGCTCCTCATGGAGCAGCTCGATCAGCTTGTCGTCGAGCGGGGGTTTGGCGTGCCTCCCGATCTCCTTCTCGATGGCCTCAATCCGTGCGTCATCGTCCGGCACGACCTGTCCGGCAAACAGGACCGTTCGCACGAGCCTTCCAATGTGCAACGCGTAGGCGAGATCATTCAACCCCAGCCAGCAAGGGTACAACTCGGTCGCGCTCCTCCTGCCGTCGGCGTACTCCTGGGCGATCCTGCGGTCGCACGCGAGGCAGTTCGCTTCGCCGCAGTTGACGCGGTACTCCCAGCAGAGCTCGTTGTAGAATTACCGGTCCGCCGGGTCGGAATGGTCGAAGGGATCGATACGCCCCTCGCAGACGACGAAACGCCGTTGCTTGGAGTCATACTCCGACCACAAGAGCGTCACGCCCTTTCGGATCCGGTAGAAGTAGCCCCGGACCATCTGCTCGAGGATCGGGCGCGGCAAGAGCTCGAAGATGTTCGTGGGTTGGATCGCGCGACGGTATTTGTCGATGTCCAGAGGCATGGCGGCGGTCCCGACCGAAAGTCCGGGGGCGTCGGCCTCCATGCCCTTTGCGGACGGACCCCACGAGGGCTTCTACAAAGCGGCCCATACGTGGGACCACCCCTTTCTACCCGACTTCACCCGCCAATGCAAGTTCCCCGCACGTCGGGGTGACGATTCCGGGGCGAGCCACCGACGACGTTGTTTGGAGCCCATCACCATGCCGCACGAGCGCCAAGGTGAGTGAATACTACCAGGACCCCACCCTAATGGGCCAGTCCAACAAACACTGAGGACGGAGCTCCGCCCAAGGATGGGCGGGGCTGCACATCCTCGGCGAGCACCACCGCGGGGCACCCTCGGCCAGCCGGCCTGCCGCGCGAGGCGGCGTCGGGTTTGCCGATGGTTGGGTTCTCGGCTATGCTGGCGCCAACGGCGTGCAAACCGGCGAGGCCGCTGCCGAGACCTTCCTTCCTGCCGCATCCTGAGCGTGGAGATAAGCCTATGTCGAGCCTTGATCGATCCGATCGGCGTCGTTTTCTCAAAGACTCGCTGGCGGCGGCTGCGGCAGCCGGCGCAGTGCTGGGGGCCAAGGCCGCCGGTGCGGCGGATGCCCCGGCCCCGGCAGGCGCCGGCGAGCCCGGGCCGGGCACCGACCGCCTCCCCTGCGGGATGCTCGGCAAGGTCAAGATCAGCCGGCTGATGCTCGGCGGCAACCTCGTGAGCGGCTGCATGCACTCCAGGGACCTTCACTACGTGACGAGCCTGTTTCGGGCCTACGTGACCGAAGAGAAGATGCTCCAGACGCTGAAGCTCGCCGAGGAAAACGGCGTCAACACCGTCTTCGAGACCGGCGCCAACTTCGTCCAGCTCTACAACAAGAAGTACGGCGGGCACATGCAGTTCATCCCCAGCATCCATCCCGCGCTCGGCCAGAGTGAGCGCCAGCTTAAGGACGAGATCCGTGAGCAGATCGACTCCGGGGCGGTGGCCGTTTACGTGTGGGGCGTGGCGGGCGACACCCTGGTCCGGGCCGGGGCCGTCGACCTGATCGCCAAGGCCGTCGAGCTGGCCAAGGTCCACGGCGTGCCCGTGGGCGTGGGCGGGCATTCCCTCCAGGTCCCCATGGCCTGCGAGAAGCACAAGGTGCCCTGCGACTTCTACGTCAAAACGCTCCACCGCGACGACTACCCCTCGGCCACGCCCAAGGAGCTGCGCAAGGAGTACATCTGGCTCGACGGCGGCACGGGCTGGTACGACAACATGTGGTGCATTAACCCGGAGGAGACGGTCGAGTTCATGCGCACGGTGACCAAGCCGTGGATCGCGTTCAAGATCCTGGCCGCCGGCGCGATCCTGCCGGTCCAGGGCATTGCCCATGCGTTCCGCAGCGGGGCCGATTTCATCGCCGTCGGCATGTTCGATTTCCAGATCAAGGAGAATTGCGAGCTGGTGCGGCGCCACGGCAACCCCGAGCGGAAACGGGACCGGCCGTGGCGGGCGTGAGCCGTCTTCCCGGCGGCCGGCCCGGCGCGGACGGGGCAGGAGCATGATAGGGACGAAAGTTGTAGTTGTAGGGTGCGTGCTTGCACGCACGCGAGGCTTTTCTCCCGCAGATGTGGCGTGCGTGCAAGCACGCACCGTACCGTCTACAGGCTTTGCCGAACTGAAGGAGTGTGGCCGATGAGCACCTGCCCCTCCGGCGGTCGCCCGCTTCCCCGGGTGATCGCGCTGGTTCTTGGCGGAATCCTGTCTTGCGCGTTGGTTCCCGGCGCCGCGGCCCGGGCCGCGGAAGGCGGCTTCCCCTTCGACGTCGTGCCGCCAGACCGCTGGACCGGCGAGCCGTATGAGCTGGCGGGCAAGCGCCTGGTGTTCGCAAGCTGGTACTTCGTGCGGCCGGGCGGATACGGCTGGGTGAACGAGCGGGGCGAAGGCGTGTCGGCGAGCCGGGCCAAGATCGGCCCGTGGGAGGCGACGTTTCGCCGGGCCGACGACGCGCCGCGGGGAGTCCGCCTCGTGGTCGAGAAGCCCGAGCGCCGCGGGCCGATCATCCCGGCCGAGCGACCCTGGGAGGCCATGGGCCTGAGCGTGCGATTCATCCTTCGCGAGGGGAACCGGTATCGGGCATGGGGCTCCTGTCAGGACGCGGAGGGGAAGTCGTACGGGTGTTATTTCGAGTCGGACGACGGGCTGCGCTGGACCCGGCCCGCGCTCGGACTGGTCGAGCACGGCGGCAGCCGCCGGAACAACCTCCTCGACGCGGCGCCGCATTGCGTGTTCCTCGATCCGGCCGCCCCGCCGGCCGAGCGCTACAAGGGAGTGGCCGACGGGCACGTGAGCGTCGAGGAGTTCCGGGCGTTCGTCCAAAAGCACCCGGATCGCTGGGAGCATCGGGCATTGCGCCAGGACGCGGGGTTCATCGCCGCGGTGTTCGGATACGTCTCGCCCGACGGGCTGCGGTGGAAGCGTTTGCCCGAGCCCTTCACCATCGAGCATTCCGACACGCAGGTGATTGCCGGCTACAACGCGGCTCGCAAGAAGTACTTCATCTTCACGCGCAACTACTTCGTAGGCGCGCGCTCGCCCCGGGCGCCGGACGACCCGGGGCACATGAGCTGGCTCGGGGAGTCGCGGGGCTCGGGCCGGCGGTCGATCGGCTACACGGAGAGCGACCGTTTTGCCGACTTCCCGCTCTCCCAGGTGATCCTGACGCCGCGCCCCGACGTGGCCCCCTCCCAGCTCCTCTACACGAACTGCTACACCACGATTCCCGGGGCGCCCGAGTGCCACCTGCTGCTGCCCACGGTGTGGGACACGACCGACGACGCCACGCACCTGGAGATGGCCACCAGCCACGACGGCCGGGTGTGGAGCTGGCTGGGCGGGCCGCTGATGCACACCGCGCCGTTTGGCCAGTTCGACGGCGGCTCCGTCTTCTGGCACCCGAACCTCGTCGAGCTGGCCAGCGGCGACTTCGCCCTGCCCTACACCGGCTACGCCTTCCCCCACAAGTACCCGCGCGGTGCCTGGAGTTATCGCCCCGGCTACGCGGTGTGGCCCAAGGGCCGCCTGGTGGCCGTCGAGGCCGTGGAGACGGGCGAGTTCTCCACGGTGAGCTTCTTCCCGCCGGGGCGCAAGCTTCGGATCAACGCCCTGACTCGCCGGGCGGGGAGCATCCGGGTGGCCGTGACCCGCCGCTTTGGCGATTACCTGCCCGGCCGCTCCTTCGACGACGCGGTGCCCTTTGTCGGCGACCAGGCCTGGACCCCAATCCGCTGGAAGACAGGCGACGAGCTGCCCTCCCGACCGGGTGAGCCGATCGCGCTGTGTTTCCGGCTCGACCGGGCCAGGCTGTACGGGGTGGAGTTCGAGTGATTGCGTCGCGCGAGGATGGTGCGCCCGGAGGCATCTGGCATGAGCCCAACCACACCCGAGGATGCGTGGCACGACTCGGTCGAGGCGGGCGGCGGCAAGCCCAGGGTGCCGCTGGAGAAGCGGATCGCCGACCTGGAGGCCGAGATCGCCCGGCTGAAGGCGGAGGTCGCTTCGCTCAAGAAGGGTCCGCCCCCCCGGCTCAGCCGGCGGGGGCGGTTCCTGGTAGGGCTCTTCTATCTGGGCTTCGTCGCCCAGATCTTGTCGAACGCGATCCGGCAGCCCTTCTGGGTGACGTTCTCGGCAGTGCTCTGTGGAGCGGTCTTCACCAGCGGGCTGGCGATCTGGTGGCTGACGCTGTGGGCCCTCCGGAAAGACGCGCGGCCGGGGCAGTTCACCATCGGCTCGCTGATGTTCTTGACGGCCTTCGTCGCCCTCTATTTCAGTGCGATCTCATGGCTCGTGTCCCTCCTGCCACTGGGTTCCGAGAGGCCGCCGCAGGGATCGGTTTTCGCCTGGGCCGCTCTGGCCATGGGCGTGTTGGGCCTCATCTCGATCCCGTTCGTCCTGTTCGTGGCCGATGGGATTCTCTGGGCGGGGGTGTGGATCGTCAAGCGTCTTGGGACCCGCCGTCCTACCGGCAGCAGTCGGTGATGGTGCAGTTCGGCAGGGCTTCTCGGGGGAACTGGGGTCAGAGCCTGTGCCGTTGCGCTTTTCCGTGTGAAATGGGGTAGGAGGCTTTGATTTTTCAGGGTTTGAGGGCGGTTTCGTGGTTTTCGCGCTACGCGACTTGGCAAGGAGCCTGACGAATCAGGTCCCGAAGCACGCGACGCGTGCCGCCGGGCGTACGCAGTCGCCGCGCCAGGCACTGCACGTTCCACCGCTGGCAGAGCACCTCCAGCATCCGCAGGCGATCGGTGGTGCGGGCCTGCACCCAAACCGCTCCCACCTTCCCGCCGGCACGCTGCATGTCTCGCAGTCGTTGTTGCTCCAGCAGCAACAGCCCCATCAGCAGCAAGTCCAGGTAACGCTCCACGGCCTCGAATTTCATCAGCACGTAACACTCGAACTGCATCCGGCTCTTCAACTCGCGGAAGAACAGCTCCACTTGCCAGCGGTCCTCCCGGCGATACGACACCGGGGCTTGGTGGTACGCCCACCACTCGGCCGATTGGTCCGGTTGGAGTCGCACCTTGGGGTTCTCCTTGTACGACGCCACGATCAGGCAGTCTCCCAGCTTGGAGACCGTCGCAGGGCGCGCTTCGACGGCATACCGCCGCTTCGTCTTGGTCACTCGCAGGTTGTCGGCATGACGCCGACGGGCGAAGACGTGGTCTTCGTTGTCCACCGCGAGGTCCAGCAGGGCAAACCCCTTCCGCGACCGACTCCGAGTCCAGGCCACCACTTCTTTCCCGGACAAGTACGCGGCATCCTGGACCAAAGTACGGGCCAGGACCCGATTGGGATCGATGGGAAAAACCGCACAAAACCCACGCCGACGGCACACGCGGTGGATCACCCCGGCGTCGAAGGCGCTGTCGAACACCACGACCACGTCCACGTCCTCGGGCACCCGCAGCTCGCCGAGCATCGCTGCCGCGAGTTGCACCGTGGTGCGGAATCGCCGCCGATGCCTGCGGCAGTAGGCTTCCGTGTAGTAGCTCTTGCGCGGCAAAGGCAGCCGCGCCCCGCGGTCGGTCTACAACAGGCCCATCAGGAAGGCGTGCTGGCGGGTCGTCTGCCGGGCCGGGTCCTTCCGTCGCGACATGACGATCAGGTTCTCCATCTGCTCCGACACACTGGCATGGTAGGTCGTGTCGATGGCCACGATCCACTGCCGCCGCCGGCCCCCGGCCTGTCGCCGCTCCCAACGGTCGATCGCCTGGTGAAACCCCTCGTAGAGGGTGACGTACCAGTCCCTGGTTTTCCACAGGGGGTTCACCAGCCGACGCGAGATCGTGCCCACATGGCGGCGGTGCCCCAGGACGCTTCCCGCGATCGTTTTCAGGCAACGGCGGTGAGGGGCCAAGAGGAATGCCAGCACCATGGCGGCCAAAGCGTGACGAATCGGCCTGGCACAACCGCGAACCGGCTTGGCAAGAAAGGTCTTGACCTCCGAGGGCACTCCCCATACCATCATGGCGGACTCCTTTCCTGGCTGCGGGCGGCCTCTCCGTCGCCCGACTTCGTCAATCTGACACAGCCAAGATAGGGAGTCCTTTTGTTTGGCCCAAGATCAGTTCCTCATGCTAGCACCCCTGAGAAGGCGGAAAAGCGCAACGGCATAGGCTCTGACCCCATTCTCCCCCGTAGGGCACCTCACCTCATTTTGAAACCAGAAACGGCCGACGGCCGTTTTCTCAGAAGCAGCTCTTGTACCTCCTGTAATACATTATCATAGAATCTGCACTATAATCGGCACAGTATTCCGTACACCTACTGCTGACTGCAAGCAGCCACCGTTTTCTAGAGAACAGTCGATCCAGTAATGATCGTGTTGAGAGACGTCTAGCCTCCTTTGTGCCGACGATGTACAAGCATTCAAGGTACTTGTGCGTTTCGGGGTCCCATTTGACTTTCTCGCACGCGTCCAATCGCTTCTCTAGCTCGTATGTCGCCCGATCTGCACCGCACAGTCGGAATGCTCTGGCTCCTTCGTAGGTCTTTACATCCGCGAACCGATGGTCGCAAATGGTGGCGAGCAAGAGGTCTTCGTCGCTCCCTCCGAGACGGGCTAATGCCTCGATCCCCCATCTCCCACAGTGTCGGTCAAGATGAACATCGGCAAGAAAGGCTCTGATCTCAGTTTCCAATCGGTAATTGCTTTTCCATGCCGCTGCCCATGCCGCTGCCCACGCTAGCACATCACACACATGGTACCATTTCCTTTCTCGAGCACGCGGTAAGTGGTCATTGACCATCTCGTCTAGGTAAAAGATGTGTGAAAACTCAGTTTCTATGCGACGGTGTGAAGCAAGTTTCTCCCGGCCCACGGAGAGTGCCGTCATCAGCAGATGGACGTACCCACCGTAGAGCTGGGGGTCGGTCGTGATGTTCTCGTAGTACAAGTTCTCCGTTTCCTGGAAAACGTCGCTGAGTTTTTTCAACAGTGTGGGGACGTACTCCGGTCTGGCGAAACTCAATGGGTCTTTCCGAAACGCTGCATCGTCAAGAGCTTGTGACATAGCACACCTCCGGGATCGCACGGGGTCAGAGCTGAATGGCACTGTTGAGCCTAACCGATTGGGGTGCAAGAGGAAAGGCGCGGGCGGGCGTGAGCGCGGTGAGAGGTGACCGGAGAATCCGGGGCAAGCCAGCGTGGCCCGAGGACCGCCGAGGAGCAACGGGGTGCGGAGGGGGGCAGGGCGGCCGGGGCGCAGAGCGGCAGCGGCTGCCCGCCGGCACCGCTTCGGCGGGCGCGGGCAACTGGCCGTTGGAACGTCAGCCGTGGTTCCTCCTCGATGGATGCGACGGGAAAGTGCGGGAATGGGTTGACCCTAATCGTATCGGTGGCGAGCACAGAGCAACTCGGCGCGAGGCTGGGTCAGCAGCCGTTGCGGTTTGGGGCGGCGTTTGACGGCCCGCGGCTCGACGCGATCGGGACGATGGCCGACCGGGTGGCTGGCGATCGCTGTCCACTGCACGCCCGCCAAGGCGCCCAGGGCGTGTGGGGTTCGGCTGAGCAGGTCCCAGGAGGCGGCGATCGTCTGCCGCGCCGCCGCAAAGCTGATGGCTCGCGGCAGCTTGCCCTCGATGAGCGCGGCCTGGGCGATCGTCTTGCGGATCAGGTTGTAGGCCAGCCAGTGCGCCCCAATCTCCTTGCCGACCATTTCCGGGCTCTTGCAGCGGAGCGGCTCGATCGAGAGCGACTGCT
>Ga0315290_10002416_pt1 | contig 13145 bp, 12 predicted proteins | sample YL17G12_0_MG_FD_203627 | JGI IMG/M metagenome (GOLD analysis project Ga0315290, IMG submission 203627) | Sediment microbial communities from Yellowstone Lake, YNP, Wyoming, USA - YL17G12_0 | ecosystem: Environmental > Aquatic > Freshwater > Lake > Sediment | place: USA: Wyoming | collected... | reverse complement strand
GTATGCGGGATCGCGTCCATCCTGATCCCGTACCCGCACGCGACCGAGGACCACCAGACCGCCAACGCGCGTGAGCTCGTGCGCGCGGGCGCGGCCTACCTCTATCCAGACGCCGAGCTGTCGTCGGATGGGCTCGCTCGTCGCATGCTTGACCTCATGGACGACGAGGGACGCCGGATCGAGATGGGGGAGCGTGCCGTGGCGTGGAGCAAGCCCGACGCCGACGAACACCTCGCAGCGCTCGTCCGGGAGGCCGCGCGATGACGGGGTACGAGCCGCCGGCGGGCAGCATCCCGACGCTCCCGGTGCCGTCCCTCGACGGAGTGACCTCCGTCCATCTGATCGGCGTGGGCGGCGCCGGCATGCGGAACCTCGCGCGGCTCTTCCTGGCACGAGGGATCGCGGTCACCGGGTCGGACATGAAGGACTCGAAGGGACTCGGGGAGCTCCGGGCGCTCGGCGCCGACGTATGGGTCGGACACGACGCCGAGAGGATCGGCGCCCCGAGCTCGGTCGTCATCTCGAGCGCGATCGGCCAGGGGAACACCGAGCTCGTCGCGGCACGGGCCGGGGGCATCGCCGTGTGGGCGCGCCAGCAGGCGCTCGCGGCATTCGCGGCCGGCCACCGGGCGATCGCGGTGGCGGGCACGCACGGGAAGACCACGACGACCTCGATGATCGCCGTGATCCTGGAGGAAGCCGGCCTCGATCCGAACTACCTGATCGGCGGCGACCTGAACGAGAGCGGGAGCGGTGCGAGGTCTGGCTCGGGGGATCTGTTCGCCTTCGAGGCCGACGAGAGCGACGGGTCCTTCCTGTTGGCACGTCCCTCGATCGGCGTGATCACCAACGTAGAAGTCGACCACGTCGACTTCTACCCGGGCGGCCGAGACGAGATCGAATCGGCCTTCGGTGCGTTCGCCACGCGGTGTGAGCGACTGGTGGCCTGCGGCGACGACGCCGGGGTCTCAAGGGTCCTGGCCGGTTCAGGCACGCCAGCCCTCACGTACGGCATCGGGTCCGGACACGACGCGACGCTCACGATCTTCGAGCTCGGTCCAGATGGTGCCCGTGGCGATCTCAGGCTTCCCGGCGGGCCTGAGGTGGCACTGGGATTGCGGATCGACGGCGCCCACAACCTGTTGAACGCAGCCGGCGCGGTGCTCGTGGCGACCGAGCTCGGCGTCGCGGCGTCGGTCGCGGTCGAGGCCCTCGGCGCGTTCACCGGCGTGCACCGGCGGTTCGAGTTCCGTGGGCGGGCGCGCGGAGCGGACTTCTACGACGACTATGGGCACACGCCCACCGAGATGGCGGTCACGCTCGCCACCGCCCGCCGCCGGGCGCCCGCCCGGCTGATCGCCCTCGTCCAGCCCCATCGATACTCCCGGGTGCAGGCGCTCTGGCGCGAGCTCGGCGCGAGTGTGGCCGAGGCCGATCTCGTGCTCGTCACCGACGTCTACGGCGCCGCCCAGGAGCCGATCCCGGGCGTGACCGGGCAGCTCGTTGTCGACGGCGTGCTCGAGGCTGCGCCGGACACGAACGTGGTCTACGTCCCGCATCGCCAGGAGGTGCTCGAGCACCTCGACCGTGAGGTGCGGCCCGGCGACCTGGTGATCACGATGGGGTGCGGCGACGTCTGGATGCTGGGCGACGCGGCGCTCGAGCGGATCAGGGACGGAGGATCGTGATCGAGGCCGTCGAGCGGGCCGAGGGGATCCTGCGCGCCGCGTGTGGCGACCGCGTCCGTCGGTCGTTCTCGATGGCGCCTCTCACGACGTTCCGGATCGGTGGTCCTGCGGCGCTGTACCTCGAGCCCGAGTCCGACGCCGATCTCGTGGCGGCGGGCCGGGCGATCGAGGAGAGCGGACTCCCCTTCATGGTGGTCGGCAAGGGCTCGAACCTCCTGGTGTCCGACGAGGGCTTCCCGGGGCTGGTGTTGCGGCTCGGTCGTGGCTACCGATGGGCGGCGCGCGACGGGAACACACTGCGAGCCGGTGGGTCGATGCCCCTGCCCGCGCTCTCGGGGGTGGCGCTTCGGCACGGCCTCTCGGGGCTCGCCTTCGGCGTGGCGATCCCGGCCACCGTGGGCGGGGCGATAAGGATGAACGCCGGTGCGCACGGACGGTCGATGAGCGACGTCGTCACCTCGGTCGAGGTCGTCCACCTGTCCGGCGGCCGCGCCGAGTCGATCCCGGTCGCCGACGCCGGGTTCGCATACCGGCGTTCGGCCCTTCCCGCTGACGCGGTCGTGACGGGCGTGACCGTCGCCCTCGAGCCGGGGGAGCCCTCGGCGATCCGCGCGGAGATGGATGCCGCCCGGGACTGGCGACGGCGCACGCAGCCCTTGGCCGAGCCGAACTGCGGCAGCGTGTTCAAGAACCCGCAGGACGACCACGCCGCCCGCCTGATCGAGGCCGCCGGGTTGAAGGGTCACCGTGTGGGAGGGGCGCAGGTCTCGATGAAGCACGCGAATTTCATCGTGGCCGACCCGGGGGCCCGCGCCGCCGATGTCCTCTCGCTGATCCGCGCCGTCCAGGTCGCGGTCGAGGACGACGCTGGGGTGCGTCTCGAGCCCGAGGTGCACCTGGTGGGAGCCTTCCATGCCGGATGAGCCCATAGGCCCGGGGTTCGGACCGCGACCGGGTGGACCTACCATCGGGCAGCAGCCCGACCCCATACCTCGTGGGGAACGTGAGGTCGAGACCGAGACCGTCGCATCGACGGTCTACCGTGAGCCCCCCGACGCCGAACCCGAAGGTGCGGGACAGACCGACCAGAACCCGCAGCCGAACGATGACGTTCCACTTCCGGTGGTCGAGGTTCAGCGTGAGACGGCGCACGTCGCCGCGGGCACCCCTGAGGTCGAGGGCGTGGATGCCGGCACGGTGTTGGCGGACCTACGGACGCCCGAGCCGACGCACGGCCGTCTCAAGACGTGGGCGATCGTGACGGTGGCCGCTGCGGCGCTCGCCATGCTCGGGTTCGCCTTGACCTACTCGCCACTGTTCGCCGCCCACACCGTGCGGGTCGAGGGCGTCGACCACCTCACCGTCGCGCAGGTCCAACGGATCGCGAGGATCCGATCAGGGGTGAACGTGTTCCGGCTCGATACCGAGCTGGCCGAGCGCAGGCTCGAGCGAAACGTGTGGGTTGCCGACGCCGAGATCACGACCGAGCTCCCGTCCGCCGTGAGGATCGTCGTCCGCGAGCGGACGCCCGCCGCGATCGCGGTCACCGATGTGTCGGGCGCCCGGTCGCTGGTGGCGGAGGACGGGACGATCTTGGCGGGCGCGCGAGGACCGGTCGGGCTCCCGTTCGTGCAGGCGTCCGACGGGGCGACGGTCCCGAGCGAGGCACAGCGCATGCTCGGCGCGGCCGTTGCGGGGTCGCTCCCAGGATCGATCGTCGCCCAGGTCGAGACCGTCGCGGTGGGAGGGGACGGCTCGGTCGAGCTGATCCTCGCCGGAGGTGTGCTCGTGTCATACGGAGATGACAGCGCGCTGGCGGCAAAGGGGCAGGCGCTCCGCGCCGTGTTGCTGTGGGCCGAGCGGGAGGGCCCACTCATCGCCTCGGTCGACGTCCGCACGCCGGGCGCCCCCACGGCACGACTCGGCGGAGGCGCGACGGTCTCGCCACTGCCCTGATCTGGTCTGCGCGGAACTCTCATTTCGGCGTATGGTTGGGTGGAGGCAGACGCTTGACGCACCTGCGGTTTCCTAGTACGTTGCCTATCTCTACGTTAGGTAGATATAACAATCACAATCTACTTGACGGTTAGGGTTGAGCACGAGGAACAGCGTTTCCCCAGCTGGATCGGGCCGGGGCCCGATCGTCGGAGGTCAACGAGAGAGATGGATGCTCCCCAGAACTACCTCGCCGTGATCAAGGTGGTCGGCATCGGGGGCGGTGGTGTGAACGCGGTGAACCGGATGATCGAGGCAGGCCTCCGGGGCGTCGAGTTCATCGCCGTCAACACCGACGCGCAGACCCTCCTCATGTCCGACGCCGAGGTGAAGATGGACATCGGCCGCGAGACCACACGAGGCCTCGGCGCAGGGTCGGACCCGGAGGTCGGCCGAACGGCCTCCTCCGAGCATGGCGACGAGATCGAAGAGATCTTGAAGGGCGCCGACATGGTGTTCATCACCGCAGGCGAGGGCGGCGGCACCGGTACCGGCGGCGCCCCCGTCGTCGCCGAGATCGCCCGCAACCTCGGCGCCCTCACGATCGGCGTGGTGACCAGGCCGTTCGGGTTCGAGGGCCGCAAGCGCGCGACCCAGGCCGACCTCGGCATCACCGAGCTGAAGAAGGCCGTCGACACCCTGATCGTGGTGCCGAACGACCGACTGCTCCAGGTGGCCGACCCCAGCATGCCGATGATCGAGGCATTCCGCATGGCCGACCAGGTGCTGTTCCAGGGCGTCGACGGCATCACATCGCTGATCACGACTCCCGGGCTGATCAACCTGGACTTCGCCGACGTGAAGTCGGTCATGTCGGGCGCGGGCTCGGCGCTCATGGGCATCGGCCTCGGCTCGGGTGCCGATCGCGCGTCGGAGGCGGCGAAGGCCGCGATCAGCTCGCCGCTACTCGAGTCGTCGATCGACGGCGCGAAGGGCGTCCTGCTCTCGATCGCCGGACCGACCGACCTCACGCTGCACGAGGTGAACCAGGCTGCCGACGCGATCACGCGGGTGGCGCACCCCGACGCCAACATCATCTTCGGCGCCGTGGTCGACGACGCGCTCGGCGAGGAGGTCCGAGTCACCGTCGTGGCAGCGGGCTTCGACAAGGTCACACCCTCGGCGCAGAGCTCCAACCAGTTCGAGTCCCGTCTCTCTCGGCTCCTCGAGGAGCCGGTTCGAGGCGAGAGCGGTCGAGAGCCGCTTCCCTCGATCCTTGCCGAGGCGGACGACAGTGACGACATCTTCACCAGCGGCGAGCCGGAGCCCAAGAGGGTCTCCTTCGACGCAGAGGAGGATCTCGACATCCCGGACTTCCTCAAGAGCTAGCGATCCATCCGCTGCTCCCGCGCGGCCCCGCGCACACGCGACCCAGGGGCGGGGAGATCGAGCGAGGAGGCGACCTTCCCCCGCCTCTTGGCCGAGCTCCCCGCCCCTTCGCACGTCCGGCGCCCGATACGCTCTCGGCATGCACGGCACACGCGACGAGGTCATCGCCAACCTCGCGACGATCCGGGAGACGATCGGGGGGGCTTGCGCGCGGTCGGGCCGCGACCCCGCGGAGGTGACCCTCGTGGCCGCGGCGAAGACCGTCCCCTCCGAGGTCGTGGCCTGTGCGGTGGAGGCGGGCGTGACCGCGGTCGGCCACAACTACGCGCAGGAGCTCAGGGAGATGCACGAGGAGGTCGTCGGCGTTCGTTGGCATTTCATCGGCACACTGCAGGCGAGCTCGGCTCACCACGTCGCCGCGCTCGCCGACGTGGTCGAGACCCTGGCGGGGGAGAAGGCCACGGCCCGCCTCGCCCGCCGAGCGCACGACGCGGGCCGAGTGGTGGATGCCCTGATCGAGGTCGACCTGACCGGGGGGCGCACCGGGGTTCGGCCCGAGCAGGCCGCCGAGTTCGCCGGCTTCGTGGCGGGCCTCGAGGGCGTGAGGCTGCGAGGATTGATGACGCTCCCGCCGATCCCCGAGCGTGCGGAGGATGCGCGCCCGTGGTTCATCCGGCTCCGCGACCTGCGTGACCGGCTCGCCGAAACGCACCCGCAGGTAGTGGAATTATCGATGGGGATGTCGTTGGATTACGCGGTCGCCGTCGAGGAAGGCGCTACGATGGTCCGCATCGGGACCGCGTTGTTCGGGCCCAGAACAGCGTGACGCAGGGAGGAAGTGATGGCCGGCGTGTGGAAGAAGACACTGAACTACCTCGGACTCGTCGAGGACGATGAGGAGTTCGTCGAGGAGATGCCCGAGGCCGAGCCGGCCCCGGTGCGACGCATGCGCCCCCAGGCCGTCCGGGAGGTTCCGGCCGACGCCGAGGGCGTCGTGCGCACGATGTCCTCACCCCGATCCGCGGCCGCACCCACCGGCGCGATCTACAAGTCCGAGCCCAAGCGCTTCAACGAGGCGCGCGAGGTAGCCGACCGGTTCAAGGAAGGCACCGCGGTCATCATGAACCTGCAGTCGACCGAGGATTCGATCGCCCGGCGGCTCGTCGACTTCGCGAGCGGGCTCGTGTACGGGCTCGACGGCAAGATCGAGCTCGTCGCCAACCGCGTGTACCTGCTCACCCCTGCCGACGTCGAGGTGTCGGCGGAGGACCGCGAGCGGATCGCCGGAGGCGCGTTCTACAACCAGTTCTGATCTGCCCCGGTACCGCCTCGCACGGCGCCGGATGGGAGCGCGTGCCGTGACTGCTAGCCTCTCCCGCGATGGTTGCCGCCTCGAACCCCGTCACGAACCTGGTCTGCATCGCGCTGACCGTCTACTCGATCCTGCTGCTGATCCGTGTGGTCCTCAGCTGGCTCGAGCTGGCCGGCGTACGCCCGCCTGCCACCGGGCCCGTGCGCTCTGGGTTCGACCTGCTGATCGACGTCACCGAGCCACCGCTCCGGCTCCTTCGGCGTATCGTTCCACCAGCCGGGATGGTGGATCTGTCGGTACTGGTGGCCTTCATCATCATCTTCGTGCTACGGAGCGCGCTCTGCTGATCGGGAGGGAACCGTGAAGAAGAAGGAGACCCAGATGGACGATGAGGCGCAAGTCTCGGCGCCCGCCCCGTCGACCTCGACGCGGATGTTGACGCCGCTCGACATCCAGCAGAAGGAATTCCGCGTGGGGACGCGGGGCTACAAGATGCGCGACGTCGACGAGTTCCTCGACCAGCTCACCGAGGCGATGACGGCGGTGATCGGTGAGAACGAGCGACTGCGCACCGGCGCGCCAGCGTCCCCGGGTATCGGAACCGCCGACCTCGACGACACGAACCGCCAGGCCGACGAGATCATCCAGCGAGCCCGGGACGAGGCCGAGCGGATCACGGCCGACGCCAAGGGGCAGGCCGTCACGATGGCCGCCGCGGGTGTCGGATCGGGATCCGCTGCAGACCGTGCCGCGGTGAACGCGTTCCTCGGCAAGGAGCGCGAGTTCCTCCAGGATCTCGCGGGCCTGGTGCAGGGCCATGCGGAGTCGGTCAAGGGCATGGCGAAGGCGTCGCGCCAGGCGTCGAGCGTGCCTCCGGCGTCGGTTGCGACCCCGGCCACCGCACCGAAGCCCAGCGACGCGAAGCCCGCTCCCACGAAGCCCTCGACGGCTCCCGCGACGACGGCTCCCGCCAAGGCCTCGACGCCGGAGCCCGAGGAGACCGTGATGCTCCAGGAGCCCGAGCCCGCCTCCGTCGGCCGCGCCGAAGGTGACGAGCCCGCCGAGGGGGACAGCTCGCTCCGTGAGCTGTTCTGGGGCGAGGACTGACCGCCGAGCGGCGGTACGGACGCGACGTCGCCCTCTGCTACGCGGCCTCGTACGCGCTCCTGCTCGTGGGCGCGATCGCCGTCGCGATCGGCCTCCTCGGCCGCGCGAACGCGACCGCCGTGTTCACGGGCGTGGTCGCCCTGTTCGGCGCGCTGGTCTCGGTGGGGCTCGGGCTGTTCAGGCGGGTGAGGGGGACGCGTACCCCGCCTTCCGCAGGCTGACCGTCACCGGCTCGCCATCGATCGCGGCGACCTGACGGAACCCCTCGACCTCTCCCAGGATCAGGTCGACGGCGAGCGTCTCGCCCACGACGTACTCGCGGTGTGTGGCGAGCGCCTCGGCGACGGGGTGACCCGCCACGATCCCGAGCTGGATCCGGTCGCTCACGTCGAGCCCGGCCGCCTTGCGCGCGTCCTGCACGAGCCGGACCAGTTCGCGGGCGACGCCCTCGCGCCGCAGCGCCTCGGTGAGCTCGAGGTCGAGCGCGACCGTGACGCCGCCCTCGCTCGCAACCCCCCAGCCCTCCTTGACCTCCTGCGACAGGTCGACGTCCTCCGTCGTGAGCGCGACCTCGTCGCCACCGACCGTCACGCTGACCGCCTCGCCCCGAGCCAGGGCGCCTGCCATCGTGCCGTCGTCCTCGCCGAGGAGACCCGCGACCTCCTTCACGCGGGGCCCGAGCCGCGGCCCGAGCACCTTGAAGTTCGGCTTCGCGTGCCACCGCCCGAACTCTTCGGCGGACTCGGCGAAGCGCACCTCCTTGACGTTCAACTCGTCGGCGACCACGTCCAGGAGCGCGGCGAGCGCCGCCTGGTCGCCTGCGTGGTGCACGACCGCCGCCGACAGGGGCTGGCGTACCTTCGTCTTGGTCTCGACGCGGATCGTGCGCCCGAGTCCCACGATCGACCGCGCCGCGGCCATAGCCTCGTCGAGAGAGGGGTCGCGCAGGGCGGGGTCGGATGCGGGGTAATCCGCGAGGTGCACGGAGACGGGGGCGTCGGCGCGGCCCGCGGCGAGGTTGCGCCAGAGCGCCTCCGTGACGAACGGGGTGAACGGCGCGAGCAGGGTCGCGACGGCGACCAGGCACTCGTACAGCGTGTGGAACGCGGCCCGGGTGTCGGCGTCGCGCTCGCCGGCAGGGTTCCAGAATCGGCGGCGGGAACGCCGCACGTACCAGTTCGACAGGTCCCCCACGAACGCCTGGATCGCCCGCCCTGCGCCGGTCGCGTCGTAGGACTCGAGCCCGTCACGGGCCGCGGCCATCGTGGCGTGAAGCTGCGAGAGGATCCACCGGTCGAGCAGCGGCCGCTCCGCGGGGGCGGGGGCCTCGGCACCCGGGTCGAAGCCCTCGGCGTTCGCGTACGTCACGAAGAACACGTAGACGTTCCACAGCGGGAGGAGGAACTGACGAACGACCTCGTCCACTACGCCGACGCTCGACATCCGACGGGTCGACCACGGTGACCCGCTCGTCAGGAAGAACCACCGCAACGCGTCGGCGCCGTTGGTGTTCAGCAGCTCCCAGGGGTCGACCACGTTGCCCAGCGACTTGGACATCTTCCGGCCGTCCATGTCGACGATGTGCCCGAGGCAGACGACGTTGCGGTACGCCGTCGAGTCGAAGTGCAGCACGCCCTCTGCCATCAGCGTGTAGAACCACCCGCGTGTCTGGTCGATCGCCTCGGAGATGAAGTCGGCCGGGAAGTGCCGCTCGAATTCCCCGATCCCTCGCCCGAGGTCGGGGTGGTAGCCCCACTGGGCGAAGGGCATCGCGCCGGAGTCGTACCAGGTGTCGATCACCTCGGGGACCCGCCGGCTCTCGTCACCGCACTCGGGGCAGTCGAACGTCACCTCGTCGATCGCAGGGCGGTGTGGGTCGACGTCGGCGACGTCGCGCCCGGCGCGCTCGCCGAGCTCCTTCAGGGACCCAATCGCCGTGAGGTGGCCGTTCCCGCAGCGCCAGATCGGCAGCGGCGTGCCCCAGTAGCGCTCACGCGAGAGGGCCCAGTCGACGTTGTTCTCGAGCCAGTTGCCGTACCGGCCTTCCCTGATGTGTTCGGGATGCCAGCCGACCTGCTCGTTCACCTCGAGGAGCCGGTCCTTCACCTGGGTCGTACGCAGGTACCACGACGTCCGCGCGTAGTAGAGGAGCGGCGTCGCGCACCGCCAGCAGAAGGGATAGCTGTGCTCGTACGTCCCCGAGCGGAGCAGCACGCCGCGCTCGCGGAGATCCTCCACGATCTTCGGGTCGGCGTCTTTCACGAAGAGCCCACGCACGAACGCCGGGGCGAGATCGGTGAATCGCCCGTCGTCGCCCACCGGCTTGTGGACGGGCCAGCCCTGCGCGCGTCCCACGGCGAGGTCCTCGGCGCCGAAGGCCGGTGCCATGTGCACGATGCCCGTGCCATCGTCCATCGAGACGAAGTCGGCGGCGATGACGCGGTGTGCGCCCTCGACGTTGGGATAGGGAGGCTCGTAGCGGATCCCGACGAGCGCCTCACCGGTGACAGTCCCGGTGATGCGCCACCCGTCTCCGAGCACCCGCTCGGCCAGCGGCTCGGCGACGATGACCCGCTCGCCGTCACGTTCAGCGACCGCGTAGGCGGCACCGGCGTCGACCGCGACGCCGGTGTTGGACGGCAGGGTCCACGGTGTGGTGGTCCACACGAGGAGCGAGGCGCCGACGAGCGCGGGATCGGCTGCCTCGAGGATCGGGAACCGGAGGAAGACGCTCGGATCCTCGACCGTGCGATAGCCGAGCGCGACCTCGGCGTCCGAGAGCGCGGTGCCGCACCGCGGGCAGTAGGCGGTCACCTTGTCGGCCTCCTGCAGCAGCCCTCGTTCGAAGAGCGACTTCAACGACCACCAGACCGACTCGATGTACTCCGTGTTCATCGTCCAGTAGGCGTCGTCCAGGTCGACCCAGTAGCCGATCCGCTCGGTGAGCCGTTCGAATTCGCCGACGTAGCGTTTCACCGACTCGCGGCAGCGTTCGTTGAACGCGGCGATCCCGAAGGACTCGATGTCGCGCTTGCCGGTGGTGCCGATCTCCTTCTCGATCTCGAGCTCGACGGGCAGGCCGTGGCAATCCCAGCCGCCCTTTCGCGGCACGAGGTGGCCGGTCATCGTCTTGAAGCGCGGGTAGACGTCCTTGAACGTGCGCGGCTCGACGTGGTGCACGCCCGGCTTGCCGTTCGCCGTCGGGGGTCCCTCGTAGAAGACCCACAGGGGGGCGTCGCGGCGCTGGTCGAGCGAACGCCGGAAGACGTCGGCGTCCTTCCAGAAGTCCAAGATCCCGCGCTCGAGCTCCGGGAAGCTCACCTTCGGATCCACCGGTTCGAACCGCGTCATCTCGGTACCTCCTGTCGCCCGTCCGCTCATGCAGAACGCCCCGTCCCCATCGTGCCGGGACGAGGCGTGGGCCCCGCGGTACCACCCAGCTTGCCCGGTCTGATCGACCCTGGCCGCTCGTCGGCCGCCGAGACGGCCTCCCGCGATCACGGGCGGGGCCCGGCTGCGCCTACCGCGGAGCGCGGGAGGTCCGCGTCCGGTTCGGGCAACGGCTCGGGGAGGATGATCGCGGGGGGGCTCGGCGCCGGGCTCACACCGCCCCCGGCTCGCTCTGGCTCCACGGTCCCCAGGATCGCGTTCCCGTCGACGCCTGTTCGAGGGATGCTACACCCGATGGAGGCGAGTATCACCGTGCGCGTGACCCCGCGATCGGGGCGGACCGTCGTGGAACACGGCCCCGAAGGTGTCGTCGTGCGCGTGCGCGCCGCCCCCGAGGCAGGCAAGGCCACGGCCGAGGCCGCGGCGGCGCTGGCGGCGGTACTGGGCGTGCCCAAGACCGCCGTCAGCCTCCGTTCGGGGGCACGATCCAGGATCAAGGTGTACGCGGTGGCGGGAGTGGATCCGGGGGAGCTCGAACGGCGCCTACAGGCCCTCTGACCTGCGGCGATGGGCTCTCGATGCGCCCATCTGCTACCCTTCGCCGACCATGGCCGAGACCAAGCTCACGAAGAAGGAGCTCGACGACCTCCGCACCCGGCTGCAGGAGGAGGAAGTCGAGCTGCAGACCCAGCTCACGACCATCGAAGAAGACACGTTCGCGACCACGCAATCCGAGATGGTCGGCGATGTGGGCCTCGACGACGAGTCGGCCGATGCGGGCACCGCGACCTTCGAGCGTGAGAAGGACCTGTCGATCGAGAACAACGTCCGTGACCTGCTGCAGAAGATCGCGCGGGCGCTGAAGCGGATCGAGGCCGGAAGCTACGGGATCTGTGACCGCTGCGGCAAGCCGATCGAGAAGGCACGCATCAAGGCACTCCCGTACGTCGATCTCTGCATCAAGGACGCCCAGGCGCAGCCGCGCCGGTAGTCCCGTGGACCGCGTCCGCCGGCGAGGCGCGGCAATCCTGTTCGGCACCGCGGCGCTCGCCCTCCTGCTGGACCGCGCCACGAAGCTTTGGGCCGAGCGCTCGCTCGTCGATTCGCCGATCGTGCTGATCCCCGGGGTACTGGATCTGCGGTTCACCACCAACTCGGGCGGCGCGTTCAGCCTGGGCGAGCGCGCCCCGTGGCTGTTCGCGGGCGCGACGATCGCGGTCTCGGCGGTGATCGTGGCCACGGCGTTCCGTCACCGGGACCCGCTCGTGGCGGTGGCGCTCGGCCTGGTGCTCGGCGGGGCCCTCGGTAACCTCACCGACCGCGGCCTGAGGGGCCCCGGCCTGAGGGGCCGGGTGATCGACTTCGTCGACCTCCACGTGTGGCCCGTGTTCAACGTCGCCGACGCGGCGATCGTGGTCGGCGCGTTGCTGCTGGCGTGGTGCTCGTTCCGCGCCGGGCACGCCGGCGCCGAGGAGCCCGTCGATGGCGATTGAGATCCTCACCGGCGAGGCGGGAAGGCTCGATGCCGTCCTAGCCCGGCTGAGCGGCGCACCGCGCGCCGACGTCCAGCGGGCGATCGTGGCGGGCCGGGTCACGGTCGACGGCGAGTTGCGCCCCAAGTCGTTCCGGCTCGCGGGTGGCGAGCGGCTCGAGCTCGACCTCGCCGACGTAGAGGCGCTCGTGCCCGAGGAGCCGGCCGTGCCCGTGCGCTACGCCGACGATCATCTGCTCGTCATCGCGAAGCCCGCGGGGCTCGTGACGCACCCCACCGAGAACCGGCGCGTCGGGACCCTCGTGAACCGCCTCCTCGGGATGGGGGTCCCGTTGTCCACGCGGGGCGAGCCGCTGCGCCCGGGGATCGTCCATCGGCTGGACGCCGGCACGAGCGGTCTGATGGTGGTCGCCTGCACCGACGAGGCGCACGGAGCCCTCGCCGCGATGCTGAGGGTCCACGCGATCGAGCGTCGCTACCTCACTCTGGTCCGGGGCGACCCCGCGCACGAGGCCTTCGCGGTCGACGCCCCTCTCGGTCGCCGGCTCGACAAGGTGATCGTCGACCACACCGACGGACGCGAGGCCGAGACGGTGTTCGAGGTCCGGGAGCGGTTCGGCGGTGCGGCCCTCCTCGAGGCGGCGCCGCGGACGGGCCGCACGCACCAGATCCGGGTGCACCTGCGCGCGATCGGCCACCCGATCCTCGGCGACCGGGCGTACGGTGGCGGGGGAGCCGACGCCACCGCGCTCGGGCTCGCGCGACCGTTCCTGCACTCCTGGCGGATCGTCTTCGACCACCCGATCACAGGAGAGCTCATCGAGCTCGAGGA
>Ga0315290_10002415_pt1 | contig 13145 bp, 10 predicted proteins | sample YL17G12_0_MG_FD_203627 | JGI IMG/M metagenome (GOLD analysis project Ga0315290, IMG submission 203627) | Sediment microbial communities from Yellowstone Lake, YNP, Wyoming, USA - YL17G12_0 | ecosystem: Environmental > Aquatic > Freshwater > Lake > Sediment | place: USA: Wyoming | collected... | reverse complement strand
GGATTCTCATGTCCCGCAAGCAGTACCCTCGGGCGCGCGATCTGCTGAAGCCCGGTCTCCAGTCTGGCGATGCCCGCGTCGACCTGGCCTTGGCTGAGGCGGACCTGCGCTCGGGGATGTTGCCTGACGCCGTCGCCAGCCTCAGGCATGTGCTGGAGAATGACCCGGCAAGCGTCGACCACGTCGCGGCACTCGGCGCGTCACTCACCGCCGACGAGCCCGATGTCGCCTTTGTCGCGATCGACTGCGCGCTCGAGCACCTGGTCGGGAGGGGCGAGTTCGACCGGGCACTGAAGATTGTCGAGCGGTTCGTGGCCGCCGAACCGCGTCATGTGTCTGCGTTGGAGCGATTCGCGCAGTTGTGCCGGGACGGGGGCTACAACGACATGCTCTACCAGATCGAATCGGAGCTGACCGAAGCGTATCTGGCCCGGCAACGCTTCGCGGAGGCGCTCCCGCTTGCCCGGCGACTGGTCGCGCTCCGCCCCGACGTCGGCCGCCACCTAGAGCAGGCGCGCGAGGCGCTGGCCGGGATGGGCGAGCCGCTCCACCCGTCTCCAGCGGAATCGGACGGCGTCCCGTCGACGACCGAGTCGATTGAACCTGCCGGGTTGGTCGACTCGCTCGGTCGACCCGTCCACCGCGACGAGAAGATCGAAACGGGCGAGGAGTTTGCCGTATCGCTCGTGGCGCCAAAGGCCGAAAGCGAGCCTCTGGCCGACGACGACGTGATTGAGATCGAGTTGGCCGATCTGCTGGACGCGCTGACCGGCTTGGACGCGAGTGGGGCGGTCACTGAAGAAGTCGAGCGCCAGGACAGACCGTCTCAAGAGGAGGCCGACTCGGCGGCCGGCGACCTCGACGATCTGTTTCGCCGAATGCGTGAGGAGTCGGGTCGCGGGCGGGCGGAAGCCGACGCGACGCACGCGTACGACGAAGCCAGCGTGCACTACAGCCGCGGACGGTTCGACCAGGCCGTGGCCTGCCTGCGTCGCGCCGGTCGTGATCCAAGCCTGCGGTTCAGAGCGACGGTGATGCTGGCGCGGCTCGCGACCGACCGCGGCCAACTCGATGAAGCGGTCACCTGGTTCGAGCGCGCCGCTGAGTCTCCGGTACCGTCGATCCCCGCGGAGCGGTCGCTTCTCTATGAACTGGGCGTCGCCTTGGAACGGGCGGGAGAGCCCGTGCGTGCGCAGGCGGTGTTTCTGGAGTTGAGCGCGATAGAACCAGACTATCGGAACGTCGCGGCGCGGCTCGAAGCGCTGGCGGACGGCCTGGCGAACTGATCGACAGAATCGCATTCCCCGAAGCTCACGTGGGCTGCGGGCGGCGGCGGAACGTCGGGCGCGTGTTCTACCGTCGCGCGTGCACCGTCTGGTGCGCCACACGACTCGGGTCGGGAGGATCGGCATGAGCGTCGTGGCTCGCGTGATCTTCATCGCGTATTTCCTGGAAGTCGGGGTCCTGCTGACTCTGGCGCCGTGGTCTGCACTGTGGGATCGCAACTACTTCATCCAGGCCTGGCCAGTCGTCGCCGGAGTGGCCGGCAACCACTTCGTCCGGGGGGCGATCTCCGGCCTTGGCCTCATTAACCTTGTGGCAGGCTGCGCAGAGGTGATCGGGCTGGTCCGGCGCGGAGTGAGGCCCGGTCGGCCCGTCGTTTGACACCGGTGGTATCGTTGCCTGCAGTGAGGGCCGCGCGGGCGCCCCTCCAGCCGTCGCCAGGGCTTTCAGGATCACGACCATGCCAGAGGAATCTCCGGTCGACTTCGGCACGATGTTCCGGCAGGCACGGGAGCGGTGCGGCGCGTCGCTTCAGGAGATCGCCGCCGTGACGAAGATCTCGACTCGCGTCCTCGCGGCGCTCGAGCGCAACGACATGTCGAAACTGCCGGGAGGAATTTTCTCGCGGGCGTTTGTGCGGTCGTACGCGCGCGAAATCGGTCTCGACCCCGACAGGGCCATCGATCGATTCACCACGGACTTCCCCGACGAATCAGGCAAGGAGCAGTTGCCCTCCGCGAAGGAAGCCGAGGACATCGAGACGTTTGAGAGCGGCCGCCGTCTGGCGAGAACCGTGCTCCAGTTGGCCGTCCTCACCATCGTCGTGGTCATCGTTGTGGTGGTTGCCTCGAGGTCGCGCGCCTGCCTCGCGCCTGCCGGGGCGACGCCGGAGGCCTCGGTATCCGGCCCGTCCGCCCCTGCGCCCGTCACACTCTTGCCTGCGGCACAGCCACCACGGCGCGCTGACGAAACTGCCGCACCACCGACGGAGACGACGGCGGTTGTGCCGACGCCTCAGCCGCCGGCGACGAGCGCCGACTCAGCGGCGCAGGGGACCGCGCCCATTCAGCTCACCATCGTCGCGCGGGCCGAGTGCTGGTTGATGGTGAAGGTCGATAAAGACGTTGTCTTCGGACGGGTCCTCAGCCCCGGCGAGAGCCTTTTCTACCAGGCCTATGCCAGCGTGACGCTCAGAGCCGGAAATGCGGGGGGTCTGTCGCTGATCATCAACGGCAAGCCCGCCCGTCCCCTCGGAACACCGGGCCAGGTCGTGACCGCCACGATCACGCTCGACACGCTCGCCAGCTTTCTCTAGCAGCGACGGTATGGACGCACTCTACCAGACGCCGCTGCTCGATTGCGTGCGGCGAGGCGAGGTAGCCGCCGATATCCGCATGCTGGCCGCGAAGGGCCTCCTGGCGCCTCGCGCACTGGAGCAACTGGCGCTGCTGGCGTGGCTCGTGCGCGACACTGACTCGGCCATTCGCGAAGCGGCCGAGACGACGCTCAGCCGCATCCCACCCATGATGCTGGCCAGGTTCCTCGCCAACCGGGATCTGCCCGACGACCTGCTGGAGTTTTTTGCCCGGCGCGGCATCGTTCCGGACGGGTCTGGGACCGATGTGGACGAACCTGTGCTGTTTGTGGCCGAGGATGAGGACGAGCACACTGAGACCCCCGTTCTCGATGCGCCTGATGAAGCGACGGTCAACCACGGCCCGCCACAGCTGCCAACGGTGCAACGGCTGTCGACCGTGCAGCAGCTGTCCGCGATGTCGATCACGCAGAAGGTGAAAACCGCGATGCGCGGCAATCGAGAGATGCGCGCGCTTCTCATCCGCGATCCCAACAAACTGGTGTCGATCGCCGTGCTCGCCAGCCCGCGCCTCACCGAGCAGGAGGTGGAGGTCTACGCCAGGATGGCCAGCATGTCGGAGGATGTCCTGCGCGTGATCGGGACGACGCGCGCGTGGACGAAGAACTACGCGGTCGTTCGGGCGCTGACGTCCAATCCGAAGACGCCGATTGCCATTTCGATGGGGATGGTCAATCGGTTGCTTGAGAAGGACGTGAAGGCGCTGGCTTCCGATCGCAATATCGCGGAACCCGTAAAGGCGCTGGCGAGGAAGATGATGCAGGCCGGCCAGTCGCGGAAGCACTGAGCACGCGACTACTGAATCAGCAGCCCCTCGGTTTCAATCTGGTAGTCGAGGACCCGCGCGCCGCCAGCCGTCAGCGCGGCTCGCACGCGGTCGGTGGCGTCGGGTTCCGAGAAACAGAAGAGGCACCCGCCGCCGCCGGCCCCGCAGACCTTGGCGGCGACAGCGCCAGCGCGGCCCGCCGCGGCCATCAGGTCGTCGATCTGGGGCGTGGTCACGCCGGGCGCGAGGTGTTGACGATTCTCCCATTCCTGGGCGATTTGGCGGCCGACCTCCGGCCAGTTCTCGCGCTCGAGCGCCCCTCGCATCCGCACCGCTGTGTCGCGGATACGATCGAAGCAATCGATGACCTGGCGGTCGCCGTCCAGATGCCGCTTCGTCATCTCCCAGTTGTTCGTGCCGGAATTGCGCGGCGCGCCGGTGTACGCGAGCACGATGCGGCGTTCGAGTTCGGCCGGATCCACGCTCAGTCCCACGCGCCGCACGCCTTCGACGCCGAGTTCGACCGCCGCGATCCCGCCGTACATCGCCGGCCGGTAGTCCTGCGCGCCAGTCGGACACTGGATGGCCTGCGCCTCGATGTTCTGCGCGATGCTGAGCAGCACCTCGGGATCGTACGTCACGCCCTTCCACCGGGCCATCAGGCCGCAGACGGCCACATTCAGTGCCGACGATCCGGCGATGCCGGCGCCGGCTGGCGACTTGGCAGTGGTGGTCAGCGTCAGGTTGTCAGCCTGAAAGAAGTAGAGCAGTCGGCCCAGCAGGTCGAGTTCGTCTGGCTTGCCGAGTTCCGACCAGTGCGCGACTTCCGTCACCCGGCCGGTGTCGGTCGAGTGGATCGCGACGCGGCCGTCAGTTCTCGCTTCGACGGTCGCCTGCGCCCGGAGGCTGATCGCGGCGTTCAGCGTCACGGCGCCGGGATGGAAGAGATACAGCGGCCAGATGTCGATGGTGCCGCCAGCCAGGTCAATTCGGGTCGGCGCAGAGGAAGTAAGACGCACGCGGCCATTATAATGGGATTCCATGTCGCCTTCAGGGCTCCGCCGCCAGATCGGCCAGTTCGTGTTCCTCGGATTCACGGGCACCACTATTCCTGCCGAGTTGCGGGCGCTTGCTCGCGAATTCGACATCGGCGGCGTCGTGCTGTTCGCGAGAAACGTCGAGGGGCCAGCACAGGTGGCCGAGCTCGCGTTTGACGCCGCACGTCTGGTACCGGACCTGCCTCTCTGGGTGGCGGTCGATCAGGAGGGAGGCCGCGTCGCCAGGATGCGGCGGCCGTTCACCGAGTGGCCGCCGATGGCCGCGCTCGGGCGGTCAGGCAGTCTTGACCTGGCCCGGCGCTTCGGCCAGGCGCTTGGGCGCGAGATGCGCGCGGTCGGCATCTCGCTCGATTTCGCTCCGGTCGTCGATGTGCTCACGCAGGAGAAGAACCCCGCCATCGGGGATCGCGCGTTGTCGAGCGAACCCGGGGTGGTGGCGACGCTCGGCGCGGCGATCATTGACGCGCTGCAATCGGAGGGCGTGGCCGGCTGCGCCAAGCACTTTCCGGGCCACGGCGACACGTCGGTTGATTCTCACCACGAACTGCCGGTCGTCGAGCACCCGCCGGATCGGTTCGATCAGGTCGAATTCGTGCCGTTCCGCGCGGCCATCGCCGCCGGTGTCGCCGCCATCATCGTGGCGCATGTGCTCGTTCCGGCGTTTGACGAGGACGTCCCCGCGAGCCTGTCGAGACGCGTGGTGACCACGGAACTCCGAACGCGACTTGGCTTCGAGAACCTGATCCTCACGGACGACATCGGAATGAAAGCCTGCTCGGCACGCTTTCCGGCCCCTGTCGCCGCGGTCAAGGCTGTCGCCGCCGGCCACGACGGGGTCCTGCTTTGCGATCCCGACCCGGACGGACAGGCCGCCGCGCTCGAGGCGCTGGTTCACGCGCTTGAGGACGGGACGCTCCCGTACGCACAAGTAGAATCCTCTCTGGCGAGGCACGCGCGCTTGAAGGCGACGTTTGTGCGGCGCGGAGACGAGGCACGCAGGCCAAGTGCGGCGTGGCGGGACATCGTCGGATGCGAAGCCCACCAGGGCGCCGCGGCAGAGATGAGATCGTTCGCATGACAATGGTGAAGCCGCCGGCCCTCGAGCGAGGTGACCGTGTTGCCGTCCTGGCTCCCGCCAGTCCGTTTACGCCCGAGGAATTCGGCGAAGGACTCGCCGAAGTGCGAAGGCTCGGCTTCGAGCCCGTGTATGACGACCGGGTGTTCGAGCGCGACGCGTACGTGGCCGGCAGCGCCGAGACCCGCGCCCGTGCCTTCGTCGATGCCTGGACCGACCCGAGTGTGCGGGCCGTGCTGACCGCGCGCGGGGGATATGGCAGCGTCCAGATTCTGCCGTTCCTGTCGCGCGACACGTTGCGAGCCACGCCCAAGTTGCTCGTCGGCTACAGCGACATCACGGCGCTGCTCAGTTTCGTCACGACGCGCTGCGGGATTGTGGCCGTGCACGGCCCCACGGTGACCGGCCGATTCGCGCGGGGGGCGGAGGGCTACGATCGGCCGTCGTTTCTGCGGACGATGTGCGAGGCTGAACCGCTCGGCGAACTCACGTCGCCCTCGCTCGAATCGCTTCGAGCAGGAGAAGCCGAAGGGATACTGGTGGGAGGCAATCTGACGCAGGTGACGGCCGCGCTCGGCACGCCCTTCGCCTTCGATCCGCCGGATCGATGCGTGCTCTTTCTCGAAGACGTCAACGAACGTCCCTATCGTCTCGATCGGATGCTGACCCAGTTGCGCCAGGCGGGAGTGCTGTCTCGGGCGGCCGCCCTGGTCTTTGGCGAGATGCCCGGCTGCGACGAGCCGGACGGATCCTTCCTGGCAAGAGATGCGATTGCCAGGTGCGTGCACGACTTTCCCGGTCCGGTGCTCATCGGGCTGGCGTCCGGTCATACGCCTCATCCGGCCCTGACGTTTCCGCTGGGGGTGCGGGCCAGGATACGGGGCGGGGCCCGACCGGCGCTGATGATCACGGAGGCTGCGGTGTCGCCGCGACCGGGCCTGCAAGGCTCTGCGAGGATGTTGTGACACGAGTGCATCTGATCGGGATCTGCGGCACGGCGATGGCCACGCTTGCTGCGATGCTCGCGCGCAAGGGCTTCATGGTGCGGGGATCCGACCAGGACGTCTTCCCGCCGATGAGCACGTTCCTGGAGCAGGAGGGGATTCCGATTCTGGCCGGATACAAGCCCGAGCACATTACGGGCGATCTCGACATGGTCGTCGTAGGGAACGCCATCTCGCGGGGCAATCCCGAACTGGAAGAGGTGCTCGATCGCAAGATCAGGTATTGCTCGCTGCCGGAAGCGGTACGCGAGCACTTTCTGTGGGGGGCTCGGTCCATCGTCGTAGCCGGCACTCATGGCAAGACGACCACCACCGGGCTGGCGGGCTGGCTGCTCATCCACGCCGGCCGCGATCCGAGCGTGCTGGTGGGCGGCGTGGTCGGCAACCTGGCGCCGGGAGGGTCGAGCTACCGGCTGGGCAGCGGGCGCGAATTTGTCATCGAGGGCGACGAGTACGACAGCGCGTTTTTCGACAAGACGGCGAAGTTCCTCAAGTACCTGCCCGACATCGCGATCGTTGGCAACATCGAGTTTGATCACGCGGACATTTACAGCGACCTCGACGCGGTCAGGCTGGCATTCAGGCGCCTGGTCAACCTGGTGCCGCGGCGGGGATTGCTCGTGCTGGGCGCCGACTGCGCCGACGCGATGGCGCTGAAGAGCCTGGCCCGGTCGCGCGTCGAGACCTTCGGGCTCAGCGAGTCCGCAGACTGGCACGGGTACGACGTGACGCCCGTCGAAGGCGGGACCAGTTTCCGCGTGCAGCATCACCGCGTGGGTGTCGGGACGTTCGAGGTGCCGTTGGTTGGCGCGTACAACGTGAGAAACGCCCTTGCCGCCATGGCGGTGGCCGCCGAAGTGGGCGTCAGTCCGGAGGCCATGCGCGAGGGGCTTGCGACATTTGCGGGCGTGCGGCGACGCCTGGAGATGGTGGGGTCGGCGCGAGGGGTGACGGTGTTCGACGATTTCGCGCACCACCCGACGGCGGTGCGCGAGACCCTTGACGGGGTGCGCGCGGCCCATCCCTCGAGCCGGATTTGGGCGGTGTTCGAGCCGCGATCGGCGTCCTCGTGCCGGAGCGTGTTTCAGCGGGAATTTGCCCAGTCGTTCGGATCGGCCGACCAGATCGTGATTGCCGGCCTGTATCGGTCGAGTCTGCCACCTGAAGAACGGCTGTCGACCGACGCGCTCATCGCTGATCTCCATTCGGCCGGGCAGCAGGCACGCTACATTCAGACCGTCGACGGGATCGTCACCGCCCTTTCACACGAGTCCCGCCCCGGAGATCTCGTGGTCGTCATGTCGAACGGGGGATTCGGCGGCATCCACGCGAAGCTGCTCAACGCGTTGACGACGAAAGTAGAGTAGTCAGTAGTCCGTACACGAACGCGGCTGCCCGCCGCTGGCGGTCGTGCCAGCGGGAGGGCGGCTTCCGAAGCGGCTCCTCGAACCAAGCCGACAGCGAAGTCTGCAAAACGTGCCGTCAGGGCCAGGACCGTCGGCGCGAATAGCGCGACCGTAAGACCGGTGACGAGTCCCGGCAAGGCACGCTTTGCCGGCTTGCGTGAGCGGGGACGCGGAGGAACCGTCGTCACGCTGGCACCGGGCGGGAGGGCGGCTTCCGAAGCGGCTCCTCGTACCAGGAAGTTACGGCGTGCGGGTGACGACGTCCACGCCGCGCGGGATGGTGAACTGGAACTGCGCGTCTGGAATCCCGGCGTTCTGACGGATGCCTGAGAAGATGAACGTCGACTGGCCGCCCTGCGCGTCGCCGGTGACCAGCGTCCGGATCTGGAGCGTCGTTCGGTCGAACACGAGGAGCATCCAGTCGTACTCCGCCTCGCGGCGCCGTGGCGTGAACTTCAGCGTGTACGTATTGGGCGTGGCGTCGGCGACATCGGGAATCGCGACGGCGAAGTCGCGCGTCAGATGGCCCTTGCCGGTGAGGAAGAGCGCGGGTGTGGTCGCTTCGTCAGCTGAAGGAACCTCGCTGATGATGACCTGCCGGTCCTCCGGGATGTACGAGTAGATCCGGCGCCCATCCGCTACGAACACCTTGCGTTCAGGGCTGACGTAGGTCCAACGCATGCGGCCGGGCTTCTTGATGAGCACCGTACCGCGTTCGACCGCTTCCTTTTTCAGCACGCCCCCGCGGTACTTGTGGACGAAGTCCGCGGAGAAGTCCGTCACCGCGGCGTATTTCGCCTGAAGCGCCGCGGCGAGATCGGCGGCCGACGGCGCAACCTGCGGCGTGGCGGCCACCGACGTGGCGGCGAGCAGAAAAGGGAGAAGCCTGGCGCGCACTGGAGTCCCGTCGGCCGGTGCTATGACTTCGCCGCGGCGGCCGGCGGAGGCGCCGGTGCGGGCGCTGGGCGGAACGCCTCTTTCGACTCGGTCGGGAGGTTGGCTGCGGTCCACTCGGCCAGGCCGCCCTTCAGCACGCTCACCCGATGCCCCGTTTTGATCAGGCTCGCCGCGACACCGACGGCCGTGACTTCGCCAGGGTCGGAATCGTACACGACCAGACGACGATTCTTCGGCAGCGCAGACGGCTGGTCGCCCGACGGGGCGAACCGCACGGCTCCCGGCAGTTTCACCGTGCTGTGCTCGAACGGGTACTTCAAGCGCGCGTCGACCAGCACAGGCCGGACCGACTCATCGGCCGCCTCGATTTCTTGTTTGAGTTCTTCCTTCGCAATTCTCTGTACAGCCATGCACCTATTGTGGTCGGGCCTCTGGAAACGTGTCAACCCGGCCGGATCGACGGGTATGTCTATTCGCGGTACGATAACGGTGATGCGGACTGAACACGGTTGGACGGAGTGGGCTGCCGGCGGCGCCGTGGTGCTGCTGACCCTGGCGGTCTACCTCGTCACGATGTACCCGGGTTTGGGCGGCGGCGGCGATGCCGCGAAGTTCCGGTTCCTCGGGCATGTCCTGGGCACCGCCCACCCACCGGGGTATCCGCTCTACGTACTGGTGTCATGGCTGTTTTCGGTCCTGCCCGTTGGCACGCTGGCATATCGCATCAACCTGATGTCCGCCGTGTTCGGCGCCCTGGCTGCCGGGGCTACCTACCTCAGCGTCAGGAGCCTTGGTGGCGCCAGAGCCGCGGCGATCGCCGCCGCCCTCGGCCTCGGTTTCGGCCGCCTGTTCTGGTCGAAGGCCGTTCTGGCCGAGGTTTATACGCTGGCGGGATTCCTGACAGCCGCCACAATCGCCGCGTTGCTCAAGTGGAGGCAGACCGGACGGCGTGGCTGGCTCTTGTGGGCCGTGGCCCTCTCCTCGCTGGCGTTCGGCAATCACCTCACCGTGGCGTTCGCCGTGCCCGCGTTTGTCGCCTTCGTGCTGCTCAACGATGCCAGAACGTGCCTGCGGCCACGCATCCTGTGGCCGTCGGTCGCGATGATCGTCCTCGGTGTGGCTCAGTACGGCTTCATTGTCCTGAGGACCTGGCAGCACGCGCCCTATCTGGAATCAAAGGCCACCAACCTCCGGGAACTCTGGGACATCCTGACGGCCAGACAATATGCCGGCGACATCTTCGCCTACACCTGGAAGGAACTGTTCACCCAGCGCGTGCCAGCCCTCCTGTCGATGTTCAGCCAGGAACTCACGGTCGCGGGCGTCGTGATGCTGGCGCTCGGCGTGGTGTGGCTGTTTCGCACACGCTGGCGCGAACTGTGTCTGCTTGGGTGTGGCCTGTTCGGCATCGCGCTGATCACGCTCAATGTCTCGGCTGATAGCGAGGGCTTCATCCTTCCGGCGTTCGCGTTCGCCTGGCCGATCGTGGGCGTCGGGTTGGACGCCCTGTTCCAGTTCGTCGACAGGAAGAAGCCGCGGCGCGTGGCGACAGGGCTGCTTCTGGCGTTCGCCGTGGCGATGCCTTCGTGGCAGGTGGCATCCAATTTCGCGGCCAACAATCACTCGCGCCGATTTTTCGAGGATATCTACTTCGGATCGTTGTTCGAGATCCTGCCGCCCAGAACCGTCATCACAGCCGATGAATACAGCATCGATCAGCTGGTGTTCTACCAGTTGCTTGGTATCGAGGCCGCCAGGGGACGCGACGTTCGCCACATCACTCTCGACGTGCAGCAGGTGACGGACCATCTCGGCAGAGGGTACGGCCTGTTCGCATTCGATAAGGCCAAGACCCTGCTCGAAGGGCACGGCCTGGTGTTCGAACCTGTCCAACTGCTCGGCCAGCCGTTATCCGGCTATCTCGACGCCGTGCGGCCGGGCTGGGTGGTGGCAGTGGCGGGGACGCCCGGGACGATGGCGCTGATGCCTCCGTTGGTACGGCGTTCCCTGGAGCGCATCGGCGCGGCGAACGTCGCCGGCATCACAGCCGGAATGCCGTTCGGCGTGATCGGCGTCAGCGGCGGGCCGGCAGGATCGGCCGCGACGCTTGCGCCTGGCGCCACCGAGATCGTGGCTCACGCAAACACGAGGATCGGACAGACAGACACCGTCACCACCGTCGATCTCCGAGTGTCGTCGGAGGCCGACGGAGCCGCTGTGTCGGTGGGCGGCCGCGATGTCGTGCGGGCCGCGTCGGGCATCGTGATCGCCGTGATGACGGCCGGCGGGAGGTTGGTGGATGCTGCCGCGGTCGACATCGCGAATGGCTTCCGCGTGCCGATTGACATGCGTCAGCTTCCGCTCTATCGGATGACATTTGCGGGCCGGTGCGAGGATCTGGGCAACACGGACTGGAAGGATGTCTCGCTCCCGCTGGGTTCCGGCGCCGCGATAGCCCGCATCGACAACTATCGAGCGTTCGACGCCAGCATGGTCATCTACGCGGCCACCGACGACACACTCCATCCAGCCGTCACGTCGACAGCCGGGACCGGTCAGCCGCGCGTCGTGACCGACGTGTTCGATACTGCCGATCGCGTGCAGGCAGCCGCGCTCGGTCGCCGGTTTGCCGAGGACGGTATCGACGCGAGACTCTGGCGCCGGCCCGAGCGACGAGTCCTGCGCATCAGCATCAGTGTCAACGATGGCGGCGACTATTCGACGATCGCGCTGAACCTTGGGCGCAGGCTGCCGTTTGGCCTGGCGCGGGCCACGGTCGACTTGAACAACCCGAGGCGCGCGACGCTCTGCAGCGTTCCCGCACCACGGTAGCGGGCTTCGAGGCGTCATGCCGGCTGAAGCCGGCATCCAAGAGTGAGACAGCTGCGAGGAGTCAGAAGCGGAGGCCGAGGCTGCGAACTGGAGGCCGAGGCACCCAGACAGAGTCCCCGGGATCGCCTCCCATAAGTCTCTCCCGCCTCACTTCGCCGGCTGGCTGGCCGGCGTCTTCGGTGGCTCGGTCAGGGGCCACGCCGGTGGAGTCAGGCTCAACAGGTGCTGTACGAAGAAATCGAACCGCTTGTGCTCGCCGTACGCGCCACCAGGTCCGTGGCCAGCTCCGGGGATGACGAGCAGGTCGAACGGCTTGTTGTGCTTGATGAACTGGTTGACCACCTGCATCGTTGATGAGGGATCGACGTTGGTGTCCAGTTCGCCGACGACGAGCAGGACGTCGCCCTGGAGTCGATACGCGTTGTCCACATTCGATGAGGCGCCGTACTCCGGGCCGATTGGCCAGCCCATCCACTGTTCGTTCCACCAGATCTTGTCCATGCGATTGTCGTGGCATCCGGCGGCCGCGACCGCCGCTTTGTAGAATTCGGGATGGAAAAGCAGGGCGCCAAGCGAGCTTTGCCCGCCAGCCGACGTGCCGTAGATGCCGACGCGGGTGATGTCGTACGACGCGTACTTCGCGGCGACGGCCTTGTGCCAGAGGATCCGATCGGGGAAGCCCGCGTCCCCCAGGTTCTTCCAGGCTACATTGTGAAACGCTTTCGATCGGTTTGATGTGCCCATGCCGTCAATCTGGACGACGATGAAGCCGAGGTCGGCCTGCGCCTGCATCGCGTTGAAGGCCGCGAACGACTTGGGCACGAATGAGCCCTGGGGACCGGCGTAGATATTCTCGATGACCGGATACTTCTTCTTCGGGTCGAAATTGGTGGGCCGGTAGATGACACCCCAGATGTCCGTCTTGCCGTCGCGGCCAGGCGCGGTGAAGACCTCGGGGGGCGGCCAGCCGGCTTTCGTCAGCGCCGCGACATCACCGCGTTCAACGGGATCGCCGCTCTCGCTGCCGTCGAGTGTCCGCCGCACCTGAAGCACCGGCGCCATGTCGAGGCGAGAGTAGTGATCGAGGTAGAGGCCCATGCTGGATGAGAAACTTACTGTGTGGTTGGCGTCAGCCACCGTCAGGGGCATGAGTTCCGAGCCGTCGAAATTGATCCGGTAGTAGTGGACGAAATACGGGTCTTTGCCTGGGTACATGCCGCTGGCGCTGAAGTAGATCTGCCGCTTCTCCTCGTCTACGCGCGAGACGCCCCGCACGACCCACGGGCCTTTCGTGATCTGGTTCTTCACGCTCCCCGTGACGCCGTCGTAGAGGTACAGATGGTTCCAACCGTCCCGCTCTGACATCCAGATGATCTCCCGGCCGTCCTGGACGTCGTGCCGATATTTCTTCCCGGAATAGCAGAAGAACGTCCCGCTCTCTTCCGTGA
>Ga0315290_10002405_pt1 | contig 13168 bp, 9 predicted proteins | sample YL17G12_0_MG_FD_203627 | JGI IMG/M metagenome (GOLD analysis project Ga0315290, IMG submission 203627) | Sediment microbial communities from Yellowstone Lake, YNP, Wyoming, USA - YL17G12_0 | ecosystem: Environmental > Aquatic > Freshwater > Lake > Sediment | place: USA: Wyoming | collected... | reverse complement strand
GGATCTGGATCGCGTCGGAGCACACGCGCTCCGCCATCTCGGAGGCGAAGAGTTTCGCCATCGACGCCTCCTTGAGGCAGGGTTCACCCGCATCGCGCAGTGTCGCCGCGTGCCAGGCGAGCTGGCGCGCGGCCTCGATCTGCGTCGCCATGTCGGCGAGCTTGAAGTTGATCGCCTGATGATCGACCAGCACCTTGCCGAAGCTCGTCCGCTCGCGCGCGTAGGCAAGCGCCGCGTCGAACGCCGCCCGCGCCATGCCGACCGCCTGCGCCGCGATGCCGATGCGCCCCGCCTCGAGATTCGCGAGCGCGATCCGGTAGCCCTCGCCCTCGCGACCCAGCAGGTTCGCCGCCGGCACCCGGCAGTTCTCGAAGACGATCTGCGCGGTGTCGGACGCGCGCTGGCCGAGCTTTTCCTCGACGCGGGCGACGATGAATCCCGGCGTCGACGTCTCGACGAGAAACGCCGAGATTCCCTTCTTTCCCGCGGCCTTGTCGGTCACCGCGAACACGACCGCGACGTCGGCGTTCTTCCCGGTCGTGATGAACTGCTTGACGCCGTTCAGCACGAAGAAGGCGCCATCCCTTTCGGCACGCGTCGCGATCGCCCCGGCATCGGATCCGACGTGCGGTTCGGACAGGCAGAAACATCCGAGCTGTTCGCCGCGAGCGAGCGGCACGAGAAAACGCTGCTTCTGCGCGTCGGTGCCGAAGGCGTTGATCGGTCCGCAAACGACGGAGTTCTGGACGCTGACGATGGTCGAGATCGAGCCGTCGCCGGCGGCGATCTCTTCCAGCGCCACCGCCAGCGACACGTAGTCGAGGCCGGCGCCTCCCCATCGTTCCGGGACCACGGCGCCCAGCGCCCCGAGCTCGCCCAGCGCAAAGAGCTCCGCCCGCGGAAAATGATGCTCGCGGTCCCAGCGCGCGGCGTGGGGTTGCAGGCGCTCCTGCGCGAACGCGCGAATCGTGTCGCGAATCGCCGCCTGCTCTTCGGTCAGCCGCATCCGACATCCTTCGCCGCGACCCGCGCGCGCTTCGCACCGACGGACACGCGCAGCACGCTCATCGCCGACCGTCGAACGCGAGCTTGGCGGCGATGCCGGCGAACACGCCGGCCAGAAGCCAGCGCTGCGCCGATGCCCAGACCGGGCGCGTACCCAGCCAGCGCGAGACGCGCGCCGCCGCGAGGATGAACAGCGTGTCGCCGAAGAGCGCAATGACGATCTGCACGAGGCCGAGCACCAGCGATTGCGCGAACACGCTCCCGCGCGCGGGTTCGACGAACTGCGGAAACAGCGCGAGGTAGAAAAGCGCCACCTTCGGATTCAGGATGCTGGTCAGGAGCCCCATCCGAAAGAGCTGCGCCGGCACCGCGTCGGGCAATCGCCGCGGCGCGAAGATTCCGCCCGCGGTTCCCTCGGCGGGCGCGCGCACCGAATCCCACGCGAGCCAGAGCAGATACGCGGCCCCCGCCCAGCGCAACGCATCGTAGGCAACCGGCACCGCGGCGAAAACCGCGGACAGTCCCAGCGCCGCAGCAAGGATATGGACGACGAAGCCGGTCGTCGTGCCCGCCATCGAAACGAGCCCGGCGGTGCGTCCCTGCGCGAGCGTCCGCGAGACGAGGTAGAGCAGATTCGGTCCCGGCGTCAGCACCAGCAGCACGCTCGCCAGGACGAACAGCAGCACGTTGTCGAGGCTCGGCATCTCAGTGCCCGCACGGCCGCCCGAAGGGCACTGAGGGCCCCCCTCGGGGGGGTCGCGAACGCAGTGAGCTTGGGGGGCAGTTCATCTCAACAAAGCTCGATCGCCATCGCGGTCGCTTCGCCGCCGCCGATGCACAGCGCGGCCACGCCGCGCCGCTTTCCGCGCTTTCTGAGCGCGCCGATCAGCGTGACCACGATCCGCGCGCCCGATGCGCCGATCGGATGCCCCAGCGCGCACGCGCCGCCATGAACGTTGACCGCCTCGTGGGCGATGCCGTGCTCCTTCATCGCCGCCATCGTCACCACCGCGAAGGCCTCGTTGATCTCGAACAGGTCGACTTCCTTCGTCCTCCAGCCGGTCTTCCGGTACAGCTTCTCGATCGCGCCGACGGGCGCGGTCGTGAACAGGCCCGGTTCCTGCGCATGCGTCGCGTGGCCGATGATCACCGCCAGCGGCGTCAGGCCGCGCTTCTCGGCGGTCGAGCGCCGCATCAGCACGAGCGCGGCGGCGCCGTCGGAGATCGAACTGGAGTTCGCCGCCGTGACCGTGCCATCGTTGCGAAAGGCCGGCTTCAGCAGCGGAACCTTTTCCGGCGAGGCCTTCGCGGGCTGCTCGTCATGGTCGACGACCGTGTCGCCCTTCTTCCCGGGGACGGTCACCGGCGCGGTTTCCCACGCGAACGTGCCGTCGTTGTTCGCGGCCAGCGCGCGGGAAAGCGACGCCAGCGCGAAGCTGTCCTGCGCCTCGCGCGTGAACGCGAATCGGGTCGCGCAATCCTCGGCGAAGGTGCCCATCAGCCGGCCCTTGTCGTAGGCGTCTTCGAGTCCGTCGAGGAACATGTGGTCGTAGACCGTCTGATGGCCCATCCGGTAACCGGCGCGCGCCTTGGGCATCAGGTAGGGCGCGTTGGTCATGCTTTCCATTCCGCCCGCGACGACGATGTCGGCGGAACCGGCGACGATTCCGTCGTGCGCCAGCATCGCCGCTTTCATCGCCGACCCGCACATCTTGTTGACGGTCGTGCAGCCCGCCGCGAGCGGAACGCCTGCCTTGAGCGACGCCTGCCGCGCGGGCGCCTGACCCTGTCCCGCCGGCAGCACGTTGCCCATGATCACTTCGTCGACAGCGCCGGGCGCGATGCCTGCACGCTCGATCGCGGCCCTGATCGCGACCGCACCGAGGTCGCTCGCGGACAGCGGCGCGAAGACGCCGAGCAACGCGCCCATCGGCGTGCGCGCCGCGCCGACGATGACAATCGGGTCATTCAACATCGCCATTCTCCGAAAAATATTTCAGGTCGCCGCGCATCGCAGAGAGGCCGGCGCGCGCGCCGCGTTCACCTGGTCTCGTTGAAGAGTTCGCGTCCGATCAGCATCCGGCGAATTTCGGAGGTGCCGGCGCCGATCTCGTAAAGCTTGGCGTCGCGCCACAGCCGCCCGGTCGGGTAATCGTTGATGTAGCCGTTGCCGCCGAGGCACCGGATCGCCTCGCCGGCCATCCATGTCGCTTTCTCGCTGGCGAAGAGAATGGCGCCTGCGGCGTCCTTGCGGGTCGTCTCGCCACGATCGCAGGCCTCGGCGACCGCGTAGACGTACGATCGGGCGGCGTTCAGCGTCGTGTACATGTCGGCGACCGCGCCCTGCATCAGCTGGAATTCTCCGATCGGCTGGCCGAACTGCGTGCGCTCGTGGACATACGGAAGGACGACATCGAGGCACGCGGCCATGATTCCGAGCGAACCGCCCGCGAGCACGGCCCGTTCGTAGTCGAGGCCGCTCATCAGCACATTGACGCCACGGCCTTCCTGCCCGAGGACGTTTTCGGCGGGGACCTCGCAATCCTCGAACACGAGTTCGCAGGTGTTCGAACCGCGCATTCCCAGCTTGTCGAGCTTCTGCGCGGTCGAGAACCCCTTCATCCCGCTTTCGATCAGCAGCGCGGTGATGCCGCGGGCTCCCCCCGCGGGATCCGTCTTCGCGTACACGACGAGCGTGTGTGCATCCGGCCCGTTGGTGATCCACATCTTGCTGCCGTTGAGGACGTAGCGGTCGCCGTTGCGCAGGGCGGAGAGCCGCATCGACACGACATCGGAGCCCGCTCCAGTCTCGCTCATCGCCAGCGCGCCCACGTGTTCGCCGGAGACGAGCTTCGGCAGGTACTTCCGCTTCTGCGCATCGGTGCCATTGCGCCGGATCTGGTTCACGCAGAGATTCGAGTGCGCGCCGTACGAGAGGCCCACCGACGCCGACGCGCGGCTCACCTCCTCCATCGCGATCACGTGCGCCAGATAGCCCATTGCGGTCCCGCCGAATTCCTCTTCGACGGTGATGCCCAGGAGGCCGAGGTCGCCCATCTTGCGCCAGAGGTCCATCGGGAACTGGTTGGCGCGGTCGATTTCGGCGGCGCGCGGCGCGATTTCGGCCGCGGCAAATTGTTGCACCGTCGCGCGCAGCAAGTCGATCGTTTCGTCGTGACCGTACTTGAGAGCCGGAAAAATCACCATGGGCATCCTCGAACCGCAGTCAGGCGTCAATCCTGCAGTGTTTTACATTACGTTTACGTAAACGTCAACAATGGCCGGGGCAGCCCGCTTCAGGCGCCGCCGCCGGCCGGCTTCCCGGCATCGGCGACCGTCGGCGATCTCTGCTTCAACCGCCGGCGGCAATCGCGTTCGAGAATCACGATCTCCGCCAGCACCGCATCGATGTCCTCGCGTTGCTGATGCAGCATCGCGCGGCGGTCGGCCAGCATCTGCAGGAACTTGACGAGCTGGGGCCGCTCGTTGCCGGTCGTCGCGTAGATGTCGAACAACTCCCGGATCTCCGAAAGTGCGAGCCCCAGCCGCTTGCCCCGCAGGATGAGCTTGATGCGCGTCCGCTCGCGTTCGCCGTAAATTCGTGCCTGGCCGTGGCGCGCGGGGGCGAGCAGGCCCTCGTCCTCGTAGAAGCGAATCGCGCGGGTCGTCAGCGCGAATTCCTGCGCCAGATCGGAAATGGAGTAGGCAGGCCCGATGCGGTCGCCGGCAGGCGGTTTGGCGCGCCGCGCGGGGGCGTTGACGGCAGACATCGGGTAGAAGCCGGAGGGAAAAGCGGACAAGACGGACAGGTGTCACGATACCATATCAGCTTGACAGCCCCCGCCATTTCCCCGACGATGTTGCGTTGCACAAAATCGCAGCCGCACAATGCCGACCGCCTCCCGCCGAACCGACCGAGGGCACAGCGCGCTGCACGCACCCGGCGTGTTCCGGCCATGAGTGCCGCGTTGCCCTCCGTGCTCGACTATCCCGTGGCGGCGCCGCCGGCGCCGGGGGAAGTCATCGAGATCGCGCCCCGCATCCTGTGGTTGCGGATGCCGCTGCCGTTCGCGCTCGACCATATCAACCTCTGGCTGCTCGCCGACGATGACGGTTACACGCTCGTCGATTGCGGCTACGGCGACGTTGCGACGCGGGCGCTGTGGGAGCGTCATTTCGCGACGACGCTCGCGGCGCAACCGATCCGGCGCATCATCGCGACCCACTGCCACCCGGATCATGTCGGCAACGCGGCGTGGCTGTCGAACCGGTTCGGGGCGCCGGTCGCGATGACGCACGCCGAGTTCCTGACGGCCCACGCGATCGCCGGCCAGCACAGCGGGTACGCGATGCAGGCGACGCTCGACCTTTTCGGCCGGCACGGGATGGCGGCCGCGGAACTCGATGCGCTCGAGAAGCGAGGCAACGCCTACCGGCGCGGCGTCCCCGAACTTCCCCAATCGTTCGATCGCCTTCTCGACGGCGACACGCGGCGCGCGGGTGGAACCTGCTGGCGGGTGGTCGAAGGCCACGGGCACTCGCCCGAGCACGCTTCGCTTTACTCCACCGGGCTCGGCGTGCTGATCTCCGGCGACATGCTGCTGCCCAAGATCAGCACCAACATAAGCGTCTGGGCGGTCGAGCCCGACGGCGATCCGCTGGCGCGGTTCCTCGATTCGCTCTCGGTCTACGAGGCGCTTCCGGCCGATACGCTGGTCCTTCCGTCGCACGGCCTCCCGTTTCGCGGCATCCCGTTGCGCGTCGCACAGTTGCGCGCACATCATGAGGCTCGGCTCGGCGAACTCAACGACGCGGTAAGCGCATCGGATTCCCCGCTGTCCGCGGACGCCCTCGTCCCCGTGCTTTTCCGGCGCGAACTCGACCTGCAGCAACGTTTCTTCGCGATGGGCGAAGCGATCGCCCATCTGAACTTTCTCTGGCACTCCGCGGCGCTCGACCGCCGAATCGCCGCCGACGGCACCCTGCGCTTTACCGCGCCGATCCGGTGACCCTACTCCCTCCCAGCAACCGAAAGCCGACGCCATGTCACCTCCTTCCAAGACCGCCGCTGCGCAAGAATCCGCCGCGGCACCCTCCTACGATCCGGTGGCGCTCGCCGAGTCATTGCGTACCGCCGCCGAAAAAAGCGCCAAGGTGATCGGCGACTTCGCGACGCGCCAGGCTAACGCCGGGCCCGGCAAGTCGCTCGTTTCCGACGAACTGGGAATCGGCAAGGCGTTCATGGAGCTCGCCGCCAAGATGCTGGCCAACCCGTACCGGATGGCCGAGGCGCAGATGAATCTGTGGTGGGAGTACATGAGCCTTTGGCAGGCTTCCACGACGAAGCTCCTCGGCGGAGTGGCGGATCCGGTCGCGGCACCGGCAAAGGGCGACAAGCGGTTCAAGCACGAGGATTGGGAGGAACATTTCCTGTTCGACTACATCAAGCAAAGCTACCTCATCACCGCCCGCTGGCTGCACGACGCCGTGGGCAACGTCGAAGGTCTCGACGATTCGACGAAGAAGAAGGTCGACTTCTACACGCGCCAGTACATCGACGCGCTGGCGCCGTCGAATTTCGCGCTGACCAACCCGGAAGTGTTCCGCGAGACGATCGCAACGGGTGGGCAGAACCTCGTCAAGGGCCTCAACAACCTGCTCGACGACATCGAGCGGGGACAAGGCCGGCTCAAGATCTCGATGACGGACCCGAAGGCCTTCGAGCTCGGCGTCAACATCGCGACGACCCCGGGAAAGGTGATCTTCCAGAACGAGCTCTTCCAGCTCATCCAGTACGAGCCCGCGACAGCGAAGGTCGGCAAGCGACCGCTGCTCGTCATTCCGCCGTGGATCAACAAGTACTACATCCTCGACCTCCGCGAAAAGAACTCGTTCGTGAAATGGGCAACCGACCAGGGCTTGACCGTGTTCATCATTTCGTGGGTCAACCCGGACCGGACGCTCGCGGGCAAGGACTTCGAGGACTACCTCACCGACGGCACGCTGGCGGCGCTCTCCGCGATCGAGAAGGCGACCGGCGAGAAGGAGGTCAATGCGCTGGGGTACTGCCTCGGCGGCACGCTGCTCGCGGCGACGCTCGCCTACATGGCCGCGACGAAGGATCGGCGAATCGTCAGCGGCACGTTCATGTCGTCGCTCGTCGATTTCACGCGCGCCGGCGAACTCGAGGTGTTCATCGACGAAAACCAGGTCGCCTCGCTCGAGCGCAAGATGAGCGAACGCGGTTATCTCGAAGGCAGCGAGATGGCGACGACGTTCAACATGCTGCGCTCCAACGACCTCATCTGGTCGTTCGTCATCAACAACTACCTGCTCGGCCGCGACCCGTTCCCGTTCGACCTCCTGCACTGGAACCAGGACGCGACGCGGATGCCCGCGACGATGCACAGCTTCTACCTGCGCAAGATGTACCTCCACAACCTCCTGCGCGTGCCCGGCGGGATCTCGCTCGCCGGCGTGCCGATCGACCTGTCCGGCGTCACGGTGCCGACGTACTTCGTGTCCGCGATGGAGGACCACATCGCGCCCTGGAAAACGACCTACGAAGGCCCGCGCATCTTCAGGGGCAAGTCCCGGTTCGTGTTGTCGGGGTCGGGTCACATCGCGGGCATGATCAACCCGCCCTCGGCGAACAAGTACGGGTTCTGGACGAACGACAAGCTGCCCGAGACGCCGGACGAATGGCTTGCCGGGGCCAAACAGCACGAAGGCTCCTGGTGGAGCCACTGGAAAGCGTGGCTCGCTCCGAGTCTCGGTGCGCAGGTTCCGGCCCGCATCCCCGGAAAGGGCAAGCTCAAAGTCATCGAGCCCGCACCCGGGTCTTACGCCCGCATTCGCGCGGACGGAAAATGAGGGACGCCGGACGCTTTGCTATAGTTTGAACTCCATCGGATCAAAGAGGATCGCCACCATGACGCGTCACATTTCACGGATCGTTTCGATCACCGTTGCGATCATCGCGCTTTGCGCCGGATTCGCGGCGGCCGCCCAGACGCAGTGCACGGATTGCGGACGCGTGCAGGCGATCCGTTTCGTCGAGGAGGAAGGCCGCGGTACCGGCGTCGGCGCAGTGGCCGGCGGCGTTCTCGGCGGCGTGCTGGGTCACCAGATCGGCGGCGGGCGCGGCAACACCGTCGCGACGGTTGCGGGCGCGGCCGGCGGCGCGTACGTCGGGAACAAGGTCGAACAGAACAAGAACAAGAAAGCCTACTGGACGGTCACGCTCAGGATGGATGGCGGCACCACGAGAACGTTCACCTACAGCAACCCACCGACCGTCAAGGAAGGCGAGCGGGTCAAGCTCGTCGATGGCGGAAAAAGGCTTGCGCTGCTGGCCAACTGACTCGCAGCGCGCACGGGCAAGACAACGCCGGGCTCGTCCCGGCGTTTTTGCCGGGTCCCGTCGAAGCCATCGGCGAACGCTCGTTGTCGGCGAACGCTCGTTGTCGGCGAACGCTCGTTGTCGGCGGCAGCGTCCCGTCACTTGGGGACGGGCGCGCCTCCGGGAGCGTTCTTGTCCCCCGGCTTGCCTGCCTTCGCAGCGTCGGCCTCGTCGGGTTTTGCGTGGCGCCGTTCTGCCGGCGCGGGCAATGCGGGGGCGGGAGACGGGGCACCGGGCGCGGAACCCTGATGGCCCGATGGCGGTGCAGCGACCGCCCGCCCCGCCGGCAGAGGCGCGGTGGCCGGTGGCGGCAGCGCACCCGTCCGGCTGCCGGCGCGTCCCGCCGGGCCGGGCGCGACTGCGGCGGCCGGCGCCGGCAGGCTACCCGTGCCGAGGTTTCCCGGACGGCCGGCCGTCTGCGGCGTAACGGCGGGAGGCGTCGGCGAACCGGGGGGAACCGGTCGCTTCTGCAGTTGCGCCGGCGCGTCGGGAGGAAGCCCCGGCGAACCGGGGGGAACCGGTCGCTTCTGCATTTGCGCCGGCGAGTCGGGGGGAGCCCGTCGCTTCTGCGTTTGCGCCGGCGGAGGATTGTCTGCCACGGGCGTTGCCGTCGATGGCGCGCCGCCGCGCATCGTCGACGGCTCGCGTGCGCCGGACGGCGGTGTGGTTGCCGGTTGAGTCCGTGTCGTTGGCGCAAAGGCGGACGGCACGCCAGACGAGCCACGGCCGGCGGGCGCGGGGGCGGTTCCCGCCGCCGTGCCCGGCACCGGATGTGGCTTCGAAAACGGAGTCCCGGCGGAAGGGGCCCGCCATGCGGTCGAGGACAACACCGACGCAGGCGTCGGCGTGCCACGCTCGCCGGGACGCACGGCCGGAATGTGCGAGGGACCCACCGGCACGATCGGCGCCGTTGCCAAAAGAGGTGGCGCAGACTTTCCCGACGACGCCGGGAGCGGCACCAGGTTCGCCTGAACCGGCTTGCGACCGGCAAGCGTCGCGCCGGCGACCGCGGTCATGGCGCCCGGAATGCCCATGTTCGCGTACCGCGCCGGCGGTCCGTGCGGACGCACGCTCACGTCCACCGCGAAACCGCGGTTGTACCGGCTCCAGCAGTTATGCGAACAGCCGCGCCACCACGGCTGGTACACATCACCCCAGCCGAGAGGCACCCAGCCGTACACGGGCGCGCCGGAATTCACCGCCAACCGCCAGCCTGCGCCGCCATACCAGCCGACGAGCGCCGGCGCCCAATGCGGACGCGCGACGTAGCCGCCAGGACACCAGGCCCACCGCCAGCCGACCCTGACCCAGCGGCCATAGTGAGAAGGCGCGTAACCCCACGGGGCGGAATCGACCCACGTCAGGCCCCATGCGCCGACCGTGGTCCAATACCCGTCGCGATAGGGCGCCCAATCCGCGGCCACCGCCGTCGGGTACCACACCGCGCCGTACGTCGGGTTGCTTTCCCACGTTCCGTGTTCGTCGAGTTCCGCGTACCCGACCATCTGTCGCGACACATACGCGGTCGCGCGCCCGCGCTCGTAGCGGCGGTCGCGATTCGCGCTCCACGTGTCGAACCCATCGACGCCGTAACCGATCCGGATGTCGGACGCCATCGGCTCCGTTCCGGTGACCGTCACGCTCTGCCCGGGAAGCGCCTGCTGCGCGCCCGACGCGAGCCCGATCAGGCCTTCGCCTTCGCGAACGGTGAACGTCGTCACCTGGCCATCCGACGCGACATCGATGCGGTAGAGGCCGGGCCGGATGAGCGTGATCTGCGTGTTCGGCGTATCGATATGCGCGGCATCCCCGGTGTCCAACACGCGAACGCGGACGATCAACCTGCCCTGGGCGACGAACAACGCGAGCTGCCGATCGTCGAGCCGTGAAACGTGCAGGTTGGTGTCGCCCGCAAGCCGGAACTGGCCGCCGCCGTAGTCGACTTCGGCGCGCCCGTCGCCCGACACCCAGAGGTTGTCGCCGGAGGCGATGGGGTAGTTGATGCCGATCGCGGCCCATTCGCCCGCGTTATCCTGCGGCGCGTGAAAGAGCTGGCCCGCGAACTCGGCGATGCGCCCGACGCGACCGGGAAGATCGTCGTCGTCGGCGCGCGCGGCGAACGGCGCCACGGCGAGCAGCAACGCGGCAAGTCCGCTGAACAACCACGCCGGCACGCACGGCCGGGCGATTGCCGAAGAGCCGGTGCGACGCAGCAAAGCCGACAAGATGCGCATGACGAAACCTCCGTATCCGCTTCCCTCAACGATCCGGGGCCGGCGTCCGTTGACCCGCGTTCCCGCCGAACCGCTGCGGACATGATACGCAGCCGGGCAACGCCCGGGAGCCTGTCGGATCTGCCTTCGCGTATGCGACGGAGGCGTGTCCGACAGGTTCCGGGTATTTCGGATTAAAATACGCGGTAGTCTTTCCGCTTCGTTCCCCGTTCGAATTTCTCCCCGAGGAGTCACGTCATGCAGAACTTCAAGCGCACCCTGCTCGCCGGCGCTGTCGCACTCGCCGTTGCGGCGCCCGCCGCCGCGCAGTTCAGCAACGTCTACTTCTTCGGCGACAGCCTGACCGATTCAGGCAACTTCAAGTCGGTCCTGCCGCCCGGGACCGGGTTGTTCACGACCAATCCGGGCCCCGTCTGGTCGCAGGTGTTTGCACAACGTTTGGGCTCCGCCGCAATCCCCTCGACGCAGGGCGGCAACAACTACGCGTATGGCGGCGCGCGGGTGACGCAACTGCCGGGCGTGGTCGATCCGCCACTTTCGCCGGCCGCGGCCGTACCGGTTGCGACGCAGGTGCAGCAGTATCTCGCCAAGGGCCCGGCCGATCCGAATGCCATTTACGCGATCAACGGCGGCGGCAACGATTTCGAATACCAGTTCTTCCTGTACGCGACCGGCGCAGCAACGCTGCCGCAAGTGCAGGCCGCGTTGGGCGCAGCCGCCATCGACCTTGCGAAGCAGGCAGCCATCCTAAAGGCCGCAGGGGCGCGCTACATCATGGTCTGGTTCGGGCCCGACGTCGGGACATCCCTCTTCGGGGCCGCAACCGGGCAGGGCCCGCTGCTTACAGCGGCGTCCAACGCCTTCAATTTGACCGTCGGCACGACGCTGGACGCCCTCGGGATAGGGGCGATTCGCCTCAATAGCGCCCTGCTGCAAAACGAGATACTGAAGAATCCGGCCGCCTTCGGGATCAAGAACGTGACGGGGATCGCCTGTACGACGCCGTCGACCGTCACCATCGCTCTCTGCAACCCGTCGACGCTCGTCTCGCCCGACGCGCCGAGCACCTACTTTTTCGCGACCGGCTCCCACCCGACGACCGCCGCCCACCAGATCCTTGCCGATTATGCGATCTCGTTCATCGACGGCCCGCAGCAGATCGCTGCGCTTGGCGAGGCGCCGCTCGCCGTCGAACAGGCGAATTTCCGCGCGCTCGACGGGCGGATGTGGTCGAGCCTCAACGCGCCCCGGTCGCAGAACAAGATCGAGGCGTGGGCCGCCTACGATTACGGCAGCAGCGACATGAATGCGGGTGGCGGCAACGGCAGCGCCAACACGAACACGATCGTCGTCGGCAGCGACACGAAGCTCTCGGACAAGCTGCTCATCGGCGGCATGTTCGGCTACACGGAGAACAAGGGCGATTTCGGCGGCGCGGGCGGCGGCTACAAGCTGCGCCAACCCGTCGGGACGTTCTACGCCGGCTACGGCGAAGGCCCGTGGTACGTCGGCGTGACGCTCGGCGCGGGCGGCCTCGACTACTCCGATGTGAACCGCAACATTCCTCTCGGCGCGCTGGTGCGCACCGAGAGCGGCCAATCGCGCGGCAACGAATACACCGGGCGCCTGCTCGGCGGCTACTGGTTCAAGCTGCAGGACATGCTGCACGGCCCGTACGCGCGCGTCGCTTACACGAAAGCCAAGGTCCGCCAGTACGCGGAAACGGGATCGGACAGCACGGCGCTCATCTTCGGCCAGCAGGAGGTCGAACAGCTGCTGTGGAGCGTCGGCTGGCAGGTCGCGGGCAACATCGGCAACGTGCGGCCGTTCGCGCGCGCGACGTGGGAGTACGACTCGATGGACAAGGACCGCAGCGTATCCGCCTCCTCGGGCTCGCTCGGCGGGTGGTACAGCATTCCCGTCGCCAAGCCCGACAACAATTACGCGCTGTTCAATATCGGCGCGAGCGCCGATTTCGGCGGCGTGACCGGGTACATTACCGGCTCGGGCACCGCCGCGCGGGGCGACGGCAACTACTACGCGATCACGGTCGGCGTCCGGGCCCCGCTGTAGTCACGCATTCCGGCGCACGGCAGACATTCGCCGCGGCGGAGCGCGACGTCGCGGGGGGCGGAGACGGTCACGCCGCTCGCCGCGGCTTGTGCGGCGCATGCGCGAACACCGCATCGTAGAGCGGGCGCGGCAGGCAGCGCAGCACGCGGCCCACGATCGCCATCTGCCACGGCAAGACGTAGAAGCGCTTTCGCCGCTCGATGGCGCGCGCGACGAGCCGCGCGGCCTTGTCCGCGTCGAGGAGGAACGGCATCGGATACGGATTGCCCTCGGTCATCGGCGTCGCGATGTAGCCTGGGCAGATCGTGACCACCGCCACACCCGTGCCGCGCTGCTCGAGCCGCAGGCTCTCGAGGTAGACGATGGCGGCGGCCTTCGACCCGGAGTACGCGCCCGAACCCGCGAGTCCGCGAAACCCCGCCACGCTGGCGATGCCGACGAGCGCGCCGCGCCT